>ERZ1464601.250-NODE-250-length-6948-cov-13.715799_pt1 | contig 6948 bp, 7 predicted proteins | sample MGYA00563999_ERZ1464601 | MGnify/ENA primary metagenome ERZ1464601 (study PRJEB39283, sample SAMN07833290) | human skin metagenome | isolation source: Scalp | host: Homo sapiens | place: India: Bengaluru | collected 2015-03-13 ... | reverse complement strand
CCCCCAGCCCGCGTCGCCAGCGCCAGCTCTGTAACCGCCCCAGCCGCACCCCCGCCCCCTCCCCCGCCCGCCCGCGCCTGGAAGGCACGGACGGGCGGGAGGCACGTGGACGCGTGGGCGCGCACCGCGCCCGTCCGACCGGTCCCCGGACGGCTCAGCGCACGACGGCGAGGAGCTCGTGCAGGAGGCCCGTGAAGCTGCGCACCCGGTGGACGGTCGCGGCGAGCGGGAGCTCCTCCGCGGCCTGGTCGCTCGGGAGCCCGACGAAGAACGGCAGGCTCGGGTTCGCGTCGTGCGCGGCGTGCACGATGCCCAGGTCGGGGCGCGCCTGCGTGGTCACCATGGCGACGGCGGACGGCCGCACCATCGTCACGATCTCCAGCGTGCGGTGCACGTTCGCGGGGCCGGTGACGATGCGCGCCATCGCGCCGTGCGAGGCGAGCGACGCGGCGAGGGCGTGCGCGGCCAGCGGGAGCGGCTCGTCGGGCGCCGCGAACACGAGGACGATCCGCCGCATGCGGCTCGGGTGGTTGCGGGGCGGCCCCCCGGCGGCCACGATCGCGTCCTCGCTCGCCTGCGTGTACTCGCGCAGCGCGACGAGCGTCGCGTTGGCGAGCACGACCTCGGGCACCTCGCCCGGGCCGGCGAGCACGGTGCGCTCGGCCAGGCGCTCGAGCGCGGGCTCGACGAGGTCGGACCACCACGCGGCCGGGTCGCCGCCCGTCGGGATGCGCAGCAGCCGGTCGCACGCGCGCTGGTCGTAGGCGATCGCCGCGTCGACGACGTCGGAGACGCGCGTGGGCCGCGGTCCCTCACGGACGCCGACCGGACGGGGACCGGCGGCCCGTGCGGGCTCGCCACCCGGGACGGCGCGCAGGAACGGGCGCGACGGCGGCGGCGCGGGCGCCTCGGCGTCGGCCGCGGGCGCGTCGGCGTCGAGGTCGCCCGCGCCGTCGGCGCCGCGGTCGTCGAAGGAGATCGCCCCACGGTTCGCGGCGAGCTCCTCCTCGTCGGCGGCGAGCGCGGCGCGGGCCGCGTCGGCGGGCGCGACGCCGTCGAGCGTGAGGCGGCGCATCACGACGAGGCGAGCGACGTCGTCGTCGGTGTAGCGCCGGTGGGAGCCGGCCCGGTGCTGCGAGGGGCCGAGGCCGTAGCGACGGTCCCAGGTGCGCAGGGTCGCGGGCGCGACGCCGAGCCGGCGCGCGACGGCGGCGACGGCGAGGCCGGGGGACGAGGTCATGCTCGGTCGGGCTCCCTCGGGGTCGGGGGCGGACCGGACTGAGGTCATGGATCGATTCTGCCGAGCGGGCACCCGTCTCGCCACCTCGTAGAGGTCACAGTCGTGCACCCTTCGCGCCAGACCCGCGCCGTATTTGTTCGCTGCACGCGCAAACGCGCCGGGCGCCGCCGATCGCGTCAGCGCGGCAGGACCAGCCGACGCGGTTGAGCAGACCCGCACCGCTCCACGAGCGGTTCAACCTGCTCGTTCACTTTTTCCTCACAGGGGACTTGAACAACCCTTGCAACGCTTGTAGGTTGTTCGGCATGGCAGAGATCTCGAGGCTCCCCGGGCCCGTCATGGAGCTGTGGGAATGGCAGTACCAGGGTTCGTGCCGCGACGCGGACGACACGTTGTTCTTCCACCCCGAGGGTGAACGCGGCTCGACGCGACGACGGCGAGCGGAGGCCGCGAAGGCGATCTGCCACTCGTGCCCCGTGATGATGCAGTGCCGCGAGCAGTCGCTCCGCGTGCGCGAGCCGTACGGGGTGTGGGGCGGCCTGAGCGAGGACGAGCGCGCCGCCATCCTCGCGGGCGGCGCCCGCCGCACCGGCTGACGCACCCTCTCCCCGGGCACCACCGCGGTGCCTCCGCGCCACCAGCAGACCTGCACGGCCCCGGTCCGACGTCGTACCGGGCGCACGTGCGCACGACCCGTGGGACCACCGGTGGGGCGACCGGCCACGGAACGCAGCAGGGCCCCGCGACCGTCGGTCGCGGGGCCCTGCTGCTGAACCGGGTCGGCGTCAGCCGACCACCACGGCGAGGATGTCGCGCGCGGACAGGACGAGGTAGTCCTCGCCGCCGTACTTGACCTCGGTGCCGCCGTACTTGCTGTAGATGACCTTGTCGCCGACGGTCACGTCGAGCGGGACGCGGTTGCCGTTGTCGTCGACACGGCCCGGACCGACGGCCAGGACCTCGCCCTCCTGGGGCTTCTCCTTGGCGGTGTCCGGGATGACCAGGCCGGATGCGGTCGTGGTCTCGGCCTCGAGGGCCTTCACGACGATCCGGTCCTCGAGCGGCTTGATGGGGACCGACACGTCGGACCTCCCCTTTCGCGGTGAGAACTGCAACGGATGGGTCGAGCGCACCGGCTGGCCGTCGTCGCGGGTGCCGGACAGCCTGGTCGCACGTGGTGCCGCCTCCGCGAGCGGTGGCGGCACGTCTCAAATCTAGGTCCCGGTTAGCACTCGGTCAAGGCGAGTGCCAACGTCCGTCCTGCGGACGACCGGGCCCCGGCTGCGCGTGGTCCCCGGCCCCCGTGGAAGGATCGACGCCATGGACGCCGCCACGCTCACCAAGCTGCTCAGCCCCGAGGGCTGGGCCCTGCTCGGCGCGCTCCCGCCGTACGACGAGCAGCAGTCGCTCGTGCTCGCGGCAGGGCTGCGCGCGAAGGGCGTCGACCCGGACCTGGCCGCCGCGGCCCTCACCCAGTCCCGGCTGCGCGCCGCGGCGCACGGCAAGCTCGGCGCGTTCGCCGACGGCATGCTCTTCACGCAGGCGGGGCTGGAGCAGGCGAGCCGGCTCGTCGTCGCGGGCCTGCACGCCCGGCGGTACCAGGAGGCGGGGATCCGGCGCGTCGCGGACCTCACGAGCGGGATCGGCGTCGACGCGCTCGCGTTCGCCGCCGCGGAGCTCGAGGTGCTCGCGACCGACGTCGACGAGCTCACCGCGGCGATCGCGACCGTCAACCTGCGCCACTTCCCCGAGGCCGAGGTGCGCCACGGCGACGGGCTCGCGCTCGACCTGGAGGGCGAGCGGATCGAGGGCGTGTACGCCGACCCCGCGCGCCGCACCCGCGCCGGCACGCGCGTGTTCGACCCGAAGGCCTACGCCCCGCCGCTCGACGCGGTGTGGGCGCTGCGCGAGCGTGTGCCCGCGGTCGGGATCAAGGTCGGCCCGGGCATCCCGCACGCCGGCCTGCCCGAGGACGCCGAGACCGAGTGGGTGTCGGTCGACGGGGACGTCGTGGAGGCCGGGCTCTGGTTCGGCCCGCTCGCGCCCGAGGGACCGGGCCGGTCGGCGCTCGTCCTGTCGTCGTGGACCGGGCCCGACGGGACCGCGCGCACCACGACCCGCCGGATCGCCCACCGCCCCGGCGACGAGGACGTGGTGCCCGAGGTGGGCGCCGTCGGGCAGTACCTCTACGAGCCCGACGGCGCCGTGATCCGGGCGGGGCTCGTCGCCCACGCGGCGCGCGGGCTGGGCGGCCGCCTGCTCGACCGGACCATCGCGTACGTGACCACCGACTCCCCCGCGCCGCTCGACGCGACGGGGCTCGCGGACGGGCTCGCGCGCGGCTACCGCGTGCTCGACACCATGCCGTTCGGCCTCAAGCGACTGCGCTCGTACCTCCGCGAGCGCGGCGTGGGTCGTCTGACGATCAAGAAGCGGGGCACCGCCGTCACGCCGGAGCAGCTCCGCCGGCAGCTCGCCCTCACGGGCGACGCGACGGCGACGATCGTCCTCACGCGCGTCGGCGGCTCCCAGCAGGTGCTCGTCGTCGAGCCGCTCTCCGCTCCCCCGGCCGGCGCCGGGCAGGACGGGCCCCGGTGAGCGCCCTCCCGCGCCGCACGGCGATCCCCTTCGCGCGCTCGGAGCGCTCGACCGTCGGGCTCGAGTGGGAGCTCGCGCTCGTCGACGCCGACTCCGGCGACCTGCGGCAGGTCGCGCAGACCGTGCTCGACGCCGTGCGCCCGGCCGACGGCGGCCCGCACCCGTCGATCAAGCAGGAGCTCCTGCTCAACACGGTCGAGGTCGTGAGCGGCGTGTGCCGCACGGTGGGCGAGGCCGGCCGCGACCTGCAGCGCTCGGTCGAGGAGCTGCGCGCCGTGACGGACCCGCTCCGCGTCGAGCTCATGAGCGCGGGCACGCACCCGTTCGCGCGCTGGGCGCAGCAGAAGGTCACCGACAAGCAGCGCTACACCACGCTCATCGACCGCACCCAGTGGTGGGGGCGGCAGATGCTCATCTACGGCGTGCACGTGCACGTCGGCATCGAGGACCGCGCCAAGGTGCTGCCGATCCAGCGCGCGATGCTCACGACGTTCGCCCACCTCCAGTCGCTCTCGGCGAGCTCGCCGTTCTGGGGCGGCAAGGACACCGGCTACGCGTCGAACCGCGCGCTGATGTTCCAGCAGCTGCCGACCGCGGGCCTGCCGTTCCAGTTCGGGACGTGGGAGGAGCTCGAGGGGTACGTCGCGGACATGCTGCACACCGGCGTCATCGACGCGTTCGACGAGGTGCGGTGGGACCTGCGGCCCGCGCCGCAGTTCGGCACGCTCGAGACGCGCATCTGCGACGGCGTCACGAACGTCTCCGAGCTCCTGGCGCTGGCCGCGCTCACGCACTGCCTCGTCGAGCACTTCTCGACGATGCTCGACGAGGGGCGCGAGCTGCCGAGCATCCCGCCGTGGTACGCGCAGGAGAACAAGTGGCGCTCGGCGCGCTACGGCATGGACGCGATCATCATCCTCGACCGCGAGGGCAACGAGGAGCTCGTGACCGACGCCGTCGGGCGGCTGCTCGTCGAGCTCGAGCCCGTCGCGGCGCGCCTCGGGTGCCTCGACGAGCTCGACGGCGTGCGCACCATCGTGCGGCGCGGCGCGTCCTACCAGCGGCAGCGCGCGGTGGCGCGGCGCCACGGGGGCGAGCTGGACGCCGTCGTGCGCTCGCTCGTCGCCGAGATGCGGGCCGGCCGGCCCCTGTGACCCGGCCGGGCCGTCACACGTGCGTGACGGTGAGCGGCATCGACGAGTCGACGCCGATGTCCAGGCTCGACGGCGCGACGCCCGCCCGCACGACGGCCGAGCCGAGCGCGGCGATCATCGCCCCGTTGTCGGTGCAGTAGCGGATCGGCGGGATGCGCAGCTCGATGCCCGCCTCCGCGCAGCGCTCCGCGGCCATGTCGCGCAGCTGGGAGTTCGCGCTGAACCCGCCGCCGACGACGAGCGTCGAGATGCCGTGCCGCTCGCACGCGGCGATGGTCTTCGCGGTGAGCACGTCGGCGACGGACTCCGCGAAGGAGGCGGCGACGTCGTGCACGGGGATCTCCTCCCCCGCGTCCTGGCGGGCCTCGACCCAGCGCGCGACGGCCGTCTTGAGGCCGGAGAAGGAGAAGTCGTACGCGTGCTTCTCCTGGTCCTTGCGTGCGGTGAGGCCCCGCGGGAACCGGATCGCCGTGGGGTCGCCCTCGCGCGCGAGGCGGTCGATGTGCGGGCCGCCGGGGTACGGCAGGCCGAGCAGGCGCCCGACCTTGTCGAACGCCTCGCCCGCGGCGTCGTCGAGCGTCGAGCCGAGCTCGGTGACGGACGTCGCGACGTCGTCCACGAGCAGGAGCGAGCTGTGCCCGCCGGACACGACGAGCGCCATGACGCGCTCGGGGAACGCGCCGTGCACGAGCTCGTCGACGGCCGCGTGGCCGATGACGTGGTTCACGCCGTAGAGCGGCTTGCCGAGCGCGAGCGCGAGGGCCTTCGCGGCGGAGGCGCCGATGGTCAGCGGGCCGACGAGGCCCGGCCCGGCGGTCACAGCGATCGCGTCGACCTCGGAGAGGTCGACGTCGGCCGTGCCGAGCGTGCGCTCGAGCGTGGGGATCATCGCCTCGAGGTGGGCGCGCGACGCGACCTCGGGGATGATCCCGCCGTAGCGCGCGTGCTCGTCCATGGAGCTCGCGACCGTGTCGACGAGCAGCTCGCGACCGCGGACGAGCGCCACGCCCGTCTCGTCGCAGGACGTCTCGATGCCGAGCACCAGGGGCTCGCCGGAGCTCGCGGGAGCAGTGGGGACCATGGCGTCCAGGGTAGTCGCGCGCGGGGGCCGGACCGTCCGTGTCGCGCACGTCACACCGTCTGTTCGGAAGATGATCAAGGGTTCAACTGTTTGTCCCAGTCATGAGCACCGACACCCTCATCGAGTCCTCTGCCGCGCCGAGCGAGCAGGCCGACCAGCTCGCGATCGACGCGCAGGCCGCGGACCGCCTGTTCCGCGCGGCGCACACCACGCACGCGTTCTCGGACGAGCCCGTCACCGACGCGCAGATCCAGGCCGCCTGGGACCTCGTCCGCTGGGCGCCCACCGCGATGAACACCCTCCCGCTGCGGCTGCTCGTCGTCCGCACGCCCGAGGCGAAGCAGCGCCTCGGCGCGCACATGGCGGACTTCAACCGCGACAAGACGCTCGCCGCGCCGGTGACGATCGTCGCCGCCGCCGACCCGTCGTTCCACCAGCACCTCGGCACGCTCGCGCCGTTCCGCGAGGGCATCGCCGAGCAGCTCGACCCGCAGGCGGACCTGCGCGAGGGCATGGCCCGCACCAACGCCCTCATCCAGATCGGCTACCTCATCGTCGGGCTGCGCGCCGCCGGCCTGTCCGTGGGCCCCATGACGGGCTTCGACGCCGCCGGGATCGACGCCGAGTTCTTCGGCGAGTCCGGCTGGCGCACGCTGGTCGCGATCAACGTGGGCTACCCGGCCGACGAGGGCGCGCACTTCCCGCGCCAGGCGCGCCTCGACTTCCACCAGGTCGCCGAGGTCCTCTGAGCCCGTCCCGCACCGTCCGCGACGAGGCGGCACCCCACCGGGGTGCCGGACCCGCGCGGGGGGGGGGGCGGCGGCGGGGCGCGGGGCGGGGGGCGGGGGGCGGGGGGGGGGGGGGCGGGGGGGGGG
>ERZ1464601.247-NODE-247-length-7079-cov-14.593252_pt1 | contig 7079 bp, 5 predicted proteins | sample MGYA00563999_ERZ1464601 | MGnify/ENA primary metagenome ERZ1464601 (study PRJEB39283, sample SAMN07833290) | human skin metagenome | isolation source: Scalp | host: Homo sapiens | place: India: Bengaluru | collected 2015-03-13 ... | reverse complement strand
CCCCCCCCCCCCCCATTCTTATAGCCCGCTCCCTCCCGCAGACGCCTTGCCGCCGCGTCTCGTGGCCCCGGAGAGGTGTATAAGAGCCAGGCCCGACGGCGACCCCCGGCGCCCCCGCGGGTGGCGCACCCTCGGACGCCCCGTGGGGCAGCCCCGGCTCGGCGTACCCGGGCGGCCCCGCGTACCCGGGCGGCCCGACGACGTCCGGCACCCCCGGCGGGACGCCCGCGGGCGGCGCGCCTACGGGGACGCAGGACGACGCGGTCTGGTCGGCGGCGGCGAGCCCGCACGCCGCCTCCACGCCCGCCGTGACCGCGCCCCTCCCCCCGCCCGCGCCGTACGCACCGTCCCCGCAGGGCGCACCGCAGCCGCCGCTCCCGCCGCAGCCCGCGCGGGCCCCGCGCCCGCCGAAGCCCCCGCGCCCGCGCGGCCCGGGCGCGACGACGACCGGCATCGTCGTCGGGCTGAGCCTCCTGCTGGGGGCGCTGCTCCTCGTGGTCGACCGCCAGGGCGAGCTGCCCTGGCCGGTGTTCCTGACCTGGGCGGGCCTCAGCGGGATCCTCGCGGGCCTCGCCATCGTGGTGAGCGGGCTCCGCGGGCGGACGAGCGGCGGCCTCGGCTGGCTCGCGGTGGTCCTGCTCGTCGTCGCGCTCCCCGCCTCGGCGTGGCGCACGACCCCGTTCACCGTGTTCGTCGACGACTCCGTGCGGACCGTCACCGACGGCACGCACCGCATCACCGACCCCGACGTCGCCGAGCAGGGGTTCGGCGTGTCGTTCGGCGACCCGCGCATCGACCTGTCCGACCTGGACCTGTCGGAGGCGACCACCGGCTCGCCCGTCGAGGTCCCCGTCCGGCTCGGCGCGGGCGACGCGACGGTCGTCGTGCCGGACGGCGTCCCCGTCCGCGCCGAGGTCCAGGTGCTCGCGGGCAACGCGCGCTGGCACGTGGACGGCGACCGCCAGGAGATCGGCGGGGTCAGCACGCAGCCGGTGACGTTCGACAACGACGAGGTCCAGGCGGGCGACGACCCGCTGCTCGTGCTGCAGGTCGAGGTCGGCGCCGGCCAGGTCACGATCGAGGAGGACTGATGAACGACGAGAACCGCCGCGACGACGACACGCGGCCGCTCGGGGACGAGCTGTTCGACCCCGCCCCCGCGCAGGACCCCGAGCCGGCTCAGCAGCAGGGACGCCGGGAAGCGTCCGGGACGGACACGACGGTCCCGCTCCCCGCCGTGACGCCCGCGGCCGACGCCCGCGCGACGACCCCGCTCCCGGCCGCGACACCGCTGACCGACGTCGGCGCCACGACGCCGCTGCCCGCCATGCCGTCGACCGACCCGCTGTCGGTCGACGGACCGTCCGTCGACACGCCGCCCGTGGGTGCCCCGCCGGCCGGGACACCACCCGTCGGGGCGCCGTCCGTCGGTGCGCCGCGCTACGGCGCGGCCCCGACGACGTCGGGCGCCGACCCGTCGTCCACGGGCGGGGCGCCCGGCGCGCTCCCGCGGCGCGGCCCGCGCGTCGCGACGATCGTGTGGGGCTTCGTCATCGTCGCCTTCGCCGTCGTGGTGCTCGCGGCCGCGCTCGGCGCCCGCGTCGACCTGGGGCTCGCGACGATCGTCGTGCTCGCCGCGGCGGGCGTCACGCTCGTCGTCGGGTCGATCGTCTCCGGGGCACGACGCCGCCGGGGCGGCGCCGCACCGGGACCTCCGGGGACGCCGAGGGCCGGGGCCCGCCGTGCCACGGCCCGCGGTGTGCCCGAGCGACGCCGCCCCGCACGCTCTCCCCGGTGCGACCCGGTGGGAGCGGGTCCTCGGCGCCCGGACGGGCTGCCGGGACGGTCAGGGGGTCGGCTCGTCGCCCCGCCGCGTCGGGCCGTCGGCCCGGTGCTCGGGCGTGGTCGGCCCGGTCGTCGTCGTGGGGGTGTCGGGCGAGGCCGCGGGCGAGGAGCCCGGTGCGCTCGGCGTGCCCGTGCCGGCGGCACCGGTCGGCTCGACGGGCGTCGCCGTCGTGCCGGGAGCGGCCGCGCGGGCCTCGGCGCCGGGGGTCGAGAGCGCAGAGGGGCGGCCCGGGGAGGTCGGCTCGGGACGCACGGGAGGCGCCGTCGGCGACGGCTCGACGTGCCCCGGCGCGGCGTGCGCGGGCGCGGCGTGCCGACCGGCGTCCGACAGGTCGCCCGACGACGAGTAGCCGCCCGGGGTCTCGACGGCGACGCTCGGCCCACCCGCGAGCCGGCGCAGCGCGATCCCGACGAGGATGAACAGGATGCCCAGCCCGATGACGAGCGCGCACACCCCGAACGCGACGACGGAGGTGAACAACGACGCGCGCAGGAACGAGGCCGTCATGACGGTCTGGCGCGTCGGGTCGTCCTGACCGAGCTCGGCGTAGGTCTTGCCGCCGCTCGCCTCGAGCGCGTGCTTGTTGATGACCTCGGCCTGCGCGTACGCGGTGAGCGGCCCGTTGACGTGGCGCCCCGCGAGGAACGACGCGTCGTCGGAGACGGTGATCTCCTCGGCGGACAGCTGGTTCGACACGACGATCCATGTGCCGATGCCCGCGAGGAGAAGGATGATGCCCGCGATGATCGACACGAGACCGATGCCCCGTGCCCCCTTCGTCGGTGTGACGGTGACGGTGCTCGACATGGCGCGTTCTCCCCTTCGTCAGGACCCACCTGCAACCGCCCGCACGAGACCGCCCGCGGGTGCGGGCCGGTCACGGGACGGTCGAACCACCCATACGGGGCCCACGGTAGCGACGGGAGCGGAGCACCGCGCGGCGAACGCGCACCTCAGGGCGGGCGCGGCGGCGACCGCGCGGCCCGCCGGGGCCGGGATGGGAGGATGCGGTCCGTGCGCATCACCCACCTGACCGACTGCTACCTGCCGCTGCTCGGCGGCATCGAGACCCAGGTCGCGCGGCTCGCGCAGCAGCAGGCGGCCGCCGGTCACGACGTCGCGGTCGTCTGCACGACGCCCGCGCGCCCCGGCGCGCACGGCGTGTCGACCGAGCGGGACGGTGACGTCACGGTGCACCGGCTCGCCGCGCGCGTCCCGGGCGGCTACCCCGTGCACCCGCGCGCGCCGCACCACGTGGCGCGGGTCCTGCGCGCCGACCGGCCCGACGTCGTGCACCTGCACATGGGCGTGCTGACGCCCTCCACCCAGGCGTCGCTGCGGACGGTCGTGCGCGCGGGGCTGCCCGCGGTGCTCACCGTGCACAGCGTCTGGGGCGGCGCGGAGCGCGCGTTCGCCGGGCTCGACCGCGTGGTCCGCTGGTCCCGCTGGCCCGTGCTGTGGTCGGCCGTGAGCGAGCTGACCGCCGCTCCCCTGCGCCGCATCGTCGGCGACCACGGCGAGGTCGTGGTGCTGCACAACGGCCTCGACCTCGACGCGTGGCGCGTCCCGCGCACCGAGCGCGCCGACCGCATGGAGGGCTCGGCCGTCCACGTCGTGGCCGCGACGCGGTTCGCGCCCCGCAAGCGCGTGCTGCCGTTCCTCGAGGTCGTGCGCGACGCCGTCGCGCGCCTCCCCGAGGGGGCGCTGCACGTGACGCTCGCCGGGGACGGACCCGAGCTGGCCGACGCGCGGCGCTTCGTCACCGAGCACGGGCTGGGGTCGGTCGTGTCGCTCCCCGGCCGCCTCGACGCGACGGGCCTCCAGCGGCTCTACGCGCGCGCCGACGTGTTCGCCGCGCCCGCCGTCGAGGAGGCGTTCGGCATCGCCGCGCTCGAGGGCCAGGCCGCCGGGCTGGCGGTGCTCACGCGCTCGCAGTCGGGCGTGGCGGAGCGCCTCACCGACGGCGTCGACGCGCTCGTGGTCGACGACGACGCCGGCCTCGCCGACGCGCTCGTGCGCCTCGCGACCGAGGACGGCCTGCTCGACCGGATCGTCGCCCACAACCGGGACGTGCCGTCGTCGGCGGGCTGGCCGCGCGTGCTCGCCGACGTGGAGCGGGCATACGAACGGGCCGCGACGATAGCCGTGGATCGTCGGGCCCGTCCGTCCCGCTAGGGGGTCACTCCCACTCGATGGTGCCCGGGGGCTTGCTCGTCACGTCGAGCACGACGCGGTTGACCTCGGAGACCTCGTTGGTGATGCGCGTCGAGATGACGGACAGCACGTCGTAGGGCAGGCGCGTCCAGTCGGCCGTCATCGCGTCCTCGGACGAGACGGGGCGCAGCACGATCGGGTGGCCGTAGGTGCGGCCGTCGCCCTGGACGCCGACCGAGCGGACGTCGGCGAGCAGCACGACCGGGCACTGCCAGATCTCGTCGTCCAGACCCGCCTTCGTCAGCTCCTCGCGCGCGATCGCGTCAGCGGCGCGCAGCGTCTCGAGGCGGTCCGCCGTGACCTCGCCGACGATGCGGATGCCGAGCCCGGGGCCGGGGAACGGCTGGCGCGCGACGATCTCCTCGGGCACGCCGAGCTCGCGGCCGACCGCGCGGACCTCGTCCTTGAACAGGGTGCGCAGCGGCTCGACGAGCGAGAACTGCAGGTCGTCGGGCAGGCCGCCGACGTTGTGGTGGCTCTTGATGTTCGCCGCGCCCTCGCCGCCGCCGGACTCGACGACGTCCGGGTAGAGCGTGCCCTGCACGAGGAACTTGACCTCAGCGCCGTGCTCGCCCGCGTCCTCGACGATCTGGCGCGCCGCGTCCTCGAACACGCGGATGAACTCGCGGCCGATGATCTTGCGCTTCGTCTCCGGGTCGCTGTGCCCGGCGAGCGCGGTGAGGAACCGCTCCTTCTCGTCGCGGATCACGAGGTTGACGCCCGTCGCCGCGACGAAGTCGCGCTCGATCTGCTCGACCTCGCCCGCGCGCATCAGCCCGTGGTCGACGTGCACGCACGTGAGCTGGTCGCCCACCGCACGCTGCACGAGCGCCGCGGCGACGGCGGAGTCCACGCCGCCCGAGAGGGCGCAGATGACGCGCGCGTCGCCGACCTGGGCGCGGATCGCAGCGACCTGGTCCGCGATGACGTTGCCGGGCGTCCAGTCCGGTGCGAGGCCCGCGCCGTCGTACAGGAAGTGCTCCAGCACGGTCTGGCCGTGGGCGGAGTGCTTGACCTCCGGGTGCCACTGCACGCCGTAGAGGCGACGCTCGCGGTCCTCGAACGCGGCGACCGGCGAGCCCGACGACGTCGCGAGGACCTCGAAGCCCTCGGGCGCGCGGTGCACGGCGTCGCCGTGGCTCATCCATGTGGTCTGGTTCTGCGGCGTGCCGTCGAGCAGCACGCCCGCGGCGCACACCTCGACCTCGGTGCCGCCGTACTCGCGCAGACCCGTCTGGGCGACCTCGCCGCCGAGCGCCTTCGCCATGGCCTGGAAGCCGTAGCAGATGCCCATGACGGGCACGCCGGCCTCGAACAGCGCCGGGTCGACGAACGGGGCACCCGTCGCGTACACGGACGAGGGACCGCCCGAGAGGATGATCGCGGCCGGGTCCTTGGCGAGCATCTGCTCGACCGTGAAGGTGTGCGGCACGATCTCGGAGTAGACCTTGGCCTCGCGCACGCGGCGCGCGATGAGCTGCGCGTACTGGGCGCCGAAGTCGACGACGAGCACGGGCCGCGGGGTCGAGGCCACCTCGGCGGTGGTGGGGGTGTCGGGAGCGGTGGCGGGTGACGTCACCCGTCCAGGATAGTCGCCGTGCGGCGGGGCTCGTCCCGCGTCTCAGGCGTCGGTGCGCACCTCGGCGCGCGCCGCGACGCGCTCGCGCAGGGCGCGGGCGGCCGCCTCCGGGTTGCTCGCCGCCGTGATCGCGCGCACCACCACGATCCGGGTCGCGCCCGCGTCGAGGACCGCGTCGAGCCGGTCCGCGTCGATCCCGCCGATCGCGAACCAGGGCGTCGCGGGCCGGGTCGCCGCGACGTCGCGCAGCAGGTCCAGGCCGACGGCGGCCCGCCCCGGCTTCGTCGGGGTCGCCCACAGCGGACCCACGCAGAAGTAGTCCACCGCCGGGTCGGCCTCTGCCGCGGCCGCCTGCGCGGCCGAGTGCGTGGACCGGCCGAGCGCGGGCCCCGCGCCGAGCAGCGCCCGCACGGCCGGGACCGGCAGGTCGCCCTGGCCCATGTGCACGACCGGCGCGCCCGTGACCGACGCCACGTCCGCCCGGTCGTTCACGGCCCACAGCGCGCCGTGCTCCGTCGCTACGCGCGCGACGAGCTCCTGGAGCTCGAGCTCGCGCGCGACGTCGAGCGTCTTGTCGCGGAGCTGCACGACGTCCACCCCGCCCGCGAGCGCCGCCCGCAGGAAGTCCTCGAGGTCGCCGCGCTCCTCGCGCGCGTCCGTGCAGAGGTAGAGCCGCGCGTCGGCGAGCCGGGCGCGTGCGGCGTCCCCTGCCGACGGGGCGGGAGTGGCCGGGGTGGTGGAGGTCTCGGAGCTCACCCGCGGGAGCCTAGCCTCGGCGGGCCCACGGCAGGAGGTACTGTGGCCGACAGCACGGGAGCCCCGCACGGGGCTGAGAGGGCGTCGCCGCCGACCGTCGAACCTGATCTGGGTCATGCCAGCGAAGGGAGCGCACATGAGCCTGTCCGTCCACCCGTCCGCGGGTGGCTCCGTCGTGCCCGACGGCGCGCGCGACGTCGTCGTCGTGGGGGGCGGGATCGTGGGTCTCGCCGTCGCGTGGCGCGCCGCGCGCGCGGGCCTGACCGTCACGGTGCTCGACCCGGCGCCGGGCGCGGGCGCGACGCACGCCGCAGCGGGGATGCTCGCGCCGGTGACCGAGGCCGACTTCGGGGAGGAGGCCGCCCTGCGGCTCCACCTCGCGGCCGCCGCGGCGTGGCCGGCGTTCGCCGCGGACCTGCGCGCGGCGACGGGGGCGGACGTCGGGCTGCGGACCGCCGGGACGCTCACCCTCGCCTACGACGCGGACGACCTCGCGCTGCTCCGCCGCGTCCTCGCCCTGCACGCCGCGCACGGTCTCGCGTCGCACGAGCTCACCGTCGCCGACGCGCGCCGCCGCGAGCCGTACCTGGGCCCGCGCGTCGCCGGGGCGGCGTGGGCCCCCGCGGACCACGCGGTCGACCCGCGCGCGGCGCGCGCCGCGCGGCGCGGCGGGCGCGGCGGGCG
>ERZ1464601.245-NODE-245-length-7109-cov-7.102353_pt1 | contig 7109 bp, 6 predicted proteins | sample MGYA00563999_ERZ1464601 | MGnify/ENA primary metagenome ERZ1464601 (study PRJEB39283, sample SAMN07833290) | human skin metagenome | isolation source: Scalp | host: Homo sapiens | place: India: Bengaluru | collected 2015-03-13 ... | reverse complement strand
CCCCCACAGCGGTTCTTCAAGCGGGTGTCGTTATGGAGTGTGATCGCAGTCGTCCTTCTGGCGATATTCGCAGCTCTGGGAGGAGGGTCGAAAGGAGGTGACGAGCAGAAATCCGGTAGCGACAAGGCCGCGTCGGCCCCAGCTACGAGCCAGGCCAAGGAGGCTGACAAGTCTGCGGGAAAGCCCGCTGAGAAGCCTGCCGCGAAGACCACCGACGAGGATCAAGTCAAAGGTGATCTTGCCCTGCTCAAGGGTTGGAAGTTGAAAAAGGACGAGTTCTCTGCCCATGTGACGGGGTACGTGCGCAACAACTCTGACGAGTCGATCAACAACTACATCCAGATCGAATTCAACGCCTATGACGCGTCCGGCAGCAACACGGACACCTGTCTGGCCAACACCAACACCATCGATGCCCACGGCAAGTGGAAGTTCGATGCGATTTGTTCCCAAAACCCTAGTGAGATCAAGACCGTGAAATTGAAGGACCTCACCGGAGCCTGATCAGCCCGAGGTTCAGCCACTGTCATGGATCACAGTGGCTGAACCTCGTTATGTCGGGGTGGGAGTTAGGCACGCATCTGGATTTTGATCTGGGTGACTTTGGTGCTGGCTTTCCGGCAAGAAGGTCATCGCAATTTTGTGTATTGACCGCTAGCGATGAGCCTTAACAGGTGCGCGATCGTCAGCCATCCATCCCCATCACCTCGTTGTAGAGCCGGGTGGTGTGTAAGGCGATGTAGTTGATTTCGGCTTTCGTCAGGTCGTTGCCGATCACTTTCGACATGTGCTCGGCCACTTGGCTAGCTGCCAATGTGGCTTCTGCGTAGCGATCTGACATGAGCCCCACAATGTCCAGGTCAACGTGAGAGAGCTGCTTGTTGTCCGAGGCCCGAGCGAACAGATAGCGAAGGTGGGTGACGAAGCGGGATGCGCTCATGGACGAACGGTCGATCTCAACGTGCCACAGGTCCTCCAGCTCGGTGAAAACGTCGCAGATCGTCTGGGTCATCGACATGGTCCGCGAAACGTCTTTACTGTCCCACCGCTGATTGATGAAGTGCAGGGAGAATGCCACCCATTCCTCGGGTTGCAGATGGATTCCGAGAGCACCGTCGACGATTTCGACAGCGCGTCGGCCCAGTTCCGCCTCATCGGGATAGAGCTGACGGACTTCCCATTCCAAGGGAAAGTCGATGACGGCCCCCTGCTTAGCTCGGTGCACAGCTGCGACGAGGTGATCGAGGATGGGCAGCATCATCCGTCGGGCATGGGGAGTGCCCAGCTCTTCGCGCGCCAATTCGACGATTGCCTGTGCCACTCGCACCTCGGTGTGAGTGGCGTTCGTTAGCAGTGATGCGATGGCGGTCGTGCGATAGGCACCCTCTGCGACATATCGCTGGGCCGACGAGGCATCGACGATCTCCCCGCGGTGTCGTCCGTAGGCGATACCGCGAGCATTGACGACCATTTCGGTCCCCGAACCGTTGACGCCGAGAAGGACATTGTTGTTGTAAATCTTCTTGACGATGACGTGCCCGGGTCTGAGCGATCCCTGCTTCGTCGTTGCGTACCGTGAGCGATCCGGGCGTTGCACCGGGTCATCCTGCGGTGACTGAGAGCACTGACGCCGGATCATTGCTGCGTTCCGAGATGGTGAACCCGGCCGCGTTGGTCACGACCACGGGGGAGATCAGCGACGGTACGCGTGGCCGTATGCTGTCCAGGTCGACGCTCAGGAGCGGATCGCCGGTCCTGACCCTGTCGCCCTCGTTGACGTGGGCAGTGAAACCTTCGCCCTTCAGCTCAACGGTGTCGACGCCGACGTGGACCAGAACCTCCGCCCCATTGTCTGCGCGCAGGCTGACGGCGTGGAGGGTCGGCGCGACAAGCATGACGAGGCCGTCGATGGGCGAGGTGAAGTCGCCCGAGACCGGGGCGACCGCAAAGCCTGGGCCCATGTGCTTGCCTGCGAATACGGGGTCCGGTACGTCAGCAATATCGATGATCTCGCCCGAGACCGGTGCTGCGATGGTCAGGGGTGTGGCCTTGCGGCGCTTGCGGAAAATGGACATGTCGACACCTTTCAGTCGTCGATTCCGAGTTGGGCGTTGATGGCGTTCTTGTAGAGGATGGCTTTGGCTCCGTAGACGGCCTGGACTCCGCCGCCGACCTCGAAGACCTCGGTCGCTCCGAGATTCTTGAGGCTGGCTTTGCTGACCTGATCAGGCGCTTTTACTGACACACGCAGACGCGTGATGCACGCGTCGACGTCCTCGATGTTCTCGGCACCGCCCAAGGCAGTGATGATTTCCGCCGCTGTCTCGTCGATCCCGTCGTTCCTCCGCTCGGACTTTTCCTGGGACCTTCTATCGGTGGGTGTGGCGGCAGTCATGGTGTCCTCGAGATGGCCCGGGGTGGCGATCCGGAATTTCTTGATGAAAAAGGTGAAGGAGAAATAGTAGATGACGAACCAGAGCGCGCCGACAGGCAACACATACAGCCAGTGGGTCTTGGCCTCACCTTGCAGCACACCGAACAGGAGGTAGTCGATAGCACCACCCGAGAAGGTATTGCCAATACGAATGTTGATGAGGTCCGCCACCAGGAAGGAGACGCCATCGAGGACCGAATGGAACACGTAGAGCAGGGGGGCCACGAAGAGGAACATGTATTCGATGGGTTCGGTGATTCCGGTCAGGAAGGACGTGAAGGCGACGGAGGCGAACAATCCGGTGTACTTGGCGCGACGCCCCTTGGGAACGCAACGCCACATCGCCAGACAGGCCCCAGGCAGTCCAAACATCATGGTGGCGAAGCGACCGGCAAAGTACTTGGTGGAATGGGTGAACAGTCCGACATGGTTGGGATCAGCCAGCTGGGCGAAGAAAATCTTCTGTGCGCCTACAACCGTTTTGCCGGCGACTGCCTCGGTACCGCCGAGGGGTGTGTACCAGAACATCGGATAGATCATGTGGTGAAGGCCGACGGCGCCGGCTAGCCGCATGAGGAAGCCATAGAAGAACGTACCAATGACACCCCAGTCTGCGATCGCAGTGCCGGCTGACACCATCCCGGCCTGGATTGGTGGCCAGACGACAAAGAAGAATGCGCCAATGATGATTCCCGCGAAAGCCGTAACAATGGGAACGAAGCGTGAGCCTCCGAAGAACCCGAGGAAAGCGGGGAGCGCGATGTTGTGATAGCGGTTGTGAAGCCATACGGCGACGGCACCGATGACGAGCGAACCGACGACACCGGTGTCAATTGTCCGATCGGGGTGACGGGAGAGAACGACAAGCGCCTTCGTGGTGGCTGTCATGACCAGGAAACCGGTGATGCCGGCGAGTGCCGCGGTTCCCTTGTCACGTTTTGCCAGGCCGATGCACAAGCCGATGGACAGTAGCAGGGCAAGGTTTTCGAAGATGACATTTCCAGCTGCGCTCATTACCTGGAAGATGTCTTGGAGGATGGGATTGTCGAGAACTGGGTAGCTCTTGACGGTGGTGGGGTTGGACAGCGCACCACCGATCCCTAGCAGCAGACCTGCGGCAGGGAGGATGGCGATCGGTAGCATGAACGCCTTACCGATCTTCTGCAGAGTCTTGAACATGTCAGTTCTCCAACGACGTGTGGGGGATGCGGGCGCGAATCGCGTCGATGAATTGGGTGCAGATTTGGGCGGGACGGGTGATTGTGCCACCAACGGCAACGATGTCGGCTCCGGTGGACAGGATTGTCTTGATGTCGCGAACCGAGTTGGCACGGATATCGACGGCCCCGGACTGCGCAGCTGCCGTCGTGAATAGGGGCGTGACACCACCGCTCTTGGAATATATGGGTTCATCAGGCAATGTCTGGCACGGCACGATGAGTCCCTTCGCTAGGGACTGAACGACTGAATTCATGCGAACCTCCGGCAACGTGGGGTATACCGGCCTGAACACGCTCGTGCCCGCCGGTGGATCAGGTATTGCCGAAAGTTACAAGCCTGAGATCCATGAACTGCTATTGAGACGCTAGCACAGCCTCTGTCGGTGACGTTTGGGTGGGGGAGTCGCAGTACGAGTGTGGTCAGATTTACAGCCGTGTTTACCAGTGAGCTGGGATGATGACGTAGCTTGTGTAACCTCTTCGGTACCGTCTTTAAGCTAGTAACCAATAAAGGATTCGTCACGAACCGGTGTTGATCGTAAGGGGTACTACGAGGTCTCGGGCCACGTGACGGGATTTGTGCCACAGATCCTAGTGAGGTCAAGACCGTGAAATCCAAGGACTTGACTGAAATCTGAGGTTTCTATGTGGAGTTCAGTCAATTTGACCGTGAGTACTCGGCCAAATTGACGGAAATTCCGGGTATGGGTCACATTGAGCCCGTCCAGGAAAGGGTCGACGCGAATAACAGGGCGGGTCCTGGGGCAGATGCGAGTGGAGTTTCGACGGAACCTTACGGTGCTGTCCGAGTGATCTTCGGCTTGATGACGACCCATGCGAGGGCTGCGCCGACGACGAGCGCGACGGCACTGATGGCGAGCGGGACATGAGTCCCTTGACCACGGGGGGAAGCCACAGGGTGTAACCATAGAAACCGCCCATGAAACACAGGTAGATGGCAATGAGTTGCCACACGTGTGCGCTGCGGGCGGCGGCTAGGTACCCACCGTCGCCATCGATGATGGGTTTGTTGGCCTCGTCGGCAGCCAGTTCGGCCTCGATGTATTCGCGTTCGGCGCCGGATGCCCATTTCGCATCATGAGGGTGGTCGGTCCAAGAATATCTCGGGTCACAGGCTAATGAGGCTACCTCGTCGGTGCACTAGACCGTCATCGAGTAAGGATTCCAGGCACCTCGATGCCTGATCGGGCTCGGGCCAGGCGGAAAGAGCCATCTGGACCTTCACCCCGCGAGGGCTGTTGCGCACCACGTCCATAATCACGCCGCGGCACTGGCGGTCCGTGCCCTTCCATGGCTGTCCTCGACGGGCCGGGGCATTGTCCGGCTTGCCGTCGATCACCCACCTGCAGCTATCCCGGATCGGGCAGACCTCACACTGCGGAGACCGCGCCGTGCATACCAGTGCCCCCAATTCCATCGACGCCACCGCCCACTTGGCCGCTCGGACGTCTTCGTCGGGAACCAACGCGTTGGCGACTACCCGCTCAGCCCTCGTCACCGAGGTTGGACAGTTTGCGATCCCAGACTCTGCTCTAGCGATGAGGCGACGTACATTGGTGTCAAGCACTGTGGCGCGGCCGCCAAACGCAAAGGAGACGACTGCGCTAGCGGTGTAGTCGCCAATACCCGGGAGGGCGACGAGCTCGTCGTAACTGTTGGGCACAACCCCGTCGTGCTCGGTGGCGATCGCGACGGCACAGGAATGCAGGCGTAAGGCCCGGCGCGGGTAACCCAGGCGCGCCCACGCGGCGACCGCTGCACCAGAGTCCTCCTCCGCCAAATCATCAGGGGTGGGCCAGCGGTTCATCCACTCGTGCCACGGCCCGATCACCCGGGACATCGGGGTCTGTTGGCTCATGACCTCGCTAACAAGCACGCCCCACGCGGAGGTGCCGGGTCGGCGCCACGGCAGATCGCGTCCGTTGGCGTCGAACCAGGCACAGATTGCCTCGATGACCTGCGAAGTCAGCCCGGTGTCAGGCACTGATCACCTGGGAAGCCGCCTGGGCAGCCTTCGGCAGGGCGGCGCGGAAAACCTCGAAAGCTTCGTCGTCGTGAGCGTCGGAGAGGAACCAGGCCTCAAAGCACGATGGCGGCAGGTTGACCCCGGCATCTAGCATCGCGTGGAAGAACGCGGTGTAAGCCTCGGCATTCTGAGACTTGGCGTTGTCGTAATTGCGCACCGGAGAGTCGACGCCGAGGAATACGCTGAAGAGATTTCCGGCGTTCTGCAGGCGGTACGTGACGCCGGCTGCGTCAAGCGCGGATACGAGCTCACTGCGCCATTTCTCAGAGCGCGCATCGAGGCGCTGGTACACCCCGGCGTCGGCCAGCTGCAGGGTTATGACACCCCGGACGGTCGCCAGCGGGTTACCGGACAAAGTGCCGGCCTGGTAGACGGGGCCGGTAGGAGCCAGCAAATCCATGACCTCGGCGCGCCCACCTAGGGCAGCCAGCGGCATACCACCGCCGACGACCTTGCCGAACGTGAAAATATCGGGAGCGAAGTCCTCGCCGGCCTGCTGTTGCAAACCCCAGAATCCCGACGGGCTGCACCGGAATCCGGTGAGTACTTCGTCGGTGATCATGAGGGCACCGTGCTCGGTTGTGAGGCGACGAATCGCGGCATTGAAGCCGGGTTCGGGGGGAACAACTCCCATATTGGCCGGGCAGGACTCCACGATCACTGCAGCAATCTGGTCGCCACGCTCGGAGAACACCGCGTCGAGGGCGGCGACGTCGTTGTAATCCACCACACTAGTGTCGGCCGTCGAGGCGGCTGGCACACCGGCCGAACCGGGCAGGCCAGCCGTCGCCACGCCGGAACCGGCGGCGGCGAGCAGGACGTCAGAATGGCCGTGGTAGTTACCGGCAAACTTGACGATGACGTCACGCCCAGTGGCGCCACGGGCTAAACGGACCGCAGTCATTGTCGCCTCAGTGCCTGTTGAGACGAAACGCACCTTCTCGACCGGAGCCATCCGCTCGATGATGGCATCCGCTAGTTCGGTTTCGGTGCCGGTCGGGGCGCCAAAGGACAGCCCTTTCGACGCGGCCACCTGAACCGCAGAGACGACCTCGGGACGGGCGTGCCCAAGCAAAGCCGGACCCCAGGTGCACACCAGATCGACGTAGCGCGTGCCCTCGGCGTCCCAGATCCACGGGCCTTGGGCCTTCTCAATGAAGCGAGGAACCCCGCCCACCGAGCCGTAAGCCCGCACCGGGGAATCAACCCCGCCGGGAATGACGGCCTGGGCGGCGGAGAACAGTTCGGCGTTGGAGGTCATTTCTTCCTTCCGGTGTGGGGGTTTGTGGTGAGCATGATCACGACGGGTCAGTGGTCCTCGCGAAACATCTGCGCCGCCTCGATTGCCCAGTAGGTCCAGACAAGATCGGCACCGGCCCGAACGATCGAGGACAGGGCCTCTCACAGG
>ERZ1464601.243-NODE-243-length-7229-cov-7.395316_pt1 | contig 7229 bp, 8 predicted proteins | sample MGYA00563999_ERZ1464601 | MGnify/ENA primary metagenome ERZ1464601 (study PRJEB39283, sample SAMN07833290) | human skin metagenome | isolation source: Scalp | host: Homo sapiens | place: India: Bengaluru | collected 2015-03-13 ... | reverse complement strand
CCGCTGCGCCTCAGCGACGGCCGTCGGCGGGGCGAAACCTGGCGCCCGCGCCGATCTGGGGAGCTTGGCCGCCCCGTCGTGGCTGCACCTCATGTATCGCCCAGGTGTCCCCCTCATCGACCGGGTTTGCAAAGCGGGCCGGTTCCTTAGGCTGGACCAACCAAGGCTACGACTCGACGGCTGACATCAGAATCGTCGCTTACCCTCGGCCCGGCGCCGTTCGGCAGCGGATCGGCCACGTTGGTTGCATCGGAGACGACGGGCCCTGACCATCACAGACACAATCGCCACGACGACGTGGCTCCAAGAAAGGATGACCATGAACCCAACCACCGTTGACGCCGGTGCCCCGCTCACTCCCCGCGACGTCGTCGCAGTCGCTCGGCTGGGAGCCCAAGTGACCGTGGGAGAGGACGCGATAGAGCGGGTCAAACGGGCCTCTGACCTCGTCGAGAGCCTGGCCGACGACCCCACCCCTCATTACGGCATCTCCACCGGCTTCGGTGCGCTGGCCTCGACCCGGGTGCCGCGTGACTACCGCGTGGCTCTGCAGCATTCACTCATCCGTTCTCACGCCGCGTCGACCGGACCGCGGGTCGAGAGCGAGGTCATCCGCGCCATGATGACCCTGCGCCTCAAGACGATGGCATCTGGCCACACCGGCGTACGTCCGAAGGTCGTCACTGCCTACGCCGATCTGCTTAACTCCGGGCTCGTCCCAGTCGTGGGGGAATATGGGTCTCTTGGCTGTTCGGGCGACCTCGCCCCGCTAGCCCACTGTGCCCTCGTCCTGACCGGCGAAGGGACCGTCCTCACCCCTGACGGTGACGAAGTCGATGCGGCTACCGGCCTGGCCCAGGCCGGGCTGAAGCCTGTGTCCCTGCGCGAGAAGGAGGGGCTGGCCCTCATTAACGGCACTGACGGCATGCTCAGCCAGCTCATCATGGCCCTAGCTGACCTCGACGTTCTCGTTCCGACGGCTGATCTGGCGACCGCAATGACCGTCCAGGCGCTGTGCGGCATTGATCGGGTCTTCGCCCCTGACCTTCAGGCCCTGCGGCCCCATCCAGGCCAGGCCACCTCGGCCGCCAACATTCTCGCTTTGCTAGAAGGTTCTGACCTCATCCAGGCCGGTCGTGAAGGTGCCGCCAAGCGAGTCCAAGACGCCTACTCCTTGCGCTGTGCCCCACAGGTCCACGGCGCCGTCCGCGACACGATGGCCCATGCCCTGCAGGTAGCGAAGGTCGAGTTGGCCTCGGCTGTCGACAACCCAGTCATCACCGACGACATGAGGGTAGAGTCCAATGGCAACTTCCACGGCGCCCCCGTGGCGTATGTGCTTGACTTCTTGGCGATTGCTGCAGCCGACCTCGCGTCGATGAGTGAGCGCCGCACCGACCGCATGCTCGACCCGGCCCGCAACCGTGACCTACATCCCTTCCTGGCCGACGATCCCGGCGTCGACTCCGGGCATATGATCGCTCAGTACACTCAGGCCGGCATCGTCTCGGACATGAAGCGACTGGCCGTACCGGCCTCAGTGGACTCCATTCCAACCTCAGCCATGCAGGAAGACCACGTCTCGATGGGATGGTCGGCTGCCCGCAAACTGCGCCGCGCCATCGACGGTATGGGAGCAGTCATTGGTATCGAGATCCTGACCGCCGCCAAAGCCATCCAAATGCGCGGTTTGGAGCCCTCGAAGCTGGTGGCCGACGTCATCGAACGAATGCGCCAGACCATTCCTGGCCCCGGGCCAGACCGCTTCCTCGCCCCCGAAATCGACGAAGCCCACCGCCTGGTGGCCTCCGGCGAGCTCCTCGAGGTCGCCCGTCAGAGCGTGGAAGTGAGTTAACCACGCACGATTCGTGTACATGGCTCCGGTAGCCTGGGGCGTGCTCTGCCCATGCAGAGGTGAGCCAGTTGAGTTGCGTGTCGTCCGCATCTCGAGTGTCCTCCCCGCCGCTGCGGGGGTCGGCGGCGAGCTGTGATTCATCTACATCGAGCACTGCATTGTCAACCGGGATTCCAATGCCATCACGGCATCAAACCAGCGGGGGGACGGTACATGTCCCGGCGTCGATCATCGGAGCGCTGCTACTCGGCCCAGGAACCAATGTCACCCATCAGGCGATGGTACTCCTGACCGAGTCAGGTGCGGCGACTGGCGACATCGATGACCTTGCTGGGGTCACTCGACGAGCCATGCGCGATGCCTTCCACGAGTCGAAACTACTGACCAAGTGTGTGCAGGACATCCACGTCCTCCTGGACGCCCCCGGTGATCCTGACGAGGGATACGGCTGGGACATCGTCGACTTGTGGGACGACCGGGAAGGCGTAGTGGCCGGTGGAAGGTCCTGGGGCTAATCATGACCGTACTTGTCCTCACCGCATGTCCAGCGGATCTACGCGGACATCTCACCCGATGGCTGCTCGAGATCAGCCCAGGAGTTTTCGTCGGTCACGTTCCGGCTCGCGTCAGGGATGCACTGTGGGACAGGGTCATCGAGATGCGCCGGGATGGCCGCGCGATCTTGGTGTATACGGTTCGCGGTGAACAACACTTCGAGTTCCGGGTGCACCGCCATAACTGGGAAGTGGTCGACTTCGACGGGCTGAAGCTCATGCGGAGGCCAAACAATCGAGGTCAGACCTCAACACTCCGGCCAGGGTGGAGTTCAGCTGCGCGGCGCCGCAGAGCTTCGACACGTTAGACCGAGTACACTCGTATCTGGTAACTGCTCCTGCATCAGTCGTAGTCGGCTGGTGTATTCCCCGCCTATGCGGGGGTAGGCCGAAGCCACACACGAGGGCCACCCGTCAGGGCATCACGGCACGCTGAACCGCAGACAACGTCTTACCTAAGCCATCGTGGATGACAAGGTCGGCGGCCCGGTCGTAGCCGGTGGCCTCACGGTTAATAAAAACCAGGTGCCGGCCGCGGAAGAACCTCAACAAGGCTGCGGCCGGGTAAACGTTGAGCGAAGTGCCTCCAACGATAAGCAGATCGGCAGTACTGATCGCGGTAGTGGCGTTGTCGAGATCCTGGCTCCGCAGGGATTCCTCATAAAGAACGACCTCGGGACGCACCATCCCCCACACGAGCACCGCGGGACTCCAGGAGCGTCCATGATCACCGAAAGTGGATGGGCCCGCCCACAAGCCAGGCAGCGGTTGCGGTGCACCGACCCGTGCAACTCGATCACCTGACGAGACCCAGCTTCTTGGTGTAGACCGTCGATATTCTGGGTGATGATTGTTGAGACTTGCCCGGCTCGTTCCAGGGCAGCCAGGGCACGGTGACCAGCATTGGGCCTGGCCTGAGGATGGACGAGGTAGGTGCGGTAGAAGTCGAAGAACTCCGCGGGATGCTCAACTAAACAGCTGTGACTGAGCATGTACTCCGCGGGGAAGGGCAGGTCATGCTGAGTGGTGTAAAGCCCGCCAGCCGAGCTAAAGTCCGGAATACCTGATTCGGTGGACATTCCGGCGCCGCCGAAAAACACTGTCGACGTCGACTCCTCGATCCAATGCGCGAGCTGTTCCCCGGTCATTGTTAGGCTTGCCTCAGCAGGGTACGGACGAGGTCGGGCTCGCTAACCATGTCAAGGCTGGCAAAGACGTTGGAGACATCGACCTCAGGGCGCTGCCAGCCGATGGTCGCGGCATGGGCGGCCAGAGCGACACAGATCTCCTGACAGCCGTCAATGAGCCACTCGGGGTCGACGTCAGGATTGACGTGGCGGGAGAACTCGGCGGCGTCATGACGCTGGGCTGCGAGGATTGCCGACAAGCCGCTGCGCAATTGTTCGCCGGCCTCCTCCCCCATGGTGGAGACGACAATCGGGTCAGACAAGTCAAGACGAACTCGCTCGACATTCAGCCCAGGAACGTCGGCGGCGGTGAGGTTGTCGTGGTCAAAAAGCCAGTCTGGTAGATAAGCCTCCACCGCATCCTCGTCGACCTGCTCAACCCGCTTGGCGACGGCCTCTAGCAAGCTGACGCCGAGCATGACGGCACCCTCAAGCTGACATAGCGGGGTCAAGGCAATGGTGATCGCGGCTCGTCCGGACTCCAACGGATTGAGCTGCTCACCTCGCTCTTGCGCTCGCAGCTCCTCCTCGCTGGCGCGACGCAACACCTCGAAGGACTCTGCGGGCGGTATCTGCACGGTCTGCGGATCAGCCTCCACCTCGTCGGTCTCGGGGAGCGGGGCACCGACATCGTCGGGGTCACACCAAGTGGTAGGAGCCTGTGGAATGTCGTTCATGGTCATTCATCTTTCCTGTCGTAGGCCGAGGTTGATGGAGTATGCCGGATCGCCGCCGACCCCACCAGCCAACCCGATCTCACCTCACGATCTCACCCTTCGCGAGCTTAATGAGACGGTCAAGCACCGCCCCACCTGAGGCGTTCGACCCGTTATGCTCGTATTCGGTCGTCACCCAGGCGTGCATCTGCGGCAGCAGGGCTGCCGTCTCGAGAGAGAACTTGCGCGGCACATATGCATCGTCGTGGTACACCGCCGCAGCACACGGCACCTCAGCAGTCCGGAGCACGTCGGGGTCGTACAACTTTGGCCACGGATGATTCGCAATGAGGTCAGCTACCTCCTTCCAAGGCCGCAACTCCTGATCAGTGTCAAACCATTCCGGCATGACGTGTTCACCCGTCAGGAGGGTAGGGTCCTCCCGGAAGTCATCAGGTAGCGTCCGGGCAGCCGACCAATCGGTGACCACACCGTCGGCATAGGACGATTCATGAATGACGGCATATAGCGGGTTACGTCCGTCGTAGGGCAGCAGCTCGGCCAGGTCATGACGGAACGCCCGCGAAGTGTGCGGGTACTCCAGCAGGTAGTGCAGCTTTTCTGCCCCGCCCGAAGCGCCCAACACATGCCCCAGCGACCGCAGTCGTGATGGACACACGACGTCACCGCTCGGGGTGGCGATCTCGCCTTTCTTCGCCAACGCCGCCAACTCAGCGAACCGCACCCTGTCCCCGGGGAAGCGCTTGTAATACTCCAGCGACTTGGCACGCAGCTGCTCGTAGCAGGCTGCGTAGATATCGTCAGCGGATCGCCCGACCGCCGACAGACCACCAGTGAAGTACCCAGCCGACAACGACTCCGGGTAGGTAGACAAATACCTGAGCAACGTGAATCCACCGAAGGACTGGCCCAGAGCCGCCCACTTCTGGATCCCGAGGTGTCGACGAATATCCTCACAGTCCTCAACGATCTCGTCGGCACGAAGATGGGTGAGGTACTCGGCCTGCCTAGCCGCATCCCCCCCAGTCTCACTCCCCGGACACGACAATCCCAGGCCGCGCGGATCGAGCAAAACAAGCTGGTAGTCCTCCAACGCGCGCGACAGCCAACCGGGAAACCCGGGGTCACGCAAAGTCGGGCGGGGAGACTCACACCCCGGACCGCCTTGCAGGAAGACCAGGTAGGGCTTGTCGGTTCCGTTGGGGGTGGCCACCAGACGCGCGTACACCTCAATAGTGCGCAAATCGTCAGGATTGCTGCGATTCAGCGGGACCCTCAGACGAACGTCATCGGTCAGCAGGCCAGGAATGTTGCGGTTCCACGTCATGGGATCAGCCTATGAGGTCCCGACGCCCTCACGTCGGTTCTAGCGTTCGTTCCCTCTCCCAAGGCCATCGTCGTCACTATCGCGGAGTTGAAGGAGCGAGACCGTCCCTTCAGTATTTTCTCAGTTTTCTGCCCTAGTCCAGTCTTGCTCCACCTACCATCGCGCCTTGTCGCAAGGGCTCAGCGGCGTCTTCACTTGAAACTACCGCGTGACACCCACTCACCTATACTGAGCAAATTTTGAGAATCTCTCAGGAACACGTACAGTTCATCAAGCCCTTTAAACCTGCGGCAACGCTCGGAAGGAACATCACATGACCAACACCTCGACCAACGCCGGGACGACTCTCAAGCGCACCGTCGCTCTGGCCGCTGCGGCGAGTCTCGCCGTCATGGGCACCATCGCCGAGGAGGCTCACGCCGCCCCTGCCGGCAACCTTGGGGCTCATGCCGAGAAGGCTCCCACCCAGCACACCAAGAAGGCACCGGCTGAACAGGCCAAACGCGCCACGACGTACACCGCTCGGTTCGCGCTTACTCGCGTCCACCTCAACGTCCGTTCTGGACACAGCACTGAGTATCGACGCTACGGGCTCCTCCGTCCCGGCGACAAGCTCCTTATTATCGGCGAGGATGTCCGGGGCTGGACTCCTGTCAACTACCGCGGCAAGACTGCCTGGGTGGCCACCCGTTACATCACTAAGATGAACCGTCCGGTCGGTATCTACGCCCAGCGTGGCGATCACAATGCCCGCTCGAAGGCTGTCCAGCGCGACCTATCGACCCTCAACTACTTCCCGGCCAAGTGGGTCGGCTTGCCCTATGGCCCGATCACTACCAACGCCGTCAAGGTGTTCCAGAGGGCCAACGCTCTCAAGCAGACTGGCGTGACCGACGCCGTCACCCTGGGACTGCTCAAATCGAAGGCCGACTACCAGCGAGCCGCAGCGGCCGAGAAGAGCTCCACGTACAAGCACGCGGAGCATCACTCCGAGCACTCCTCGAGCACCTCCCGCTCGACTGCCCGTCCAGCGCGCAACACGTCCCCCGACGTTTCCACGAGTGGTATAGCTGGAAGCTGCCAGGCTTCCTTCTACGACGATTCCCAGACCGCCTCCGGTGAATCCTTCAGCTCGTCAGCCCTGACGGCTGCCTCCAAGACCTACTCTTTCGGCACTCGCCTCAAGGTCACTAACAAAGCCAATGGACAATCAGTCGTGGTGCGCGTCAACGACCGTGGACCCTACGTCTCTGGTCGCTGCCTAGACCTCTCCTCGGCCGCCTTCTCTCGGATCTCGTCGCTCAGCGCTGGCGTTGCCGACGTGACCTATGCGAAGGTCTCCTGACCGAATACCATCGCAGCAGATTGTGACAGCGTCGGCCCCCCCCACCCCAGGGGGAACGGGGGCCCCCCGGAGGTTAAATACAAGAAAACACAAAAACACCCCCCGCCACCCCCACCCCCAACCCCCCCCACCTCCGCATACCTCCCTTTGGAATACTCAATACACCAATAACCCACTTCATCACCTTAGACATCCTCTCATAGCACCGACCACCAGATCCAAACAACCACACACACACAAATTGGCAAATAAATCTAGAGAGTATCCCACACAAAGTGATACTA
>ERZ1464601.210-NODE-210-length-7999-cov-11.003147_pt1 | contig 7999 bp, 6 predicted proteins | sample MGYA00563999_ERZ1464601 | MGnify/ENA primary metagenome ERZ1464601 (study PRJEB39283, sample SAMN07833290) | human skin metagenome | isolation source: Scalp | host: Homo sapiens | place: India: Bengaluru | collected 2015-03-13 ... | reverse complement strand
TCCGACGCGGAGCGGGGGCTCGGAGAGCTGTAGAAGAGACTTCTGCACGCCGTGCACGAGCCCGGGGCCGCGCACGCCCGCGACGAGCGGGTTCCCCGCACGGGCGATGCCGTCGCGCAGGAGCGCCCCGACGGCCCGCACGTTCTCGAGCAGCCCGTCGCGCTCGATCACCCCGAGCGTCGCGAGCGCCGCCGCCGCCGCCACGGGGTTGCCGCCGAACGTCGTCCCGTGCTGGCCGCGGCCGAGCAGCGTCGCCGCCCGCTCGCCGTACGCGACCACCGCGCCGACGGGGAACCCACCGCCGAGGCCCTTGGCGAGCGTGACGACGTCGGGCACGACGCCGCCGCCCACCTCCGGCTGCTGGTAGGCGAACCACGAGCCGGTGCGCCCGACGCCGGTCTGCACCTCGTCGAGGACGAGCAGCGCGCCGTGGCGCGCGGTGAGCTCGCGCGCGGCGACGAGGTAGCCCGGCGAGAGCGCGCGCACGCCGGCCTCGCCCTGCACGGGCTCGACGACGAGCGCCGCGACCTCGCCGCGGGCCGCCACGGCCGCGGGCGAGAAGGCCTCCTCGAGCGCGGCGACGTCGTCGAACGCGACGAACTCGACGCCGCCGGGGAGCGGCTCGAACGGCTCGCGGTACGCGGCCTTCGACGTCAGCGCGAGCGCGCCCATCGTCCGGCCGTGGAAGCCGCCCTGGAGCGCGAGGACCCGCGTGCGGCCCGTGCGGCGCGTCATCTTGAACGCCGCCTCGTTCGCCTCCGTGCCCGAGTTCGTGAAGAACACGCGCGACCCCTCGGGCGCCTCCGCGAGCGCGAGCAGGCGCTCGGCGAGCGCGATCTGCGTCGGGGTGCCGAAGAAGTTCGAGACGTGCCCGAGCGTGCCGAGCTGGGCCGAGACCGCCGCCGTGAGCGTCGGGTGGGCGTGGCCGAGCGCGTTGACCGCGATGCCCGCGAGCAGGTCGAGGTACCGCTTCCCGTCGGCGTCCCACACGTACGCGCCCTCGCCGCGCACGAGGACGCGCTGCGGCGGGCCGAACGTGTCCATGACCGCGTGGGTGTAGCGGTCGGTCCACTGCGCGACGGAGCCGTCGGCCGGGGCCGTCACGGTGGTCGTCGGTGCGGGCGCGGGCGCGCCCGTCGGGTGGTCGAGCGCGTTCACGCGGCCCCTCCGGCGGTCGTGGTGAGCGCGGGCGCCGGCGCGCCCGCGGCGTCGGGGACGACCATCGTCCCGTTGCCCTGGGTGGTGAAGACCTCGAGCAGCGTCGAGTGCGGCACGCGGCCGTCGATGACCGTCGCCGCGGGGACCCCGCCCTCGACGGCGCGCAAGCACGCCTCCATCTTGGGGACCATGCCCGCCGAGAGCGACGGCAGGAGCGCCGCGAGCTCGGAGCGCGTGATCTGCGCGACGAGCGACCCGCGGTCCGGCCACGACGTGTACAGGCCCTCGACGTCGGTCAGGACGACGAGCTTCTTCGCGCCGAGCGCGACCGCGAGCGCCGCGGCCGCGGTGTCCGCGTTGACGTTGAGCACCTGGGTCGGGTCCTCGAGGTCGGGGGCGATGGTCGACACGACGGGGATGCGGCCGGCGTCGAGCAGGTCCTGGACCGCGGACGGGTGCACCTCGACGACGTCGCCGACGAGCCCGACGTCGACCGGCTCGCCGTCGACGGTCGCGTGCCGGCGCTGGGCCTGCAGCAGGCCGCCGTCCTCGCCCGAGAGCCCGACGGCGTACGGGCCGTGCGCGTTGATGAGGCCGACGAGCTCGCGCGACACCTGGCCGGTGAGGACCATGCGGACGACGTCCATCGCCTCCGGCGTCGTCACGCGCAGGCCCCCGCGGAACTCGGACTCGATGCCGAGCCGGTCGAGCATCGCGGAGATCTGCGGGCCCCGCCGTGCACGACGACCGGGCGCAGCCCGACGCGGCGCAGGAACACCATGTCCTCGGCGAACGCGGCCTTGAGCGTGTCGTCGACCATGGCGTTGCCGCCGTACTTGACGACGACGAGCGCGCCGGCGAACTCCTCGAGCCAGGGCAGGGCCTCGACGAGCACCTCGGCCTTCTGCCCGGGGCGCAGGTCGGTGCGGGTGTCGAACGCGGCGTCGTCCGGGTGGGGCGTGGGCGTGGTGGGGTCGCTCATGAGGAGTACGCGCTGTTCTCGTGGACGTAGTCGTGCGTGAGGTCGTTGGTCCAGACGGTCGCGCTCGCGGAGCCGGCGTGCAGGTCGATCTCGACGCGCACCTCGCGCTCGGCCGCGAGGTCGACGAGCTCGCGGGGCTCGCCCACTCCCCCGGCCCGGCAGACCTGGACGCCGTTGACCGACACGTCGAGCAGGAGCGCGTCGAACGGCGCGACGTCCTCGGGGACGGTCCCGACGGCGGACACGATGCGGCCCCAGTTCGGGTCGTTGCCGAAGATCGCGGCCTTGAACAGGTTGGACCGCGTCACGGCGCGCGCGACGGCGACCGCGGCGTCCTCGCTGGCCGCGTTGACAACTGTGACGGCGACGTCGTGGCTCGCGCCCTCGGCGTCGGCGACGAGCTGGCGCGCGAGCGACCCGCACGCCTCGGTGACGGCGTCGGTGAGCGCGTCGAGACCGACCTCGACCCCCGACGCGCCCGAGGCGAGCAGGATCACGGTGTCGTTCGTCGACATGCAGCCGTCGGAGTCGACGCGGTCGAACGTCGTGCGGGTCGCGGCCCGCAGCGCGGCGTCGGCCGTCGCGGCGTCGACGACGGCGTCCGTCGTCAGCACGCAGAGCTTGGTCGCGAGGCCCGGCGCGAGCATGCCCGCGCCCTTCGCCATGCCGCCCACGGACCACGTCGCGGCGCCGTCCGTCGCGGTGGCGTCGGTGACCTCGCGGCCCCCCGCCACCGTCGTCGGCACGGGGGCCGTCGGCTTGCTCGCGAGCGCGGCGTCGCCGCCGCCGGCGACCGCGGCGACCGGGTCCGCGAGCGCCGCCGCGGCGGCGTCGACGCCCGCGAGGAGCGTGTCCATGGGCAGCCGCACGCCGATGAGGCCCGTCGAGCAGACGAGCACGTCGCCCGCCGACGTCGCGAGGACGTCGGCGACGTGCTCCGCCGTGCGGTGCGTGTCGGCGAAGCCCTCCGGCCCGGTGCACGCGTTCGCGCCGCCCGAGTTGAGCACGACGGCCGTCGCGCGCCCGTCGCGCACGGCCTGGCGCGTCCAGGCGACCGGCGCCGCGAACACGCGGTTCGTCGTGAGGACGGCCGCGGCGACGTCGAGCGGCCCGTCGTTGACGACGAGCGCGACGTCGCGCGCGCCCGTGGACTTGAGCCCGGCGGCGACGCCGGCGGCCCGGAAGCCCTGCGGGGTGGTGACGGTCACGGGGCGACCCCCTCGGTCGTGAGGCCCGCCGTCTGCGGCAGGCCGAGCGCGATGTTCATGGACTGCACCGCGGCGCCTGCGGTGCCCTTGACGAGGTTGTCGATCGCCGTGACGGTGACGACGCGGCCCGCCGCGTGGTCGACCGCGACCTGGACGAGCGCGGTGTTCGCGCCGAGGGTCATCGCCGTCGTCGGCCACTGCCCCGCAGACAGCACGCGGACGAACGGCTCTCCCACGTACGCGTCCTCCCAGGCCTGGCGGACGCGCGCGTCGAGGGCCGCGGGGTCGAGGCGCGCGGCGTCGTCGGACAGGCGCGCCGTCACCGTGGCGAGGATGCCGCGCGACATGGGCACGAGCGTCGGCGTGAACGAGATGCTCACGGCCGGGGCCCCCGCGGCCCGCAGGTTCTGCGCGATCTCCGGGATGTGCCGGTGCGACCCGCCGACGGCGTACGGCTGCGCCGACCCGAGCGCCTCGGACGCGAGCAGGTGCGGCTTGAGCGACTTCCCCGCGCCCGAGTACCCGTTGGCGAGCACCGCGACGAGGTCCGTGCCCTCGACGAGCCCGTCGGCGACGCCCGGCTGGATGCCGAGCGTGACGGCCGTGACGTTGCACCCGGGGACGGCCACGCGCCGCGCACCGGCGAGCCGCTCACGCTGCCGGGTCTCGGTCGCCGCGGCACCCGCCGCGTGCGTCAGCAGGAGCTCCGGCAGCCCGTACGGCCACGTGCCCGCGTGCTCGGAGCCGTAGAACGCCGACCAGTCCGCCGCGGACTCGAGCCGGTGGTCCGCGCCGAGGTCGAGCACGAGCACGTCGTCCGGGAGCTGCGCCGCGATCTCGCCCGAGGCACCGTGCGGCAGCGCGAGGACGACGACGTCGTGCCCCACGAGGTGCTCGACCGCCGTCGGCAGGAGGACGCGGTCGGCCAGGGATCGCAGGTGCGGCTGGTGCTCGCCGAGGAGCGTGCCCGCGTTGCTGTGCGCCGTCACGGCGCCGATCTCCACCTCGGGGTGCCCGGCGAGCAGGCGGAGCGTCTCCCCGCCCGCGTACCCGGACGCACCCGCGACCGCGACTCTGATCGTCATATGCATCACTATACATAGTTATGCAACGGTCGGGCCGGAGGTCCTGCCCCACGGTACGCGGGGTCGGCTCCGTGCTCGGTGGGGTCCACGGCCCGTCACGGTCAGGACCGCGGTTGGGATCGGTCGACGGCCCGCGGGGTCGGGTCCGCGGTGGGGTCGGACCGTGTGCTCGGACTGGCGCACCGTCACCTCGGTCGTGCGGGCGTGGGTTCGAGGAGTGCGCCTCTGACGTCCTTCGCACACGGTCCGACCCCACCGCTCGTCCTGTCCGTCACCGCACGACCTGCGCTCAGCTTCGGCGGTCCCGTCCGGTCGGGCCTGCCACCTCGGCGGGGAGCGTCTCCACCGAAAGGCGAGAAGTGGCCCCTTCGGGGCCCGCTCGCGGGGCCACTTCTCCCCTCTCGTCACCGCGCGCACACCTCCGACGAGAGTCCCCAACCCGGCGGCCTCAGGCCGTCGCCGCGCAGACCGCGCGGACGGCCGCTCCCAGGACGGACGTGTCACGACCCACGGTCCAGCACGGGGTGCCGTCGGGGCCGCGGTGCTCGAGGTAGGTCACCGCGGTCGCGTCGCTGCCGCTGCCGACGGACTGCTGGGTGAGCGAGAGCACCTCGACCGGGCGGCCGAGGCGGGCCAGCGCGTCGACGAGGGCGTCGACCGCGCCGGTGCCCGTCCCGGACGCGGCGACGCGCTCGCCGTCGACCGTGACCTCGTGGTCGAGGTGCTCCGTCCCGTCGTCGGCGCGCCGGCTCGTCCACGCGGCGGGCTCGACGGCGCCGGGGCGCGCGTAGGCCGCGTCGAACAGCGTGAGGAGGACGTCGGGCGTCACCTCGGCACCGGTGGCGTCGGCGTGCTCCTGGACGCGGCGCGCGAGGTCCACCTGGAGGCCCCGGGGCAGGTCCAGGCCGTGGACCGACTGCAGCACGTACGCGACGCCGCCCTTCCCGGACTGGCTGTTCACGCGCACGAGGGCCTCGTACGACCTCCCGAGGTCCGCGGGGTCGACCGGCAGGTACGGCACGCGCCACGGCGCGGCCGCGGGGTCGAGGCCGGCCGCCGCGGCGTCGGCCCGGTGCCGCGCCATCCCCTTGCGGATCGCGTCCTGGTGCGTGCCGGAGTAGGCGGTGTGCACCAGGTCGCCCACGTACGGGTGGCGCGGGTGGACGTCGATCCGGTTGCACGCCACGACGACGTCGCGGATCGCGTCGAGGTCGGAGAAGTCGACCATCGGGTCGACGCCCTGCGCGTGCAGGTTGAGGCCCAGCGTCACGAGGTCGACGTTCCCGGTGCGCTCGCCGTTGCCGAACAGGCACCCCTCGACGCGCTGCGCACCCGCGAGGACCGCGAGCTCGGCGCACGCGACGCCGGTGCCCCGGTCGTTGTGCGGGTGGACCGAGAGGATCACGCCCTCGCGCCGCGCGAGGTTCCGGTCCATGTACTCGATCTGGTCGGCGTAGACGTTGGGCGTCGCGACCTCGACCGTGGCGGGGAGGTTGAGGACGACGGGCCGCTCGGGCGTCGCGTCCCAGAGCGTCGTCATGCGGTCGCACACGTCGAGCACGTAGTCGGGCTCGGTGAGGTTGAACACCTCGGACGAGAACTCGAACCGGACGCGCGGGTCGTCGCCGGCGTGGCGCAGCACCTCGGTCCCGGCGTCGGTGATCAGCCGGGCGAGCTCCTCGCGGTCGCGGCCGAGCACCACGTCGCGCCAGACGGGCGCCGTCGCGGCGTACACGTGGACGACGACCGGGTTGCGCAGCCCGCGCACGGACTCGACCGTGCGCGCGATCAGGTCGGCGCGCGCGGCGGTGAACACGACGACGGTCACGTGCTCGGGCGCGAGGTCGGTCTCGGCGAGCAGGCGCACGAAGTCGAAGTCGGTCTGCGACGCCGACGGGTAGCCCACCTCGATCTCGGTGTACCCCATCGCGACGAGCAGCACGAAGAAGCGGCGCTTGCGCGCCGGGTCCATCGGTTCCGCGAGCGCCTGGTTGCCGTCGCGCAGGTCGACGGGGACCCACAGCGGCGCCTGGGTGAGCCGGCGGTTCGGCCAGCGGCGGCCGGGCAGGTCGGGCACGTCGACACGGGCGTGGACGTCGGCGTAGCGGGACGACGGCATGGGCGACGGGCGCTGCCGGTTCCACGACGGCGTCGTCGTGGCGGCGGGGCGGTCCGTGCGGACGGGGGTGGCGGAGACGGTCATGGCGGTCCTTCGGCTGGAGCCCCGGGGTGGCGGGGCGCGGGACGACCGGCGCACGACGGACCCCCACGGCGGGGGGCCGGTCCGGTCAGACCCCGCCGTGGCGCCGAAGGAGGAGCGCCGTCCAGGACATGCGGGGTACGCTAGCGCCGATCAAGTCCTCAGACAACCTGAGAGGTTTCCGTGACCGCGCTGCAGCGACGCCCCCTGGCCGACCAGGCCGCCGAGCTCCTGCTCGAACGCGTGCGCTCCGGTGCCTGGCCCCTCGACCACCGGCTGCCCGGGGAGCAGGCGCTCGCCGCCGAGCTCGGCGTGGGCCGGTCGACCGTCCGCGAGGCGATCCGCCAGCTCGCGGGCCGCGGCGTCCTCGACAGCAGGCAGGGCTCGGGCGTGTACGTCGTCTCGACGGACACCGCCGACGACTGGGACGAGGTGCTGCGCCGCGGCGAGATCGTCGACGTGCTCGAAGTACGCACCGCGCTGGAGGCGGAGGCCGCGGGGCTCGCCGCCGTGCGCCGCACGCCCGCGGACCTGCGCACCATGACGACGGCGCTCGCCCGCCGCGGGCAGGTCGCGGCGACGGCGTCGCCCGCCGAGTACGTGGACGCGGACCTCGCGTTCCACCGGGCGGTCGTCGACGCCGCGCACAACGCGGTGCTCGCCGAGCTCTTCGCGACCTTCGTCCCGCGCCTGCGTCGCGCGATGGTCGCCATGGTCGACCTCGACCGGACGGGCACGACGCACCGGGACGACCAGGACGCGCACGAGGCGATCCTCGACGCCGTCCGCGACCGGGACACCGGCCGCGCCGCGGCGGCGGCGCGCGAGCACCTCGCGTCCGTGCACGCGAAGGTCGCCGACCGAGGGCGACCGTGACCGCCGCGCGACCCTAGGCTGAGGCCATGCACGCGATCGTGGCCCGCGCGGCGGGCGGTCCCGAGGTCCTCGAGTACACCGAGCTGCCCGACCCGTCGCCGGGCCCGGGGCAGCTCCTCGTCCGCTCCGCGGTGGCGGGCGTGAACTTCATCGACACGTACAAGCGCTCCGGCGTGTACGCGATGGAGTACCCGCACGTCGTCGGGAGCGAGGGGGCCGGGGTCGTCGCCGAGGTGGGCGAGGGGGTCGAGGGGTTCGCCGTCGGCGACCGCGTCGTGTGGACCGAGGCGCCGGGGTCGTACGCGGAGCTCGTCGTGGTGGATGCCGGGCAGGCGCTGCACGTGCCGGACGCCGTCTCGCTCGAGGACGCGACCGCCGTCGCGCTCCAGGGGCTCACGGCGCACGACCTGTGCACGTCGTCCTACCCCGTCCGCACGGGCGCCCGCGCCCACGAGCCCGCGGGCGCGGGCGGCCTCGGGCGGCGCCGGCC
>ERZ1464601.205-NODE-205-length-8095-cov-10.698134_pt1 | contig 8095 bp, 6 predicted proteins | sample MGYA00563999_ERZ1464601 | MGnify/ENA primary metagenome ERZ1464601 (study PRJEB39283, sample SAMN07833290) | human skin metagenome | isolation source: Scalp | host: Homo sapiens | place: India: Bengaluru | collected 2015-03-13 ... | reverse complement strand
CCGTCCCACCCCGGCACGACCTCCTCCTCCCCGAGGAGGAGGCGGGAGGGTCGCGGATCTCCGCCGACCGCCCGAGCCGGGGCCCCGCAGGCGTCCGTAGCGTGACGACGGCGGTGCCCGACGACCGGGCCCGCGGACGACGGGAGGACCGATGATCCAGGTGGAGGCGCTGACGAAGCGCTACGGACCCACGACGGCGGTGGACAGGCTGACGTTCACGGCGCGGCCCGGGACCGTGACGGGCTTCCTCGGCCCGAACGGTGCCGGGAAGTCCACGACGATGCGCGTCGTCGTCGGGCTGGAGCGCCCGACCTCCGGCACGGCGACCGTGGACGGTCGCCGGTACGCGGACCTGCCGGCGCCCCTGCGCGCGGTCGGGGTCATGCTCGACGCGCGCTCCGTGCACCCGGGCCGCACGGCGTTCCGCCACCTGACGGCGCTCGCCCGCACCCACGGGATCGGGCGGGCGCGCGTGGACGAGGTGATCGGGATGACCGGCCTCGAGAGCGTCGCGGGGCGGCGTGCAGGCACGTTCTCGCTCGGGATGGGCCAGCGCCTCGGCATCGCGGGCGCGCTCCTCGGCGACCCCGGGACGCTCGTCCTCGACGAGCCCGTCAACGGCCTGGACCCCGACGGCGTGCTGTGGGTGCGCGGGCTCGTGCGCGGTCTCGCGGCGGAGGGCCGCGCGGTGCTGCTGTCGTCGCACCTCATGCACGAGCTCGCGCTGTGCGCCGACCGCGTCGTCGTCATCGGCCAGGGCCGGCTGCTCGCCGACGCGCCGGTGCAGGAGCTCGCGGGCGAGGCGGGCTCGCTCGAGGAGGCGTACCTGCGGCTCACCGCCGACGCCGTCCAGTACCGCGGCCGTGCCGCGGGCGAGACCGGGCTGGCGCCGGCCGGAGGTGCCCGATGACCGCCCCCACCGCACCGACCGCGTCGCCGCGGCGTGCGCACCCGGCAGGACCCCGGCCCGCGAGCGCCGGTGGCCCCACGCTCCCCCGCGCCGTCGCCGCGGAGTGGACGAGGCTGACGAGCCTGCGCTCGTCGTGGTGGGCGGCCGCGCTCACCGTCGCCGTCTCGGCCGTGCTGACGTACCTCTCGGCCCAGGCGTCGTCCGTGGACCCGGGGTTCGACCCGCTCGGCTCCCTCACGTCGGGCCTGCTGCTGGCCCAGGTGCCGCCGCTCGTCCTCGGCGTCCTCGTCGGGACGGGCGAGTACAGCACGGGCACGTTCCGCACGACGTTCGTCGCCGAGCCGCGGCGCTGGCCCGTGCTCGTGGGCCAGACGGCGGCGACCGCCGCGTTCGCGCTGCTCACCGCGGCGCTCGCGGTCGGGGCGGCGGTGCTCGCGCTGCTGCCGTCGGCCCGTGCGCGCGGCCTCGCGCTCGACCTCGGCCGGGACGGCACGCCGCAGGTCCTCGTCGGGATGACGCTCCTGCTCGCCGGCATGGCGCTGCTCGGCCTCGCGCTCGGCGCGCTCGTGCGGCGGCCCGTCCCCGCCCTCACCGCGGCGGTGCTCGTCGTGCTCGTGCTGCCGGTCGCGCTCGTGCTGGCGGCCGACCTGTCGGGCGACCCGCTCGCGGCACCCGCGGGCGTCTCGTCGGCGCAGGCGGCGGTGAACACCGTCGTCACGTTCTTGCCCACCGGGGCGGCGTCCCTGCTCACGGGCGAGGGCGCGGTCGAGGGCGCACCCGACCTGGGTGCCGTCGGCGGAGGGCTCGTCCTCGCGGCGTGGGTCCTCGTCCCGCTCGCCCTGGCCGCCGTCCGCCTGCGCACGCGGGACGTGGTCTGACGTGGCCGGGACGATCCCCCCGACGGCCCCCGCGCCGACCCGCCGCGCGCCCGCGCCCGACCGGCCGCAGGTGACCCTGCCCCGCGTGCTCGCGGCGGAGTGGGACAAGCTGACGAGCCTGCGCTCGACGGCCTGGCTCGCGCTCGCGACCGTCGCCGCGGCGGCGGGGACGGCGTGGGCGCTGGGCGCGTTCGCCCGGCCCGACGCCGGGTCCTCCGGGGCGCCGCTCGCCGTCGCGGGGTCCGTGCTCGCCCAGCTCGGCTTCCTCGTGCTCGGCGCGGGCGTCGGTGCGGGCGAGTTCCGGACCGGCACCGCGCGCGTGACGTTCGCCGCGGTCCCCCGCCGCCTGCCCGTGCTCGCGGCGCAGGCGCCCCGCCCGCCGCCGGCCGCGCCCGCCGCCGCCGTGCCCGCGCGGGGCGCTGCGCTCGCCGCGACCGCCGGGCAGCGCGCGGACGCCGCGCTCGTGCTCGACCTCGCGGACCGCGGGACGCTGCGCGTGCTGGCGGGCTTCGTGCTCTACCTGACCGGGGTCGCCCTCGTGGGCCTGGGCCTGGGGGCGCTCCTGCGGCGGCCGGACGGGGCGCCCGGCGGCGGGGCCGGGCCGCGCGTCGGGCGCGACCACGTGCTCGCGACGAACCCGGGACGCGTCGCGGACACGGCGCGCGCCCTCCTGCCCGGTGCGGGCGCGCGCCTGCTGCAGGACGACGCCCGGCTCGCCGCCCTCGACGCGACGACCCTGGGGCCGCAGCTCGGCACGTGGGGCGGAGGTCTCGTCCTCGCGGCGTGGGCCGCCGCGTTGCTCGCCGCGGCGGCGTACCGGCTGCGGCGCCATGACGTCGTCTGACGCGCCGCGCGACGGCCGATGGGAGAGTAGGCCCGTGCCCTCGTCGCCCCTCGCCCTCCCGTCCGCGCCCGGGGCGCACGACGGCGGACCGCGCGCCGAGCCCGACGTGCGGCGGCGCGGCGCCGTCGGCCGCGTGCTCGTGCGGCACCCGTGGGCGACCGACCTCGCGCTCGCGGGCGCGGTCGCGCTGCTCGGACTCGTCACCGCGGCGGTGGCGCTCACGACGGTCGAGGGGTCCACCGGGCTGGGGCTGTTCCGCCCCGACGAGCCCGTGGCCCAGGTGGTCGTCACGGCCTGGCTCGTCGGCGCCGTCCTCGGGGCGGGCCTGCTCCTGCTCCGGCGGTCGCGCCCGCTGACCGTCACGGCGGCCCTCACCGTGCTGGCCGTCGCGTCGCTCGCGACGGCGGGCGTGCTCGGGGTGCTCGGCGTGTGCCTCGCGTGCGCGGTGCACACCGTGGCCGCCGAGCGCGCGCCCCGCACGGCATGGGTCGTGTGCGGGGCGGTGCTCGCCGTCGTCGTGGCCGCGCTGTGGTGGTGGCAGGACATCGGCCTCGCCGAGGTGCTGCTGTGGAGCGACCCGATCGTCCTGCCGGACGGCGACCCGGTGCGCGACCTCGCGCAGCCGCCCTTCTCCCCCGGCCGGCGCTCGGTGTCGGTCCTGCTCCTGCTCGCGCTCCTGCTGCTGGGGATGGCCACGGGGTCGGGAGCGCGCGCACGACGGCTGCACGACGAGGACCTCGTCGCGCGCTACCGTGCCATGGCGCGCGACCGCGACCAGAGCGCGGCGCTCGCCCGGGCCGCCGAGCGAGCGCGGATCGCGCGCGAGATGCACGACGTCGTCGCGCACAGCGTGTCCGTGATGGTCGCGCTGTCCGACGGCGCGGGCGCGGCGCTCGACCGGGCGCCGGACCGCTCGCGCGAGGCCCTGCACGAGCTGTCCCGCACGGGACGGGACGCGCTGGCCGACATGCAGCGCGTCCTCGGCGCGCTCGACCCCGAGGAGGGCGGCGACGGGGCGGGCACCCCGGTCGAGCCGACCGGGACGGACCTTGCGGCCGTCGTCGCACGGTTCCGCGCGGCGGGCGTGCCCGTCGCCGCGAGCGGCCTCGACGTCGCGCTGCCTGCGGACACGTCGCTGCGGCTCGGGGCCGTGCGCATCGTGCAGGAGGCCCTGACCAACGTGCTGCGGCACGCGCCCGGGACGCCGGCGGCCGAGGTCGTCGTGCGTCGCACCGAGCGCGCGGTCGAGATCGACATCCACGACGACGGCGGCACGCGCCCGGGGACCGAGGGCGGGAGCGGGCGCGGCATCGGGGGCATGCGCGAGCGAGCGGGGCGGCTCGGCGGCAGCGTCGACGCCGGCCCGCGTCCGGGGTGGGGCTGGGCGGTGCACGTCGTCCTGCCCTGCGACCCCGCCGAGGGCGGAGCCCGGAGCGCCCCCGCCCAGGAGCACCCGCACCGTGACGTGCACGACGACGAGGGAGGACGACCGTGACGACCGTGCTGCTCGTCGACGACCAGGCGCTGCTGCGGATGGGCTTCCGGCTCGTCATCGAGTCCGAGCCCGACCTCGAGGTGGTGGGCGAGGCCTCCGACGGGCGCGTCGCGCTCGACCAGGTCGCGGCCCTCGCCCCCGACGTCGTCGTCATGGACGTCCGGATGCCCGGCATGGACGGCATCGAGGCGACCCGGCGCGTCGTCGCCGAGCACCCCGGGACGCGCGTGCTCGTGCTCACGACGTTCGACGTGGACGAGTACGCGTTCGCGGCGCTGCGCGCCGGGGCGAGCGGGTTCCTGCTGAAGAACGCGCGCCCGCACGAGCTCGTCGAGGCGATCCGCACCGTCGCGGCAGGGAGCTCGGTCGTCGCGCCCCGCGTGCTGCGCCGCATGCTCGACCTCTTCGCGCCGCACCTGCCCGCGGGCGAGCAGCCGGCCGTCGACGACGGCCTCGACCCCCGGCTGCGCTCCCTCACGCCGCGCGAGCTCGACGTCCTGCGGTGCGTGGCCGAGGGTATGTCGAACGCCGAGATCGCCGACCGCCTCGTACTGTCCGCGACGACCGTGAAGACGCACGTCGGCAACCTGCTGGCCAAGCTGGGCGTGCGCGACCGGGTGCAGGCCGTGATCGTCGCGTACGAGAGCGGGCTCGTGGGGTCGCGCGGCTGAGGCCCGGGCGGCACGCGCGTCGAGCGCGGGCGTCGGCGGCACGTCGCGCACCGGTGCCGCGCCGCCGCGGGGCGTTCACCCCCGCCGGGTGAGGACCCCGCCCGAGCCCGCTGCGACGGTGGGACGAGCGCCCGAGAGGAGCCGAGGATGACGGCTGCACCGATCCCCCGACAGCAGGCACCGGCCCCCACGGGCCCCTGGCACACGGCACCGCCCGAGGCGGTGTGCGCGGCGCTCGACGTCGACCCGGCCGTCGGGCTGACGTCCGCGCAGGTCGCCGAGCGGCGCGCGCGCTACGGGCCGAACGCGCTCGCGCAGGAGCGCAAGGAACGGCCGTGGCAGGCGTTCCTGCGCCAGTACCGCGACCTCATGCAGCTCGTCCTCGTCGGCGCGGCGGTCGTGAGCATCATCGCGCTCGGGGACGTGACGACCGGCGTCGTCGTGCTCGCCCTCACCGTCCTCAACGCGCTCATGGGCCTGCACCAGGAGGGCAAGGCGGCCCAGAGCGTCGCCGCGCTCCAGCAGATGCTCGTCATGACGGCCACCGTGCGCCGCGACGGGCGCCAGGAGCAGGTTCCCGCCGAGGAGCTCGTGCCGGGCGACGTCGTCGGGTTCGAGGCGGGCGGCAAGATCCCCGCGGACGGGCGGCTGCTCGTCGCCGCCTCGCTCGAGATCGAGGAGGCCGGGCTCACGGGCGAGAGCACGCCCGTCGCGAAGGGCGTCGCGGCGGTCACGGCCGACGACGCCCCCCTCGGCGACCGCACCGACATGGCGTACATGAACTCCCAGGTGACGCGCGGGCGCGGCGAGATGGTCGTGACCGCCACGGGCATGACGACCGAGGTGGGCCGCATCTCCGGGATGCTCAGCGGGGTCGAGCAGGACAGGTCGCCGCTCACGCGCCAGCTCGACCGCATCACCGTGATCATCACGGTCATGGCGGCGGTCGCCCTCGTCGTGGTCGTCGTGCTGGGGCTCGTGCGCGGCGAGGACTTCGACAGCCTCTTCGTGGTCGGGATCAGCCTGGCGATCGCCGCGATCCCGACGGGGCTGCCTGCCGTCGTGACGATGCTCCTGTCGCTCGGCACGCGCCGGCTCGCCGACGAGGGCGCGATCGTCAAGCGCCTCAAGTCCGTCGAGACGCTCGGGTCGACGTCGGCGATCTGCTCCGACAAGACCGGGACGCTCACGCTCAACCAGATGACCGCGCGCCGGCTCGTGCTCGCCGGACGCCGGTTCTCCGTCGACGGCGAGGGCTACTCCACGACCGGCCGCATCCTCGCGGCGGCCGGGTCGACCGACGTCCCGCTCGAACCGGTCGCGCTCCCGCTGGCGCTCGCGAGCGACGCCGTCGTGCGCGACGGCGAGTGCATCGGCGACCCCACGGAGGGCGCGGTCGTCGTCCTCGCGGCGAAGGCCGGGCTCGACGTCGAGCAGACGCGCGCCGAGCACCCGCGCGTCGCTGAGGTCCCGTTCGACGCCGCGTACAAGCTCATGGCGACGTTCCACGAGATCGACGGCGAGCTCGTGTGCTTCGTCAAGGGCGCCCCGGACGTGCTGCTCGCCCGCTCGGCCCGGTACCTCACGGCCGATGGCGGGTCGGCGCCGCTCGACGACGCGGGCCGCGCGCGCGTCCTCGCGGAGAACGACGCGCTCGCGGGCGAGGGCATGCGGGTGCTGGCCGTCGCGCGGCGCACCGTCGCGCGCGACGAGCTCGGGGGCGACCTGCTCGACGCGGTGCGCGACCTCGAGCTCCTCGCGCTCGTCGGGATCGTGGATCCCCCGCGTCGCGAGGCGCGCGACGCGATCGCCGAGTGCCGCGACGCCGGCATCCGAGTGCGGATGATCACGGGCGACCACGTCACCACGGCCGCGGCGATCGCCGGGCAGCTCGGGATCGAAGGTCGCGCGCTCACGGGCGCCGAGTTCGCCGCGATGTCCGACGCGCAGCTCGAGGCGGAGGTCGGCGAGATCGGCGTGGTCGCGCGCGTGGCGCCGGAGGACAAGGTGCGGCTCGTCGACGTGCTCAAGCGCAAGGGCGACGTGGTCGCGATGACGGGCGACGGCGTCAACGACGCCCCCGCCCTGACGCGCGCGGACATCGGCGTCGCGATGGGGATCACGGGCACCGAGGTGACGAAGGACGCCGCCGAGATGATCCTCACCGACGACAACTTCGCCACGATCGTGGCGGCCGTCGAGGGCGGCCGCGGCCTCTACGACAACCTCATGAAGTACATCCGCTTCCAGATGGTCGTCCTCGTCGGGTTCATCCTCACGTTCGTCGGCGCGGGCATCTTCACCGTGGCCGGGGGCACCCCGCTCACGCCGCTGCAGATCCTGTGGGTCAACTTCGCGATCGACGTGCTGCTCGCCGTCGGCCTCGGCTTCGACGCCGCGACGCCCGGCCTCATGCGGCGTCGGCCCCGCCCGCCCACGGAGCCGGTCATCGGGCGCGCGCTCGGCGTGCGGCTCGCGGTCGGGGGCGTGCTCATCGCCGTCGGCACGCTCGTCGCCGTCGCGTGGGGCGAGGCCGACGCCGACCTCGCGGTCGCGACGACGATGGGCCTCACCGCGATGTCGCTCCTGCACGTCGTCGCCGCGCTCGAGTGGCGCGACCCGCGGGCGAGCATCCTGTCGTCCGAGACGCTCGCGAACGGCCGCTTCGTCGTGCTCCTGCTCGCGTCGCTCGGGCTCACGTTCCTCGTCACGACGCTCGACGGGCTCCAGCGGATCTTCGGCACCGTCGACCTCGACGGCGGCCAGTGGGGCGTGTGCGCGCTCGTCGCGCTCGCCTTCCTCGTCCTCGTCGAGCTCGGGAAGCTCGTCCTGCGCACCGTGGACCGGCGCCGCGCCTGAGGGCGTCTCCTCGGAAGACCCGTCAGGGCACGACGCCGAGCTCGCGGCCGCGCCGCACCGCCTCGCGCCGCGAGCCGACGCCGAGCTTGCGGTAGACCGACTTCAGGTGCGCCTTGACGGTGTTGACCGACACGAAGAGGTCGGCGGCCACCTCGGCGTTGCTCGCCATCGACGGCAGGACGGCGAGGACCGCGAGCTCGCGCTCGGTGAGCGGCTCGACGAGCGGGACCGGCTCCGGTGCCCGGCCCGGTGCGTCCAGGTGGGTGCGCGGCCGCGCGGCGCGCGCGTCGCCGCGGCGCGCGACCGCGCGCGCGAGCGGCTCGTCGAGCTCGGTGCCCCGGACGGCGAGGAACGGCCGGACGACCCGCTCGGCGGCGGCCAGGTCGAGGGCCCGCCCGAGCGGGGCGTCGACGCGGCGCGTGCCCGCCCGGGCGAGCG
>ERZ1464601.194-NODE-194-length-8415-cov-15.423445_pt1 | contig 8415 bp, 6 predicted proteins | sample MGYA00563999_ERZ1464601 | MGnify/ENA primary metagenome ERZ1464601 (study PRJEB39283, sample SAMN07833290) | human skin metagenome | isolation source: Scalp | host: Homo sapiens | place: India: Bengaluru | collected 2015-03-13 ... | reverse complement strand
GAGGTCGAGGGGGCCGGGGCCGACGGTTCCGGGGTGCCCGGGGCGTCGCCGGGGGTCGCGGTGCAGGCCGCGAGGACCAGGGCGCTCGCGGCGAGGACGGTCGTCGTTGTCGAGGCTCTCATCCGCACCACCCTGGCAGCCGTGCGGGCGGTTCGCAGGAGCAGGCGCTCAGCTGCCCGGGACGCTCGTCACGGTCGTCAGGAGGAACGCCGCGTCCTCGATCGCGCTCACCGCGTGCCGCTCGTGCGTGAGCACGCGCAGCTCGCCCTCGCCCAGCTCCACGTCGCCCTCGCCGAGCGCCGTGACCCGGACCCGCCCGCGCAGGACCTGGATCGACGCCGCGGGCGGGGAGTTGTGCTCCCCGAGCTCGACGCCCGCGCGCAGCGCCAGGATCGTCTGGCGCAGCGGGCCGTCGTGCAGCACGACCTCGGCGCTGCGACCGTTCGGCGCGGTGCGGGCGGTCGTGAGGTGGGCTTCCGTGAGGAGGTCGACGTTCGTCATCGGGGCTCCGGCCTGTCGGGGAGCTCCATCATGCCGCGCGGCGGGCGTCGCTGCCGCCCGCGCGTCGGGCAAGGCCTCAGTTGTCGTGGGTGCCCGAGGGGTGCGTCGCGTCCGCGGGCCGCACGACCGTGACCGGGCAGTGCGCGTACTCGACCGCGTGCCGGCTCACGGACCCCAGGAGCAGCCGGTCGAACCCGCCGACGCCGCGGTTGCCGAGCACGAGCCGCTCCGCGCGCGACGACGCCTCGATGACCCCCTTCGCGGCGTGCACGTGCTGCACGCTGCGCACGAGGCGGTCGTCGGGCAGGTCGACCCCCGCCGCCTCGAGCGCGGCGTCGAGCTTCTGGGCGGCGAACTTCTCGTAGTCGTCGATGGGCGGCGTCCATCCCCACGAGTCGGGCAGGGGCGCGAGCGAGACGATCTGCCAGCAGAACAGGGCCTCGAGCGTCGCGCCCGTGCGCCGCGCGACGTCGGCGCCGTGCCGCAGCGCCTGGACCGACGTCGACGACCCGTCGACCCCGACGACGACGGGCCGCGCGTGGTCGTGGCGCGCGTCGGGCGTCCCGCGCACCACGGTCACGGGGACGGTCGCGTGCTGCACGACGGCGGTCGGCACCGACCCGAGGACCATCCGGCCGAGGCGGCCCCGGCCGCAGCGGCCGAGGACGAGCAGGTCGGCGTCGTCTCCGTCGGCGGCGTCGGGCCGCACGTCGTCCTGGGCCGCCTGCGCGACGCGCGGCTGGGCGAGGGCGAGCAGGACGGCCGCGGGGCTGCCGCGCTCGGCGATCGACGTCGCGGTGACCGCGTCCGGGCCGATCCCCGTGCGGGCGCGCGCGGCGTCGAGCCACTCCTGGACGAGCGCCCGCTTCTCCTCGGCCGCCGCGTCGGGGCCGTCGCCCGGCCCCTGCCGCGACTCGAACGCGAGCACGGCCGTCAGGGGCACCGCCCGGTCCGCCGCCTCGCGCCGCCCCCCGCCGCGCGCGCCGCCCGCCTCCTCCGCCCCCGCGCCACCGCCGAACACGCCGCGCATCTCGCCACCCCCGCCCGGTCGGCCGACCGCGTGCGCCGTCGGCGTGCTGTCCCGACGCCGTCGGCGGCGCCGGTGCTGACTTCGACCCTAGGCCGCGGGGCCGCGCCGCGCCCGGGACGGGCGTCCCGGGGTGGTGGACGAGAGTCCCGCGGCGCGGGGCGCGGCGCCGGTCAGAACCGCGGGTCGGGCTCGTCCTGGAGGATGTTGCGCAGGGGGCGGGTGACGACGTCGACCCGCGCGAGCAGGTCCGCCGGGCCCGAGACGACCAGCGCCCGGTCCTCGACCGGCACGTACGCCGCGGCGTGCTCCCGCACGGTGACGTACAGGCAGGGGCGGGTCTCGCCGTCGACCCGGAACGTGGTGCGCACGACGGGCGCGACGTCCACCTCCTCGACGATCGCGCGCATCGCGGCGCGGTACTCCTGGTAGGAGTCGAGGAAGTCGTCGTCGCCGGGGGTGTCCGAGTGCAGGGGCGCGGCGAGCGCCCCGCTGAGCGCGGTGCGGGCGATGTCCTCGGCCTGCTCGTCGTGCGCGGCCCGCACCCGCAGCGTCTCGACGTCGAGCGTCTCGCCCGTGAACGACACGTAGGAGCGCAGGAAGCGCTCCTCAGCCGGGTCGTGCGCCCCGTGGCCGGCGCCCGTGAGCGTCTCCTCGTCGAGGTCGAGGCCCCAGGTGAGCGGGTCGTCGACCTCCGCGACGGCGCCGTGGAACCGCGCGACCACCTGCTCCCACGACGCGGCCGAGCCCGTGGGGCGTGCCTCTCGCTCGTCCGCGTCAGGTGCGGGGGTGTCCTCCGGCGGCTGGTCCGGTTGGTGCATCGCTCTTCGCCACCCTTCTGGACGTCGTGCGGGGCGCACTCCCGAGCCTGCCCGTGGCGCGGGCCGCGGTCAACGCCCCCGGCGCGTGTCGGGCCGGGTGATCTCCGCCGTCGGGCACCCGGGACCGCCCGGGAGGTCACGGCGCGACCCCTCTTTCACGCCCCTGGCGAACAACGGCATACGGAGGGGGTGCGGCTCGTTCGAACCGCATAGAGTCAATGCGGTCAGGCTTGTACCCGTCGTCCGGCGGGCAGGTGTACGCCGCTCACGAGGAGCAGCACATGTTCGAGAGATTCACAGACCGAGCCCGTCGGGTCGTCGTCCTCGCCCAGGAAGAGGCGCGGATGCTCAACCACAACTACATCGGCACCGAGCACATCCTCCTCGGCCTCATCCACGAGGGCGAGGGTGTCGCGGCCAAGGCGCTGGAGTCCCTCGGGATCTCCCTCGACGGCGTCCGCACCCAGGTGACCGAGATCATCGGCGAGGGCCAGCAGGCCCCGAGCGGGCACATCCCGTTCACGCCGCGCGCCAAGAAGGTGCTCGAGCTGTCGCTGCGCGAGGCGCTCCAGCTCGGCCACAACTACATCGGCACCGAGCACATCCTGCTCGGCCTCATCCGCGAGGGCGAGGGCGTCGCCGCCCAGGTCCTGACGAAGATGGGCGCCGACCTCAACAAGGTGCGCCAGCAGGTCATCCAGCTCCTGTCCGGCTACCAGGGCAAGGAGCCGGTCGCCGCCGGCGGTCCCACCGAGGGCCAGCCGTCCGGCTCGGCCGTGCTCGACCAGTTCGGGCGCAACCTCACCCAGGCCGCGCGCGAGGGCAAGCTCGACCCGGTCATCGGGCGCAGCCTCGAGATCGAGCGCGTCATGCAGGTGCTGAGCCGCCGCACCAAGAACAACCCCGTCCTCATCGGCGAGCCCGGCGTCGGCAAGACGGCCGTCGTCGAGGGCCTCGCCCAGGACATCGTCCGCGGCGACGTCCCCGAGACGCTCAAGGACAAGCAGCTCTACACGCTCGACCTCGGCGCGCTCGTGGCCGGCTCGCGCTACCGCGGCGACTTCGAGGAGCGCCTGAAGAAGGTGCTCAAGGAGATCCGCACGCGCGGCGACATCATCCTGTTCATCGACGAGATCCACACCCTCGTCGGGGCGGGTGCCGCCGAGGGCGCGATCGACGCCGCGAGCATCCTCAAGCCGATGCTCGCGCGCGGCGAGCTGCAGACCATCGGCGCGACGACGCTCGACGAGTACCGCAAGCACGTCGAGAAGGACCCGGCCCTGGAGCGTCGCTTCCAGCCCATCCAGGTCGCCGAGCCGTCGCTCCCGCACGCCATCGAGATCCTCAAGGGCCTGCGCGACCGCTACGAGGCGCACCACCGCGTGTCCATCACGGACTCCGCGCTCGTCTCCGCGGCCACGCTCGCGGACCGGTACATCAACGACCGGTTCCTCCCGGACAAGGCGATCGACCTCATCGACGAGGCGGGCGCGCGCCTGCGCATCCGCCGCATGACGGCCCCGCCGGAGCTCAAGGAGCTCGACGAGGAGATCGCCGAGGCGCGCCGCGAGAAGGAGTCCGCGATCGACGCGCAGGACTTCGAGAAGGCCGCCGGCCTGCGCGACAAGGAGAAGCAGCTCACCGCGAAGCGCGCCGACAAGGAGAAGGCGTGGAAGTCCGGTGACCTGGACACCGTCGCGGAGGTGGACGAGGAGCTGATCGCCGAGGTCCTGGCCATGGCCACGGGCATCCCGGTCTTCAAGCTCACCGAGGAGGAGTCCAGCCGCCTGCTCAACATGGAGGACGAGCTGCACAAGCGCGTCGTCGGCCAGGAGGCCGCGATCAAGGCGCTGTCGCAGGCCATCCGGCGGACGCGTGCGGGCCTCAAGGACCCGAAGCGCCCCGGTGGGTCGTTCATCTTCGCCGGCCCCACGGGCGTCGGGAAGACGGAGCTGGCCAAGGCGCTCGCCGAGTTCCTCTTCGGGGACGAGGACGCGCTCATCCAGCTCGACATGTCGGAGTTCTCCGAGAAGCACACCGTCTCGCGGCTGTTCGGCTCGCCCCCCGGCTACGTCGGGTACGACGAGGGTGGCCAGCTCACCGAGAAGGTGCGGCGCAAGCCGTTCTCGGTCGTCCTGTTCGACGAGGTGGAGAAGGCCCACGCGGACATCTTCAACTCGCTCCTGCAGATCCTCGAGGACGGTCGCCTGACCGACTCGCAGGGCCGCGTCGTGGACTTCAAGAACACCGTCATCATCATGACGACCAACCTCGGCACGCGGGACATCGCCAAGGGCGTCCAGACCGGCTTCAACGCCGGCGGCGACCTGGTCACGTCCTACGAGCGCATGAAGGCGAAGGTCAACGACGAGCTCAAGCAGCACTTCCGGCCGGAGTTCCTCAACCGCGTCGACGACGTGGTGGTCTTCCCGCAGCTCTCGCAGGCCGAGATCATCCAGATCGTCGACCTGATGATCGCCCGTCTCGACGCCCGCCTGCGGGACAAGGACATGGGCATCGAGCTCACGCAGCCCGCGAAGCAGCTCCTCGCCGAGAAGGGCTACGACCCGGTCCTGGGTGCTCGTCCGCTGCGCCGCGCGATCCAGCGCGACATCGAGGACGTGCTCTCGGAGAAGATCCTGTTCGGCGAGCTCAAGGCCGGCGAGATCGTCCTGGTCGACGCCGAGGGCGAGGGCCTGCTCGGCGAGTTCACCTTCCGGGGTGTCTCGAAGGGCGAGCACGACCGCGGCCCGGTGAGCGTGGGCGCGGCCGCCGCGCTCGACGCCCCGACCGGCGTCTCGGTCCGCGACCTGCCCCCGACGGGCGAGCTGCAGGCCGGCGCGGAGTGACGCACTCCTGAACGCCTGACACACGGGCCCCGATCCTCCTCCGGGAGGGTCGGGGCCCGTCGTCGTCCCGGCGCCCCCTCTCCCGCCGAGCAGGTGGTCGTGGCGCGTCCCGGGCGACCGACGCACCACCATCGCCTGCTCGGCCGACGGGAACCACCTGGTCGGCGGGCGAGGGGCCGTTGCACGGCGTTACGTCCGTCCTCGTCGTGGGACGGGGGGCGACGGCCCTTTGCGAGGTCTGCGCACGCTGGCACAGTCGCCGCATGCCGACGACACCGGGGGGCCTCGTCGCCCTCCCCGCCACCGACGCCGGGCACGTGCCCGGACTCGCGTGTCGTCGCGCCCTGCGTGCGCGCCTGCGCCGTCGGGCCGCGTGTCGTCCGACCCCGTGCCGCTGAGCACCCCGACGCACTGACCGACGGCCGCCCCGGGCCGCCGTCGCGCCGTCCCACCACCCTCCCGCGCACGGCACCCGCGCGCCCTCGTGCGTCCCCGTGCGCTCTCCCTGAGAGGACCCGTCATGCCTGCTTCCCCGCTCCGTCCGTCCGCACCGCCCGGCCGCCGGAGGGCGACGGCCGTCGCGCTCGGTCTCGTCGCGCTCCTCGCCGCCGGCGCGTGCAGCACCGCCGAGGCGTCCGGGGGCGGTGACCCGGCCGACGGCGGCACCCTCGCGCCCGACGCCGAGCTGCCCACCGAGGTGCCGGAGGGCACCGTCCTGCGGGTCGGCGACCCGACGACGCAGAAGGCGTTCGAGCTCGCGGGCGACGACCTGGACAGCGACTTCTCGTTCGAGATCGAGTGGGCCAACATCTCGGGCGGCCCGGCGACGACGGAGGCGTTCCGGGCCGGCTCGCTCGACGTCGGCGCCGTCGCGGAGATCCCGCCGATCCACGCGACGTGGACGGGCCTGGACGTGCAGGTCTACGCGTCCGTCTACCGGGAGAACTGGGAGGACGCGCCGGTCTACGAGTTCGCGGGGGCGCCGGGGATCGAGCTCGACTCGCTCGAGGACTTCCGCGGTCACCGCATCGCGTTCAGCCCGGGCCAGGCGCAGGGCGCGATCGTCCTCAAGGCGCTGGAGGAGGCCGGGCTCACGCAGGACGACGTCGAGCTCGTCGAGCTCCCGAGCACGGGCGACGTCTACTCGACGGCCCTCGCGGCGGGCGAGGTCGACGTCGCGCCGCTCGGCGGCACGCAGCTCTTCCGGTACCTCGCGACGTACGAGGCCGACGGCGCGACGTCGGTCCAGCACCACCTGCGCGACGACGCGTCGCACCTCTACGGCCCGACCGAGGTCGTGCGCGACCCGGCCAGGGCGGCGGCGCTGCGGGAGTACGTCGCCGCGTGGGCGGCCGCGAAGATCTGGGTCGCGGAGCACCCCGAGGAGTGGAAGCAGGGCTACTACATCGAGGACCAGGGGCTGAGCGAGGAGGACGCGCAGTATCTCGTCGACCACGCGCCGGTCCCGGACGTCCCGTCCGACCTCACCGAGGGCATCGAGCGCACGCAGGCGACGGTCGACCTGCTCGCGACGGAGCTCGACGAGCAGCCGCTCGACGCGGCCGACCTGTTCGACGTGCGCTTCGGCCCGGTCGCGGGCGAGGCGGCGGCTGCCGCGCAGGACGGGGGCGCGCAGTGAGCGCCGCGGTCGCCGACCGGGTCGACGTCGCGGTCCCGCGGGCCGACGCCGCGTCGACCCTCGCGGACGTGCGACCGCGCGGCACGCGCCTCGGGCTCGGCCGGCCGGTCCCGCTCGCGGCGCTCGTCGGGGTCACGCTCCTCGCGGTCGTCTGGTCGGTGGGGTCCGCGACGGGGCTCGTCGACCCGCGCGTGCTCTCCGCGCCGTGGACGGTCGTCTCGACGGGCGCGGAGCTCGTCGCGAACGGCAAGCTCGGGGCGCACCTCGGCGTGTCCCTGACGCGCGCCGCGCTCGGGCTTGCGGCCGGCATCGTCGCGGGCGTCGTGCTCGCGCTGGCCGCCGGGCTGAGCCGGGTGGGCGACGCCGTGCTCGACGGCCCGATCCAGGTCAAGCGCGCCATCCCCAACCTCGCGCTCCTGCCGCTGCTCATCCTGTGGTTCGGCATCGGCGAGGAGATGAAGGTCATCACCATCGCGCTCGGCGTGTTCATCCCCATCTACCTGCACACGCACAACGGCCTGCGCGCGATCGACAGCCGCTACGTCGAGCTCGCCGAGACGGTGCAGCTCTCGCGGTGGCAGTTCGTGCGCCGCGTCATCCTGCCGGGCGCGCTGCCCGGGTTCTTCCTCGGGCTGCGGTTCGCGGTCACGGGGTCGATGCTCGCGCTCGTCGTCGTCGAGCAGGTCAACGCGACGGCCGGGATCGGCTACATGATGGAGCTCGCCCGGACGTACGGGCAGACGGAGATCATCCTCGTCGGCCTCGTGGTCTACGGCGTGCTGGGCTACTCCGCGGACCTCGCCGTCCGCCTCCTGCAGAGGAGGGTGCTCTCGTGGCGGCGCACGCTGGAGGACTGACCGCGCAGGAGGCCCGCCCGACGGCGCCGGGCGCGGCCGTGCGGGTCCGCTCGCTCGTCCGGTCGTACGGGGAGCAGCGCATCCTCGACCACCTCGACCTCACCGTGGACGACGGCGAGTTCGTCGCGATCCTGGGCCGGTCCGGCTCGGGCAAGAGCACGCTCCTGCGCGCGCTCGCCGCGCTCGACCACGGGGTCGCGGGCTCGGGCGAGGTCGTGGTGCCGGACCAGGTGTCCGTCGTCTTCCAGGACTCGCGGCTCCTCCCGTGGGCGCGCGTGCTGGACAACGTGGTGCTCGGTCTCGACGCCGGGGCGCGCGGGCGGAGCGCCGCGCGGGACGCCGGCCGCGCGAGCCTCGCGGAGGTCGGCCTGGCCGGGCGCGAGCGCGGGTGGCCGAACGAGCTCTCGGGCGGCGAGCAGCAGCGCGTGTCGCTCGCCCGTTCGCTCGTGCGCTCGCCGCGGCTCCTGCTCGCCGACGAGCCGTTCGGCGCGCTCGACGCCCTGACGCGCATCCGGATGCACGCCCTGCTGCGCGACCTGTGCGCGCGGCACCGCCCCGCGGTCCTGCTCGTCACGCACGACGTGGACGAGGCGATCGTGCTCGCGGACCGCGTCGTCGTGCTCGACGAGGGACGGATCGCGGCCGAGCGTCGCGTCGACCGGAGCTACGGCCCCACCGAGGCCCGCGACCCCGCCGACCCCCGCTTCGCCCGGCTCCGCAC
>ERZ1464601.191-NODE-191-length-8504-cov-6.806841_pt1 | contig 8504 bp, 10 predicted proteins | sample MGYA00563999_ERZ1464601 | MGnify/ENA primary metagenome ERZ1464601 (study PRJEB39283, sample SAMN07833290) | human skin metagenome | isolation source: Scalp | host: Homo sapiens | place: India: Bengaluru | collected 2015-03-13 ... | reverse complement strand
TGACGGCCTTCTCGATCACCAGATCACCAGGGGTTCTCCCCTGTAATATGAGAGTGCGACGAGATCGCTCGCTCACTACCCGCGGCCAGCGGATTGCTGCTCGCGTTCCCCACCGCTCCAGCCGTCCGCCCTCCGCGGCGAGATCGACGACGGCGTCCTGACGTCCATAATCGGACAGTCCCGCCAAGGCGTCGGACAATCTCAAAGGCGCATTGCGTCGTCCGGAAACGACAAAGACTGGAGCGCATGCCAGCAAAGACCCACAGATAGCAGCGAGGATGACGGTGGACTCAGCCATAGTTGGCCTCCCCTGCACGCCGAAGGAGGATCCGGGCACGACGTCGCGGCTCGCTACGCCGGGATAGGGCGATCAAACCGGCGAGGTAAAGACCTGCGTAGCAGCACAACAGCAGCTGGCCGACGCCGGTGCGATACGGAACCAGATATTCCCGGCCAAGAATGAGGGCACCTGCCAACACGACGCCGATGATGATACTGACCTGACGCACAACGACCCGCGGCTTAGCACGCTCAACTCGTATTTCTCGAGCTGCCCGGATGCGTTCCTGGAGGGACGCCGCGAGAGCGTCAAGCGTACCGGTGGCCCCCGTCCCGCCGCGTTCGGCAGCCATCATGATCGCGGCAATGACCTGGTCAGCGTCGGCGCTGTCAAGGTCATCGGCAAGACCTTGCAAGGCAGCTCGGGTGTCCCACCGCGAATCCAGGCGGGCTACCACCCGGGTGAGTGGTTCTATCAGAAGTTCGGGGGCTTGACGACGAGTCGCCCGGATGGCATCAATGACGGATTTACCTGTCGATGCTGACCCGCTGACAAGACGCACCCATCGTTCCAGGGCACGCATGACGTCGAGGTCATGACGTGGTGGATCAGCCAACAAGGCAGGGACGACGACCGCCAAGACTGGCACGATGACCAGTAAGACCGCCCACCCCGTCACCACATAACCCACGCCACGGATTCCCAGAGCAGATCGGCCATCAACGCGACTCCGGCGGGGGAGCCGCGAGCACCTCTTCTCCCCGCTAGTCCACAAGCTTGGGGAGTGCCCTGTGGATAACTGGTGAATCGGGGCGATGCCGATGCCTACCATGACTACTCCCCCGACGAGAAGTCCGCCGAGCAGTGCGGCAATCGCGGTGTTCATACCCATCTCGTCACTTCCGGCTCGTAGTGGGACAACTCAGCAACGAGAGCGGGATCCGGGTGGAACACGCCTGGACTAGTTGGCGTTGGCGCAGCATAGGTGAGGTGGGTGACCGGTCGCCCATTCTCTAACGCCCCGGTGAGTTGGCGGATCTCGGTGATGTGACGAGTTCGGGTGCCTCCTCGCCAGGTGTCATCGACGAGGGTGACGTGCACGAGGAACGTGATGTTGTGCGCGATCTGCCGATAAGCCTCCTCAATCGTCATGACCCCTCCCATGGCGACTCGTCCAGCCAACCGATCCATGGTCGAGGTGGCCGAGTGGGAGTGGGTGGTGCTCATCGTTCCGGCACCGGCCTGCATCGCCTCGAACATGGCAGCCGCCTCGGCGCCACGAACCTCGCCCACCACTAAGCGCGAGAGGTTTTGACGCAGTGCCTCCGGGACAAGGTCAGCGACGGTGAGCTCGCCCACGCAATGCCCGTCCACTTTCTCTCCTAGCCCCACGGTGGCCTGGAAGGCGACCATATTGTCGCGATCTGGATTGAGGTGAGTGAGCAGTTCATAGTCAGTTTCAAGGGTTCCGAACCGCTCGGTAGGTGGGATAGCGTCAACCAAAGCCCGTAGCAGCGTCGTCTTGCCCGCACCCTGGTCTCCGGCGATGACGATGGACCGACGCGCCAGGACGGCCGCACGTAGCAACACCCCGACGTGGTGGGGCATCATCGCGGTATTGACGAGGTCGTCGATCGTCACCCTCGTCAGGGTGTGGTGGCGAATGACGACCGAGGGCCGGTAGGACAGCCCAAACCCGATAGCGTGCAGTCGATATTGGGATCCCAACGCCACTGTCATAGTGGGGTGAGCGTCGTCAAAAGGCCGAGGCGGGTTAGCCGACTCCCCGAGGAACCGAATCGCCTCGACGAGCTCAGCGTCATCGTCGGCCACTACGGGGCCAGGTTCGCGTCGTCCATCCCCGTACTGCACAAAGACCCGGTCGCAGCCATTGATTTCAATATTCTCCGCGTCTTGGATTTCGAAAAGAGGCTGTAGCCGCCCGTACCCAAAGATGGCATCCATGACCGCGCGGACGTACGCGTCTTTAGTCTGCGCGCTCCACAGGGCTTGCCCCTCAGCCGTCAATTTCTCCGCGTGGGACTCGACAGCCTGCCGCACGATCGACCGGCCAAGCATTCGCACATCATCGCCGCTCAGGTCGACGCCGGTACGTTCCCGATGGGACGCCCGTTCCGACGAGATACGTTCAGATGCCTTCCGACGCAATGAAACGACGGTACGCCAATCAATGTCCTTCGCCTCGAATAGTCGTGGGTTGGTACGAGGAGACACAGCTGGCGGAGATACGTGTGGCGATGGGGAGATTCTGGAAAGCACACCGGCAAGGTCCTTCCCATCATCGAGCGGGACTACCGGAGCGTCCTGTGCATATCGGCTTACTGCATGGTCGATCGTCATGACGCCACTCCCATTGCCGACGTGCTGAGAATTTCAGGTCCGGTGATGGCTTGATCTGCTCGACGGATCCGCTCTCGCATCGACTCCGCCATACTTTGCATACTCGTGACATAACGTCCTCGCGACCAACGCTTTCCCGCTGGTTCCCCGTCAGACAGCACTGCAGCGGCATGGGCGTTAAAAACGACGTCACCGAACACTGGGAGACCAAACTGATGACCGATCTCACGCGAGTTATAAGGGCGACCGGGACCAACAATGACGAGCCCCACGGTCCCGGTGGTCGCCGAGGACATTGCCTCCACTTCCTCAGCTCTCATAGACAGTCCGGCCAGCTGACGCAGCCGAGATCCCGTCACGATTCCGATGAGGGATGCGCGGGAGACGAGACTGCCAGGCAGGGTTTCCGGCCCCAACCGGCCTGCGTCAACAATGACGTCAACCCCTGCCTGACCAAGATCGATCATGGCGCTGGCGAGGCTCGACCACGCTGCTCCCATGAGAAAGGCCTGTCCGAGGTGCCCGTACCCGCTGAGTAACCTCACCATCCGGTCTCCGGAGTCGTGGGGAAGCGGGATAGTCTCCTCCCACATCGTCTGAACTGGGTCAGCACCGTCACGGAATGCTGTAGCCAAGCCAATGAGTCCGGGGCGCGGTGGGATGCGTCCCGTCAGGTATCCCGATTCGATCACGTGTCCCGGGCACGGGTCGGCGTCGACAAGAACGACGTCTCGCGGCCAGGTAAGAGCCAGGCCGAGAGCGGTAGTTGTCAGGCCCGGGGCTCCCCCAGGGCTGGTCAACAGGATGATCGACATCACTGACCCCTTTCGACCAGGGCGATGCGGTCCAGGGAAGCGAGGTCGGCTAGTCGGGCAGCATTGCCGGAATCGACCTCGACATCGACCAACCAGCTTCCATGATCATTCGTCGCCTTGGGTGCCGCGACGACCACAGCGTCGGCCGTTGACAGATTAGAAACAGTCCCCGTGTCCTTGTCGGGGCTGGTTTCTATCACGGTGACGCGGGCGCCAGCGGGTAGGGAGACGGTGGGTAGGCGTCCAGCAGCAAGTTTGAGACCTATCCGTGCGCGCCCTGGTGCCACCCGTAGTTCTCCCACCGAGTGAGACCCGAGAAGTTGTCCTGGTGATAGGTCGACCAGAGCATGACGACCAACGATTTTGTCGAGTTGGGAAGCTGGGATCGTTGCGACGGCCCGATCGACGGCCACTGAAGTCAGCCCAATATCGGCATTGCGGACGATATCTCCCTGCCCTACAGCTCGCGTCATGACAAGAACTTGGTCGGCATGAGAGGCGCGGTGCCAGGCAACAGCTCCCCCCAGGCCGCCTAGGCATGCACATAGCACCCCTATGACGATGAGGCGCGGCGAGCGTCGAAGCCGGGGAGATGGCGTCGTTGCGCGAGCAGATATCGGAGTAGTCGTCACGGACATGGCCGCGAAACTATGCGTCAGCTGAAATCAGCGGCAAGAGACGCACAGAAGATCTGTGGACACCGAAATCGGGGTGTCAGGTGCCACGCGCACACAGCATGCTGTCCACAGCTACCCGCAAATCCTGTGGACAACGCTGGGGATAATGGCGGTATCTCGACATGCTCAGGACCCGCCCGTGATAGGCATCAGGCGGATGATATTCGGGGCCATCGCTCCTCGCACGATATGGCCGCCCGAATCTCGACCCCGCTACGCCAGATGAACCTTGCCAGTAATCGTCCACCCCAACCCGGGATCCACCGCCCCGGCAGTGTCACACACCACAACGGTGGCCGTCACATCGAGCTGCTCAGCGGTCTCGTAGGGATAGTTCGCCCCGACCATGAAGGATTCCCCCAGCCCCAGCACGTACGGCGGCCGCGCGGTCCCGGGGGCGAATGGGGTCGTCACGATTTTGTGAGCCGCATCAGCCCGGGGGGCCAGCACTGACACCAACGGTTGACGCCAAGTCCAGTCCGGGTAGCGTGCGGTGATCGTCACCGTCCCCAAACCCAGATTGATTGGCGCCTTTGACACATTGGTGACGATGTAGCGCACCAACACAATTGACGAGCCCTTGCTCACCACCGGAGTGCCATCTTGCGGATTCACCATGATGGAATCTTCGGGAGCCTTCGCTATTGCCGCTTGGTCCACTTCAATGCGAATACGGTCATCACCAAAGTGCCCCAGCTTCTTTCCTGATCGCGCCACTGGAACAGCCCAGGCCGGGTGCGCGTCAATGCCCTGCGGGACTTTACTTGCCGAAACCGTCGGGGTTGGTTGTGGCTCAGTCAGAGGTTTGAGAGTGCTGCACCCCGATACCAGGGTGCAGGCCAGTAAGACACTCGTGACCACGCCGCGGCGCATATCCTCACCTCCGTCACAAGTCGTCACGCAGCAGAGCCATTGTCACCAAATCCCAGCGACGCCCCTGCCACGATCGTGCCTGCGGAATTCTGCCACATTCTCGGTATCCCACAGCACCAGCACAATGGATCATTCTGCCATTGCCGCTCCACGTAGTCAGAGTCACCACCTGAGCGTCGGTGGTAGCAAAGGTTGCTTCGGTCCACAACCGCAGCGCTCGACGCCCTACACCGCGTCCCCATAAGGTCGGCCGAAACACGACAATCCCGACCTCCCACCAGCCTCCTCCAGTTGGCGGCTCCTCGAACCGGGAGACGAACCCAGCCCGCTGCCCGTCCACAGTGACGACGGCACGGTGACCGCTCATCAGCCCCGAACGCCACTCCTCGGCAAACTCCGCAAAACTACGATCGTCGTCGGGCCCAAAATAGGGACCATCCCACTGTTTCCACTGGGGGTCGACGACCTCAACGTTCCAGTGCCACAACCATTCCAGGTCTTCCTCGACGAGGGGACAGACCTCAACCTTCCTGACCTGTGCAGGGCCGTCACAAGGGGGAACGTCGCGCGGTCGAGTCACGCCCCTATTATTGCCTGCCCAAGACAACTCACCACGTGGCAGGCTGGACCTATGACGACTTCTATAGACGGTACAGCTCTGGTCCTCGAGGGAGGTGGCATGCGTGCCGCCTACACCAGCGCCGTCATCGTCAAGATGCTCGGGCTAGGCTGGAAGTTCCCGCACGTTTCCGGTATCTCCGCTGGGTCCAGCCTCACCGCAAACTACATCTCCCGCGATCCTGAACGTACCCGTCTCAGCTTCACTGACTTCGCTGCGGACCCCCGATTCGGCAACCTCGGTACCTGGCTGGCAGGGCGTGGATATTTTGACGGCGAGTACATCTACCAGCGAACCGCCGAGCCCCATCAAGCCCTCCCCTTTGATTTCCTCACCTTCTGCGCGTCAAGTCAGGCTTTCCGCATCGGCGCGACCCGTACCAGCGACGGCGAGCAGGAATGGTTCACTCGCGAGGATATGAAAACAATGGACGACCTCATGGCGCGGATACGAGCCTCCTCAACCATGCCCGGATTCATGCCGCCGGTAACCATCGAGGGCGTCGAGTACGTCGACGGAGCCTTGGGGACACAGGTGGCATTCCTATCGACGGCGCTCAACTCGACGGCTACGACCGGTTCTTCGTCGTCTGTACCCGGCCTCGCGGCTACGTCAAAAATGAGGTCAAACGCCCTCAGGCGCTTCGACAGTTGTTCCGACGCCGTCCTAGCGTCGCCGAGGCAGCCATCGCACGACCAGCCAAGTACAACGCTACCCGTGAGTTGCTGCGCGACCTCGAGTCAGACGGGAAAGCTTACGTCTTCTATCCACGCGTCATGCCCGTAACCAATAAGGAAAGAAACGTCACAAAGCTACGTCAGGCCTACGCTCTTGGGATGGCCCAGGTGAACGCTGAGCTGCCGCAGTGGCGGGACTTCCTGGGGGTCTGAGCCTCAGCCCTTGACGGCCTGGGATAGCGCCTCGATTGCTCGGTCATTCTCCGCGTCCAACCCGATCGACAGACGAATCCCCTCCTCGCTCCAGCAGCGTGCGAAAACGCCGTGGGAAACCATCACCTCGTCGATCCGATCGGTGTCGTCACCCGTGGCCAACCACAGGAAGTTCGCCTGGGACGGCACGATCTTCCAGCCCTGGCGGGTCAGTTCGTCAAAGACCCGGGTGCGCTCGGCGACGATCCGGTTAACCCTCTCGTTGAGCTCGTCCTCGGCTGCCAAGGAAGCGATCGCGGCCTGCTGGGCCAGGGTGGTCACCGTGAAGGGAGTGGCGACACGTCGCAGGGCGTCGCTGATCTCGGGGGTGGAGATGGCGAAACCAATACGCAGCCCGGCCAGCCCGTAGGCCTTGGAGAAGGTCCGCAGCACGACGACGTTGGGGTGATCTTCGAGAAGAGTGAGCCCATCCACAGCGGCATCGTCCCGGTTGAAGTGGCAGTAAGCCTCGTCCATGACGACGACCACGTTCTCCGGCACCCTCGCTAAGAACTCCACCACCTCATCGGTGTGCAGGACGGTTCCAGTCGGGTTGTTGGGGGTACATAGGAAGATCACGCGGGTACGGTCGGTGATCGCGTCAGCCATAGCGTCAAGGTCGTGACGCAAGTCGACGGTCAGCGGCACCGGGATCGGAGTGGCCCCGGCAACTTTGGTGAGGATCGGGTAGGCCTCGAAGGACCGCCACGGAAAGATGATCTCGTCACCGGCACCAGCCAAGGCATGCATGAGCTGACTGGCTACCTCCGTCGATCCAGCCCCCACCGCCACCTGGCTCACGTCGACGCCGAAGTGACCGGCGATGGTCGAGCGTACTTCCTCGGCACTCATTAATGGGTAACGGTTGAACCTCGGCAGTGTGCGGGTGACGGCCTCGACCACACTCGGCAGTGGTTCGAAAGGGTTCTCGTTGGATGACAGCTTCACAGCGTTCTCGCCGTGACTTGCCCCTTGCTTGTAGAGCGGTAGTCCTCGAACAACATCGCGTCGGTCCTGACTCACGTCATCCTCCCATTCAACGTTCGCTAGAACTCTTTCACACTCCCCCGACAGTCGTCGTCGCGATGCTCTACTACATCTGGCACGGACCAGCCACGCTGTACTTGACTCCGATCCTTCGGCTGACCCCCTCGGGTGATACGAGTTATTTATGTATCAAAAACCCGCTGTAGCCCTGCTGGCCCTGACACTTGCCTTAGCAGTGCCTGCTACCGCATCCGCCTCCCCAACCACATCTCCATCCCCCACTGCTAGCGGCAATAGCGACTTAAGACCCGAACAGGGTTCCGCCAAAGTCGCATCCAAAGCCGCTCCCTTCATATCTAAAATAGACGATCCTCACTATTCATCCAGTCATGCTGGAAGTGTCAATGTCCATGGATGGTGGCTAGATACGTATAACAACTTCAGCGGAATGAAGGCCCGAGTTACGGTTTATCTGTGGGCCAAAAAAGGGTCGCAGTGGGTCCAAGTGAACAAGATTCCTACCAAGAAGAATCCGGTGACTGTCTATGCCGGGGGAGGCGGCGGCAAACGAGCCTCAGGATCAGTATCCTGTCGTAGCCACAAACCTACTTGGTATCACGGACAAGTTGATGTAGACATCATTGACGCCATCGACACATCCAATCGACCCAACTCGCAAGACAGAAAGTTAAACTGTCAACCATGGTAAAAGAACAACGCCCATGCATCATCGGCACCGTAGCCATCAGCACAACGCTCCACCTCGCACCCAACGACATCGGAGCATTCACCGACACCGATGAACTACGCATCCTCATGGAATCAGCCGAATCCCACGGCTACTTCGACCCACCCCCACTAGAAAACCGGGAATACCTCATAGAAAGACCCATCGGAGTAGTCGTATCCGACACCCGCCCACCCGAATACCTCACACTACGCCTAGACTGCAATCCTGACCGC
>ERZ1464601.188-NODE-188-length-8598-cov-13.943814_pt1 | contig 8598 bp, 7 predicted proteins | sample MGYA00563999_ERZ1464601 | MGnify/ENA primary metagenome ERZ1464601 (study PRJEB39283, sample SAMN07833290) | human skin metagenome | isolation source: Scalp | host: Homo sapiens | place: India: Bengaluru | collected 2015-03-13 ... | reverse complement strand
CCGCTCCTCTGCCCACCCCCGGCGTCGCGTTCGCCGGCCGGACGTTCGACGCCGTGCTGTTCGACATGGACGGCACCCTCATCGACTCGGTCCCGGCGGTGGACCGGAACTGGCGTCGCTGGGCCGCGGAGCACGGGCTGCCCGACGCCGAGGACTTCCAGATCCAGCACGGCACCCCGGCGCGCACGCTCATCGCGACGCTCCTGCCGGCCGACCAGGTCGAGCCCGCGTACGACCGCATCCACGAGCTGGAGCTCGAGGACAACGAGGGCGTGACGATCCTGCCGGGGACGCGCGACGCGCTCGCCGCCCTGCCCCCGGAGCGGCAGGCGATCGTCACGTCGTGCACCCGCCCCCTCGCGGCGGCGCGCATGGCCGCGTCGGGCCTCGTCGCGCCGTCGGTGGTCGTCACCGCGGACGACGTCGCCCACGGCAAGCCCGACCCGGACCCGTTCCTCCTCGGCGCGGAGCGCCTGGGCGTGGACCCGGCGCGGTGCCTCGTCGTCGAGGACGCTCCGGCCGGGGTCGCGTCCGCCCGCGCCGCGGGGTGCGCCGTGCTCGTCGTGACGGGCACGCACACGGCCGACGAGCTCGCGTCCGCGTCCCCTGCACCCGACGCGCTGGCGGCGGGCCTGGCAGCGGTGCGCTTCGCCGCGGGCCCGGACGGCATCCGGATCACGGACGCCTGACCACCCCGCCGACCATGGGGTCGTCTCCCGTCCTCGTCCCCGGACGGGCCAGACCCCCATGCTCGGCAGGGTGCAGCGGGCTGATCCTCAGTAGACGGACGCTCGCTGGGCGGCCGCGACGACCTTCGACGCGGCGGCGTGGATCTCCGCCAGCTCGTCGAGGGTGAGGCCCGTCGCGGCGACGATGGCGGGCGGGATGCGCTCCGCGTCACGACGCCGCGCGCGCCCCTCGGGCGTGAGCGTCACGCGGACCTGGCGGCCGTCGTCGGGCGATCGGGACCGGCGCACGTAGCCGAGGGTCTCGAGCCGCTTGAGGAGCGGCGAGAGCGTCCCCGCGTCGAGGTGCAGCCGCGCGGCGAGGTCGCCGACGGTCGACGTCGTGCCCGCCGCGTCGTCCTGCCACAGCGCGAGCAGCACGAGGTACTGCGGGTGGGTGATGCCCAGGGGCTCGAGCAGCGGCCGGTACAGGGCGACCATGCCGCGCGCGCCCGCCGAGAGCGCGAAGCACACCTGTGCCTCGAGCGCGAGCGGGTCCGCGAACAGCGTCGCCGCGCCCGGTGCGGACGCCCCGCCGTTCTCCTCGCTCGTCATGGCGCCATGCTACCGAGGATCGCGCTATTCTTGGTACGCCAATCATTGGTGCACCAACCATCAGCGGACGAGCACCAGCCACCGGCCTCCGGGCCGGCGACGCGACACCAGCGGAGGACACCGTGGCGCGCAAGAACGACAAGCGCACGCTCGGCATGCGCATCACCGAAGGCTTCCTGCCCATCTTCGGCCCGGCACAGCTGGGGCGGCAGGAGGCCGACGGCCGCGGCGTGTCCGACGCCGAGCGCGAGCGCGACCAGGAGCTGCGCACCCGCTTCGAGCGGGTCACCGGCCCCGACGGCCGCAGCTACGTCGTCGAGCACACCGACTGACGCGGCGCCCGCCCGCGGGCGTCACTCCCCGGGGTAGACGACCCCGACCTGGCGGCGCACCTCGTCGAGGGTGCGCATGACCTCGAGCGTCGAGTCCCACGACATGCGCGGGCTCTGCGTCTCGCCCGCGGCGACACGGCGCGCGACCTCGGCGGCCTGATACTGCTTGCCCTCGCCGGAGAAGCCGTCGTAGTACCAGGACGCGCCGTCGTGCCGGACGACCCGGAACGACGTCGGCGCGTAGAACGTGCCCTCGACCTCGATGCGGCCCGCCGTGCCCGAGATCACCGCCGTGTTCGCGGTGCGCGACCACAGCGTGGTCGAGAGCGTCGCCTGCGTGTCGCCGTAGCCGAGCACGATGCTCACCTGCCCGTCCACGCCCGTCTCCGTGAGCGCACCGACGGCCGTCACGGTCGACGGCGCGCCCAGCAGGTCGTGCGCGAACGACACCGGGTAGACGCCCAGGTCGAGCAGCGCGCCGCCCGCCAGCTCCGGCGCGTAGAGCCGGTGCTCGGGGTCGAACGGGAACCACTGGCCGTGGTCGGCGCTGAGGTTCACGACGTCGCCGATCTCGCCGCGCGCGATCACGCCGCGCAGCGCGGCGACGTGCGGCAGGAACCGCGTCCACATGGCCTCCATGACGAACACGCCCGCCTCGCGCGCGGCGTCGAGCACCTCGACCGCCTCGGCCTCGTTGCGCGTGAACGCCTTCTCGACGAGGACGTGCTTGCCCGCGCGGATCGCGAGCAGGGCGTGCTCGTGGTGGTGCGAGTGCGGCGTCGCGACGTACACGACGTCCACCTGCGGGTCCTCGACGAGCTCGTCGTAGCCGTGGTGCGTCGTCGGGACGCCGTGCGCGGTCGCGAAGCGCTCGGCGCGTACGCGGTCGCGCGAGCCCACCGACGCGACGCGACCCTGCGTGTGCAGGCGCACCGCCTCCGCGAACGACGACGCGATGCCACCCGCGCCGAGGATGCCCCAGCGGATCGGAGGCGCGCTGCGCGGGTCGGGGACCGTGCCCGTCACCTCGGCGGACAGGTCGGGGAAAGGGTGGACGCCGAAGGCGGCCGGGGTCTCGTCGGGGTGCGCGGCGGGCTGCGGGGCGACGGTGCTCATGCGGGCCACGCTATCGCCCTGCGCAGGCCTCGCCGCCGCTCGTCCACAGGCCGCGCGCCGGGCCCGGCAGCAGCCCTCCCCCGCACGGGTGGTGCGCGCCGCCGCGCGGCACGTCACGATGGGGGCATGACGACCCCCGCGCCCCGGACCGGCACGCCGACCGACGCCGGACCCGAGCCCGAGGCACGGGCGAGCGCGCGCGACCTCGTCAAGGTCTACGGCTCCGGCCCGACGGCCGTCCGCGCGCTCGACGGCGTCGACGTCGACTTCGCGCGCGGCCGCCTCACCGCGATCATGGGGCCGTCCGGCTCCGGCAAGTCGACGCTCATGCACTGCCTCGCCGGCCTCGACTCCCCGACGTCCGGCAGCGTCGTGATCGACGGGCAGGAGATCAGCCGCATGTCGCAGCGGCGGCTCACGGCGCTGCGCCGCACGCGCGTCGGGTTCGTCTTCCAGGCGTACAACCTCGTCCCGACGCTCACGGCCGCGGAGAACATCACGCTCCCCCTCGACATCGCGCGCACCCGCGTGGACCGCGACTGGTTCGACGAGGTGACGACCGCCGTCGGGCTCACCGACCGCCTGCACCACCGCCCCTCCGAGCTGTCCGGCGGGCAGCAGCAGCGCGTCGCGTGCGCGCGGGCGCTCGTGTCGCGGCCCTCGATCGTGTTCGCCGACGAGCCGACCGGCAACCTCGACTCGCGCTCCGCGGGCGAGGTGCTCACGTTCCTGCGCCGCTCCGTCGACGAGCTCGACCAGACGGTCGTCATGGTCACGCACGACCCGCGCGCGGCGTCGTACGCGCACCGCGTCGTCTTCCTCGCGGACGGGCGCCTCGCGGGCGAGCTGCACGACCCCACGCAGCAGGACATCCTCGACGCGCTCGCGCTCGCCGCGGACTCCGGCGCATGATCCGCGTCGCGCTGCGGGGCGTGCGCGCGCACGTCGTGCGGTTCGTCCTGTCGGTGCTCGCCGTCACGCTCGGCGTCGCGTTCGTCGTCGGGACGTTCGCGTTCCGCGGCATGCTCTCCTCCACGTTCGACGACATCATCGCGACGACCCTCACGGCCGACGTCTACGTGCGCGGCGCGCAGGAGGTCGAGAGCGACACGTCCGGGCCCGGCGGTGGCGGCGCCGCCGGCGGGGGCGGGTTCGCGGGCGACCGCACGCTCGTCCCGGCCGACCTCACGACGGAGGTCGAGGGCGTCGACGGCGTCGAGCGGGCCGTGGCGGACGTGTCCGGCCCCGTCGTGCTCGTCGCGGCCGACGGCACCGCCGTCGTGACCACCGGCCCGCCGAGCACGGCGTTCTCCGTCGACCCGGAGGACCCGAGCCTCACGCTGCTCGACGGCGCGTGGCCCGGCGCGGGCGAGATCGTGCTGGAGCAGAGCGCGGCCGAGACCGCGGACCTCGCCACGGGCGACGAGACCACGGTCGTGCTGGGCGGGGAGCCGCGCCCCGTGACCGTGTCCGGCGTGTTCGGCATCGAGGCCGCCGCCGCGGGTGCGGTCCTCGTCGGGATCGACGGGGACACCGCGCGCGAGGTCTACGCGCCCGACGGGCTGGTGCCCCAGATCGCGGTCTGGGCGGACGCGAGCGGGCCGGTGGACGAGGACGCGCTCGCGGACCGCGTCGCGTCGGTCCTGCCGTCCGGGGCGGAGGCCGTCACGGGCGAGCAGGCGCGCGCCGAGGCGAGCGAGGCGGTCGAGGAGGTGCTCGGGTTCGTCGAGACCTTCCTGCTGGTGTTCGCCGCCATCGCGCTGTTCGTCGGCGCGTTCATCATCGCGAACACGTTCGCGATGTCGGTGCGCGAGCGCCTGCGCGAGCTCGCCCTCCTGCGCGCGCTCGGCGCGTCGCCCGGCCAGGTGTTCGCGTCGGTCCTCGTCCAGGCGCTCGTCGTCGGGCTCGTGGGTGGCGGGTTCGGCGTGCTCGCGGGGGCCGGCCTGGTGCGGGTCATCCGGTGGGGGCTCGCGCTCGCCGGCTTCGAGTTCTCCGGCCGGGTCCCGCTCGGGACCTCGCAGGTCGTGGCCGCCGTCGCGCTCGGGGCGGTCGTCAGCGTCCTCGCGGCCGTGCTGCCCGCGCGGCGGGCCGCAGCGATCCCGCCCGTGCAGGCGATGCGCGACGACGTCGCGCCCGACCGCGGCACCGGGCTGCGGGCGGTGGGCGGGGTGGTCGTCGTCGCGGCGGGCGCCGGTGTGCTGTGGCTCGCGGCGTACCTGGGTTCCTCCGTCGTGGACGCGCCGACCGGGTGGGCCTGGGTCGACGACCTGAGCCCCCGGCTGCTCCTCGGCGTCGGGGCCGGGCTCGTGCTCGTGGGGGTGCTCGTCGGGTCGCCGGCCGTCGCGCGCGGCGTGCTCGCGGTCCTCGCGTGGCCGCTCGTCGTCGCGCTGCGCCCGCTCGGCCGCCTCGCGCGCGGCAACGTCACGCGCAACCCCCGCCGCACCGCGAGCACCGCGGGAGCCCTGCTCATCGGCATGGCGCTCGTGTCGGTCACGGGCGTCATCGCCGCCTCGACCCAGGCGTCGGTGCGGAGCATCGTCGAGAACGAGGTGCGGGCCGACCTGGTGGTCGACTCCGCGACGCTTGTCGTACCCGAGGGCGCGGTCGAGGCCGTGACCGCGACGCCGGGCGCCGCCGTCGTGGACACGGTGCGGCTCGGGTCGGCGCCGGTCGCCACGGTCGGCGGCGGCTCCGGCACGGACGACCGCACGGCCGACGGCACGGACGACGGCGCGCGCGGGACCGACGTCGCGGGCGTGCCCGCCGGGTTCTTCGACACCGCGCTCGAACCCGTGACGCTCGCCGGGGACCCGACGGCCACGCTCGAGGACGGGGACGTCGTCGTGCACCGGCGCACCGCGCGCGAGCGCGGCTGGGAGGTGGGCGACACGCTGCGGCTCGGCGAGGGCGACGCCGCCGTGGAGGCGCGCGTGGGCGCGGTGATCGACAGCCAGCTCGTGGGGACCGGCGTCCTCGTGCGCGACGACGTGTTCGACGCCGTCGTGCCGGCCGCCCAGGCGAGCGTGCGGATCGTCTACGTGTCGGCGGCCGACGGCGCGAGCCCGGCCGACGTCGAGGAGCTGCGCACCGCCCTGACGTCGGCGGTCGAGCCGTTCCTCGTCGTCACGGTGCTGGATCGGGAGCAGACCGCGTCCGCGTTCGCCGACCAGGTGAACCAGGTGCTCGTCATCCTCTACGCCCTGCTCGCGCTGTCGATCGTCATCGCGCTGCTCGGCATCGTCAACACGCTCGCGCTGTCGATCATCGAGCGCACGCGCGAGATCGGGCTGCTGCGCGCCGTCGGGCTGGGGCGCCTCCAGCTCGCGGGGGTCATCGCGATCGAGTCGGTGCTCACCGCCGTCTACGGGACGGTGCTCGGCGTCGCGACGGGCATCGGCATCGGCGCCGCCCTCCCGGGCGTGCTCGCCGACGAGGGGCTGAGCACGCTCGCCGTGCCGTGGGGCCAGGTGCTCGCGATCCTCGGCGTCGCGGTCGTCATCGGGCTCGTCGCGAGCGTCTGGCCCGCGATCCGCGCCGCCCGCCTCCCGGTCCTCGACGCGGTGACCGTGGACTGACCGCCACTCACGGCACGGGGAGGGGGTCCGGTGCCGGGGTGCGGTAGCGGCGCAGCGGGGCGTTGCGCCACGCGACGAGCCCGACGACGGCGCTCGCCACCAGCCCGCCCGCCACCAGCGCGACGGGCGCGGACGTCAGCGACGCGAGCACTCCCCCGCGGAAGTTCCCGACCTCCGGGCCGGCGACACCCACCACGTGCTCGACCGAGGACACGCGGCCCCGGAACTCGTCGGGCGTCTCGAGCTGCACCAGCGCGCCGCGCGTCACGACCGACACCGTGTCCGCCGCGCCGGCGACAGCCAGGCACGCGAGGGCGAGCCACAGCGGCCCCGCGAGCCCGAAACCGGCGAGCGCGACGCCCCACGTCGCCGCCGCGGCGAGCTGCAGCGCGCCCGAGCGCGTCGCCCGCGTCACGGCCCCCGAGAGCAGGCCCGCGCCGATCCCTCCCACCGCGACCGCCGAGAGGAACAGGCCGAGGGTGCGGGGGTCGCCGTCGAACCGGATCTCGTTGACGAGCGGGAACAGCGAGATCGGCATGGCGAGCACGGTCGCCGCGACGTCCGTCGCGAACGCGCCGCGCAGCGTCGGCTTGCGCCACACGATCGACCACCCGCCCGCGGCCGCCCGACGGCGCGGCGCGGGCCCGGGCGGCGCGGCGGCCGGGCCCGGCGTGGCCGAGGGACCGACGGGGAGCGGGGGCAGGGGCGGGAGGCGGACGAGCCCGAGCAGCGCGACGACGGCGGCCACCGCCTGGAGGCCGTACGCCGCGGGCAGGTCCCAGCGCGCCAGGACCAGGCCGGCGAGCGCAGGCCCGACCAGCATGGCCACCTGGAACGCGAGGTTCTGCAGCGCGAGACCCGCGGCGACCTGGTCGGGCGGCAGCAGCCGGGGCGGCACCGTCCGGCGCGCCGGCGAGCCGAGCGCGTTGCACGCCGCGCCGGCGGCGACGAGCCCGAGCAGGAGCCACACCGACCGGTTCCCCGCGAGCGCCTGCGCGGCGAGACCAGCAGCGGAGAGCACCTGCCCGACCGCGGCGAGGCGCATGAGGGTGCGGCGGTCGTGCACGTCGGCGAGGTGCCCGCCCACCAGGCCGAGCGTGAGGAGCGGGACCGCCGTGGCGAGGCCGATCGTGCCCGTCCACAGCGGGCTGCGGGTGAGCTCCCAGACCTGGAGCAGCACCGCGACGTTCGCGATCTGGAACCCGAGGCCGCCCACGGCGGACCCGGCCCACAGGTCGCGGTACGCGCGGCTCGCGCGCAGCGGCCGCAGGTCGAGGACGTGGTCGCGCACCTCAGCGCTCCCGCGGCGCCGGGTGGCCGGCCGCGTCGAGGCGCTCGACGAGCCGCTCGCGCAGCGACCGACGGGCGAGCACGCGCTCCAGCTCGACGACGACCGCGCTCAGGGCGTGCGGCAGCTCGTCGTCGATCTCGGCGACGGACTCCTCGGTCGCCCGCCACTCCGCCTCGAGGAGCGGGACGAGCTCGCGCGACCGCGCGGTGAGCGCGACGCGGCGCGTGCGGGCGTCCGCGCCTGGCGCGGTCTCGACGAGGCCCTCGCGCCGCATGGCGGTGACCGTCTGGCTCATCGCCGAGTGCGTGCGGCCGAGCGAGACGGCGAGCTCCCGGATGGTCAGGGGGCCGGTGTGCGCGAGCCGGATGAGCGGGTAGACGAACCGCGGGCGCACCCCCACGATCCCGCGGTCCGCGTAGACGGTCTCGATCTCGTCGTCGAGGCGTCGGAGCACGGCGTGCAGGGAGTCCCAGCGGCCAGGGACCGTGGTCGGGTCCAGAGAAGTCATAGCACTGTTATAACAGCACTCATGCGATTCGCAGGTCGCCGGTCCACCGATTACTAGGTTGCCGCCCTAACTAGATAGCCGTACTGTCTAGTTCATGAGGTTCGACGAGCGGCTCGACCGCGAGCTCCTGCGCGGCGTGCTGCCGCTGTGCGTGCTCGCGGTCGTCGCGACCCACGGCCCCACCTACGGCTACGCGATCACGCGGTCGCTCGCCGACGCGGGCCTCGGCACCGTGAAGGGCGGCACGCTCTACCCGCTGCTGCAGCGTCTGGAGGACGACGGCCTCGTCACGACCTCCTGGCACCAGGGCGAGCGCGGGCCGAGCCGTCGGTACTACGCCGTCACGGACCAGGGTCGCGTCGCGCTCGCCGACGCGACCTCCCGCTGGGACGCCATGACGACGGCGGCGACCACCCTCGTCGCGGGCGTGTCCGGCGCGCCCACGCCCGGCCGCCCGCGCCCCGCCGCGCGGCGCGCCCCCCCGGCGGGCGCGGGC
>ERZ1464601.186-NODE-186-length-8679-cov-13.479592_pt1 | contig 8679 bp, 5 predicted proteins | sample MGYA00563999_ERZ1464601 | MGnify/ENA primary metagenome ERZ1464601 (study PRJEB39283, sample SAMN07833290) | human skin metagenome | isolation source: Scalp | host: Homo sapiens | place: India: Bengaluru | collected 2015-03-13 ... | reverse complement strand
GTCTCGCTCTTCGCCGAGGAGCCGCGCAAGCCGTACGACCGCGTCGCCCTGACGAGCTACTTCTCGGCGCGCGACGCCGAGGAGCTCACGCTCGGCGACCCTGCCCTGTGGGACGACCCGCTGGTCACGCTGCACCGTGACTGCGCGGTGACGTCGATCGACCGCGAGGCGCAGACCGTCACGGACCGGCTCGGGCGCGTGCACGCCTACGACGAGCTCGTCCTCGCGACCGGTTCGAACGCCGCGCGCCCCCCGATCCCCGGCAACGAGCTGCCCGGCGTGTTCGTCTACCGCACGATCGACGACGTCGCGGCGCTGCGCGGCTGGGTCGAGGAGAAGCGGCGCAGCGCCACGACCGAGGGTGGCTGGGAACGCCCGGTGCGCGGCGCCGTCATCGGCGGCGGACTCCTGGGCCTCGAGGCCGCGGGCGCGCTCAAGGCCCTGGGCGCGCAGGCCACGGTCGTCCAGTTCGGCACGCACCTCATGGACGCGCAGATCGACCTGGGCGGCGGCGAGGCCCTCAAGCGCCTCATCAACGGGATGGGCATCGCGGTCCGGTGCGACACCGGGACCAAGGAGCTGAGGGTCTCCCGCAAGACCGGGCACGTGGGCCGGCTCGACTTCGCCGACGGCGGCCGGCTCGACGTCGACGTCGTGGTCCTCGCGACGGGCGTGCGGCCGCGCGACGAGCTCGCGCGCGCGGCGGGGCTCGCGGTCGGGGAGCGCGGGGGCGCCGTCGTGGACCTCGCGTGCCGCACCGAGGACGAGCACGTGTGGGCGGTCGGCGAGGTCGCGTGCCTCGAGGGCCGGTGCCTCGGCCTCGTCGCGCCGGGCTACGCGATGGCGGAGGTCGTCGTGGACCGCCTGCTCGGCGGCGAGGCGACGTTCCCCGGCGCGGACACGGCGACCAAGCTCAAGCTCCAGGGGGTCGACGTCGCGAGCTTCGGCGACGCGCACGGCCGCACCGAGGGCGCGATGGAGCTCGTCTGGGCCGACCCGGTCGCGGGCGTCTACAAGAAGCTCGTCCTGTCCGACGACGCGCGCACCCTCCTGGGCGGGGTGTTCGTGGGCGACGCCGCGCCGTACGCGTCGCTGCGGCCGATGCTCGGCACGGAGCTTCCGGGCGACCCGGGGCTGTTCCTCCTTCCCGAGGGGTCCGGCGGCGGGGTGCCGAGCCTCGAGCTCCCCGACGACGCCACGGTCTGCTCGTGCAACAACGTCAGCGCGGGCACGATCCGGAGCGCGGTCACCGAGCACGCCTGCACCGACCTCGCGGGCGTCAAGGCGTGCACGCGCGCGGGGACGAGCTGCGGGTCGTGCCTGCCGCTCGTCAAGAAGATCACGACGACCGAGCTCGCCCGGGCCGGCGTCGAGGTCTCGAACGCGCTGTGCGAGCACTTCGACCTCTCGCGCGCGCAGCTCTTCGACGCGGTGCGCGTCGCGGACCTGCACACGTTCAGCGAGATCGTCCGGCGGTTCGGCCGGGTGCCCGAGCCGGTCACCGACACGCAGGGTGCCGTGCTGGTGCGCGACGCCGGGCGCGGCTGCGACATCTGCAAGCCCACGATCGCGTCGATCCTCGCGTCGCTCGGCAACGGTCACGTCCTCGACGGTGAGCAGGCGACGCTGCAGGACACCAACGACCACGTCCTGGCGAACATGCAGAAGGACGGCACGTACTCCGTGGTCCCGCGCATCCCCGGGGGCGAGATCACGCCCGACGGGCTGCTCGTCATCGGGCAGGTCGCCAAGGACTTCGGGCTCTACACGAAGATCACGGGCGGCCAGCGCATCGACATGTTCGGGGCGCGCATCGAGCAGCTCCCGCACATCTGGCGCCGGCTCGTGGAGCACGGGTTCGAGTCCGGCCACGCGTACGGCAAGTCGCTGCGCACGGTGAAGTCGTGCGTCGGGTCCACGTGGTGCCGGTTCGGCGTACAGGACTCGGTGGGCATGGCCGTCGAGCTCGAGCTCCGGTACCGCGGCCTGCGCTCGCCGCACAAGATCAAGCTCGGCGTCTCGGGGTGCGCGCGCGAGTGCGCCGAGGCGCGCGGCAAGGACGTCGGCGTCATCGCGACGGACAAGGGCTGGAACGTGTACGTCGGCGGCAACGGCGGGTTCACGCCCCGGCACGCGCAGCTCCTCGCCGAGGACCTGGACGACGAGGCGCTCGTCCGCACCGTCGACCGCTTCCTCATGTACTACGTGCGGACGGCCGACCGCCTGCAGCGCACGGCCGCGTGGGTCGAGGACCACGAAGGCGGTCTCGACGCGATCCGCGAGGTGGTCGTCGAGGACTCGCTCGGCATCGGTGCCGACCTCGACGCCGCGATGGCCCGCCACGTCGGCGACTACGAGGACGAGTGGCGCGCGGTCCTCGAGGACCCGGAGAAGCTGCGCCGCTTCGGCTCGTTCGTCAACGCGCCCGCCGAGCCCGACCCCGACCTCGCGTACGTCACCGAGCGCGGCCAGATCCGGCCCGCCAGGGCGGACGAGCGGGCCGCCCTCGAGGAGGCCCGCGCCGCGGGTCTCGCCACCGTCCCCGCCGGCCCCGTGGTGATCGCCGGCACGACCCTGGAGGTCCGTCGATGAGCGTCGTGCCAGCAGAGCAGGCCGCGTACCCCGTGGAGACGCCGACGTCGGACGCGGCGGGGTGGGAGCGCGTGTGCCTCCTGCGCGACCTCCTCGTCGAACGCGGTGCCGCCGCCCTCGTCGGCGGGGTGCAGGTCGCGCTGTTCCGCCTCCCCGACGACACGGTCCGCGTCGTGCAGCAGCGCGACCCGTTCTCCGGTGCGAACGTCCTGTCGCGCGGCATCGTCGGCACGCGCGGGGGCGTGCCGACGGTCGCCGGCCCCATGTACAAGCAGGTCTTCGACCTCACGACCGGCCGGTGCCTCGAGGCCGCCGGGTACGTGCCCGTCCAAGGCCTCGCGCCGGACCTGGCGACGTGGCCCGCCGAGGTGCGCGACGGCGTCGTGCACGTGGGCGTGCGCCCCCACGCCGCCGGGCCCGCGGACGGTGCGTCGTGACGACGCTCCTCGGGATCGACCTCGCCGGGCGCACGGTGCTCGTCGCGGGCGGCGGCCCCGTCGCGGCCCGCCGCGCGCGGGCGATGGCCGACGACGGCGCGCACGTCCGCGTCGTCGCGCCCCACGTCTGCGAGGACCTGCGCGATCTCGTCGCCGCCTCGCTGCGCGCCCCGCTCCGGGCACCCTCACCCGCCGGGCTGCGGGCCGACGGCGAGGTCGCGCCGGGTGGTCGTGTCACCTGGGCGCCGCGCGACGTCCGCGAGTCCGACCTCGAGGACGCGTGGCTCGTGCTCGCGGCGACGGACGACTCGGGGACCAACCGGGACGTCGCCGCGTGGGCCGCCGCGCGCCGCACCTGGTGCGTCCACGCCGGGGCGGCGCACGAGGGCACCGCGCGCACGCCCGCGACGACCCGCAGCGGCGACGTCCTCGTCGGGGTCGTCACGGACGCCCCCGCGGTCGGCGTGCCGGCGGACGTCCGGGAACGACGAGCGGCTGACGCCGCGGCCGAGCGGCGCGGTCCGGACCCGCGGCGGGCGCGCGCGGTACGCGACGCGATCGCCGACCACCTGCGCTCCGGCGGCGCCGACCAGCGCCACCACCGTCCTGCGCCGGGAGGCCTGGGGCGCGTGACGCTCGTCGGCGGAGGGCCCGGCGCGGTCGACCTGCTCACGGTCCGGGGCCGCCGGGCGCTCGCGGAGGCGGACGTCGTCGTCGCGGACCGGCTCGGGCCGGTCGACGTGCTCGACGAGCTCGCCCCCGGTGTCGAGGTGATCGACGTCGGCAAGGCCCCCGGGAACCACCCCGTGCCGCAGCACGAGATCAACGCCCTCCTCGTGGAGCACGCGCAGCGCGGCCGGCGCGTCGTGCGGCTCAAGGGCGGCGACCCGTTCGTCTACGGGCGCGGCGGCGAGGAGGTGCTCGCGTGCCGCGCGGCGGGCGTGCCGGTCGACGTCGTGCCGGGCGTGTCGAGCGCGCTGAGCGTCCCGGCGCTCGCGGGCATCCCGCTCACCCACCGGGGCACGGTCGCCGCGTTCCACGTGGTGAGCGGCCACGACGGGCTCGACGCCGCCGCGCTCGCCGGGGTGCGCGACCGCACGGCTACGCTGGTGGTCCTCATGGGTGTCTCGCAGCTCGCACGCATCACGGCCCAGGCCCTCGACGCCGGGGCCGACCCTGCGCTGCCCGTCGCGATCGTGGAGAACGGGTCGACGCCCCGCCAGCGCGTGACGCGCGCCCCGCTCGGCGAGGTCGTGGAGCGCGCCGCCCAGGTCGGGGTCCGGGCCCCCGCGCTCATCGTGGTGGGGGACGTCTCCGCCGCGGGACGGCTCGGACCGGGCCCGGCGACGGTCGCGTGAGCGAGTCCGGCCCCGACGGGGAGCGCCCCGCCCTCGGCCAGGTCATGGCGGGCTGCACCGTGCTCGTCACGGCCGACCGCCGCAAGAGCGAGCTCGCCGCCGCCCTCCAGCGCCGGGGCGCCGAGGTCCGCCACGCGCCCGCGCTGAGCATGATCCCGCACGCCGACGACGAGCAGCTCCTCGCGGGGACGCGCGACCTCGTCGAGCGACCGCCGGACGTCGTCGTCGTGACGACCGGCATCGGTTTCCGGTCCTGGGTCGAGGCCGCGGACGCGCACGGCCTCGCCGACCGCCTGCTCGAGGTGCTCGCCGACGCGCGGATCGTCGCGCGCGGGCCCAAGGCGCGCGGCGCGATCCAGGCCGCCGGGCTCACGGCCGACTGGGTCGCCGAGTCCGAGACGTCGGCCGAGATCGCCGACGTGCTGCTCGGCGAGGGCGTCGCCGGGCTGCGGATCGCCGTCCAGCACCACGGCGCCGGGGCCGACGGCCTCGACGTCGTGTTCGCCGAGGCGGGCGCCGAGGTTGCGAGCCTCGTCGTCTACCGCTGGGGCCCGCCGCCGGACCCCGAGGCGCTGCGCGCGTCGGTCGAGGCCGCGGCCGTCGGGGAGATCGACGCCGTCGTGTTCACCTCCGCCCCCGGCGCCGAGGCGTGGCTGAGCGCCGCCGAGGAGCACGGCGTGGGGCGGCTCGTCGTGTCCCGGTTCCAGGACGGGTCGATGGTCGCGGCCGCCGTCGGTCCCGTCACCGCGCGGCCGCTCGAGCACCGCGGCGTCACGCCGCTGCAGCCCGAGCGCGGACGCCTCGGCGCGCTCGTGCGGACGCTCGTCGCGCACTACGAGCAGGCCGAGACGATGGCCCTCGCGACCGTCGCCGGGACGCTCCAGATCCGCTCGCGCGTCGCCGTGCTCGACGGCGAGGTGCTGCCCCTCTCGCCCAGCAGCCTCGAGGTGCTGCGCCTCCTCGCCGCGCGCCGCGGCGAGGTCGTCACGCGCGACGACGTGCTCGACGTCCTGCCCGGCGACTCGCGCGACCCGCACGCGGCCGAGGTCGCGGTCGCGCGCCTGCGCGAGGCCACCGGCCGCCGGGACCTCGTCAAGACCGTCGTCAAGCGCGGATACCGATTGGAGCTCGCATGAGCCCGGACAGTCCCACCTCCCTCGACGCCGTCGCCGATGCTCCGGCCGGCCCGCGCGCCGCGGCGCCGGCGCTCGTCGGCTGCTCCCACGGCACGGACGACCTCGCGGGGCGCGCGGTGGTCCGCGCGCTCCTGGACGACGTGCGCGCGGCCCGCCCCGACCTCGACGTGCGCGAGGCGTTCGTGGACGTCCAGCAGCCCGAGGTGGCGGACGTCGTGACCGCCGTCGTCGCGCCGTCCGACGGCGGGGCGCCCGGCGACGCCGTGGTGGTGCCCCTCTTGCTCTCCGCCGGGTTCCACGTGAGCGTGGACGTCGCCGCGGCCGTCGAGGACCGCGGCCCCGGCACCGGGGCCGCTGCCGCGTCGGGGCCGCTCGGCCCCGCCCCGCGCCCGGGGGACCTGGGCGCCGTGCGGGTGGCGGCGGGGGGCCGGCGCGCCGGGCACGGCGGCGTGCACGCCGCGGCGGGGGGGGGGCGCCCGGGCGCCGCGCGCGACGTCGAGACGCTCGCCGCCGGGCTCCGCGAGCGCGTCCCCGGCCCGGTCTCCGTCGGCTACGGCGCCATGGCGACGCCCACGGTGCCCGACGCCGTCGCCGCCGCCCGCGCGGGCCTCGCCCCGGGCGGGCGGGTCGTCGTCGCGGCCTACCTCCTGGCGCCCGGCTTCTTCTACGACCGGGTGCTGGAGGCGGGCGCCGACGTCGTGACCGGCCCGCTCGCGCCCGACCCGCGGCTCACCGCGATCGTGCTCGACCGGTACGCCGACGCCGCCGCCGGGCTGCGCGCTACGCCCTGAGGACCGGGCGCGTGCGCGGTGCGAGGAGGGCGACGCCCGCCGCGAGCAGCACCGTGACCCCGAAGCAGACGACGTACGACGCCAGGCCGAGCGTGGGGTGCAGGGCCCACAGGAGCGACCCGGTGACGGCGAGCGCGGTCGCGGCGGCGACGGCGTCGGACACCTGGAGCGCGGACGAGTTCGCGCCCTGCTCGGCGACGGGCGAGAGCTCGAGCGTGAGCACGGACAGCGTCGGGTGCGTCATGCCCATGCCGAGCCCGGCAAGGGTCCACGCGACCATCCCGACCACGGGCGGCACGGCCGTCCAGGCGAGCAGCGCGGCGCCGCCGATCCCGAGCGCGACGAGCGTCCCGCCGAGGCGCACGTAGCCCGCGTGCTGGAGCCCCCAGGTCGCCCGGCCGCGGAGCCACGACCCCGTCGACCAGCCGACGGCGCCGAACGTGAGCACGGCGCCCGCGAGCGACGGCGAGAGGCCGCGCTCGTGCGACAGCAGGAGCGGGAGCAGCACCTCGGCGCCGGTGAACGCGGCCGCGACGAGGCCGCGGATCGCGATGACGCTCGGCAGGCCGCGGGCCGCGCGGGTCGTGCCGCGAGGGAGCAGTCGGGGGACGGCGAGCGCGACGGCGGCGAGCGACGCGACGAGCAGGGCCGCGAGCCCGACCCCGCGCAGCTGGCCCGCGTAGTTGAGCGCCCCGATGCCGACGGCGGCGACGACGGCCCAGGTGAGCGACGCCTGGCGTGCGGTCCGGTCGAGCGGCGACTCGGCGTCGTCGGGCCGGTCCCCGGACTGCGGGGCGGACGCCGGGGCGGGCTCGGGGGCCGAGCCGCGGGCCGCGCGCATGCCCGGGCGCATGAGGAACAGCGCGGGCACCGCGAGGACCGGGACGGCGAGGAACACCCAGCGCCACCCGACGTGCTCGACCACGAGCCCCGCGATGGCGGGCCCGACGATCGACGGGATCACCCAGGCCGCCGCGAAGGCCGCGAAGACCTTCGGGCGCCGGTCGGTGGGGAAGACGCGCGCGACGAGCACGTACAGCGCGACGATGTACAGGCCCGTCCCGACGCCCTGGAGCACGCGGCCCGCGACGAGCACGAGCATGTCCTGCGCGAGCCCGGCGACGAGCAGCCCGGCGAGGAAGAGCCCGATGCCGGTCCACAGCGGGGTGGTCGGGCCGGCGCGGTCGCTCCAGCGGCCGGACGCCACCATGCCGACGACGCTCGACGCGAGCGACGCGGCGAACGCGAGCGTGTACAGCGTGAGACCGTCGAGCTCGACGGCGACCGTCGGCATGGCGGTCGCGACGGCGAGCGCCTCGAACGCGCCGAGGAACACGAACGCCACCATGCCGAACAGCACCGTGCGCTGCGTCCCGGGCGAGAGCGTGCCCGCCTCGGTGGGGCTGGTCGCGGGGCCGGTCTCGGGCACGCCGACGTCTCCCGTGCCGGTCTCGCCCGCGCCGGGCGCGGGGGAGCCGTACGCCGGTGCGTCGGCGTCGGTGCGGGGGTCCGCCGTCATACGAGAACGACCTTTCCGGTGGTGGCGCGCGCTTCGAGCTCGCGGTGGGCGCGCGCGGCCTCCGCGAGGGGGATCTGGTGCGTGACGACCCGCCACGTCCCGTCCGCCGCGAGCGCGAGCGCGCGCTCCTGCAGCGTGGACAGGTCTCCCCAGGGTCGGGCCCGGGGTCCCACGGCCCACCGTACGTCCGGCGTGCCGCCCGCGGCCCCCGATTTCTCGTCCGGGTGGTCGACGTCACCGGCCCGGTTCGGTGCCCCCGACGCCCAGCCGTAGAGCACGAGGCGACCGGTCGGTGCGACGAGGCTCGCGGCGTCGGCGCCCGCGTCGCCGCCGACGCCGTCGAGGAGCACGGTCGCGCCCTCCGGGGCGTGCTGCCCGACGGCGGCCCGCGCCGCGGCGACGCAGGCGTCGGCGCGGGAGGCGGCGGGGGCGAGTCGATGCTCCTGCGGCTCCGTGGCGAGCGGACGGCCGCGCGCGCCCGGCGCCGGGCCGCCGGCGAGCGCGACGACGCGCGCCCCCGCCGCGAGCGCGCTCTGGACGAGCAGCGTGCCGAGCCCGCCGGCCGCGGCCGTGACGACGACGGTGTCCGTCGCGGTCAGCTCCGCCAGGTCGAGGACGCCGACGGCGGTCCGCCCGGTGCCGATCATGGCGAGCGCGTCGGGCGCCGTGACGTGGTCGGGGATGCGGTGCAGCGCCTCGACGGGCACGACGGCGAGACGCGCGTACCCGCCGCCGTCGGGCGTGGCGCCGAGGTGGGCCGCGACCCGTCGCCCGCGCCACGCGGCGTCGACGCCCGGCCCGACGACGTGCACGACCTGGCGCTGAGACACATAGCCGAGCCCACGG
>ERZ1464601.183-NODE-183-length-8738-cov-12.290107_pt1 | contig 8738 bp, 7 predicted proteins | sample MGYA00563999_ERZ1464601 | MGnify/ENA primary metagenome ERZ1464601 (study PRJEB39283, sample SAMN07833290) | human skin metagenome | isolation source: Scalp | host: Homo sapiens | place: India: Bengaluru | collected 2015-03-13 ... | reverse complement strand
CGGTCACGCCGCGGCCGGTCCGTACGCGGGCGGGACGGCGGCGTACGAGCCGACCGCCCAGCCCGCCTACGCGGCCGCCACGCCGCCCGCGCAGCAGCCCGCCTACCACCCGCCGGCCTCGGCAGCCCCGGCCGCCGCCGCCCCGCGAGCCTCGTCGGGAGGGACGGGCGCCCCGTCCGGCCCGTCGGCCGGTCGGCGCGGCGGGCGCGGCGGGGGCGGCGGCGGGCGCGGGGCGGGCCGGGGGGGCGCGGGGGGGGGCGGGGGGGGCGGCGGCGGGGCGCGGGGGGGGGGCGGGGCGCGCGGCGCCGCCGCGGGGCGCTCGCCCGCGCGCTCTCGCTGCGCGCCGGCGGCGACGAGGCACCGCGCGGCGGGGCGTCGACGGCCCCGGCGGCGACCGCCACGGACGGCGCCGAGGAGCCGGCGCCTGCCGAGCCCACGGTGTCCGAGACGTTCGCGTCGGAGTCGCGGAACATCACGTGCGAGGTGACCGACGTCAGCGCGACGTGCGTGATCGCCCAGCTCGGCACGCAGCCCGCCCCGGTCGACGGGTGCGACGGCACGGTCGGCTACAAGGTCGTCCTGGACGCCGACGGCAGCGTCGACCAGCCGTGCGTGCCCGCGGCCGAGCAGCCGCAGCCCGCGCCGGGGGACACCGCGATCCTCGACTACGGCACCTCCAAGACGGTCGGCCCCTTCACGTGCGACAGCGCCGAGACCGGCATGACGTGCCGCGACGACGCCACGGGCAAGGGCTTCACGATCGCGCGCGCGGGCATCCGGACGCTCTGACCGGCCCGACCACCACGCAGGAGGGCCCGCGGCGGGACGACCCGCCGCGGGCCCTTCGTGCGTCCGGGGTCACCAGATGCGCACGCGCTCCTCGGGGGCGAGGTAGAGCGCGTCGCCCGGCTGCACGTCGTAGGCGTCGTAGAACTCGTCCACGTTGCGCACGACCCCGTTGCAGCGGAACTCGTTGGGCGAGTGCGGGTCGGTCGCGATGCGGCGCACGACCTCCTCGTCCCGGCCCTTCGACTGCCACACCTGGGCCCAGCCGAGGAACACGCGCTCGATGCCCGTGAGCCCGTCGACGACGGGCGCCTCGTCCAGCGGACGGCCGAGCGCGATGCGGTAGGCCTTGAGCGCGATCGACAGGCCGCCGAGGTCGCCGATGTTCTCGCCGATGGTCAGCGCGCCGTTGACGTGCGGGCCGTCCTCGCCGAGCTGGGCGGGGCGGTACGCGTCGTACTGGGCGACGAGCGCCGTCGTGCGCTTCTCGAACTCCTCGCGGTCGCGCGCCGTCCACCAGTCCTCGAGGCGGCCCGCGCCGTCGTACTTGGAGCCCTGGTCGTCGAAGCCGTGACCGATCTCGTGGCCGATGACCGCGCCGATGCCGCCGTAGTTCACGGCGTCGTCGGCCTCGGGGTCGAAGAACGGGGGCTGCAGGATCGCGGCGGGGAAGACGATCTCGTTCATGCCCGGGTTGTAGTAGGCGTTGACCGTCTGCGGCGTCATGAACCACTCGTCGCGGTCGAGCGGGCGCCCGATCTTGCCGAGCTCGCGGTCCTGCTCGAACGCGTGGGCGCGGCGCACGTTGCCCACGAGGTCGTGCGCGTCGACGACGAGCGCCGAGTAGTCGCGCCACCGCACGGGGTAGCCGATCTTCGGCGTGAAGGCGTCGAGCTTGGCGAGCGCCTTCTCCTTCGTCTCGTCCGTCATCCAGTCGAGCGTCGTGATCGACTCGCGGTAGGCGGCCACGAGGGTGGCGACGAGCTCCTCCATGCGCGCCTTGTGCGCGGGCGGGAAGTGCCGCGCGACGTACTGCGCGCCGACGGCCTCGCCGAGCGCGCCCTCGACGACGGAGACGGCGCGCTTCCAGCGCTCGCGCACCTCCTGCGCGCCCGACAGGGTGCGCCCGTAGAAGTCGAAGTTCGCCTCGACGAGGTCGTCGGAGAGGTACGGCGCCCGGGCGGTGACGAGGTGGTACACCATCCACAGCTTCCAGTCCTCGAGCGGCTCGCTCGCCCAGAGCTCGGCGAACCCGGCAGCGAAGTCCGGCTCGCGGACCACGACGTCGTCGAGCGAGCCCTGCGGCGCGCCGAGCGCGAGGACCCACGCGCGCCAGTCGAACCCGGGGGCCTCCTCGACGAGCGCGGCGAGCGTCCGCGGGTTGTACGTGAGATCGGCGTCGCGGTCGCGCACGACGTCCCAGTGCTTCGCGGCGAGCCTCGTCTCGAGCGCCACGATCCGCTCGGCGGCGTCCTCGGGCGACGCGCCCCACGTCTCGGACGTGACGCCCGCGAGCGCGAGCATGCGCGCGACGTGCGGCACGTACTTCTCGCGCACGGGCGCGTACTGGTCCTCGCGGTAGTACGCCTCGTCCGGCAGGCCGAGCCCGGACTGGTAGAGGTAGGCGACGTAGCGCTCGGGGTCCTTCGCGTCGTTGTCGACCCAGAAGCCGACGGCGCCCGCGCCGCCCGTGCGCTGGAGGGCGCCGAGCGCCCCGGTGAGCTCGGCCTGCGTCGTGGCGGACGCGATGAGCGCGAGGTCGGGCTGCAGCGGCGTGGTGCCGAGCGCCTCGATCCGCTCGGTGTCCATGAAGCTCGCGTAGAGGGCCCCGACCTTCGCCGCGTCCGGCCCGACGTCCGCGCCGCCCGCCGCGACCTGCTCCCCGAGGTCCGTGATGATCTCGCGGACGTGCACCTCGGCCTGGTCGTGGAGCGCCCGGAACGCGCCGTCCATCGCGCGGTCGGCGGGGATCTCGTGCGTCGCGAGCCAGCGGCCGTTGACGTGGCGGTACAGGTCGTCCTGCGGGCGGACCGCGGGGTCCAGCGCGTCGAGGTCGATGCCGGAGCGCGCCGCGTCGGCCGGGCCGGACGAGGACGGAGGCGTGGACGTCGGGGAGGTCTGTGTCATGCGTCTCAGGCTACGGCCTCACCCCGGCGGCGAGGGGGCCCGCTGGGGCATGATGAGCCCATGCGCGTTCACATCGCCGCGGACCACGCCGGCTACGAGCTCAAGACCCATCTCGTCGAGCACCTGGGGGCGGCGGGTCACGACGTCGTCGACCACGGTGCCCACACCTACGACGCGCAGGACGACTACCCGTCGTTCTGCTTCGCGGCGGGCGAGGCGGTGGCGGCGGAGCCCGGCTCGCTGGGCGTCGTCATCGGCGGCTCGGGCAACGGCGAGCAGATCGCGGCGAACAAGGTCGTCGGCGTGCGCGCGGCGCTCGCCTGGAACCTGGAGACCGCGCGCCTCGGGCGCCAGCACAACGACGCGAACGTCGTCGCGGTGGGCGCGCGCCAGCACTCGGTGGACGAGGCGGTCGCGCTCGTCGACGCGTTCCTCGCGGAGCCGTTCAGCGGCGACCCGCGCCACCAGCGCCGCATCGACCAGCTCGCGGCGTACGAGGCGGCGCGCGGCACCTCGGCCTGACGTGCCCGAGGGCCACACCGTCCACCGCCTCGCGCGCGCCTTCGGCGAGCTGTTCGCGGGCGAGCCGCTCGCGGTGAGCAGCCCGCAGGGCCGGTTCGCCGCGGGAGCCGCCCTGCTCGACGGCCGCGTGCTCGTCGCGAGCGAGGCGTGGGGCAAGCAGATGTTCCTCGGCTTCGCCGGGCCGGGCGGCGCGTCCGACGACGTCCGCTGGCTCCGCGTGCACCTCGGCCTCTACGGGGCGTGGACGTTCGCGGGCGACGGCAGCACCGCCGTCGTGCACGCGATCGGCGCGCCCCGGCGCCGGATCGGCGAGCGCGAGACCGTCCCGGCGGCCCCGGGTGGTACGCCGTCGCAGAGGCCCGACGACGCCTGGTCGCCCCCTCCGCCGCGTGGCGCCGTGCGCGTCCGGCTCGTCGGCGCGCACGCGGTCGCGGACCTGCCCGGCGCGGCGGCGTGCGGGGTCCGCGCGGCGGGCGAGCGGCGCGCGGGGGCGGGCCGGCTCGGGCCGGACCCGATCCGCGACCCGGGCCCGGGCGAGCCCGACCCGCGCGACGCGTTCGTCGCCGCGGTGCGGCGCTCGCGCAGCCCCGTCGGGCTGCTCCTCATGAACCAGGACGTCGTCGCGGGCGTGGGGAACATCTACCGCGCGGAGGCGCTGTTCCGGGCCGGGCTCGACCCGATGCGCCCCGGTCGCGACGTGCCCGCGGAGGACCTGCGGACCCTGTGGGACGACCTCGTCGTGCTCATGCACGACGGCGCGCGCACCGGCGCGATCGTCACGACGCGCCCCGAGCACCGCGACGACGGCGCGGGGCAGGCCCCCGACGAGGCGGCGACCGGGCGGCGGCGCGTGCGGCAGAACACGGACGTCGCTCCCGACGCCGTGCCCGCGGACGAGGCGTTCTACGTGTACCACCGCGACGGGCTGCCGTGCCGGGTGTGCGGCACGCCGGTGCTCCTCAAGGAGCTCGCGGGGCGCAACCTCTTCTGGTGCGGCGTCTGCCAGACGTGACGGCGGGCGCACCCGGGGCCCGGGTGCGCCCGGCCGGGGCGCACCCCCCGCTGCACACCGGGGCGGCGGGGCCGCCGGCCTGAGCCGCGGCGGCCTGGGCCGCGACGGCCTGGTCGACGACGAGCCCGCGCTGGTGCGCCCGAGGGTCGGCGACGGCGACCAGACGGGCGCGCTCCGGGTGCTCGGCGATCCAGCGCGCGTACGTCTGTCCGCGGTTCCCGGCGCCGACGAGGGCGACGGTGACAGGCTGGGGGGTGGGGGTCACGTGTGCGGTCCTTGCTCCGTTGCGATGGTCCTGCGGGGCGGGGGTCTCCCGGCCCTGGCAGGCCTCGTTTGCTATTTGCTATAGCAAGCCTGCCATGCCGATGTTACGCCAGATCGGCGCTCGTGTTAACTCGCGCACGACGCGATGCGGAGTTGTGACCTTTCGTGCCGCGGCTCGGGGTGCCGGCGCGGTGGTCGTCGTGGGCAGGGGCCGGGGGCCGTGAGTGCGGGTCTACCATCCGCGCTGCTCGTTCCTCGCGGCGCTCCCGCCAGGCCCGCCACGACCCGCACTCACCACCCCCGGCCCCTTCGTCGTCCCACCTCGCGCGCTGCTCCCGCGCCGGGGTGCGCCCGGCGGGGAGAGCGGCGTGGGTGCGGGCGCGTCAGACGACGAGGTTGCCCGTCGTGACGACGCGGTCGCCGTCGTCGGGGAACGCCGTGCGGGTGACGCCCTGCTCGACGTTGCCGCTGTGGAGGACGGACGAGTCGCCGCCCAGGGCGGACGGTGCGAGCGCCAGGGTTCCGCCCGCGAAGGTCGAGCCCGTGGCGGACCAGCTGTTGATGCCGGCGTCGAGGTTCACGTGCCCAGTGTCGCCCGACGGCGCGGTGCTCCGGACGCCGTCCAGCGCCCAGGTGACCGGCTTGTCCGCCTTCGCCCGGCGCAGGAAGCTCCCGCCCGCGGGCTTGCCCTCGAGCCGGGCGCCGCCGTCGAGCCGGACGGTCTGGTCGGACGCGCCGGCCGCGACGAGGGCGACGTTGCGCACGACGCCGCTGTGCACCGTGAGGTCGCCGCTCACCGTCACCGTGCCCTCGCCCTCGGCCGCCTCGAGCGTGCACGTGTCCAGCACGACGGCGCCCTTCCCGGCGAACGACGCGTTCTTCAGCCCGTTCAGCGTCGTGCGCACGAGGTGCACCGGGTTCGTGACGTTCGCCTGGGTGATCGCGGTGTCCGGCAGGACCGCGAAGCGCGACCCCTCGATGACGTTGGGCCGCTTCGACAGCGCCGACGCCTGGGAGATGATCAGGGTGTCGTCGGCCTGGCAGCCACGGAGCTGCACGCCGTCGGCGTTGACCCACAGCATCCCCGAGCCCGCGAGGCCGTCCTTGCGGATGACCTGCACGTCCTCGAGCGTGAGGTCGGTGACCTTGACGCGCGCGACGAACCACGAGCACACGTGCCGCGTCACCGTGATGCGCTTGGCCGCGCCGCCCCAGGCCGCGCCCGAGTTGGCGAACGTCATGAGGCCCGAGTTCCCCACGTACGTGAGGTCGTGCTCGTACTGGCCGTGCGTGACGAACGGGCCCTGGTCGTCGCCGTCGCCGTGGCAGTTCTCCACGAGCCCGTACGACGACGCGGTCCAGTCGTTGAGGTGCCGCGCGTTGGTCGTGTGGCAGTCCACGACGTGCCCGTAGTTGCAGTAGATCTGCTGCGTCAGGTAGCCCGCGCCGCCCCACGTGACCGACGCCGGGTTGGTCAGCGAGCAGCCCGCCGTGCGGAAGAACGTGCTCCAGCGGCGCATGACGAGCGGCCAGAACGTCGCGACGCCGTGCACGTTCTCCACGTCGCAGCGCACCGCGTACTCGTAGGCGATCGGGTGCGAGCCCGTGTACTGGTCGCCGTCGGGCCGGCCGCGGAACGCGAGGTTGCGCACGTGCACCTGCTCGACGGGCTCCACGCGCGTCCACGTGAGCGTGCGGCCCTTCGCGAGCGACCAGCCCGCCTTGTAGTTGACGCGCACGTGGGTGGCGTCGACGATCTGGGTGATCTGGACGAGGCGCTGCAGCTCTCGCTCCCACCGGCCGGCGAGCGCGTTGACCTCGACCGCGTACCACTGGCCCACCTCGAACTGCGAGGAGTCCGCGACCTCGTAGTCGTCGCGCAGCTCCGGCATCGTCGCCGTGAGGGTGTTCTTCCAGACGTCGTCCGTGACCTTCCCGCGGAAGAACAGCACGGCCGCGAAGGGGTCGTCCTGCCCGGCGTCCTCGATGCCCTCGGTCGTCATGAGGTGGTTGCCGAAGTCGAGCTCGAGGTTCGAGCGCGTGAACGTGTGGCGTCGCGTGAAGTTGAGGTCCGTGTGCGCCTCGATGCGCGTGACGCTCGGGTCGTTCACGAGGGCGTCGAGCGCGTCGTCGGCGGGGGTGTCGGGGCCGAAGAGGCCGAACCAGCGGAAGTCTCCGGTGCCGGTGTGCAGGGTGTGCCAGCGGCCCTTGGCTCCCGCATCCTGCGGGGCGAGGACGGTGCCACCGTTGGCGGCGGCGGTGGACCTCGCGTCGTACCGCAGGAGCCGGGCGGCGCCGTCGCCGGGGGTCGCGTGGCCGAGAAGCTGGGCGATGGTGCCGTCGTCGAGCTTCTTGGCCTTCCAGCCCGTGAGCTCGGCGACGGTGGCGGCGACGAGGACCTCGGCGTCGGGCTTGTCGTCTTTCTTCGCCGCGAGCGGCGCGCCGACGAGGGGCGCCGCGTGCGCGCTGCCGCTGCCGAGGGCGACGGCGCCCGCGGCGAGGGAGGCGATGCCGGCGACGCGCAGCAGGTTGCGCCGCGAGGGCGGCTGGGCGGCCTCGCCCGGCGCGGCCGTCGTCGGCTCGGTCGTGGTCTCGAGGGTCATGGGGGTGTCCTTTCGTCGGCCCGGCGCGACGGCGCGGGTGTCGGTGGGGAGGCGGGAACAGGGTGCCCAGGCGTCGCCCGGGCGGGTCACACGGTGAGGTTCGCGTCGACGAGCACGCCGTCGCCCGCGGTCGGCAGCCCCGCGCGGTCGACGCCGGTCTCGACGTTGCGGGCATGGAGGACGCGCACGCCGTCGGGCAGGTCGAGGCGGCCGCCCGTGAACCGCGACCCGGTCGCGGCGTAGCGGTCGCCCGCCCGCAGCGCGACGTGCGCGGTGCCGTCGGCGGCCCGCAGGTCGGCGCCGCGGAGCGTGACGTCCACGGCCCCCGCGCCGGTGCCGCGCGAGACGAGGGCCCCGGCCGTCGTCGTGCCCGCGGCCCGGACGCCGTCGAGCACGAGCCGCTGGTCGCGTGCGCCGCTGAGCCGCACGCCCACGCCCTGCCACGACCCGCCCGTGACGGTGACGTCCGCGGAGCCGAGGTCGACGGGCGCGGCCGGGGCGTCGTCCGTGCCGCCGACGAGCTCGCAGTCGGTGAACGTCACGGGGCCGGCGCCGCGCAGGATCGTGCCGTCCACGCCGGTGATGCGGGTGCGCACGAAGTGCACGGGGTTCGTCACGGGCGTCTGGTGCAGCACGGACCCCGAGGGCAGCGCGAACGCGCAGTCCTCGACGACCGTCGGGCGCCGCGACAGCGACGACCGCTGCCCGACGGCGAAGAAGCCGGCCGTGCACCCGCGCACCTGCGCGCCGTCGGCGTTGATCGTGAGCGTCGCCTGCGGGTCGAAGGTCGAGCGCGCGACCACGTGCACGTCCTCGAGCGTGAGGTCCGTGATCTTGGTGCCCGCGACGAACCACGAGCACGTGTGGTGCTTGACCGTGATGCGCTTGGCCGCCGTGCCCCACTGACCGCCCGAGTTGGCGATGTCCATGAGCCCGCTGTTGCCGACGAACACGAGGTCGTGCTCGTACTGGCCGTGGGTCGTGAAGGGGTTGCCGCCCTGGTCGTCCCCGTCGCCGTGGCAGTTCTCCACGAGGCAGTACGCCGACGCCGTGAGGTCGTTGAGGTGCCGCGCGTTGTGGCTCGTGCAGTCGGAGACCCGTCCGTACAGGCAGTAGATCTGCTGCGTGAGGTAGCCGGCGCCGCCGTAGAACACCGTCGGCGGGTTGGCGACCGAGCACCGCTCCGTGACGAAGTGGGTGTTCCAGCGCCGCATGATCACCGGCCACCACGTGCGGTGGCCGTGCACGTCCGAGACGTCGCAGCGCACCGCGTACTCGAACGCGACGGGGTGCGAGCCGGTCATCTCGCGGTCGTCGGGCAGCTCGCCGTTCGCCGGGCCGGCGAAGGGCCCGGACCCGTGGATCGTCATAGCGCGCACGAGCTACTGCTAGAGGGGCTAGACGCGCGTGCAGGTGAGCACGCG
>ERZ1464601.182-NODE-182-length-8753-cov-6.493217_pt1 | contig 8753 bp, 6 predicted proteins | sample MGYA00563999_ERZ1464601 | MGnify/ENA primary metagenome ERZ1464601 (study PRJEB39283, sample SAMN07833290) | human skin metagenome | isolation source: Scalp | host: Homo sapiens | place: India: Bengaluru | collected 2015-03-13 ... | reverse complement strand
CCATGGTATGTTCCCCGACGGCGACCCGGGTCTACATCCCCATCACCTCAACGATCGTCGGCCTGTTCCTCACCGGTTTGGGCTCGGCTCTTGCCAGTGGCAGCGGAAAGACCCGTCCAGTCGCCCGCAATATCATCGTCGGTATGTGTTCCATGACGATCACCTATCTCACCGGTCACCTCGTCGGTACGCGGGTGTAACTTCCGCCGCTACGCCGATAAGTTGATCTCCTCGTCTACCTGCTCTTCTAAAAATGGGTGGGCAATCACTGCCGGGTCATGGTCCATCACGTCCCACAGCTTGGGCGGTACAAAAGCGTCAACGATGACTGTCAGCGCAGCTGGCAGGTCGGCTGTTCCCACCATGAATTCGCATCGCCGAGCGCACACCGCCGCCACTGCTCCTTCACCGCTCAACCATCCTGCCAGTCCGCACAGAGACAGCGGTGCTGGCGCCATCCGATCAGGAATGATCTCGACTGCTCGACTCCATATTCTGAGCCACCGTGACGCGTCGGCCCGTTCCATTGACATCCACAGTCTGCGCGCTACGTCGGAACGCTGGACGGCAACCGCTAGCTCCGTCACAACCGCATCGTTGATCTCATCGCCAGACTCAAAGAGGGCTTGACACCTGACCTCCACGGTGTTGTCATCTTTGCGGGAAAGCCGCCGCCGGGAATTGGCCAGGAGTCTGCGGGTATCTGGATCACAGGTGCGCCCAGGGCCCGAGAGTTTATCGACGAGGCTGGTGCGACTGGGCAGGACGGTTAGCCCGCGATAGACCGCTTCGGCTGCAATGGTCGGATCCGGAACAAAGCGGTGGTTTTCGCCACAACCCTGTTCATCGCAGAAGATACTGCGCCAATACTCACCGTCAGTCCACGCGGCGTCACCAATATTCATGCCCTTCATCGCCTCGACGGCCGATGCCAGAGTCACCATACCGCGATCTTGATCTTTGCTGAACGCTAAGACGACCGTTCGACCCTGCCCTGCCAAGGGACCGACCCGGGCTGCGAAGGCATTCATAGCCGGGGGGGATTCGAGGCGATCGAGATCAGCTCGGGCAACGAAACCCTGACACGCGGCACCGTCGTCGGCGACAATCATGAGCAGGCTCTCAGTAGGCTGAAATCCCAAGAGGTACGGCGCCAAGGTCACCGCTTCTTCGACGGTTCTGACGGTCAGCGGATCACGGTTATCAGCGGTGGAGGAATGTAGTGCTGTCATACCTCCAGTTGTCGTCTCGACCCCGCCACATTCGCCAAGCAATTTCGAATCTGTGGACAACTCCCATCTGCGCCACCTTGTCTTGACGCCATGCTGTGGACAACATCAGCCGCGCGCAACAACGTACAGTAGAGCCACCATGAACCAACCGCCTGACATCAACCAGTACCGGCCGCCGAAACGCCACGGCGGCTGGATCGCCGTCATCATCGTGACAGCGCTCGTCGTCGCGCTGGTCATCGTTGCACGCCGGGTCACGACCGAGCCGGCGAACCCCGTCACGCCGACGCCGTCCCCCATTGCGACATCCGCGTCCTCGACTCCGACGCCCATTCCGGCATCGGCTACTGCGGTCGCCTCCTCTTTACCCTTCTCCTCGAAGGATGATGACACCGAGGGGAGGTGGTCAATCGACCACGTGGAATGGGGACCTAACACCGTCACCCTGACGATGACCATCGCGGTCACCAAGGGTTCTTTGACCGACTACACCTTCTTCATCATGGAGAACCAGTCAACCGATATCCATCAGGCGAGCCAGCCCCCTACAGGCTCACTCGGCACTGGTGTATCCCAAGGCCACAAGGTTCACGGCACGATCACGATCGATTGTCCACGAACCGATGCCACCGTCATGCTTACCCACGGGTCAGGGATGTCCTCCCCCATTTCGGCATTAATGATCAGAGCGTAGCTCGCGCCTCATACAAAGCATGCGCATGAAGCGCGAGCCGGGCATCAGCCGACCTCTCAGTCAGCGACTCAGACCACCGCGATGCGCGGGTAACGCGGCTGCCACATCGCCGAGAACACCTTCTCAACTGGATTGTCCGTGACCTCGGTTGCCACGCCCTCCTCCATCGCCTGCTGGGCAACAGCAATGGCCACAGATGCCGACAATGGCCTTAGGCTCTTGATTGACGGCAACAGCGAAGCTCCCACAACGCGGTTATCGATATGCATCGCCACCGCCTCGGCAGCGGCCGCGATCATGCCGCTAGTGACCCGGGACGCCCGAACAGCGATAGTTCCCAAACCAATTCCTGGGAACACCAGAGCGTTATTCGCCTGCGCGATCTGATAGGTCACACCATTGACCATGACTGGCTTGAACGGCGAACCGGTCGCGACCAAAGCACGTCCGTCAGTCCACGTGAGTACGTCGGACGGCAGGGCTTCAGCCTTACGGGTCGGGTTCGACAGTGGCATGATGACCGGACGCTCACACTGGGCAGCCATCGTCTTGACGATGTCCTCGGTGAAGGCACCGGGCTGGGCGGAGCAGCCGATAAGGATCGTCGGGTGGACGTTTCGTACCACGTCACCGAGCGTGTACTGGTCTGGGCTATCGAGGGTCCAGCCTTCGAACTCCTCTTTACTGCGGGCGAAGGGTTGCTGAAAGTCGCGCAGACGTAAACCTTCGCGCAACAAGCCATGGGATCCAAGCCCCCAGAAATGGGAGCGAGCCGTCTTTTCGTCAGCGCCCTGGCTCACCATAAGCTGCACCAGCAGGTTGGCAATTCCGGTACCAGCCGAGCCCGCCCCATGGATGACAATGCGGTGATCATTCAGCGGGATCCCCGACGACTTAACGGCGCTCAGCACTGCCGCGACGACGACAGCCGCGGTGCCCTGGATGTCGTCATTAAACGTGCAGTAGTCGTCGCGGTATTTGTTGAGAATCCGGGTGGCGTTGCCGGCCGCAAAATCCTCCCAGTGCAGTAGGGCGTGGGGGAACATCCGGTGAGCGGTCTCGACATATTGCTGGACGAACTCGTCGTAACGCTCGCCGCGCACGCGGGGGTGACGTACCCCAAGGTAGCCATCGTCGTTAAGACGTTCCATATTGTCGGTACCGACGTCGAGAATGACCGGGAGCACGCGGTGAGGGTGAATCCCTGCAGCTGCGGTGTATACGGCTAGCTTTCCTACCGTGATCGCGACGCCACCGACACCTTGGTCGCCGATGCCCAGGATGCCCTCCGCATCGGTGGCCACGATGAGGTCGACGTCGTCAGGGCCATGACCCAACTGTGCGAGAGCCTGCTCCATGTCTTCCGGATCATCGATGGACAGGTAGATGCCGCGCGGACGGTCGTACCAGTGGCTGTACTCCTCAATCGCTTTGCCGATGGTCGGCGTGTAAACGATTGGAAGCATCTCCTCAATATGCTCGGCAAGGAGGCGGAAATACAGCACCTCATTGCGGTCATGCATGTGGTTGAGGTACAGGTACTTGGCTAGGTCATCAGGCTGCGCCGAATACTGTGCGTAGACCCGCTTGAGCTGATCAGTGATTGTCATGACACCCGACGGCAACAGGCCGGTGAGACCAAGCGCCTTTCGCTGCTCGATAGTGAAGGCAGTGCCCCGATTGGCCAGAGGGTTCGTCAACACCTCCTGGCCACGGGCCGCAATCCTTAGAAGGCCTCCGTCGTCATCATGCGCATACTGAAAGGGAACTGACATATCCCCTAGCTTATGCGGTCAGCAGCACAGATGTTCATCGGGTCAAGCGATCGATGACAAAGTGTCACGCAGCCGTTCCGCTGAAGCCTTGAGAGAAGCGATTTCTTCGGTATCCATAGCAACGGGGACGACCCCCTCAATGCCGTCACGGGAGACAATGCAGGGCATCGATAGGGCCACCCCCGATATTCCGTGCATGTCCGTCATGACGCTCGACAATGGCAGAACGGAGCGGCCTGGACGGAGCAAAGCCTCGGCTAGACGAGCGCCCGTCAAGCCAATGGCGTAGTTCGTAGCGCCCTTGCCCTCAATAATCTTGTAAGCCGCGTAAGCCGCCTCGTGGGCTAGGTCAGCCAGTACATCCTCGGTAAACACCCGGTTACCGTCAACTGCCCAGTCGCGGATCGGTACACCGGAGATATTGGCTGTCGACCACAGCGGAAACTCCGAGTCGCCGTGCTCGCCCACAATGGTGGCATGGACATGACGCTGCTCGACGTTGGCCCACTGACGGATGAGCCAACGCAGCCGCGAGGTGTCGAGCATCGTACCGGTGGAAAAAACACGGTTGGCGGGCAATCCGGTGGCCTCCTGGGCAACGACGGTGAGGACGTCACACGGGTTGGTCACTAGCACGAACAGGGCGTTCGGGGATTGCTCAACGAGCTGTGGCATGAGGGAACGCAAAATATTGGCGTTGACGCCGGCGAGGTCTAGGCGAGTCTGGCCCGGCTTTTGTCTGGCCCCAGCAGTAATGAAGACGACGTCAGAGTCAGCAGTGTCGTGGACGTCAGCACCGCCCATGACCGAAGCAGGGGTGAACTGAGTGCCGTGGGCGAGATCCGCCACCTCGGCCTCGACCTTGTCCTTGGCGATGTCGTAGAGGGATACCAGGCCGGCCGATCCACGGATGAGGCAGGCGTAGGCCAGTGAAGAACCGACTGAACCAGCACCGACAACGGAAATTTTGGAGGCGCGACGAGTGGCGTCAAAAGTGCTCATGACGGTCATCTTAAGGTGCCTTCGCGCCTGATTCAGAACGCTGCGCACCAGGTCCGCTCATCTGAACAAGATGCCAGCATCTATGGCCATTTGTGCACGTCTCCACACCAGGCCATGGTCATCATTCCTTCGCCGTACGCCACGCCTCCGCAAGTTCCCGTGCACTGGACTTGGGGTCGGTACTCCGGCAAATCGCCGAGACGACGCTCAGGCCGTCACATCCCACCCGGGCTACGTCTTGAGCATCGGATGCGCTCACCCCACCGATGACGCACACCGGCCACGGGCTGGCGTTGACGACATCACGAATCTCAGCCAGGCCGAGCTCCCCAGCCTCAGGTTTGGTTCCAGTACCATGCAGGGCCCCAACTCCCAGATAGTCGACGATGTCACGCCCCTGGGACAGGGCGGCCTCCACATGGGCGGGAGTCTGAGCGGACAAGCCGATGAGTAGATCGTCGCCCAGAATCGCACGGGCCTGGTCGACCGGCATGTCAGACTGCCCAACATGGACACCATCGGCCCCAATTTCGGCAACGAGATGTACGCGGTCATCAATGATGAGGGGCACCCCTCCCGACACACAGATCTCTCTGACGCGTCGCCCCAAAGCGACGAACTCGTCATCGGACAAGTCGTGGTCGCGGAATTGGACCAGAGTCACCCCGCCGGCGATAGCGTGGCGCACGGTCTCAACAACCTCGTCAGGTCCGCCACACTGGGCGGTGTCGGTGACGAGGTAAACCGACAGATCAAATTCAGGCCGTGACATCGCGGAGCCCTCCCCGCTCACCAACCTCGTCGGGTGATACCAGGAATAATTCGTCAACAAGCGCTTGAGCGAAAGCCCCCGGACCAGCACTGCGCTCCGCTGCCCGTTCGGCGGCCAGCACCAACCTGGCGGGCGCCGACCCGGCCGCGATGAGGTGGTCATTCTGGATTCCCGCAAAGGCTGCCGTGAGAGCTCCCAGTGAGCACCCAACTCCAGTAACCCGCGTCATCCACTCATGCCCCGATGACACGATCACATGCCGGTCCGCATCGAGGATGTGATCGACGGGGCCGCTAATGGCCACTACGCAGCCGTAACGGCGGACGAGCTGAGTCGCGGACGCCAAGGCATCCTCAACAGCATCTCCTGCCTCCGGACCTCGAGCGGAGGCACCAGTACCGGCCAATGCCAACACCTCAGAGGCGTTCGCCCGGATGACGGCTGGAGCGGCGACGTCCAAGGTATCCAGGGCCACCCGAGTGCGCCATGGCATGCCTACCCCCACCGGGTCAAGTACCCATGGTGTGTTGCTGCTTGCGGCACCGCGCGCAGCAGCAATCATGGCCTCAGCGGTCTCCCGGTAGGGAGTTCCGGTGTTGACGAGTACACCGTCGGCAATGGAGGCGAATCCCTCGGATTCCTCGGGATTGTCGACCATGGCAGGAACCGCCCCTGCAGACAGCAACACGTTAGCGGTGAAATTAGCCACGACGATGTTCGTCAGGCACTGCACCAGCGGCTTGTCTCGGCGTAATCGCTCTACAGATTCCGCCACCAAATTCGACAATTCAGTCATGTCAACCACTCCCTTCGCCGGCATGATCCGGACAGGTTCCGGCGGTCGGCACCTTCGTGGCGCCCTCTCAGCCCACAGCGATCAGTGGGCTCCCGCGTCGTTGCCTTCTAACCTACCGCCGTGCCGTGCGCTCACGACGGTCCTCGCCCTACTAATCGGGAAATGCCGTCTCAAACCAGCTCCAACCAGGCAAAGATCCGGGTGACACCATGCCGGCATAGCCCCCACCTTGACCCTGACGTTGAGGTTCTCGACGCTGCTACGTCAGAGGTTGCCGAGACCGAAACCTCGTTGTCATGGAGAGCTGTCGGGGACAAAGAGATGCTGTGCAACGGCCTATGACGACTTGACACGTTGGATTCCGCAACTGCAGCAGCCACCAGTGACGAGCACAACATCTATCACTGTAAAGGACAGCAAGGCCTGTAATGCCGTCTATCCATCGTGGACGCCGTTAAGGCCACCAAAGAACCTCCAGATGTCACTGTCAACGTCGTAAATCACTCCGCACCGCTCGATCTGGCGTGTCGAGGACCCCTAAACCACCCCGTCAAGTCACGGCCTCGGTCAATCCTTTGAGGCAGGTACAGGCCCTCGACATCAGGATCATCTAATTGATCAGATCGTGTCGAGCGAGGTGCCACGAGTTTCGCGGGCAAACATGTACGTCATACCGCCAATGACTAGCAGCACAGCGAACAGGATGAATGCCGGAAATACCGCGTCCAGGGTGACATTCTGCTTGACGGCAGATCCGCCCACCATGAGTCCCATAAGCGCCGGACCGATGATCTTGGCGGTGGCGCCGATGCCGTAGCCCAGTCCCAGACCAGTCGAGCGAGCTTCGTTGGGGAATTGCTCGGCGCCGAAAGCATTGAGGATGCCGAAGGCGCCGTCGGCGAAGGCCATCGCAATGAGGACACCGACGAAGAAGATCTGCCAGCCCCAACCCAGGCGGGCCGAAAGGGCGATGATGAGAGTCCCGCCAGCACCGATGAGGCCAAACGACAACATGGTGGCTCTCCGACCAATGCGGTCTGCCAGCCATGCTGATAGGAAGCGCCCGATGAGATCGGCCAGGGAAACGAACATGAACAGGGTCCCGACTTGCTCGGGAGACTTGCCAAAGCCGGTCTTGAGCAGGGTCTGGCCCCACGACTGAATCGTAAAAGAGCCCAGAATGAAGCAGAATGATCCCAGACTGACGATGAGAAGACTCTTGCGGTATTTACCAAAGACAAGTGAGTAGGAAGCGTCTTGGACGTGTTCAACGGCAGGCAAATCTCCAATGTCGTCAGCGGGTATATCGAGTGCCCAGGCTAGGGCCTCGCGTGCTTCCTTATCACGCCCATGACTCTGTAGGAACCGTGGTGATTCGGGCACGAAACGGATCCACACCAGCAGGAAAACAGGAATGGCGCCCAAAGCGATGAGGGCACGCCAATTATCGCCCAGTGCATTTTGTGCTAACGACCCCAAGAACAGACCGAGGGGGATGAATACCGACGCCAGGCCGGCAAGAAGACCGCGCTGCTTAGCAGGCACGAACTCCTGGACGTAGGGAATCGAGGTGATATTAAGTCCGCCGACTCCGATCCCCACGCCAATACGCAAAATGGCGAGCATAATCCAGCCACGATCTGGGGTGAACACTGATACTACAGTGAACACGACGAACAGGAGCACGCACCAGAAGAAAGAGGAGCGGCGTCCGATCTTGTCGGCAAGACGTCCCCACATGATGGCACCAATGACCGTCCCCAGACCGGAACAGGCGAGAATGACGCCCGCCTCAGTGCCAGTCAGATTCCATGGCTTAGTCAGGACGGATACGACGAAAGCCATGCGGAAGTGATCAAGGGAGGCGGAGATATTTCCGCCGACGGCGAGGGCATCTTGGTTCTTCTGATTGCGCGTTCAGGGACGCGAATCGATGAGGTCTAGAGCTGATTGTTTGGGTGTTGTTGAGGTGGACATGTGAGTGTGTCTCCTGTCTGCGCTGTGATCAGGTTCAGCGCAGAATGTCGGTATTCGGGGGAATATTGAGTTCGCTAGGGCTCACACGAGTCAGATCACCGTAATGGGTTAGAGCGTAGGCGGAGGTCCGCTGTCCATAATGGATTCCCTGCACCACGTCACCTCCGAGATACCCGTGAAGGGTTCCCGCGACAAAGGAGTCTCCCGCGCCCGGGCGGTCGATGACGGGCACCTGAACCACGGGGAACGTGCAGTCGCCGCGCTCGGCGTCCGAGAAGTACACACCATTGATTTGATCGGTAGACACGACCGTCGGGACCCCAAACAGTTCACGCAATTCGCGGCATGCCTGCTCCCCATCAGATTCGATGCCGAAGACGGCCTTGCCATCACGCACCGAGCAGAAGACAATATTCGACCTCCTTGCAATTGGTTCCAACACCTCACGAGCGTGCTCCGGACCCCCCAGCAGGGACCGGTAGTTGACGTCGAGGGCGCCGGCAAT
>ERZ1464601.178-NODE-178-length-8801-cov-14.299451_pt1 | contig 8801 bp, 5 predicted proteins | sample MGYA00563999_ERZ1464601 | MGnify/ENA primary metagenome ERZ1464601 (study PRJEB39283, sample SAMN07833290) | human skin metagenome | isolation source: Scalp | host: Homo sapiens | place: India: Bengaluru | collected 2015-03-13 ... | reverse complement strand
CCCCCGAGCTCCCCGCCCGCTCCATCCCCGCCGCGGCGACGCCCGAGCGCGGTGGGGCGGCCGTGGCGGCGGCCGCGCCCGGGGCGGGACGGGGCGGGGAGCGCGAGCCCGTGCTCGAGCGCGGCGACGAGGAGAGCGCGTGGTGACCGACGACGTCGGGCACGCTCGCGCCGTCCCGCCGGAGGGCGGGTTCGGCCTCGGGCCCGCGCTGCTGTTCTGCCCCGGCGACCGTCCCGACCGGTTCGCCAAGGCCGCCGACCGCGCCGACGCCGTGATCCTCGACCTCGAGGACGCCGTCGCCCCGCACGCCAAGGACGCCGCGCGGCGTGCCGTCGTCGAGGCGTCCGCGACGCTCGACCCGGCGCGCACGGTCGTGCGCGTCAACCCCGTCGGGACGCCCGAGCACGCGCTCGACGTGGCGGCGCTCGCGGACACGCGCCTGCGCACGGTCATGGTCGCCAAGGCCGGGCCGGAGCTGCTCGCGTCGCTCGGGGCGCTCGCGACGACGCTGCCCGGGGTGCGGGTGCTCGCGCTGTGCGAGACGGCGGCCGGCGTCGTCGCTGCGCCGGAGCTCGCCCGCAGGCCCGAGGTCGTCGCGCTCATGTGGGGCGCGGAGGACCTGGTCGCGTCGCTCGGCGGGACGTCGAGCCGACGCCCGGACGGCACCTACCGCGACGTCGCGCGGCACGCCCGCGCCGCGGTGCTGCTCGCGGCCGGCGCGGCGGGGAAGGCCGCGGTCGACGCGGTGCACCTCGACGTGGGCGACCTCGACGGGCTGCGCGCCGAGGCCGAGGACGCGGCCGCGTCGGGGTTCGCCGCGACGGCGTGCATCCACCCGAGCCACGTCCCCGTGATCCGCGCCGCCTACGCACCGACCGCCGAGCAGGTGGCGGACGCCCGCGCGCTGCTCGACGCCGCGGCCGCGAACCCGGGCGGCGCGGGCGCCGTCTTCACGTTCGAGGGCCGCATGGTCGACGAGCCGGTCCTCCGGCACGCACGGGCGGTCCTCGACCGGGTGGTTCTCGACCGGGCGCCGTCGGACGGATGAGCGCGAGGATCTCGCGCTCGCGGGCCCGGCCGACGGCGCCTCGTCGCGGCTGACCGGACAAATACCCCGCTCCGCCCGTTCCGCTTGCGGGCTCGGGCATCGTATGGTCACTCGCGTGAACGTCTACGTCGTCCTGTCCCGCAGTCGTACGGTCCTGTCCCGGACGATCGCGCTGGCGACGCGCGACGAGTTCACGCACTCCTCCCTGGCGCTCGACCAGGGGCTCGACCTCATGTTCAGCTTCGGCCGACGCCGGGCGGGCAACCCGTTCGTCGGCTGCTTCCGGCGCGAGCGGTTCGACGACGGCCTGTACCGCGGCATGGACGTCGTGCCGGGGGTCGTGCTCGCGGTGCCCGTGACCCCCGAGCAGCACGAGGCGATCCGCGTCCGGATCACCGAGTTCCTGCTCGACTCGCACGCGTTCTCGTACAACGTGCGCGGCCTCGTCGGCGCGCGGTTCGGCCGCGGGCACGAGGCCGAGGACCGGTTCTTCTGCTCGGAGTTCGTCTACCACGTGCTGCACGGCGCGGGCGTGTGGGACCTCGGGGTCGAGCGGTGGCAGGTGCGGCCCCAGACGCTGCTCGACCTGCCGGGTCGCGTCGTCTTCCGTGGGGACCTCAAGGACTACGTCGCCGCGCACCGCACGCTCGAGACGCTGCCGTCGCTGACGTTCGCCCCTGCCCGGGAGCGCGTGCCCGGCTGATCGCCGGGGCGCGCTCCGCGGGCCCGCGCCGTCCCCGTCGCCCGCGGCCCCTCAGCCCGCGCGGAGCGCCGCCACGATGTCCTCGACCCGCTGCTTGGCGTCCCCGAAGAGCATCCCGGTGTTCTCGCGGAAGAACAGCGGGTTCTGCACCCCGGCGTAGCCGGCCGCCATGGACCGCTTGAAGACGACGACCTGCTTCGCCTCCCACACGTGCAGCACGGGCATCCCCGCGATGGGCGATCCCGGGTCGTCGAGGGCGGCGGGGTTCACGGTGTCGTTCGCCCCGATGACCAGCACGACGTCCGTCCCGGCCAGGTCGTCGTTGATCTCGTCCATCTCGAGCACGATGTCGTACGGGACGCGCGCCTCCGCGAGCAGCACGTTCATGTGCCCGGGGAGCCTGCCCGCGACCGGGTGGACGCCGAAGCGGACCTGCGCGCCGCCGTCGCGCAGGATCTGCACGAGGTCGGCGACGGGGTACTGCGCCTTGGCGACCGCCATGCCGTAGCCCGGGGTGATGACGACGCTCCGCGCGTCGCGCAGGAGGGCCGCGACGTCGTCGGCGCTCACCTCGCGGTGCTCGCCCTGCGGGCCCTCGCCGCCCGCGGGGGCCGCGCCCTCCTCGGCCCCGAAACCGCCGAGGATGACGGACACGAACGACCGGTTCATGGCCCGGCACATGATGTAGCTGAGGATCGCACCGGAGGACCCGACGAGCGCGCCCGTGACGATGAGCAGGTCGTTGCCGAGCATGAAGCCCGCCGCGGCGGCGGCCCAGCCGGAGTACGAGTTGAGCATCGAGACGACGACGGGCATGTCGCCGCCCCCGATCGACGCGACGAGGTGCCAGCCCAGCGCGAGCGACACGACGGTGAGCAGGAGCAGCGGCCACACGGACGGCGCGACGACGAACCACGCGACGAGCCCGAGGCTCGCCACGAGCGCCCCGAGGTTGAGCAGGTTCCGGCCGGGGAGCTGGAGCGGCGCCGACCGCGTGCGACCGGACAGCTTGAGGAACGCGACGACGGAGCCGGTGAACGTCACGGCGCCCACGAGCACGCCGAGCGAGACCTCGACGAGGTGCGCGACGTCGTCGTGCCCCGCGACCTGCGCGGTGAGGTACGAGTTGAAGCCGACGAGCACGGCCGCGGCCCCGACGAAGCTGTGCAGGATCGCGATGAGCTCGGGCATCTGCGTCATCTCGACGCGGCGGGCCCGCCACGTCCCGACGGCGGCGCCCACGAGGAGCACGATCGCGACGAGCAGTGCGGTGACGAGGACGGGTCGGGCGCTCGTGCCGAGCGCGAGGACGATCGTCGCGGCGAGCGCGAGGACCATGCCGACCATGCCGAGGACGTTGCCGCGGCGCGCGGACTCCTGCTTCGACAGGCCCGCGAGGCTCAGCACGAACAGGACGGCCGCGAGGACGTAGACGGCCTGGGCGACGGACGTGGCGGTCATCGGGCCACCCCCTGCGCGCGGGCGGGGACGTCCTTGCGGAACATGCCGATCATGCGGTTCGCGACGAGGAAGCCACCGAACACGTTGATGCTCGCGAGCGTCGCCGCGACGAGCGCGAGCGTCGTGACGACCCAGTCGTCGGAGCCGAGCTGCAGGAGCGCGCCGACGAGGATGATGCCGGAGATCGCGTTCGTCTGGGCCATGAGCGGCGTGTGCAGGGAGTGCGTGACGTTCGAGATGACGTAGTACCCGACGATCACCGCGAGCGTGAACACCGTGACGTGCCCGACGAGCGACGGCGGCGCGAACGACAGCGCGAGCGTGACGAGCACCGCGGCGAGCGCGGCGCCGACGGTCCGACGGCGGCGGCGCAGGCTCGCGGCCGCGGCGGCCTCCGCGGCGGCGCGCTCGCGGTCCGCGGCCTCCTGTACGGGGTCCGGCGGTGGTGGTGCGGCGGGGGACGGCGCGGCGCTCACCGCGACGGGTGGCGGCGGCCAGAGGACCTCGCCGGCGCGCGCGACGGTCATGCCGCGCTGGACCGGGTCGTCGAGGTCGAGCACGGGCACGCCGTCCGTGCCGGGCGTGAGCAGCTCGAGCAGGTGCACGACGTTCGTCCCCAGCAGCTGTGACGTGTGCTGCGGGAGCCGGCCCGCGAGGTCGGTCCAGCCGACGACCACGACACCGTTCTCGGTGACGACGCGCTCGCCCGGCACGGTGAACGCGCAGTTGCCGCCGCCCGAGGCCGCGAGGTCGACGACGACGCTCCCGGGCCGCATCCCGGCGATCGCCTCGGCCGTGAGGGTGCGCGGCGCCCGGCCGCGCACGAGCGCCGTCGTGACGACGACGTCCGCGTCGGCCGCCTCGCGCGCGTAGACGGCGAGGGCCGCCGCCTCCTGCTCGGGCGTGAGCGGCTTCGCGTAGCCGTCGGCCGACATGCCCTGCTGCGCCGCGGGCTCGCGCACGGCGGTGCCGCCCATGGACTCGATCTGCTCGGCCGCCTCGGTCCGGACGTCGAACGCGCGCACCTGCGCGCCGAGGCTCGCGGCCGCGCCCACCGCGGCGAGGCCCGCGACGCCGCCGCCGATGACGAAGACCTTCGCGGGCGGCGTCTTGCCCGCGGCGGTGACCTGCCCGGCGAACATGCCGCCGTACTCGGCCGCGGCCTCGACGACGGCGCGGTAGCCCGCGACGTTCGACAGCGTGCTCAGGACGTCGAGCGCCTGGGCGCGCGAGATGCGCGGCACGGCGTCGAGCGCGAGCGCGGTCACGCCGTGGTCGGCGAGGCGCCGCACGAGGTCGGGGTCGTTCGCGGGACCGAGCATCGCGACGAGGGTCGCGCCCGGGCGCAGGAGCGCCACCTGCGCGTCGGTGGGCGCGTTCACGGCGGTGACGACGTCGGCCCCCCACGCCGTCGCGGCGTCGACCACCGCGGCGCCCGCGGCCTCGTACGCGGCGTCGGAGAACGTGGCTCCCGCGCCCGCGTCGTGCTCGACGACCACCTCGTACCCGAGCGCCCGCAGGCGCTCGACCGTGCGCGGGGTGGCGGCGACCAGCCGCTCCCCGTCCCTCACCTCGCGGGGGACACCGATCCTCACGTGCGGGCTCCTCACCTCGTCGGGCGTCGTCGGCACGCGCGCGACCGGTGGGGACGGCGGGTGCGCGGCGAGCCTATCGGGGGCTGCCCGCGCCGTCCCGGGTCGAACGTCCCCGGGGCCGCGGCGTCCGCCCGCGCGGTGCGCGGACCGCGACGGGGCCGGGCGTGCGGGCTAGAGGTCGCCCTTCTTCTGCAGGAAGCGCATGGCGAACCAGCCGATGGGGATGCGCGCCCAGTACGTCGCGACGCGGAAGAGGAGGGTGGCCGACGTGGCGAGCGCGACCGGGACGCCGGCCGCGGTGAGCCCCGCGGTCAGCGCGAGCTCGATGGTGCCCAGGCCGCCCGGCGTCGGGACGGCGGCACCCGCCGCGTTGCCGACCAGGTAGATCACGGCGACGTCGACGAGGTCGAGCTCCTGCCCGAACGCCGCGAGCGCGGCGTCGAAGGCCAGCACGTAGCCGAGCGTCATGACGATGTTCCCCGCGAGGCCGACGGCGAGGCGCCCCGGCTGGCCGAGCATCTCCGAGAGCCGCGGCCACACCTGCTGGACGGTCGGCCGGAGCTTGGCGAGCGCCCAGGTCCGCACCGCGGGCACGAGGAGCGTCGCGAGCACGGCGAGCGCGACGCCGCCGATGGCGAGCAGCACCGTCGTCGAGGGGAGCTGGACGAGGCCACCCTCGCCGGTGAAGACCGACAGCACCACGAGGATGAGGATCGTCACGACGAACTGCGACACCTGCACGAGCGCGACGGTGGCGACCGCCATGGGCGTCGAGATGCCGCGCTTCGTGAGCAGCCGGAGGTTGAGCGCCGCCGGGCCGATCCCCGCGGGCGCGGCGAGCGCGACGTAGGAGCCGGCCGCCTGGGTCAGGTTGACGCGCCAGAACGGCAGGCGCTTCGGCGAGAACGCCGTGAGCGTCATCGCGGCGCCGACCCACGTGAGGATGCCGAGGACGAACGACAGGACGGCCCACCACGGGTTCGCCTCGGTGACGGCCTCGGCGATCTGCTCGAAGTTGAACGACGTGACGAGCGCGGTCACCGCGGCGATCACGAGCGCGATCGTCAGCACCGTGCGGGCGCCGAACCGCGTGATCCGCTGCGGCTCGACGTCCGCCTCGGGCAGCCGCTCCACGAGCGCGGCGCGCAGCTCCTTGAGCAGCTCCTTGTCCTGCCGGATCTCCTCGCGCGTGCTCGGCGGCAGGGCGACCGACTGGAGCAGCGGGCCGATGGCGGCGATGTCGTCGTCGGGCAGCACGCTCACCGCCGACTCGACCGCGCGCTGCGCCCCGACGCGCAGCGCGAGCAGCGCGACCATCTGGGCGAGGTCCATGCGGCGCGCGAGCTCGGACGACGCAATGTCGCCCTGCTCCCACCCGGTGAGCCACACCTCCGGGGCGCCCGTCGCCGGCTCGTGCGAGACGAGCACGACGTCGGAGGTCAGGGCACGGTGCGCGATCCCCGCGGAGTGGGCGAGGCGGAGCTGGCGCCACGCCTCGTTGAGCACCGAGCCGGTGACGTCCTCGACGGGCAGGTCGCGCAGCGACACGGCACCCGTCGCGTGCTCCTGGACCAGCACCATCGAGTCGGCGGACTCGGCGACGCCCAGGAGCCGCGGCGTGCGGACGCCGGCCGCCCGTGCCGCGTAGGACAGGAGGGCCGTGCGCTCCGCGGCGGCGCGCAGCGAGATCGCGGCGCGGCCCTCGCTGCCGCGCAGGCGCAGCGACCGCCAGAAGCGGGTGAGGAAGCCGACGACCTGGCGGTCGCCGTCGAGCACGACGACGTCGCGGCGCACGTCGTCCTCCGCGAGCATCGCGTAGACGCGGTTGTCGCCCGCGCGCGTCAGCGCGATCGCGGCCGGGTCGGACGGGGCGTCCTGCGGCTCGGGGGCGGCGTCCGTGCCTTGCGGGGCCTCGCTCTCGTCGGGGTGCGCGGCCCCGAGGTGGTGCGCCGCGAGGGCCGCGTCGGCGGTGAGGACGGTCCCGCCGTCGTCGCCCGCGCCCGGCGCGCGCAGCACGCCCACGTGCACCTCGGCCGTGATGCGGCCCTCGGCGTCGACCTCCGTGATGGGGTCGTCCGCCGCCTCGGCGAGCTCGTCGTCGTCGGTGACGTCGCGCACGCGGACGAGCGCCACGGGGGCGAACCCCGCGCGTCGGACCCCGGCCACGAGGTCGGGCCCGTAGGCGCGCTCGCTGCGGACGCCGGAGACGTACCGCACGGCCAGCCCGGCGATGCGCCCGAGCAGCAGCGTGATGATGATGCCCGGCAGCGAGACCTGGCCGGTGATGAGCACGACGCCGATCGCGACGAACAGCAGGTTCCACGACCACTTGACGGTGCGTCGTCGGGTGCGCGTGCCCGCGGCCGTGAGGAGGCCGGCGATCGCGGCGACGTACAGGTAGTCGGGGATGGTGAGCTGCCACGACCCGTCGATGAACGCGGAGAGCCCGCGGATCAGGTCGTCGGAGCCCCACGTGCGCAGCGCGAGCACGACCAGCACCCCGAGGAGCAGGCCGAGCGCGGCGGCGACGATGGACTCGACGACCTGCCGCCCCAACCGGCGCAGACCGAGCTCGACCAGCACCGCGAGCGGCACGAAGAGCGTGATGAGCCCTTCGAGCACGGTGACCGGGAGGAAGAGCACGCGGGCGAGCACGTCCGAGAAGTTCTGCACGTCCTCCGCGACGCCCTCGGTCGTGCCGTGCGCGTACACCGACATGAGCATGACGACCGCGACACCCACCGCGCACAGCACGAGGTTGACGAAGTCGATCGGGTGCCGGACCCGCTGCTCGGCGGTGTCGACGACCCGGACCGTGCCGTCGTCGTCGCGGCCGCGCGGGGCGAGCAGCGCCTCGAGCGCGCCGGTCTGGGGACGGGCGTCACGCCGGCCCGACGCGGCGAGCGACCCGACCTCGACGACCGCGCCCCCGTGGGGCGTGTCGCCCGTCGTCGGCTCGGGCGCGGGGGAGGACATGCCTGCGAGTCTAGGTCCGGGGGTCCCGGCAGGCGCGGTATTTGGCCGATTCCTCCGGGTGATTCGCCCGGTTCGACCGCTTGTCCGATGCCCGTGGGGGGTTGTTCGACGGGCGGGTGTGAGGAAGGCCTCTCTAGCATGGGGGGGCACGCACTCCCGGGGAGGTCGGCATGGCACGTGGCACGACGACGCAGCGCGACGAGGCCGGAGGCGCCGCACCCGCGACGCCGGACGAGAGCGGGCAGGAGCGCAACCCCTTCCGCCGGGTGTGGTGGCTCCCCGTCGTCCGGGGCACGCTCCTCGTCGTCCTGGGCCTGCTCCTCATGATCGAGCCGCTCGAGCAGCTGGGGACCCTCCGGGTCGTGCTGGGGGCGTTCCTCGTGGCCGACGGCGTGCTGGTCGCCGTCCAGGGGTTCGTGCACCGCAAGCAGGTCGGGTCGGCGTGGTGGCTCGCGCAGGCCGGGGTCAACGTCGTGTTCGGCGTGGTGGTGGCGCTGTGGCCGGACCTCGGCGCGACGGCGCTGTACTACGTCCTCGCCGTCTGGGTGCTCGTCCTCGGCATCACGACGATCGCGGGGGCGGCGGCGCTCGTGCGCAACCGCGACCTCGGCTGGGCGTGGATGCTCGCCGTGGGGATCGTGTCGGTGCTCTTCGGGATCCTCCTCGTCACACGCCCGCTCGACGCGTTCGACGTGCTGCGCCTCGTCACCGTGGTGTTCGCCCTGTACGCGTTCGTGTCAGGGGCGATCCACGTGGTCTCCGGCTTCGCGGTCCGGGCGGTCGCGCGGGAGCTCGCCGACCTCCGCGCACAGGCGGTCGCGGCCGGCGTCGTCGTGACGGGCGGGTCGGTGCTGGGCGCCGCCGCGGTGCACCCGGGCGTCGCCCCGCCGTCGGCCGTGGGCGGGGCGCCCGCCGGAACCTTGGCCGCCGACCCGGCGGCTCCCGCGCCCGACGCGTCCCCGACGAGCGACCTCGCCCCGGCCGACCCCGCGCCGGCCGAGCCCGCCCCGGTGGAGCC
>ERZ1464601.166-NODE-166-length-8970-cov-12.022883_pt1 | contig 8970 bp, 9 predicted proteins | sample MGYA00563999_ERZ1464601 | MGnify/ENA primary metagenome ERZ1464601 (study PRJEB39283, sample SAMN07833290) | human skin metagenome | isolation source: Scalp | host: Homo sapiens | place: India: Bengaluru | collected 2015-03-13 ... | reverse complement strand
GCGGGGGTGGGGTCGGTGCTGCTCACGCCCGCCACGGTAGCCGGTGCGCGAGCGGGCGGCGTGCGCGCGCCGGGGCGAGGCCGAGCACGAGCCCCGCCCCGACGACGAGCGTCCCGACGACCGACCGCGCGGTCGGCTCCTCGAACCCGAGCACGACCGACGCGACGAGCGCCGCCACGGGCAGCAGGCCCGCGAACAGCCCGGCGCGCGTGGGCCCGATCGTCGCGAGGCCGGAGTACCAGAGGAGGAACGCGACGGCCGTGACGACGACGGCGAGGTACGCGAGCGCGGCGAGCTCGGCGCCGTCGGGCACCGCGAGGAACGGGCTCCCCGACACCTGCTGCCGCACCAGCCCGAGCACGGCGAGCTGCGGCACGGCGAGGACGCACGCGTAGGCGGACACGCGCAGCGCGCCGAGCGTCGGCAGGAGGGGGACGGCGAGGAGCGAGAAGCACACCTCGCACGCGAGCGCGCCGAGCGCGAGCGCGACGCCGACGGGGTCGCCCGCGCCGCCGCCCTCGACGACCACGACCCCGGCGGTCACCACGACGGCGGCCGCGAGGGTGCGGACCGCGAGCCGTCGGGCCCGCAGCGCCCCCGCGGCCGCGAGGACGACGGGCGAGGCGCCCACGACGGCCCCGACGAGCGACGGGTCGGCGCGGCCCGCGCTCTCGACGACGAGGACGCTGAAGCCGACGAGCCCCGTGGCCGCGAGCGCGGTCAGGCGCCCGAGCGCGCGGGGTGAGGGCAGCACCCAGGGGACCCGGCGCACGGCGAGGACGGCGAGCAGGACGAGCGCGGCGACGGCGTAGCGCGCGGCCTGGCCGCCCAGCACCGGGAACCCGGCGAGGGCGGCGGACGCGACGAACGACGAGCCGACGATCGCCATGCCCGCGGCGCAGCGCAGGTCGCCGGTCCGCGGGCTGCCGGGACGCTCGGGTGCGGGTGTCATGCCTCGACGGTAGGAGCGTCGTGGACCAGGGTGCAGGGCCAGGTCGTGCCTGGTTCACTGGGCCAGATGACGACCCGGCTCGCGCCCGAGGCCCTCCTGCTCGTGCTCGGCCCGCGCCCCGCGCGCGACGTCGGCCGCTGGCTGCAGGACGGCCTGCGCGCGGCGGTCGTCGAGGGGCGGGTCGCGGCGGGCACGGTCCTGCCGTCGGGCCGGGACGCCGCCGTCGCGCTCGGGCTCTCGCGCGGCACGGTGACGACGGCGGTCGACGTGCTCGTGGGCGAGGGGCTGCTCGTGTCCCGGCCGCGGTCGGGCGTCGTCGTCGCGGCGCTCCCCGCGGCGCCGTCCCCCCGAGGGGCACCGCCCGCGCGGGGCCCGGGGACCGGGAGCACCCGGCACGGCACGGCGGGCCCCCGGCCCGTGAGCGTCGGGACCCCGGACCCGGCGCTGTTCCCCCGGGCGGCGTGGGCGCGCGCGGTCCGCGACGGCGTCCGCGGGCTCGCGGACGCCGACCTCGGCTACCCGGACCCCCAGGGCCTGCCCGCGCTGCGCGAGGCGCTCGCGGAGCACCTGCGCCGCAGCCGCGGCGCGCACGTGACCGCGGACGACGTCGTCGTGGTGAGCGGTGTCGCCCAGGCGCTCGCGCTGCTCGCACGGCTGCTCGCCGCGGGCCGGGTGGCGCCCGGGCCGGGGTCAGGGCCAGGGGCAGGGGCAGGGCCCGTCACGGTCGCCGTCGAGGACCCGTCGTCGCGGGGCGCGCTCGAGCTCCTGCGCGACGCGGGGACCCGGCCCGCAGGCGGGCCCGTCGACGCCGACGGGCTGCGGACCGACCTGCTCCCCGAGGACGCGCGCGCCGCGCTCGTGACGCCCGCGCACCAGTTCCCGCTCGGCGTCGTGCTCGCCCCGGCGCGCCGTCGTGCGCTGCTCGCGTGGGCCGCCGCGGGGGACCGCCTCGTGCTCGAGGACGACTACGACGCCGAGCTGCGCTACGACCGTCGGCCCGTGGCGTCGGTGCAGCCCCTGGCCCCCGAGCGGGTCGTGCTCCTCGGGTCCGTCTCCAAGCTCCTGTCGCCCGCGCTGCGGCTCGGCTGGGTCGTCGCGCCACCGCGCGTCGTCGGGCCGCTCGTCGAGGCCAAGCGCCACGCCGACCTCGGCACGTCCGTCCCCGAGCAGGCGGCGCTCGCGGCGCTCCTCGGCTCGGGCGCGTACCAGCGGCACCTGCGCCGGGCCCGGGTCGTCTACCAGCGGCGGCGCCGCGCGCTGCTCGCCGCGCTCGGCGAGGCCCTGCCCGGCGTCTCGGTCGGGGGCGTCGCGGCGGGTCTCCACCTCGTCGTCCCGCTCCCCGGCCCGGCGGCCGAGGACGTGGCGGTCGACGGGCTGCGCGCGGCCGGCGTCCCCGTCGAGCCCCTGAGCGGGACGAGCGTCGAGCGCGTCGAGCACGGCGTGGTCGTCGGCACGGCGCGCGTGCGCGAGCCCGACGTCGCGCGCGTCGTCGACGCGCTGCGGGCGGCGGGCGCGGGACGCCTGCCCGCCTGACGAGCGCCCGGCCGGTGCCCTACGGTGTGCGGGTGGGGACGACGCCGACCGAGACCGCCGACCGACGACCCGCACCGCGGCGCCAGGCGCGCGGTGTCGCGCGCCGGGACGCGATCGTCCGCGCCGCCGCGGACCTCATCCTCCAGGACGGCCCCGCGGCGGTGACCCACCGCGCCGTCGCGACGCGCGCCGACGTCCCGCTCGCCGCCACCACCTACTACTTCACCGGCCTCGACGACCTCATGGGGGCGGCCGGCGAGCTCATCGTCACCGGGTGGGCGGAGCACGCCCACGCCGCCGCGGACCGCGCGGCGCGCGGCGGGGACCGAGCCCGGGAGGACGCGCGCGTCCTCGTCGACGCCGTCCTGCCGCCCGGCGGGGAGAGCGAGCTGCGGGGCTTCTACGAGCACCTCGTCGGCGCGGGCCGCTACCCGGCGCTCGCCCGGGCCTACGGGAAGGGTCGGCAGGGGCTGGACGACGCCGTCGCGCAGCTCCTCGCCGTGCGGGGCCTCGGCCACGTCGCGGCGTCGCTCCTCGTCGCGGTCGTCGACGGCGCCGCCGTGAGCGCGCTGAGCGAGGGCCGCGACGTGCGAGCGCTCGCGGTCCGCCTCGTCGGCGAGCTCGTGGCACCCGGACCGCGCTGAGGTCGGGCGCCGCCGCCGGGTAGCCTCGCGGCCCATGACCCGACGCCCGTCCACCGCCCGACCCGCCCTGCGCGACCGCCTCGTCCCCGAGACCACCCGGACCCTCGTCTCGACCGTCGTCGCGCTCGTGACCGGTCCGGTCGTCGTGCTCCTCGCGGAGGGCCCGCTCGGCCTCGACGACCGCACCGTGCCCGTTGCGGCGGGCCTCCTCGTGTGGGTCGTGCTCGCCGGGCTCTCCTGCACGCTGACGTGCGTCGCGTTCGCCGGGCGCCGCGGCCCCGAGCTCGAGCGGGCCCTGCTGCGCGCGCACCCCGACGGGCGCGGCCGCGTCCGCACGCTGCTCCTCGGCGGCGGGTCGACGGCGTGGTCCGTCCAGTTCGCGGTCATGGCGCTGCTCGTCGGGTTCGCGCTCGCGCAGGGCGTCGCGTGGGCCGCGGCCCCCGCGCTGACCGTGCTCGGCGTCGCGGTCATCGTCGTGTCGTGGGTCGCGGTGCTCGTGTCCCACTCCGTGCACTACGCGCGCCGCGACGTCGCGGCCGGCGACGGCCTCGGGTTCGCGTTCCCCGGCGAGGGACCGCGCGCCTACGCCGACTACGTGTACCTCGCCGCGGGCGTGAGCACGACCTTCTCGACCGCCGACGTCACGGTGCTCGACCCCGTCACGCGCCGGATGGTCACGACACACGCCGTCGTCGCGTTCGCGTTCAACGCCGTGATCGTCGCGCTCGTCGTCGTGGTGCTCGTCAACGCGTGAGCGCCGCCCGCCGCGGCCGTGCCCGTGCCGCGGGCCGACGACGACGCGTGGCATAGCCTGGGCGCGTGCCCGACTCCCGCGCCGTCGTCTACCGCACCCGACTCACCACCCGGTTCCGCGGGCTCGACGCGCGCGACGGCGTCCTCCTGCGCGGAGACGCCGGCTGGGGCGAGTTCTCGCCCTTCTGGGACTACGACGACGCCGAGTCCGCCTCCTGGCTGCGCGCCGCGCACGAGGCGGCCGACGACGGCTGGCCCGCCCCCGTCCGCGACCGGGTCCCCGTGAACGTCACCGTCCCGGCGGTCGGACCGGACCGCGCCCGGGAGCTCGTCGCCGCGTCCGGCGGGTGCCGCACCGCCAAGGTCAAGGTCGCGCAGCGCGGGCCCGACGGCGCGCTCGAACCCCTCAGAGCCGAGGTCGCGCGCCTCGAGGCCGTGCGCGACGCGCTCGGCCCGGGCGGTCGGGTGCGCGTCGACGCGAACGGCGCCTGGGAGCCCGAGGAGGCGCTGCGCCGCCTCCCGCACCTCGACCGCGCGGCGGGCGGCCTCGAGTACGTCGAGCAGCCGTGCCCCGACGTGGCCGGTCTCGCGGCCGTGCGGCGCGGCCAGCGCGGCGACACCGCCGTGCCCGTCGCCGCGGACGAGTCGATCCGGCGCGCCGAGGACCCGCTCGCCGTCGTGCGCGCGGACGCGGCCGACGTCGTGGTGCTCAAGGTGCAGCCGCTCGGCGGCGTGCGCGCGTGCCTCGATCTCGCCGAGCAGGTGCGGCTGCCCGTCGTCGTGTCGTCGGCGCTCGAGTCGTCGGTCGGCATCGCCGCGGGCGTCGCGCTCGGCGCCGCGCTCCCCGCGCTGCCGTTCGCGTGCGGCCTCGGGACCGTGCGGCTGTTCGCCGCCGCCGTCGGGGGCGCGCCGCGCGAGGCCGACGGAGCCGCCGAGCGGCTCGTACAGCGCGCGCAGCGGCGCCGGGTCGGCGAGGTCCGCCTTGGTGAGGCACAGCAGGACGTCCATGCCGGCGTCGTACGCGGCGACGACGCACCGGTCGATCATGCGCGTGCGCGGCTCCGGCTCGGCGAGGGCGGTGACGACGACGAGCTGGTCCGCGTTCGCGACGATGACGCGCTCGTACGGGTCGGTGTCGTCGGCGGTGCGACGCAGCACCGACGACCGCTCCTGGATGCGGACGATGCGCGCGAGCGAGCCGTCGTCCCCGGTGACGTCGCCGACGAGGTCGACGCGGTCCCCGCACACGATCCGCGTGCGCCCGAGCTCGCGCGCCTTCATCGCGAGGACCGTGCGCTCGTCCTCGGCGCCGACGACCGTCCCGTCGTCGGTCCCGCCCACGAGCAGCGTGTACCGGCCCCGGTCCACGCCCGTGACGAACCCGGTCACCGCGTCCGCGTGCTCGGGGCGCTGCTTGGTGCGCGGGCGGCTGCCGCGCTTGCCGGGGCGCGAGCGGAAGTCGGACTCGTCCGGGACGCGGGCCATCAGCGGGCCGCCGCCCCCGAGCCGCCGAGCATCCGCTCCCACATGCCCGCGAAGCCGGGGAGCGTCTTGGCCGTCGTCGCGACGTTCTCGACGCCGACGCCCGGCACGCGCAGCCCGATCACGGCGGCCGAGGTCGCCATCCGGTGGTCGTGGTAGGTGCGGAAGACGGCGCCGTGCAGGGGGCGCGGCGTGACGACGAGCCCGTCGCGCGTCTCCTCGGCCTGCCCGCCGAGGCGCGTGATCTCGGCCGCGAGCGCGGCCAGGCGGTCGGTCTCGTGCCCGCGCAGGTGCGCGATGCCGCGCAGGCGGCTGGGCCCGTCGGCGAGGGCCGCGAGAGCGGCGATCGTGGGGGCGAGCTCGCCGGCGGCGTGCAGGTCCACGTCGACGCCGCGCACCTCGCCCGTGCCCGTCACGGTGAGCACGTCGCCGTCGAGGGACGACGTGGCGCCCATGGTCTCGAGCAGCTCGGGGACCATCGCGCCGGGCTGCGTGGTCGCCGTCGGCCAGCCGGTGACGCGCACGGTGCCCCCGGCGACGAGCGCGGCCGCGAGGAACGGCGCGGCGTTCGACAGGTCGGGCTCGACCTGCACGTCGCGCGCCGCGATCGGCCCCGGCTCGACGCGCCAGATCGCCGGGCGCGAGTCGTCGACGACGACCCCGACCTCCCGCAGGACCTCCACCGTCATCTCGATGTGGGGCATGCTCGGCAGCGTGTGCCCGACGTGCCGGACCGTGAGGCCCTGGTCGTAGCGCGCCGCCGCGAGGAGCAGCCCGGAGACGAACTGGCTCGACGCCGACGCGTCGATGTCGACGGACCCGCCGCGGACCCGGCCGCGCCCGCGCACGGTGAACGGGAGCGTCGTGGGCAGGCTGGGGCCGTCGTCGCCCGCGACCGGGACGTCCAGCGCGCTGAGCGCCGCCACGACCGGGCCCATGGGCCGCACCCGCGCGCCCTCGTCGCCGTCGAACCGCACCGCGCCGTCCGCCAGCGCCGCGACCGGCGGGAGGAAGCGCATGACCGTCCCGGCGAGGCCGCAGTCGACGTCGACCGGTCCGCGCAGGGCGCCGGGCGTCACGTGCAGCTCGGTCGGCGACGCGCCCTCCTCGATCCCGACGCCCAGCGCGCGCAGCGCCGCGATCATGAGGTCGGCGTCGCGGCTGCGCAGCGCGCCGCGCAGCGTCCCGGGGCCGTCGGCGAGCGCGGCGAGCACGAGCAGCCGGTTCGTCAGCGACTTCGACCCCGGGACCTCGACCGTCGCGTCGAGCGGCCCCCGCGCCGTGGGCGCGACCCAGGCGTCGGCCGGGGCGGGGGACGGTGCGTCAGTGGGCGCGGAGGGCTGCGTCGTCATGGCGTCCAGGCTAGTGGAGCGTCGCCGCCCGACGGCGGCCGGTCCCGCCGGGCGGACGGGCGCGGCCGTGCGGTGCGACGCGTCAGGCGACCTTGGCGCGGACGGCGGCCCCGGCGTCGTGCACGGCGCCCGCGGTGCTGCTCGCGGCGTGCTGCGCGGCGTCCTGGGCGGCCTTCGCGGCGCGGCGAGCCGAGCGCGACACGTCCTTCGCCGTGCTCTTCGCTCCCGCGACGACGGCCTCCTGCTTCGCCTGCTTGGCGAGCGCGAGGTCGTGCCGCGCCCGCTCGAGACGCCACTGGACGCCCGGGCGGCCCTCGTAGTCGGCGCCCGCGATGAGCGCGGCCCCGATGGCCCCGACGTTCGCGACGAACTTCCGCGTCCGCTCGGTGCGCGTGGCCTCGCCGCCCGTGAACGGCTGGTTGACGACGGCGAGCGGGACCGTGAGCGCGGCGAGCGTGAGCGCGGCGGTCCGGGGCGCCTTGCCGACGGCGAGGCACAGGCCCGCGACCGCCGTCGCCGCGCCGTGGGCGCGCACGAGCGTCGTCACCTGCCGCTCGCTCAGGGTGGCCTCGATGCCGACGCGCTTCTCGACGAGCTCGACGCCCGCGCGCGCGGCCCGCACGTGCTCCGCCGGCTTGAGCGCGGCCTGGACCCCGTCGTAGACGAACCACGAGGCCAGCATGGGCCTCGCGAGGTGACGCAGCAGCATCGGTTCTCTCCTCATCGCTGGTGACTCGCCGGTGCCCTGGGCGGGCGTCCTCCGGTGGGTCCCAGCCTGCCGCGCCCCCCGGGACGGCGCCACCCGCGGCGGTGCCCGGGCCGGGAATGCCCGGGGGCGCTCGCGGGTTGCACCCCTCGTGACCGCCCTGCTCCAGACTCCTGCACCCGCCGCCCGGGTCGCGTCGCCGACCCCGGGGTCTCCGGCGCCGGACGCCGCGTTCGCCGCCGCGTGGTCGGTGCCGGGCCGTGCGCGGGGCGCCTCATCGAACACCCAGACGAACGGGGGACTAGGCTCGTTGTTGATGACAGAGCGAATCTCCGGCAGCGACGTCTCCGGCAGCCCTGCGACGACGTCGGGAACGACGCCGGACGACGGTGCGCCCGCCGGCACGACGCTGCCCGCCGACGCGACGGACGCCGAGGACACGAACCGGGCCCCGGAGGCCGAGAGCGACGCCGCGCGCGCCGCCCGGTTCGAGCGGGACGCCCTGCAGTACCTCGACCAGCTGTACTCCGCCGCGCTGCGGATGACGCGCAACCCCTCGGACGCCGAGGACCTGGTGCAGGAGACGTTCGCGAAGGCGTTCGCGGCGTTCCACCAGTACCGCCCGGGCACGAACCTCAAGGCGTGGCTGTACCGGATCCTCACGAACACGTTCATCAACACGTACCGCAAGAAGCAGCGCGAGCCGCAGCAGGCGCAGACGGACGACGTCGAGGACTGGCAGATCGCGCGCGCGGCGTCGCACACGTCGCAGGGCCTGCGCTCGGCCGAGGCGGAGGCGCTCGACCGCCTGCCGGACTCGGATGTCAAGCGCGCGCTCCAGGAGCTCCCCGAGGACCGGCGCATGGTCGTGTACTACGCCGACGTCGAGGGCTTCCCGTACAAGGAGATCGCGGAGATCATGGGGACACCGATCGGCACGGTCATGTCCCGCCTGCACCGAGGCAGGCGCCAGCTGCGCGAGCTGCTGGCCGACTACGCCGCGAGGCGAGGACTGGTGGGCGCGAAGAGCCCCGGAGGTGAGTCGTGAGCACGTCAGAGACCCGTGAGCCCGGACGGGGTCCGGTCGAGGAGCCGGTGACCCCGATCCCGCACTCGACCGCGGGCGAGTCCGAGTGCGAGCACGCGCTCACGCACCTGTACGAGTACCTGGACTCCGAGATGACGCCCGACGACGAGCTGCGCATGCGCCAGCACGTCGCGCACTGCTCGCCGTGCCTGGCCGAGCTGAGCGTCGAGGAGCTCGTCAAGCAGCTCGTGCGCCGCTCGTGCCACGAGAAGGCGCCGGCAGGGCTGCGGGAGCGCATCCACACGCAACTCACCGTGATGGTCACGACGACGACGGTCGTCGAGACCCGCTGAACCGGGCCCTTGGGCCAGCCCCGAGGGTCTGCGCGCACGAGAGAGGGCCCGGACCGACGACGTCGGTCCGGGGCCGCGGCCGGGCTCCCCCAACGGGGGGGGGCGCCGGGTGCGGCGGGGGGGCGCGGGGCGCGGGGGGGGGGGGGGCGCGTGGGGCGGGGGGGGGGG
>ERZ1464601.154-NODE-154-length-9499-cov-14.194303_pt1 | contig 9499 bp, 6 predicted proteins | sample MGYA00563999_ERZ1464601 | MGnify/ENA primary metagenome ERZ1464601 (study PRJEB39283, sample SAMN07833290) | human skin metagenome | isolation source: Scalp | host: Homo sapiens | place: India: Bengaluru | collected 2015-03-13 ... | reverse complement strand
GTGCGGGGCTCGTCGGGCTGCGGCGTGGTGCGGGGGCGCCGCGGGGCCCGGGGTCGCTAGGTGGTGCGCCGGGAGAGGCGCTGCTGGAGCAGGACCGCGCCGACGATGATCGCGCCCTTGGCGATCTGCTGCACCGAGCTGTCGATGTTGTTGATGATGAAGACGTTCGTGAGCGTCGTGAAGATCAGGACACCGAGGACGGTGCCGACGATCGTGCCCCGGCCTCCCGCGAGGAGCGTGCCGCCGACGACGACCGCCGCGATGGTGTCCAGCTCGAGGAGCAGACCGTTGGTCGAGGACCCGGCGCTGGTGCGGGCGAGGATCATGACGCCGGCGATGCCGGCGGTGAGGCCGGACAGCGCGTACACGTACAGGAGGTGGCGCTTGACCTTGATGCCCGCGAGACGAGCGGCCTCGGCGTTGCCGCCGACGGCGACCGTCCGGCGGCCGAACGTCGTGCGGTTGAAGAGGAACCAGCCGAGCACGGCGACGACCGCGAAGATCCACACGATCTTCGGCACCCCGAGGAGGTTGCCGCGGAAGATGTCGTTGAACGCGTCGACCTGGACGATCTGCGTGCGCTTCTGCGCGATGAGCTCGGCGAGGCCGCGGGCGGCGACGAGCATCGCGAGCGTCGCGATGAATGCCACGACCCGGCCGTAGGCGATGATCAGGCCGTTGAGGAGACCCGCTCCGAGGCCGACCGCGAGCGCGCAGATCACCATGACGACCCAGCCGTACGACTGCGTCGCGAGCGTCGTCGCCCAGACCGAGGACAGACCCAGCACGGAGCCGACCGAGAGGTCGATGCCGCCCGTCGTGATGACGAACGTCATGCCGATGGCCAGGACGCCGGTGACCGACCCGAGGCTGAGGATGGTCATGAGGTTGCTGACGCTCGCGAACCGCTCCCCCGCCGTCGCGAAGCCCACGGCGCACAGGAGGAGCAGAGCGACGACGAGGCCGATGTTCCGCCCCGCGGCGCCGGACATGAACCCGCTCTTGCGGCGTTCGCCCGCGGCCTTCTCGACCCGGGCCGACTCGTCGGCCTCCGGCTTCTTCGTCGGCATCGACGCCGACACCTGCTGCTCGCTCACGCGACACTTCCTTCCATGACCATGTCGAGCACCTGGTGCTCGTCGATGGAGCTCGAGGGCCCCTCGTGGACGACGCGACCCTCGGAGACGACGAGGACGCGGTCGGCGAGGCCGAGCAGAGCGGGGCCGCCCCGCGCCCCCCCGCCGAGGGGGGCACCCTCCGCGGCTAGCCTGCGGAGGAGGGCGTAGTTCGCGGCGCGCGCGCCGACGTCGACGCCGCGCGTGGGCTCGTCGAGGAGCAGCACGCGGCAGCCGTGGACGAGCCAGCGGGCGAGCATCGCCTTCTGCTGGTTGCCGCCCGACAGCGTGCGGATGGTCCGGTCGACGCCGGTGGGGCGCAGCTCGAGCGAGTCGGCCTGCTCCTTCGCCGCCTTGCGCTCGGCGCTCTCGTCGAGGAGACCGAAGCGCGCGAAGCGCGAGAACGTCGAGAGCGTGACGTTGCGGTAGACGGGCTCGTCGAGGAGCAGGCCCTGGCTCTTGCGCTCCTCGGGCGCGAGCCCGATCCCGGCACCGACGGCGGAGGCCACGGACCCGGGCCGCAGCCTCGTGGAGTCGACGGTCACGGTGCCCGCGGTCGCCTTGCGCGCTCCGTAGACCGTCTCGATGATCTCCGAGCGGCCCGCGCCCACGAGCCCGGCGAGACCGACGATCTCCCCGGCGCGCACCTGGAACGACACGTCCGCGAACACGCCGCGCAGGCTCAGCCCCGCGACGTCGAGCACGACGGGAGCGGCGTCCACGGGGCCGTCGGAGTCCGGGAAGACGTACTCGACCGAGCGCCCGGTCATGAGCGTGATGAGCTTCGCCGTCGGGGTCTCGGACACCGGGAGGTTCTGCGCGACGGTCCGGCCGTCCTTGAGGACGGTGATGCGGTCGCCGATCTCGCGGATCTCCTCGAGCCGGTGGGAGATGTAGACGACGGCGACCCCCGCCTTGGTCAGCTCCTTGACGACACGGAAGAGGTTGCCCACCTCCTCCGAGTCGAGCACCGCCGAGGGCTCGTCCATGATGATGACGCGCGCGTCGTGGGACAGCGCCCGGGCCATCGAGACGATCTGCTTGCCGGCGGCCGACAGCCGTCCGACCTCCGTGCTCGGCGAGACCTCCGAGTGCCCGAGCCGCTGGAGCAGCTCGCGCGTCTTGCGCACCGCCTCGCGGCGCTGGGAGAACCCCATGGTCGCGAGCTCGTGCCCGAGGTAGACGTTCTCCGCGACGGTCAGGCCGTCGACGACGTCGAGCTCCTGGTACATCGTCGCGACGCCGTGCTTCAGCGCTGCGACGGGGTCGGAGATGGTGATGGGCTCGCCGTCGAGGAGGATCCTGCCCTCGGTGGGCTGGTGGGCACCGGCGAGCACCTTGATGAGCGTGGACTTGCCGGCCCCGTTCTGGCCGAGGAGACAGTGGACCTCGCCCGGGAGGATCTCGAGATCGACGCCGTCGAGCGCACGAGCCCCGGGGAAGACCTTGACGATGCCCTGCATCTGCAGGAGCGGCTGGGGAGGGTCTGCGGTGACCATGCGGTGAACCTAGCGAACCTTTTGACGAGCGTCAATCATAAGGTTGACGTCTTTTGCCACTGTTACCACTCCGTGACCGACAAAAGTGTGCGCGCCCTGGTCGCCGGATGGGAACGCTCCCGCCGCTCCCGGGGTGCCACGGGGTGCTGCGGAGGCGATAGTGTCCGGCAAGCCCTGTACGAGCAGGGATGCCGACGATGCGACGTGCGATCGGGGACCAGGGGGAGCTCGTGGGGCGGTCGTCGCCCGGACCGGAGGCCCACCGTCGGGCCTCCACACCTTTCGACGACGTCCATGTCGCCTTGGGAGGGGACAGTAGGGTACCTTTTGGCGATCGTCAAGCAAAAGCCGATGACTCGTCCGCCTGGTACGGACGACCGACGAGAGGCTCCGTGATTCACTGTGCCCATGGAGGAACTGCTGAAGTTCGCGCCGCGCCCGACCGGTGCCGGCGACATGTTCCAGCTGCTCCGGGACGGTCAGCCGCGCACCCGTGCGGACCTCGCAGCGATCACGGGGCAGGCGCGGTCGACCATCGCCGCCCGGATCGACCTCCTCATGACGGCCGGCCTCATCGCCCCCGCGGGCGAGGCCAGCTCGACCGGTGGGCGCCCGCCCGTGACCTTCGCCTTCAGCCCTGAGGCGCGCATCGTGCTCGCCGTGGACCTCGGCGCGACCCACGCCCGCCTCGCCGTCACGGACCTCGCGTCCAACGTGCTCGCCGAGACCGACGCGGCCCTCGCGATCGCGGACGGTCCCGACGTCGTCCTGTCGTGGGTCGCGGACACCGGCGAGAAGCTCGTCGCGACCACCGGGCGCAGCATCGACGACCTGGTCAGCGTCGGCGTCGGCCTCCCCGGCCCCGTCGAGCACTCCTCCGGACGGCCCATCAACCCGCCGATCATGCCCGCGTGGGACGACGTCGACGTCCCCGGGATCCTGCAGAAGCGGTTCGACGCCTCCGTGCTCGTCGACAACGACGTGAACATCATGGCGCTGGGCGAGCACCGCACCGCGTGGCCCGCGGTCACCGACATGCTCTTCGTCAAGGTCGCGACGGGCATCGGCTCGGGCATCATCGCCGACGGCGAGCTCCGGCGCGGCGCGCAGGGCGCCGCGGGCGACATCGGGCACGTCGCCGTCCCGAGCGCCGCCGACGTCCCGTGCCGCTGCGGGAACGTGGGCTGCCTCGAGGCCGTCGCGAGCGGCCAGGCCGTCGCCGCGGCCCTCGCCGCCGCGGGCCTCGACGCGACCACCAGCTCCGACGTCGTCGCGCTCGTGCGCGGCGGCGACCTCGCCGCGAGCCAGGCCGTGCGCCAGGCCGGGCGCGACATCGGCTCCGTCCTCGCGGCGTGCGTCAGCCTGCTCAACCCCTCGCTCATCGTCATCGGCGGCATCGTCGCCGAGGCGGGCGAGCACCTCATCGCGGGCATCCGCGAGATCGTCTACCAGCGCTCGCTGCCCCTCGCGACGCAGCACCTGCGCATCGTCACCTCGCAGGCACGAGGTCAGGCCGGCGTGCTCGGTGCGAGCGCCATGGCCGTCGATCACGTACTCTCGCCCGCAGCGATCGACGCGCTCATCGCCTGAGCGCGGTCGACGGGGGCCGCTGCCCGCGCGCGCGGGCGCGACGAGTGTGACGAAGCACGAGGAGGAGTCATGACCGAGCGGAACCGTCGAGCGCTCGTGGTCCGGGGCGGGTGGCCCGGGCACGCACCCGAGGAGGCCGCCGAGCTGTTCATCCCGTTCCTCGAGGCGTCCGGCTACGACGTGACGCTCGAGGGGTCGCTCGAGGCGTACGCCGACGAGGAGTTCATGACGAGCCTCGACCTCGTCGTGCAGTGCTGGACGATGGGCGAGATCCTCCCGGACGAGATGCGCGGTCTGCGCACGGCCATCGCGAACGGTACCGGGTTCGCGGGCTGGCACGGCGGCATCGTCGACTCGTTCCGGCTCGCCACCGACTACCTGCAGATGGTGGGCGGGCAGTTCGCCGCCCACGCGCACGACCTCGTGGACCACACGATCGAGATCGTGCCCGAGCGCGGGGACCACCCGATCGTCGCGGGGATCGACTCGATCGCGCTGCACTCGGAGCAGTACTGGGTCCTCGCCGACTCGTACAACGACGTCCTCGCGACCACGACGATCCTCCCGCGCGACGGCGACCCGTGGCACGAGCCCGTCGTGTCGCCCGCCGTGTGGACGCGTCGCTGGGGCGCCGGACGCATCTTCGTGTGCGCGGCGGGGCACCAGCTCGCCGACCTCGAGGTGCCTCCGATCCGCACGATCGTCGAGCGCGGCATCCTCTGGGCGAGCCGCTGAGCCCGCGCGCGTGACCGCCTTCCGCGGCCTGCTCGCCTACCCGATCACGCCGCTCACCGACGACGACGTCCCCGACCTCGACGCTCTCGGCCGCCTGGTCCGGGACGCCGCCGGGGCCGGGGTCGACGGCGTCGTGGTGCTCGCGTCGTCGGGCGCCGGGGTCACGTTCGACCCGGACGAGCGTGAAGCCGTCGTGCGGGCGGCCGTGGCCGCGGGGTCGACGGGCGCCACGGCCGTGCCCGTCCACGTCGCGGTGAGCGGCGCGTCGACGCGCGAGGTCCTCGCACGAGCCCGTGCTGCGCGCGACGCGGGCGCCGACGGGCTCGTGCTCGCGCCGTTCTCCTACCTCCCGCTCGACGAGGCGGAGGTCGTGGCGCTGTTCGAGGCGGTCGCGGCGGACGTCGACCTGCCGGTGTGCTTCTACAACCGCAGCGTCCAGACCGCGTACGACCTCACGCCGGGCGCCCTGGCGCACCTCGCCCGCACGACGACCGTGGTCGCGGTCAAGGACGCGGCGTCGACGCCCGCGCGACCCGGAGGGCGGGTCGCCGAGCTGCGGGACGCGACCGACGGCCTCGGCGTGAGCGTCGGGCTGAGCGGCGACGTCCCGCTCGTGCGCGGCGCCGAGCCGGCCGATGCCTGGCACACCGGGCTCGCCGCGCTCGTCCCCGCGGAGTACGTCGCGCTCCGCCGCGCCCGCACCGCGGGCACGGTGCCGGACGCGCGGGTCGCCCGCTGGCTGCACGACCTGACCGCCGTGCTCGCCGACCTGCGCCCGGTCAGCGGGTTCCACGCCCTCGCCACCCTGCTCGGCGTACCGACCGCTCCCCCGCGCGGGCCATCGCTCCCCGTCCCGCCCGACGGCGTCGCGCGGCTGCGCGAGATCGTCGCCCGGCGGCCCCGGGGCTGAGCCGTCAGACCGCCGCGAGCACCGCGGCGTGCAGGTCGAGCAGGCCTGTGGTGCGCTCGCTCGGGCCGCGGCCGAAGCCGCACTCCGTCGCGACGCCGACCGGGCCGTCGCCGAGCACCGACGCCGCCGCGGCGAGCCGGCGGCGTGCGCCCTCGACACCGTCCTCGTGGTGCAGCAGCCCGAGGTAGAGCTCGGTCGCCGGGTCCAGGCGCAGGTCCGCCAGCGGCGCGACGTACGCGACGTCGTCGCGCGCGATCGGGACCGGCAGGTGGACCCACTGGACCGGCCGGTCGAGGTGCTCCACGAGGGCGTTCGCGACGCGGACGAGGTTCGCGGTGTTCTCCGGCTCGACGAAGTGCTTCTCCGCGACGTCGCCGTAGCAGAGGTGGAACCCCAGCTCGGCCCCGGCGGGGACGTGCCGCGCGAACGCCGCCGCCCGGCGCGCGCAGCCCACGACGACGTCCTCGTCTCCCCCGGCCTCGGCCTCGAACCACGCGCGCACGGCCCCGCCGCCGAGGTTCGTGCCCTCGACGAACGCGAACTCGGTCGCGAGGTCGACCTGGACCGCGAGGTCCTCCGCGGGGATCGCGGCGCTGATCGCCGCGAGCTCGCGGACGAGCGCGGCCTCGTACGCCGGGTGCACCGCCGCGCGGTCCTGGGGCGCGACGAACGCCGTCACCGGCGCGAGCGGCGAGGGCAGGCACACCTGGAAGCGGGCCCCGGCCGGCAGGGCGCCCTCCTCGCGCAGCGCGACGAAGTCGGCGTACGAGGCGAGGGCCGCGTCGGCGTAGCCGAGCGGGCCGAACCGCAGGTCGGCCGCGTCGACGGAGCCGTCGAGGACGTGCGGGCGCACGTCGAACCCTGCGACGACGACCGGGTCCACCGGGACGCGCGCGAGTCCGTCGACGGCGGAGAACCGCTCACCCTGGAAGAGGATCCAGTGGAACCGCTCGCCGACCTCCCCGTCGGGGACGCGGCGCACGTGGTCGCCGAGGTGCTCCCCCACCGCACGGAAGGTCTCGCGCGCGGTCGGCAGGTTCACGGAGCCCACGAGGTGGGCGCCGCGCAGGGTCGGGAGGGTCCGGGACGGGGCGGTGGTGGCGTCGAGCACCGGAGCATCGTAGGCGCCCGGCCCGACGCGCGGCTCAGCCGTCCGCGCCGGGCTCTGCCCCGCCGTCCGTGGCCGGGGCGTCGCCCGCGTCGTCCGACGCCGGGCCCGCACCGAGGCGGTCGGCCACGGCGTCGGGTCCTCCGGCGAGGAGCGCGACGAAGCCCTCCTCGTCGAGGATCGGCAGCCCGAGGTCGCGCGCCTTCGTCTCCTTGGAGCCGGCGCTCGCCCCGACGACGACGTAGTCCGTCTTCTTCGAGACCGACCCGGACGCCTTGCCGCCCGCTGCGATCACGGCCTCCTTGGCGCCGTCGCGGCTGAACCCCTCGAGCGACCCCGTCACGACGACCGTCAGCCCGGCGAGCGGACCGGTCGGCTCCTGGCGCGCGCCGGGGCCGGGGTGGTCGGGGATCTCGAAGCGCACCCCGGCCGCCCGCCAGCGGTCGACGATCTCGACGTGCCAGCCGACGGTGAACCACTCGACGACCTGGTCGGCGATCACGGGCCCGACGCCCTCGACCGCGGCGAGCTCGTCGCGCGACGCGGCCCGGATCGCGTCGAGCGAGCCGAACCAGTCCGCGAGGGCGCGCGCCGCGACCGGGCCCACGTGCCGGATGTTCAGGCTGACGAGGATGCGCCAGAGGTCCTTCGTCTTCGCGAGCTCGAGCTCTTCCACGAGCTTCGTCGCGTTGGTCGACGCCTCGAAGAGGGGCTCCCCCGCCTCGATCGCCTCGCGCTCCGCGGCCTTCGACAGCTTGCGCTTCTTCCGGAACGGCCACACGGACTTCACGGTCGCGGTCGAGCCGTCGGGCATCGTGATCTCGGCCGGCTCGCCCGTGCCGTCGTACTCGCGCGGCAGCCCGGTCTCGGAGTCGCGCACGACGACCCGGATCGGGACGAGCTGCTCGACGCTCAGCTCGAACAGCCCGGCCTCCGTGCGCAGCGGCGGCTCGGCCGGCTCGAGCGGCTGCGTGAGCGCGGCCGCCGTCACCTCGCCGAGCACCTCGACGTCGAGCCCCCCGCGCGACCCGATGTGCTCGACGCGGCCGCGCACCTGGGCGGGGCACGACTCGGCGTTGGGGCAGCGCAGGTCGACGTCGCCCTCCTTCATGGGGCGCAGCGGCGTGCCGCACTCCGGGCAGTCCGCGGGCATGACGAAGTCCTCGCGCGGGTAGCCGTCGTCCGCGAGCGCCGCGACCGGGCCCAGGATCTCGGGGATGACGTCGCCCGCCTTGCGCAGCACGACCATGTCGCCGATGCGCACGCCCTTCGCGCGGACGACGTCCTGGTTGTGCAGGGTCGCCTGGCGCACCGTGCTGCCCGCGACCTTGACCGGCTCCATGACGGCGTACGGGGTCGCGCGTCCCGTGCGGCCGACCCCGACCTGGATCGCGAGGAGGCGCGTGTTGACCTCCTCGGGCGGGTACTTGTAGGCGATGGCCCACCGGGGCGCGCGGCTCGTGGCGCCGAGCCGCCGCTGGAGCGCGAGCTCGTCGACCTTGACGACGATCCCGTCGAGCTCGTGCTCGATGTCGTGCCGGTGCTCGCCGAAGTAAGCGATGCGGTCCATGACCTCGTCGAGCCCGTGCACGACCCGGTTGTGCGGCGACACCGGCACGCCCCACTGCTCGAACAGGGCGTAGGCGTCGGACTGCCGCGCGAGCTCGGCGTGCTCGCCGGCCTCCCACTGGAGCGCGCCGACGCCGTGCGCGTACATGCGCAGGTTGCGGCTCGCGGTGACGGCCGGGTCCTTCTGGCGCAGCGACCCGGCCGCGGTGTTGCGCGGGTTCGCGTACGGCGCCTGGCTCGCGGCGACGAGCTTCTCGTTGAGCGCGGCGAAGTCCGCGACGCCCATGAACACCTCGCCGCGGATCTCGATGACGTCGGGGTGCGTCGCGGGGTCGCCGGCGAGGCGCTGCGGGATGCTCGGGATCGTCCGCACGTTGGCGGACACGTCCTCGCCCGTGCGCCCGTCGCCGCGCGTGGCGGCCCGCACCAGACGGCCCTTCTCGTAGAGCAGCGCGATGGCGAGGCCGTCGATCTTGACCTCGCACAGGTAGTCCACCTCGGCGTCCGCGGCCACGCCCAGGTCGCGGTGCACGCGCGCCGCCCACGCGGCGAGGTCCTCGGCGCTGAAGGCGTTGTCGAGCGAGAGCATGGGCTCGAGGTGCTGGACGGTCGCGAAGCCGGCCGCGGCCCGGCCGCCCACGCGCTGCGTGGGCGACTCGGGCGTCTGGAGGGCGGGGTGCGCGGCCTCGAGCGCCTGCAGCTCGTGCATCCGCGCGTCGTACTCCGCGTCGGACGAGACCGGCTGGTCCTCCTCGTAGTAGGCCCGCTGGTCGGCCTCGACCTGGGCGACGAGCTCGGCCCAGCGCCGCTGCGCCGCGGCCTCGTCCAGCTCGGCGGCGGACGACGCCGCGGGCACGTCCTCGTCCGTCGGGGTCGGGGGGGTCGGCGCTGACGTCGCGGGGGTGCTCTCGCTCACCCGCACCTCCTCGCGCGGGCCGCCCACATCCGCCGCCCCCGGACCGCCCCCCGGCGG
>ERZ1464601.152-NODE-152-length-9503-cov-8.526461_pt1 | contig 9503 bp, 9 predicted proteins | sample MGYA00563999_ERZ1464601 | MGnify/ENA primary metagenome ERZ1464601 (study PRJEB39283, sample SAMN07833290) | human skin metagenome | isolation source: Scalp | host: Homo sapiens | place: India: Bengaluru | collected 2015-03-13 ... | reverse complement strand
CTCCGCTCGGAGCCGACCTAACAGCACCACCAGCATCATCACCCAGAAGCCACAGAGCCCGCCAAGGCGAAAACGGCAGACATCAGTTAAGACACCTCAAATAATCGGTCTCGATATATTCGGCCCATTCAACTTCAACACAGCCCACACCAACACCAAAACGCTTCACACTGCCATTAAGCAGCATATTCAGACCACCCTCGAAACAGCACCGTGCCACTGACACTAACAACCCCTTGAGGACACTCTTCAAAGGAAACCATAGCCATTAATAGCACCTCCTTAACCACACCTTTATAAAAACGGGCGCGGTAAACCGAGGAAAGTTCTAAGAGCTACCCCTGTTCGACAAAGCATTCCGAAACAACCGTACGATTATGGTCCAATCTGGTGGAAGGACTCGCGGTAGCTTCTTCCAAGCATAATTTCCAGAAAGCCGCCCGGTACAGGATCTGTCTGGGAACCATCGAACGGACTGTCCATCATCATTTGCAACGCAGCGACAGAGCAGCCAGGGCTGTCAAAGCAATCCAGTACATGAGGCCAAGATGGGCATGCTCCAACTGGCTGTAGACGGACAGTCCTATCCAAACACCGACCGTCTCACCTACAGCAGAGGTGAGCTGCCTCATGTTCATCGATTCCACGACAGGTCGGCCCTCGGTGAGGTTAGCAAAAGCAACATTAAGAATTGGCGTGAATACCGTCTCCCCCAACGAAAAGATAAACACCCCACAGAATACAAGGACTACGCCAAGCAATCCCCTTGAAGCATTAAAGAATAGCATCGATATGCCAAGAGTACACACTCCTGACATCATGATCTTCTGGACTTTCACTCCAATTTTTAGCTGGCGTTCCACAAGCAAAGATATCGGAATTTGAATCAACACGACAAGCACTCCATTAGTTGTATAGAACAGCGACCTCATCATAGAACTTGTCGCTATTGCAGAAAAGACTAGGGAAAAGCTTGAAAAGAATTGCCCTATCAGGATACTGCCTATCAGCGCTATAATCGTTATTTTTCTCGCATCAGCCGTCCTGAATAATTCACGAAAAATTTTGATCCCCATCGGCGGCCTCAGGGAACCTTCGCTCATCATCACGCCTTTCGGGGCAGCCATTGGCGCTAATATCGCAGCGATAAAGAGCGCTACACTGACTCCTAATAGAAACTGCTCATAAATATTTCTATCAAGTATCATATTACCGAGTATAGGACCTACCGCCGCAGTGCAATTCGCGACAACTTGAATGACAGCGAAACCGCGGTTTTGGGAAGCTCTATCAGGAGTTGCTAGCGCTATAAAGCTTCGCACACCAGTACCATTAACACTGAACCCTAGGCCCGCAGCGCCCAGAGCAGCAATTATCGCATAGGGGTTTGCCGTAAGCGCCACAACAGCGTAAGAAACCGAGATCAGAGTAAGAGCAATTCTTACGCAACTTCGCACTGATAAACGGTGAAGTGGCGAAGCAAGAAATAGAGCACCACCACGAGTCATCAGTGTAAGCACGCTTACCGACCCCGCGATGAGCCGTTCCTGCGTACTTCCAAATTTCAATGTAAGCAATAGAGGGAGGACCGGTAGCAACGCAAAGTAAGATGATTGGCTGAGAACTTGGTCTGCCATAATGAGGTTGAATACACGCCCAGGAAGCCGCGATTTTGACGGTTTACTTCGTGTCCCTATTGTCTTCACTGGCACCCCTAGACTTGAGTCCAATCAACGACGCTAACAGCTTCTTTAATCGCTTCATCACAAACTTTATCTTCCCGCACGAATCTTCGAGTTTAATGCTCATATTGGTATGACATATTCGATGCATAAAGCTTTCTCTAGTGAATATTAGACATTATATCTATGCTCTTGGTTCATGCGAAGATTATCGGTCGTTCCAGAGGTTGGCGAAGGGTGCGAATAGTGGTGCTGTCTTCACTGGTTCCGATCATTCACATAGCTGATGGCCTGTCGGTCTATGACGCCAGAACACACCTCGACCGAGAGCTCAACCACGAGCCGCTGTGGGAATAGTGAACACGGAACTCATATTAGCAGCGACCCAATCACGCATCTCAACATGTTTGTGCGTAGAGAAATTATTCATAATTAGGTGCAATCCTTCCTAGAGGAGACAGAAAACCCTTGATGGCGATATTGGACGTTGACAACTCCAGCCAGGCGACTGACGACGATGTTTAAAGCTGCGAACAAGGTTATCGTAGCGTGCCGCATAATATAGTCATGGTGTGTGTTTCACTGCTCGCCGTAAAATCTACTGCCACGCAACTAATCTCTGCTTACAGGAGCGACACGCACTGCGCAAGCATTAGCAGCGCGATCCAATAACTGAGTCACTGTATGCTCGTCATTTCCACGGGCAACAATAGCAGCTACCCTTGCATGCGAACCATTTACTGCATGTGCTACTTCTCCTGGGAAGCATTCCCAATACAAATCGATTTCTTCAGGGACACTGTCATAGAGCGAAACCTCTGATACCACTCCAGGCGAGGCTTCGATAAACTTTGAAGCAGCACACTGGGTTATCTCAGGCAAAGGATGGAGAGGAAGTCCACACAAAGAATCAATCAGATTTCCATAGTAGTCGATCCCTGGTCGCACAGCTGACACAAGATCCGGCGCAATAAAATCTCCGCCTTGACGCACGTGAAATTCTCCCCATACAATTTTTTTCTCAGGCGTGACCCAAAATTCAACATGCAGATTTCCACACTCAATTCCAAGCGCATTTACACAGCTTTGAAGCTGTTCTTCAAATTCAAGTTTGCTGGATATACTGTTCAGATCAGCTGGCTGGATATGACCAATTTCAACGAAATCTTCGTTGGTTGTTTTTGCTGTGGTTGTGTAGATGCATACCCGTCCATCTATAGCAATACCCTCAACCGAGTACTCAATACCCGTGATAAACTCTTCTAAGCAGTAATTCCCCTCGAAAACGACAGCATCAAGTCCAGAAGTATCTTCAACATTTAAGATGTGTCTAACGCCAACACTGCCCATTCCTATGGATGGCTTAACAATCCAGCCTCTTGGGCTATCGGTTGGTTTTTCAACGAAAGCGCCTGATGCATCACTAAATTGTAGGCACCCATCAGAAGTCACTCCAACAATACGCAAGCTTTGTGGCTGATAGATACCAGCTTTTCGAAGCGCATCGCGGCACGCTGGTTTATCTTGGATACGTTCAATACAATCAGCAGTATTTCTAGCAACACCAATAGCTTCAGCTAAAAGACTATTCTGCAACTGATAATTTTCGCGCAGTGCCGTTGAAAGAGCTACCCTTCCAGGGCATCGGGTTTCAATTTCTGTCGCTATTTTAGCGATCTCATCAGCATCTAAGCTTCTCCTGTAGGGTCCGGATATTCTAATTAAACAATCGACAGAAATCGGCGGAATTTTGTTCTTTAGTTCTTCCTCGAAATCTACGCCACATATCATTATGTGGCGCTTCTGGCACGCTTCATAGAAGCTTTTAAACCAATGCGTTGAGGCATGAGATCCAGATGTGGTGACACCTACCAAAACCGCCCATTTTCTTTCAGCCACTACGCTGTCACGAGAAAACATTTAACCATTCCCTTCTTCCAAAACCTTCATGTGCATAATGCCCTCCGGTCACTTCGATCAATCTGTACGTCTCACTCGTAGCTTCACGCCATTGGACGGCCTCTTCGGAAGAAACAATCTTATCATCAATAGCGGAAACACAGGTTATAGGGACATGAATCTGCTTAAGTTGGTTACCACAACACGATTCCGCCAGTAAGAGATCATCGAGCGTAGGGCGAACAAACAGATCATCGGATTCATCGGAGTTCAGAATACTTTTAGGAGTCAATCCGTAGCTACGCATACGCTGCCGTGCACGTTCCAAGTTCCATCCCTCTCGCTCCCCCCTGTAACTCTTAGGACTTTGCCCACATAAGGCAACCAAACGAGTCGCGAAGATTCCGTCATTTTCTAAAATATTAGCAGCTACGAACGACAACATCGCGCCAAAGCTAACCCCGGCGAGTATCAACGGCCCAGTCGGAATTTCGAACGATGATCGAAACTTGCTGACGAACTCTCCGATGGTTCTGATGCCGGGTTCAAGTAATCGTTGACCCCTGCCAGGCGGGCAGTAACCCCAAACTGTAGTATCCCCCTCTAAGACAGACATCGATTGAAAGGCAGGAGCTCCGGCACCCGTAGGAGGGAATATCAGGACTGTGGAGCAACAAGAGGTAGTTGCTGAACTAATACGCTGCCAAACTTCCGGATTCAATGCTCACGCTCCTCAACAGGCATCAGCAAGCTGACCAAGCAGGAAATCGTTGGATTGGAATAGAAGTTCCGCAAGGGGACACGAACACCAAACTGTTTACCGATGGCGGTCAAAAGCTGAACAGCGCGCAACGAATTTCCACCTGCGGAGAAAAAATCACGATCTTCACCGTGGCTCTTCTTTCCAAGAACCATATCCCAGATATTTTGCACTTGATCGTGAACACTGTTACGCTGCATTTGTCCTTGGGATATTCTGTCGTGATCGTAGAGTTCGCTCTGTGCTACCAACTTCAGACACTCGCACCGATCTATTTTTCCCGTTCTTGATCTAGGAACATTCTGCGTAGTTACGATCTTGAGAGGAATCATATAGGAAGGTAGAAATTCGGCAAGACGAGAAGTCGTGACCTGAGACTCCCATTCGCGTGGAATCACGAGCGCCAAAACTCCACCACTGCCTTGGTGATAGACTGCACCACATTGTTTCGTGGAGTTAGCAACTCGAGCTGCAGCTCTTTCAACCTCTTCCAAGTGGATCTTGTGTCCAGCGATATTTACCGCATTATCGAGCCTGCCAACCAGTGAAAGGACACCATCCTTGATGATTCCCAGATCACCAGTCCGTATTTCACGTTGTCCACTTCCAAGTGTAAAGAACGCATCGTCCCCTAGACTGAGTTGACCATTAACGATATATCCATCGGCCACTGGGGCACCCTGTACGCATATCTGTCCCTCTTCCCCAGATAACTTTTCGTTACCTTTCATGTCCCGAATTACAATTTTCGTAGCACAGATCGGCTTACCAAGGGGGATAGGGTCCGGAATGCTACCTGACCGAGAAACCTCGAAACTTGTCGTGTTAGCCGACGTCTCAGTAGCTCCGTAAAGATTCACTACTCGCGCACGGGGCGCGATCTCGAAGAATTGACGGACAACGCTTGCCATCAGCTGGTCTGCACTGCTGCACACTAGACGGAGCTGAGGAAGAGTGCTCCCTTGCTCTGTGGCAATGTCACACAAGCTGGCTAGTGCTGGAGGTGTCGTAAAAAGGTGGGTAGCACCACTAGACGCAAGTCGATCGAACATCACGTCAGGTCTGCTACGCTCGATATTAGTAATCAAAACACCAGTAACACCTGCCAGCAGAGTCCCCAACACTTCCCAAAATGAAGCAACAAATGAGAGTGGCTTCTGGACGACCACAAGATCGCTTGACTCGTAAGGGTAGGCGTTCCACATCCACGTGATACGGTTCCGCACCGCATCCATTCCTACTTCGACGGCTTTCGCAAGTCCTTCTCATCCTGATGGGAAATATAAGAATTTTGATTTATCGCTCCAGGTCAAGGACCTGACATCACTTATCCAGTTCCCTGCAAAAATTGCTTCTTCCGCTGTTGAGTCGTCGATCAGAACCGTTTTAGACCCAAGATTAATAATCATGTCCCGCTCTCGTGAAGCCGGACTATTCAACGGAATCCAAGCAATCTTGACAGGCAACGTCACAGCTGCTATTACAAGGGCAACAGATTTGGCAGATAAATCAAGTCGAGCAGCAAAAGTAACGCCCTCACTTTGCTCTCGGTTGAACCACCTTCTCCACGCAAGGATATTTTTAACTAGCTGTTCCCATGAGCATTGCTCGCCGGCGGGACCGGTCAGACAGACATCACCTGGTTTCTGAATGACTATATTACGAAACCGCTCCAGCAAATCATGTGACGGTTGCATCTTTATCTCCCTTCATACTACATCAATAGCTTTTGAGCATTGTTATCTGAGATGTATCACAATCATTAAGGGCAGTTTTTATGGCATTAGCGACAGTCGTCTTCCCTGAGAGCCAATCAGAGGTAAGGAACCACGCTGTAAGAGCCAGTACTTTATTAGCGCGTTCTGGTGTCACATACGCCACTTTATAAGCAAGTTGCAGGGTATAATCTTCGCCGTGTCGCTGGATATAAAGAGACGCATCATATTTCGTAAACCCAGTATTCAATTCAGTTAAGTGAAGGCTTCGATCACCATCCCAAAACTCCAGAGACGGGTAAGTAAGCATATTCACCATCGTGCTAAACAATGGATCCTCGTTCGTGTGATCAGCGAACTCAGAAACAACCTTGCTAAATACGCTGTCACCGAATGAGACAGCTTCAGTCACATTAGATATCATCGAACGTACTGTGTCACTAATTTTCTTTTCGACATCTATACGAGTTCGTATTGCAATCATGTTAAGCATCAGAGTTGGGACGCCAATTTCATACTCATCGTTTCGCCCTGCTACTGGTGCACCGACAACAAAATCATGTTGGTCAGAGACCGCTGCCAACGCTAACGAATAAGCAGCCACGAATACTGCAAATGGGCTTGTACTCAATGCATGCGCAGTGGAACGGATCTCAGCAGTCGCTTCGTCATCTAGAGAGACCTCTATAACAGAAGCAGCGTAGGGATCACACGAATTATTTAATGTATCGCGCAATGGGAAACATGATTTCACTCCATCGAGTGATTTTGACCAAAATTTTCGTGCTTCAGCGGATATCTCTTTAGGTTTCGACAGATGTTGGAAATATTCTAAAACTGAAGTCATAGCTGTCTTGACTTCGATTTCCTGATCGTCCATGTTACGACACTTAAAAAGAGAAATTAACTGTTCCATGAACTTCATTGCTCCCCAGCCATCGATAAGGATCTCGTTCATGGTCAAAACGAACCAGGTAGAATATCCATTTATACGGATCTCGTCCACGGCGATAGCGGGACCTTCCTCCAGGTTAAAAGGGACTGCTGCTTTCATCCAACAGATCTCACGAGCCTCTTGCGCAGAGGCCACTTCGTGTATTGAGATTTCATCCATATCGATAGCAGAGATAGGAAACGTCTGTGTAAATCTCCCAGTTGAATCCACTCCAAACTTCGCCATTAGCTGTGGATTCGCCCGTAATGCCTGGCCAAGAGCACGACGGATTCTATCGGTGTTCGGCCCAGCGCATTCTAACAATATCTGATAATTATAGTAAGGGCTTTCAGGCTCCAGTAGCCATTGAAAATAAATTCCTTGCTGAGCCGGATTCATATCACACGTCAAAGGAATTTTGACGTCATCGAAGCGGCAAGGAGATCTTTTTGCAGAGGTCGATTTCTTCGGAGATATCTGTTGTGCTTGATATTCTTTTGCTAGAGAGCCTAACGTATATGAAGAAAGCAAATCTCGTACTCTTACGTAAGATCCTCGTGAGCGGACAATATTGGCTAGCTGAATGGCTCGAAGAGAATCGCCTCCGGATTCGATGAATGTTAGTTCTGGATTCACAGGAGTGCCAAGCACGTCCTGAACGAGAAGAATGAAAGAGTCCTGATTCTGTTCAACTCTACCGGGAATGGATCCCTCTCTTGACTCTTGAATTTCATTCAGTAACAGTTCCCCAGCACGGCGCTCTAATAACTTAATATCTACCTTGCCATTTGAAGTAGTGGGAATATCAGTAACCTTTATCCAACGGGATGGACACATCACTCTCGGGAGACTGCTTTTCGCGCGATTATTAAGCATTTTGGGAGTAACTAAACAATCGGCGCGAGGAAGATAGAATGCGGCCAAGCTAGCGTCTCCTTGGCGAAGAAACTGGTGCGTTGTTTCTCGGAGCACCATTGCGCGACTTTCACGGACACGAGGGTGGAATTTAACCACTACAACGTCTTCAAGCTCTGGGATTTCTCGAAGGATACGATTTTCGATTTCACCGGGCTCAATCCGTACTCCACTAATTTTTATCTGTCGATCAGCGCGGCCATCGTAAACCAGTTGACCATCCGCTCGCTGATGAACGAGATCTCCGGTGCGGCATATTCGGAATGGGTATCCGTCAATCCTGGCAAATGCTTGAGCGGTTTTATCTGGGCTTCCGATATAACCTAAACCCACACAAAGACCAGCAACAAAAAGCTCACCTTGCGCTCCAGGAGGAACTGGACGCCAAGTACCTTCTGCATACTCTAGGACGTATAAAGACGTATTAGGTATTGGAATTCCGATGGGAACTTCACCTGAGTTAAGCGATTCGCCATCCACGATCGCATGCGTTACATCGTCAGAACATTCTGTAGGACCATACGCATTAATTAACGGGACAGACGGGAATTTTTCTGCCCAGTCTTTAGCCAACCGAAGGGGTAATTCTTCGCCAGTCACCAGAACATACTCAAGCCCAGAGAAAGACACGCTTGGCCCAATTTCGTGAATAAGTTCACGAAATACTGTCGGAACTAGTTCAATGTGTGTTATATGTTTCTCTTTCAGTAAAGAAAAAAGCTCATGTGGATCCTGTGAAATACCGTTGGGGACGATACGTACTGCACCGCCTACCAGTAAGGCTGAGCAAAATTGCCAAATGGATACATCAAAGGTGGTGGGTGCCGTCTGGGCCACAACTGAGTCAGCACCAAGATGAAGGAGATGGGCTTTGCTATGCAAGTGATTCATCATGCCCATATGCGCGATTAGCGCACCTTTCGGTTCACCTGTGCTACCCGAGGTGAAAAAGCAGTAGCTTGGAGCGTTGAAAGGATCATCCACACGCTCCAGAAATGTGACTCCTAATGGTGCCTTTGCTTCCGTTACGTGCGAGGTATTTTCAGTGAAAATGGCGGCCGCGTTCGTGATCGTCTTAATATGTTTACGACGAGCCTCTGGCCACTGAGGATCAATGGGTACATAGATGGCACCTACGGCACTACAAGCTAGGATATCGACAAGACATTCGATACCGCGCGAGTGCTCTGAAATGACTACTCTCCCAAAGGCATGTTTCTTTTCCAAGAGATAGGCTCGATTGTTAACTCGATTCAATAACATTTCGTAGGTGATTTCTTCACCATGAATATCTATTACGGCAACGTGATGTGAAGTGATCTGGGCCCATTCAACTAAATACGAGTAGAGTGTGCGTTCTAAAGGCCAGTCGACGTTTTCCCCGACCAGTGCACTCCGGGTAGCGAGCAAGCTCAACCCATTTTTTTCCAAACTTTTGGTAAGGTTTATCACTCTATATTCACCGTTTCATGTCTCCGTGAAAGTCTGGAACACGTAATCCATCGCCGGATACTTGAACGTGCTCGTACAAGCTTTGAGCAACAGCAAGGTGCAAAATTCCTTACCCAAAAGGAGAGAATACGGTTGGATGATCAGGG
>ERZ1464601.139-NODE-139-length-9892-cov-11.444546_pt1 | contig 9892 bp, 9 predicted proteins | sample MGYA00563999_ERZ1464601 | MGnify/ENA primary metagenome ERZ1464601 (study PRJEB39283, sample SAMN07833290) | human skin metagenome | isolation source: Scalp | host: Homo sapiens | place: India: Bengaluru | collected 2015-03-13 ... | reverse complement strand
CGCGACGGCGAGGAGGTCATCGTCACGCTCCACGGCGAGCAGCACGGCACCCGCCACCCGACCCGACCACGAGCAGCGCACGGAGCGCGACGACGCCCCGGAGCCACGGCCCGCGCGGACGGACTGGCGACCGATGCTCGCGTCGCCCGCGTCGGCGGGCGACCTGCACGACGGCGACGCGTGGGCGTTCGAGATGAAGTGGGACGGGTTCCGGACGCTCGCGCACGTGTCCGAGGGGCGCGTGCGGCTCGTGAGCCGCTCGGGCAAGGACATGTCGGTGACGTACCCGGAGCTGCAGGCGCTCGCGGAGCAGGTCCCGGCCGAGGCGCTGCCGGTGGTGCTGGACGGGGAGATCGTCGCGCTCGACGCGCGGGGGCGGCCGAGCTTCCGGCGCCTCCAGCAGCGCGCGAACATCGCCAAGCCGGGGGACGTCGCCGCGGCGCGACGGCGGGTCACGGTCGACCTCATGGTGTTCGACGTCCTGGAGACCGGCGGGCGGTCGCTCGCGAAGCGCCCGTACGACGAGCGGCGCGAGGTGCTGGAGGACGTGCTGCGCGACGCCGTCGCCCCGGTGCACGTGCCGCCGGTCTTCGACGGGGACCTGGAGGCCGCGATGGAGACGTCGAGGCGGCTGGGGCTCGAGGGCGTGGTCGCGAAGCGGCGCGACGGGACGTACTCGTCGGGTCGCCGCTCGGCGCTGTGGCTGAAGCTCAAGCACGCGCAGTCGCAGGAGGTCGTCGTGGTCGGGTGGCGGCCGGGCCACGGCGAGCGGACGCACCTCGTCGGGTCCCTGCTGCTCGCCGTGCCCGACGACGGCCGCCTCGTCTACGTGGGCCGGGTCGGGTCGGGCTTCACGGACGCCGAGCGACGCGACCTGGTCGCCGAGCTCGACCGGATCGGGCGCACGACGCCGCCCGCGGTGGGCGTGCCGCGCGAGGACGCGCGCGACGCGCACTGGGTGTCGCCGCGGCGGGTCGCGGAGGTCGTCTACGCGGAGTGGACGGGCGCCGGGGAGGGCGACGGCGACGACGTCCCGTTCGGCAAGCTGCGCCATCCCGTGTGGAAGGGGTGGCGCCGGGACAAGTCGCCGGACGACGTCGTGCTGGAGGCGCCCGCGACGCTCGAGGGCTGACCCGGCCGCGGGCCTCGGTCGGTCGCCGCATCACGCCCGCGGGGCGCTCGGACGATTGGTATACCATTTGGCCATGGCTGCCCCTCCCCTCTCGCGCCGCACCGACCGGTCCGGGGACCGTCGACCGCGCCGCGCGGCGGTGTGGGCCGCGGCGTTCGGCGTCGCCGCCCTCGCCGCGTGCACGCCCGGCGGGGCGGGCGCCGACGCCGAGCCCGCTCCGCCGCCGAGCCCGGCCGCCACCCCGCAGGCGCACGCGACGACGCCCGCGGACGACCCGCCGACCCCCGCGCCCGACGCCGTCCCCGCCGTCGAGACCCCGCGGTTCCTGCTCGCGACCGAGGCGGAGTCCGACGGCCTCGCGATCGTCGACCCGACGATCCGGGAGGGCAGCGCCGTCGTCGACCGCATCGAGGTCGGGGCCGCGCCGTGGGGCGTCGCCGTGCACGCCCCGACGATGCGCGCCTACGTCTCGACGGCCCAGGGCGTCGCCGTCGTGGACCTCGCGACGCGCGAGCGGGTCGACCTCCTCCCCTACCGGGACGCGCCCGCGCGCGTCGCGTTCGGCGAGTACCGCCGCGGCGGCATGGGTATCGCCGTCTCGCCCGACGGCGCCCGCGTCCACGTCGCCGTCCACCGCGGCGACTCGTCGACGCTCGAGACGATCGACGTCGCGTCGCGCGAGGTCGTCGCGAGCACGCCCGTGGGGCTGCGACCGTTCGACGTGCTCGTCGCCGCCGACGGCAGCGAGGTCTACACCGTCGACCACGACGCGTTCTCCGTGCACGTCGTCGACACCACGACGTTCGAGGCCCGGCGGATCGAGGTCGCGCCGTTCGGCACGGACGGCGGGCTCGCGTCGTTCGAGAAGCCGCACTACGCGGTGCTCGACGACGACGGCTCGCTCCTGCTGCCCTACCAGGGCCGCGTGCTGGTCCGCCTCGACCCGGCCACCGGCACGACGACGACCGTCGCCTCGGTGGCGGACAGCCACCAGCACGGCGTCGCCCGCGCGCCCGACGGCCGCGTCGTCGTCGTGGGCAACGGCCCGTTCGGCAACGCCACGGGCGGGCCGAACGTGACGGTGCTCGACCCGGCGACCGGCGCCGAGCAGGTCGCCCCGCTCACGCGCCGCCACGAGACCGTGACGACGTGGACCGACCCCGCGACGGGCCGCCCGAGCGCCGTGCTCGCCGGCGGGTACACGCAGGCCGAGGCGTGGGACGGCGCGACCGTCGTCGACCTCGGCACGCTCGACACGTACGAGATCCAGATCCCCGGACGGCCCCAGGTCGTCGTCCCGCTGCCGGAAGGACCCGCCGCATGACCACCGCCCGCACCCCCGAGACCGTCACCGTCCTGCGCGACGTCCGCCCCTGGGGCGGCGAGCCGGTCGACCTGCACGTCGCGGACGGCCGCATCGCCGCGGTGACGCCGCACGACCCGGCGGCCGGCACGGTGCCGGAGGCCGGCGTGGTGGACGGCCGCGGCCTGCTCGCGCTCCCGGGCCTCGTCAACGCCCACGCGCACGTCGACAAGAGCTGGTGGGGCCGGCCCTGGGTGAGCTACGGCGGCGAGGCGACGACGCAGGGCCGCATCGCGCACGAGCGCGCGCACCGCGACGAGCTCGGCATCCCGGGCGTCGACGTGACGCTCACGGTGCTGCGCGAGTTCGTGCGGCACGGCACGACGGCGATCCGCACCCACGTCGACGTCGACCTCGGCCTGGGGCTGCGCGGCATCGAGGTCGTGCGCGAGGCGCTCGCCGCGCTGGACGGCGCCGTGCACGCCGAGATCGTCGCGTTCCCGCAGGACGGCGTGCTGCGCCGGCCCGGGGTGCTCGACCTGCTCGACGCGGCCGCCGCCGCGGGCGCCGAGCACGTCGGCGGCCTCGACCCGGCGTCGATCGACCGCGACCCCGTCGGCCAGCTCGACGGGCTGTTCGCGATCGCCGAGCGCCGCGGCGTCGGGATCGACGTGCACCTCCACGACGGCGGGGACCTCGGCGCTTTCCAGGTCGAGCTCATGATCGACCGCACCCTGCGCGCCGGCCTCCAGGGGAAGGTCAACGTGGCGCACGGATTCGCGGTCGGCGACGTCCCGGCGTCGCGCCAGGCGGACCTCGTCGCCGCGATGGGCGAGGCCGGCATCACCATGACCACGGTCGCGCCGATCGGCGCCGCTCCCCTGCCCGTGCACGCGCTGCGCGCGGCGGGCGTCGCCGTCGGGCTCGGCACGGACGGCATCCGCGACCTGTGGTCCCCCTACGGGACGGGCGACCTCCTCGCGCTGACGACCCAGCTCGCCCGCCTCTCGCGCTTCCGGTACGACGAGGAGCTCGTCACCGCGGCGCGCGTCGCGACGTCCGACGCCGCGCGCTTCGTCGGCCGCGACGTCCACGACCTCGTCGTCGGCGCACCCGCGGACGTGGTGCTCGTCGACGCGGAGAACGTGCCCGACGCCGTCGTGCGCGCCCCGCGCCGCGCGCTCGTCGTCGCCGGCGGCCGGGTCGTGGCCCGCGACGGCGACGTGCTCGTCTGACGTCGCGCCGAGGCAGGGCGGCGCCCTGTCGCGCCACCGCGCGGCCGGGCGATGAGTTCCCGGGCGGGCCGTCGTCTACCCCGACGACACCCGCACCGGGCGACCCGCCCGCCACACCGGAGGACCGCATGAGCACCCAGATCTTCGTCAACCTGCCCGTCCAGGACCTCGACGCCGCCAAGGCGTTCTACACCGCGCTGGGGTACACCGTGAACGAGCAGTTCACGGACGAGAACGCGTCCTCGATCGTCCTCAGCGACACGATCTACGTGATGCTCCTCACCGCGGAGTTCGCGCAGCGGTTCACGAACAAGGCGATCGCCGACGCGACCGCCACGACCGAGGTCATCAACGCCCTGAGCGTCGGCTCCCGCGCCGAGGTCGACCGACTCGTCGACGCCGCGTTCGCCGCTGGCGCGACGGCGGTCAAGGACCCCCAGGAGGAGGGCGGTTTCATGTACTCGCGGAGCTTCGCCGACCTCGACGGGCACCAGTGGGAGGTCCTCCACATGGACCCCACCGCGTTCGAGGGCTGACCGCGCCGCGGGAATCCGTCGGGCGCCCGCGGGGTTGCCGCCCGTATGCGAGCCATCACCTACTCCCGCTACGGCGGCCCCGACGTCCTCGAGACGACCGACCTCCCGACCCCCAAGGTCGGCCCCGACTCCGTCCTCGTGCGCGTGCGCGCCGCGAGCGTGAACCCGGTGGACTGGAAGGTCCGGGAGGGGTACCTCGACCAGGTCATGGACGCCGTCTTCCCCGTCGTGCCCGGCTGGGACGTCGCGGGCGTCGTCGAGCGCGTGGGCCTGGACACCCCCGAGCTCCAGGTCGGCGACGAGGTGTACGGGTACGTGCGCAAGGACGTCGTGGGCGGCGAGGTCTCGGGCGGCACGTTCGCCGAGCTCGTCGCGGCGCCCGTCCGGACGCTCGCGCGCAAGCCGGCGGCGTGGTCGTTCGAGGAGGCGGCGGCCGTGCCCCTCGCGGGGCTGACGGCGTACCAGACCATCCGGCGCACCGGCCTCGCCGCGGGCCAGACGGTGCTCGTGCACGCCGCCGCCGGTGGCGTCGGGTCGTTCGCCGTCCAGATCGCGAAGGCGCTCGGGGCGCGCGTCCTCGGGACGGCGTCGGAGCGCAACCACGACTTCCTGCGCTCGCTCGGCGCGGAGCCGGTGACGTACGGCGACGGGCTCGCGGAGCGGGTCCGGGCGCTCGCGCCCGAGGGCGTGGACGTGGTCCTCGACTACGTGGGCGGCGACGCGCTCGACTCGGTCCCGCAGGTGCTGCGCGACGGCGGTACGGTCGCCTCGATCACGGACGCGCGGGCACGCGACGAGCTGGGCGGGCACTACGTGTGGGTGCGCCCCGACGCGGCCGACCTCGCCGAGCTCGCGCGGCTCGGCGACGAGGGCCTGCTGCGCCCGGAGATCGCCGAGGTCTTCGACCTCGCCGACGCCGCCGACGCGCACCGCGCGAGCCAGTCCGGGCACGTGCGCGGCAAGGTCGTCGTGCGGGTCTGACCCTCCGAGACCGGCCCGGGCGGCGCCCGATCGACCCGCCGCGGGCCGGTCCGGCACGTCCGGGCCGGTCGGGCTCCGATCGTCAGGCGGTCGGCGGTTCGCCCGGCAGCTCCCGCAGCGGCGACGTGAGGTCGCCGCCCGTGTCGCCCGTGTTGACCGTCCCCTGCCGCTCGACGAGCACCGCGGAGGTCTCGACGGCGGCACGCGGCCGGTGCTCGACGCCCCGCGGCACCACGAACAGGTCGTGCGGGCCCAGCACGATCGCCCGCTCGGCGCCGCCGTCGCGCAGGTCGATCGTCAGCTCGCCGTCGAGCACGAGGAACAGCTCGTCGGTCTCGGGGTGGGTGTGCCAGACGAACTCGCCCAGCACCTTCACCACCTTGACGTCGGCGTCGTTGAGGCTCGCCACGCGGTGCGGCTGCCAGTGCCCGTCGAACGTGTCGAGGGCGGCGAGGAGGTTGCGCACGTCGGTCATGCGAGCAGCCTGCCACTCCCGGACCCGGCCCGGCCGCCCGAGCGGACCCGCGGAGGACCGACGTCGGGCCGCTCGGGTCGATCTCCGCGGCGAGCGGTGCCACGCTGGGCTCATGTCGAGCACCGATGCCGCACGTCCGGGGGCCGCGTTCGGTCCCGAGGTCTACGCCGCGCGTCGCGAGCGCGCCGCCGCGCACGCGCGCGAGGCCGGCCTCACGGGGCTGCTCGTCTCGCCCGGCCCCGACCTCGCGTACTTCACCGGGTACACGCCGCCGGAGACGGAGCGGCTGACGCTGCTCGCGATCCCCGCCGAGGGGACCGGGACGACCGGCGGGGCGTCCGTCGTCGTGCCGCTGCTGGAGCGGGGCGACCTGGCCTCCGCCCCGGGCGCGGAGGGCCTCGACGTCGTGACGTGGCGCGACGGCGACGACGAGCACGACGCCGCGGCGCGACTCCTCGCCGCGGACGGCAGCTACGCCGTCTCGGACGCCACGTGGGCGCTGCACGTGCTCGGGCTCCAGCGCGCGCTGCCCGGCGCCCGCCTCACCGCGTTCTCCGACGCCGTCCCGACGCTGCGGGCCGTCAAGGACGCCGCGGAGGTGGAGCGCCTCGCCGCGGCGGGCGCGGCCGCCGACGCCGCGTTCGCGGACGTCCTGGGCGTCGCGTTCGCGGGCCGGCGCGAGCGGGGCGGCGCGGCGGGCCGCGGGCGGGGGCTGCGCGCGCGGGGGGGGGGGGGGGGCGGCGGGGCGCGCGGGGGGGACGTCGCGGCCGCCCTCGCCCGGTTCCTGCGCGCGCACGGGCACGCGCAGGTCGCCTTCACGCTCGTGTGCTCCGGCCCGAACGGCGCCGACCCCCACCACGACGCGAGCGACCGCGTCATCGAGCCCGGCGACCTCGTCGTGCTCGACTTCGGCGGGCTGCGCGACGGGTACGGGTCGGACACCTCGCGGACGGTGCTCGTCGCGGGCGGCACGGACGACGCCCTCGCGGACCAGCAGCGCGAGGTCTACGACGTCGTCCGGCGCGCGCAGCAGGCCGGGCTCGACGCGGTGCGCCCGGGCGCGACGTGCCAGGACGTCGACCGCGCCGCGCGCGCCGTCATCGTCGACGCGGGCTACGGCGAGCAGTTCGTGCACCGCACCGGCCACGGCATCGGCACGACGACGCACGAGCCGCCGTACATGGTGGAGGGCGAGGACCGCCCGATCGAGCCCGGCATGTGCTTCTCCGTCGAGCCGGGGGTCTACCTGCCCGGCCGCTTCGGCGTCCGGATCGAGGACATCGTCGTCGCGTTCCCGCCGGACGTGCCCGACGGCGCACGCCGCCTCAACACCTCGACCCACGACCTGCAGACGGTGCGCTAGCCGTCGGCACGGCGGGCGCGGGACCTCGAGCCGGCACTCCGCCTCAGCCGCTCTGGGCCTCTCCGGCGTCGGCGGCGCGCACACGGTCGTTGCGGATGCCGACCCAGCTGAGCACGCCGCCGAGGACGAGCAGGGCCGCCGTGACGAGGAGCGAGCGGTGGAAGCCGTCGAGGTCGAGCACGCCGCCGACGATCACCCCCGCGAACGCGATGACGACCAGCCCCGCGACGCGCGACACCGCGTTGTTCACCGCGGAGCCGATGCCGGCGTCGGCCGCGGGGATCGAGCCGAGGATCGCCGACGTCAGCGGCGCGACCGTCATCGCGAGGCCCAGGCCGAAGAGCACGAGACCCGGCAGGACCTGGGTGACGTAGACGGCGTCGTCGGTCGTCGTGAGCAGGAGCAGGTAGCCGGCCCCGCCGACGATCGGGCCGAGCGTCATGAACAGGCGCGGGCCGTAGCGGCCCGCGAGCGCCCCGAACCGCGTCGACAGGGCGAGGAGCACGAGCGTGACGGGGAGCTGGGCGAGACCGGCGGCGGTCGCGCTGTACCCGCCGACCTGCTGGAGGAAGAGCGTGACGACGAACCCGCCGAAGTACAGCGCGCCGTAGATCGCCGCGGTCGCGAGGTTGCCCCACGCGAAGTTGCGCACCCGGAACAGGCGCGGCGGCAGCATCGGGTCCGGGGCGCGGCGCTCCCACCCCACGAACGCGGCGAGGCACACGACCCCCACGGCGAACGGCCCCCACACCACGGGGCTCGCCCACCCGAAGCGGCCCTGCTCGATGAGCGCGAACACCGTGCCCGCGAGCCCGACGGCGGCGAGCGTCGCCCCGAGCGTGTCGATGCGCCGTCGCCCACCCGGGCCCGCCGCGGCGCCCGGCTCCTCCGCCGCGGACCGGGGCACGCCGCGCAGCAGCCACAGCGTGACGGCGACGGGGAGCACGTTGATCCAGAAGACCCAGCGCCACGAGATCGCGTCGATGAGGATGCCGCCGAGCAGCGGCCCGACGAGCGACGCGGTGCTGGTCCACGCGGTCCAGGAGCCGATCGCGCGGGCCTGCCGCTCGCCGTCGAACGTGGAGATGATCATGGCGAGCGAGCTGGGCACGAGGAGGGCGCCTGCGACGCCCTGGAGGCCGCGCGCGACGACGAGGACGAGGCCGTCGGGCGCGAGCGCGCACGCGACCGACGTCACGGCGAACCCGACGAGCCCGATCGCCATGATGCGGCGGCGCCCGTGGACGTCCGACAGCGACCCGGCCAGGAGGATGAGCGCGCCGAGCGTGATCATGTACGCGTCGACGACCCACTGCTGCAGCGCGAGGCCGGTGACCGGCCCGGTGGTGAGCTCGGCGGAGATCGCGGGCAGCGCGACGTTGACCACCGAGCCGTCCAGGAACGACACGAACGACGCGAGGACCGCGACCACCAGCACCCGCTGCTGCACCGTCACGGACCCACCGTACGACTCGGTCCCGCTGCCGTCCCGACCGAGGGACCACGGGCTGCGTGCTGCCTGTGGGACGCCTCGTCGGCTCGACGCCATACCTTGAGGTAGGTATGGTGCTCGCATGACGTCGACCGACGCCCGGACGCGCCTCGTCGCCGCCGCGCAGGAGCTCTTCTGGGCCCAGGGCGTCGGCGCGACGAGCCCGCGCCAGGTCCTCGCCGCGAGCGGCGTCGGGCAGGGCAGCCTCTACCACCACTTCCCCACGAAGCACGACCTCGCCGCCGCGGCCGTGCACGCCACGACGACCGCGGGCCTCGATGCCGCGCGCCGCGACCTGGGCGCGCAGGGCTCCGCCGTCGAGCGCCTCGTCCGCTATCTCGAACGCCCGCGGCCCGCGCTCGCCGGCTGCAAGGTCGGGCGCCTCGTGAGCGACCAGGCCGTCATGGACGACGCCGCGCTCGCCGCTGAGGTGCGCGCCTACTTCCGCGGGCTCGTCGACCTGGCCGCCGCCGTCCTCGTCGAGGGCGGGCTGCCCGACGACGCGGCGCGCGACCGCGCGCACGCCGCCGTCGCCGTCGTGCAGGGCGGGTACGTCCTCGCGCGCGCCCTCGACGACCCGGACGCGATGTCCGCCGCCGCGCGGGGCTTCGTCGCCCTGCTCGACCCGCTCCCGACCACCTCGGAGGACGCATGACCGACGCCGACCGCCCGTCCCTGCGCGAGCGCCTGCGCGCGCTGCCCGTCTTCGGCCCCGACCTCCCCGGTCTCGACGTCGACACCGCACCCGACGACCCGGGCACGCTCTTCGTCCGCTGGCTCGACGACGCGATCGACGCCGGGCTGCCCGCCCCGCACGCCGCTACCCTCTCGACCGCCGACGCGAGCGGCCGCGTGGACGCCCGGACCCTCATCCTCAAGGACGTCGACGGCGACGGGTGGGTCTTCGCGACGCGCGCCGACTCCCCCAAGGGCGTCGCGCTCGCGCAGAACCCGAACGCCGCCCTGACGTTCTTCTGGCGCGAGCACGGTCGGCAGGTCCGCGTGCGGGGACCCGTCGTGCCGCTGGACGCCGAGACGTCCGCCGCCGACTTCCTGGACCGGTCCGACTTCTCCCGCGCGACCGCCCTCGCCGGGTGGCAGAGCGCCCCGCTCGCGTCCCGCGCCGCCTACCGCGAGGCATGGGACGCCGCCCTCGACCGCGTGCGGGCGGAGCCCGGGCTCGTCCTCGACGCCTGGACCGCGTACGCGCTCGAGCCGACGAGCGTGGAGTTCTGGGCGTCGTCGGGCGCGGGCCAGACCCGCCTGCGCTACACCGCGGCGTCCGGCGCGCCGACCACCTGGACGAAGGAGCTGCTGCTCTCTCTTATCCACATCTCCGCGCCCACGAGACGCGTAGGAATCGCGGGTGCCGGGG
>ERZ1464601.112-NODE-112-length-10950-cov-12.118036_pt1 | contig 10950 bp, 8 predicted proteins | sample MGYA00563999_ERZ1464601 | MGnify/ENA primary metagenome ERZ1464601 (study PRJEB39283, sample SAMN07833290) | human skin metagenome | isolation source: Scalp | host: Homo sapiens | place: India: Bengaluru | collected 2015-03-13 ... | reverse complement strand
GGCGCCGAGGGCGCGACGCGCGGCCGCGTCGCCACCGCCGTCTTCGGCCCCCGCCCCACCCCGCCGAGGGAGAGCCCCGGCACGCCGAGGTAGAGGCCAGGTAGACCGAGGTAGAGGCCTGGTCGCGACCACGGCTCTACCTCGCGGTACCCGGCCTCTCCCTCGGCAGGGTGGTCATCGCGCGGGGAGTGCGCCCAGCCGGGCGAGCGCGCCGCGGACGCCGGCCACGCCGTCGCCGGCCAGCGACTCGCGCGCGGCGTCGGCCTCGACGCCCGCGAGGAGCATCACGAGCGCGACGTGCACCTCGCCGTCGGCCGCGCGCAGCACGTCCTCGCACTCCGCCGAGCCCAGCCCGGTCGCCTGCACGAGCATCCGGACGATGCGTGCGCGCAGCTTCTGGTTGGTCGGGCGCACGTCGATCATGAGGTTCGAGTACGTCTTGCCGAGGCGGATCATCGTCGCGGTCGAGAACGTGTTGAGCACGAGCTTCTGGGCCGTCGCCGCCTTCATGCGCGTGGAGCCCGTGACGACCTCGGGGCCCGTGTCGACGAGGATCGCGACGTCCACCCCGGCCGCGAGCGGCGCGTCGGGGTTGGCCGAGACGAGCACCGTGCGCGCCCCGCGCTCGCGCGCGACGTCGAGCGCCCCGCGCACGTACGGGGTGCGGCCGCTCGCCGCGAGCCCGACGACGACGTCGCGCGGGCCGACCGCGTCGACGTCGGCGCGCCCGAGCGCCACGTCGTCCTCCGCCCCCTCGACGGCCAGCATCATCCCGCCCCCGCCCCCGGCGCGGCGCGCGACGACCCACCCCCCGCCCCCGCCGTACGCCGCCAGGGGCTCGCCGGCGTCGAGCACGCCGAGGCGGCCCGACGTGCCCGACCCCACGTAGTGCACGCGGCCGCCGGAGCGCAGCGCCTCCACGGCGAGGTCGACGGCCTGCGCGATGCGGCCGCGCTGGGCCCGCACCGCGGCCGCGACGACGGCGTCCTCCTCGGTGATGAGCCGGACGACGTCCGCCGTCGGGAGCAGGTCGACGTCGGTCGTGCGCGGGTTGCGCTCCTCGGTCGGCGAGGCGAGGCGCACCAGCTCCTGCCACTCGTCGGGGCTCGAGGTGGTGCTCGCAGCCCCGCTCGGAGTGCCGCTCGTGGCGACGGTCGGGTCGGTCATCGGGAGGTTCCCTTCGTCGGGTCCGGCAGCGGACCCTGGGTGCGCGGGCCCGGGTGCAGGCCGTGCGGGGTGTTGGCGAGCGCCAGACGGCGCACCGGGCCGCTCGCGGCGGGCCACGGCAGCGGCGTGGGCGGGGTGAGCGAGCCGAGGACGACCGCGCGGCGGGCCCCCGTCGCCCGACGGCGGTGCTCGCCGGCGGCGGTGCCCGGCAGTCCGTGGGCCGACAGGAAGCCGAGGAGCGCGAAGAGGTACGCCTCCTTCGCGTCGACCGGCAGGCCGAGCGCCTCGGACGTCACGACCTCGCACGCGTGCGGCACGCGCTCGGCGAGCGCCGCGCGCAGCCGGTCGAGGAGCACGGGGTTGCGTGCTCCCCCGCCCGCCGCGCCGACGCGGCGCTCGGCGCGGCCCGCGAGCGCGTCGGCGACCCTGACCGCGGTGAGCTCGGTGAGCGTCGCGACGAGGTCGGGGCCGGTGAGCCCCGGGCGCACGGACGCGAGCCGGCGGGCCGTGTACGTCGTGTCGAAGAGCTCGCGGCCCGTCGACTTCGGGGCCGGCGCGGCGAAGTACGGGTCGTCGAGCAGGGCGGCGAGCGCCACCGGGTCGACCGTGCCCTGCGCGGCGAGCTCGCCGTCCTTGTCGTACGCGAGACGGCCGTCGGTGAGCGCCGCGACCGCGACGTCGAGCAGGCAGTTGCCCGGGCCCGTGTCCCAGCCGGTGACCGGGTCGTCGACGCGCCCCACGAGGGACACGTTCGCGATCCCCCCGATGTTGAGCGCCGCGGTGAGCCCGGCGTCCGCGGTCGCGTCGGCGCCCGCGTCCTCGCGCCCGAGCCAGAGCGCGTCGAGCACGCTGACGAGCGGCGCGCCGTGGCCGCCCGCCGCGACGTCGGCCACGCGGAAGTCGCTGATGACCGGGCGCTTGACGTGCTCGGCGACCCACGCGGCGTTGCCGAGCTGGAGCGTGCCGCGGGCCCGCGCCCCGACGACCCAGTGGTAGATCGTCTGGCCGTGGGACGCGACGAGGTCGACGTCGCCGCCGGCGACGTCGTCGATCGCGCGCCGACCGGCACGGCCGAGCTCCTGCCCGATGAGGGTGTCGAGCTGGGCCACCTCGGCCACGTCGACGGCGGCGGGCGGCAGCGCCTTGAGGATGCGCTCGCGCAGGGCGCGCGGCCACGCGTACTCCGTGTGGCCGAGGGGCCGCATGCGCAGCACGCCGTCGTCGCCGAGCGTGAGGTCGGCCGCGGCCGCGTCGATCGCGTCGACCGACGTGCCGGAGGACAGTCCGAGGACGATCATCGCTCTCCCTCCCGTTGCACGCCGACGGTCGGGTCGACTCGAGGTGTCTCCGTACCGGTGCGCGCGCGGGGGCCCGTCGTCCCCCGCAGGAGCGCGACGGCGGCGCGCGCGTTGGCGCGCCCCGTCCCGCACGCGACCACGACCGTGCGGCCCGCGCCGAACCACGAGCCGACGGCGCCGGGGAACCCGGTGTGCACGACGGCGGCGTCCGGCCGCGCGACGAGCAGCTCCGTGAGCCGCTCGTGCCCGCCCGCACCCGGCCCCGGCTCGCGCGTGCGGCCGCGGCGCGGGCGGTCGCCGGCGCGCACGCCGGCGAGCGTGCGCGCCCACGCCTCGGCGTCGGCCGGGCGCAGGTGCCGCACGTCGGGGCCGAACGCGTCGTCGAGCGCGCGCTGGACGTGCTGCGCGGTGCGGCCCGCGGCGTGGTCGAACCGCAGGCGCAGGTCGACGACGTCGGGTGCCGTGGGGACGGGCGGATCCTGCGGCGCGGGCCCGGCGAACCGGACGGCGCGCGCCGCGACGCGGGCGCCCACCTGGTCGAGGGCGTCGAGCGCGGCGCGCGCGGACTCCGGCGAGGGGACGACGCCGCTCGCGGCCTGGCGCGCGCGCACCGCGGCGAGGGTGCGCGCCGTGCGCGCGGCGGACGCGTGCAGGCGCTCGACCGTGACCCGGCCGGACGCGACGGCGGCCACGCGGCCGGGCTGCGCCGGTCGGAACAGGCCCCCGTCGTCGCCACCGACGGGCGTGCCCAGGCACAGCAGGGCGGCGCCGGCCTCCACCGCGCGGACCGCGACCTCGCCGATGCCGTGCGGCGCGGCGTCGTCGGCACGGGACGAGGAGCCCGCGCCGTCCGCCGCGAACGTCGCGACCGCGCCCATGTCGAGCGCGTCGGTGACGATCGGGCCGTCGAACCCGAGCTCGCGCACGAGCGCGCCGACGGCGGGCTCGAGCGTCGCGGGCAGCGCGCCGAGCGCGGCGACGACGACGTGCGCCGTCATCACGGCGTCGAGCAGCACGTCGCCGGGTCCGGCGTCCGGGGCCATGGTCGCGACGAACGGGGGCAGGTCGCGCGCGCGGAGCTCGTCGAGGCTCGCGTCCACGACCGGGAGGGCGAGGTGCGAGTCGACGTTTGTCGCGCCGTGCCCTGGGAAGTGCTTGCCGCACGCACCCGCGCCGCCCGCGTGCAGTCCGCGGACGAACGCCGCGCCGTGGCGGGCGACGAGCGCGGGGTTCGCGCCGAACGAGCGCACGCCGATCACGGGGTTGTCGGGGTCGGAGTTCACGTCGAGGTCGGGCGCGAGGTCGAGGTCGACACCGGTCGCGGTGAGCAGACGACCGAGCGCGGCGCCGACCTCCTCGGTGACCGCGACGTCGTCGACCAGCCCGAGGGCCGCGTTGCCGGGCAGGCTCGAGCCGGTCGCGGCCTCGAGCCGGGACACGTCCCCGCCCTCCTCGTCGACCGCGACGAGCAGGTCGGGCGACGCGCCGCGCAGGCGCGCGGTGAGCCGCGCGGTGGTCGCGACGTCGGGCGTGTTGTGCCCGAACAGCACGACCCCGGCCAGGCCGTCGCGCGCCGCGTCGACGAGCCACGCCGGCAGGTCGTCCGTGCCGGTGAACCCGGGCAGGAGCACGCCGTTCACGGCGCGCACCACGTCGGCCGCGCGCTGCGCCCCGGTCGGGGCCGCGGCCGGAGGCGTCGCGCCGCTCATCCCTTCACCGACCCGGCGGTGAGGCCCGAGGACAGGTTGCGCTGCACGAGGACGAAGAACACGAGCACGGGCAGCGTGATGATCGTCGACGCGGCCATGACGGCGCCCCAGTCGGTCGTGTTCTCGCCGAAGAACTTCTGCAGCCCGATCGGCACGGTGTACTTGCTCGACTGCTGGAGGAACGTCAGCGCGAAGATGAACTCGTTCCACGCGGTGATGAAGGAGAAGACGCTCGTCGCGACGACCCCGGGCGCGACGAGCGGCACCAGGACCTTCCAGAACATGCGCCCCCACGACGCGCCGTCGAGGAACGCCGCCTCCTCGAGCTCGACCGGGACCGCGGCGACGAAGCCGCGCAGCGTCCAGATCGCGAAGGGCAGCGCGAACGCGAGGTACACGACCGCCAGGCCCAGGAGCGAGTTGAGCATGTTGAGGTTGCGCATCTGGATGAACAGCGGGATGACGAGCGCCTCGAGCGGCACCATCTGCACCATGAGGATGAGCACGAGCATCGACTTGCGGAACCGGAAGCGGAACCGGCTCACCGCGACGGCCGCGAGCAGCGCCACGACCGACGACGCGAGCACCGTGCCGAGCGCGACGAGCACCGAGTTGCGCAGGTAGTGGCCGAACCCGCCGTCGTCGATCACGGTGACGAAGTTGTCCCACGTGACGCCGGCGGGCAGGAGCCGGGCGCCGCGCGTCGCGGCCTCCGGGTCGATCGCCGAGGAGAACATCCAGTAGGCGGGGAAGAGCGAGAAGGCGAAGAGGGCGACGATCCCCACGGTCTTGGCTGCCGCGACGCCGGGACGACGGCGGCGGGCGCGCAGCACCTGCTCGGTGCGGGCGCCGGGCCCGGGGGTGGCGCGGGTGTCGACGACGGCGGCGCTCACAGCTCCTCCTCCTTGAACAGGGTGCGCATGTACACGAGCGTGATGCCCAGCAGGATGAGCGTGAGCAGGACCGCGATCGCCGCGCCCATGCCGTACTTGCCCTGCGCGAACGACTGGATGTACGACCACACGCCGAGGTTGAAGACGTCCTTGTTCCCGCCGTTGCCGCCGGGCATGAGGTAGATCTGCGTGAAGACCTTGAAGTCCCAGATGGTCGACAGGATCGTCACGACCGCGAACACGGGGCGCAGGATGGGCGCGGTGATGGCCCAGAACCGGCGCCACGCCGTCGCGCCGTCGACCTTGGCGGCCTCGTGCAGCTCGTGCGGGATCGTCATGAGCCCCGCGAGCACGGTGATCGCGACGAACGGGAACCCGTGGTGCACCACGTTGAGCGTCGCGATCGCGTAGAACGACAGGCGCTCCGTGAACCAGTTGACCGTGCCGGGCTCGATCGCGCCCACGCCCTCCAGCACCGAGGCGACGAGGCCGTTCAGCGGGTCGAAGATCCACACCCACACGTACGTGCCCGTGATCGCCGGGACCGCCCAGGCGACCATGATCGCCGTCGCGCCGACGCCCCGCCAGAACCCGCCGAGCGTGTTGAGGAACAGCGCGACCGCCGTCCCGAGCGCGACCGTGAGCACGACGCACGCGAGGGCGAACAGCACGGTGTTGGGCAGGACCGTGGTCCACAGATAGCTGTCGCCGAGCAGGTCGGCGTAGTTCTGGAGCCCGATCCAGTTCGACTCGCCGCTCGCGATCTGCCGCAGGCCGTAGTCCTGCAGCGAGAGCAGCACGACGCGCACGAGCGGCCACAGGAGCAGGACGCCGAGGACGACGAGTCCCGGGGCCAGCAGCAGCCAGGGGCGCAGCGGGGAACGGTGGCCGAGGCCCGTGCGGCGCCGTCGTGCGGCGGTCGGCACGGTGCTCGACGGCGGCCGGTCGGCCGGGGCGGCCGGGGCCGGCGAGGCGCCGGGCGCGGCTCGAAGGTCTGCCATGGGAGAGGTCCTGTCGCGGGGTGCGGGGCGTGGTGCGGGCGCCGGCGGTCGGGTGCCGGCGGAGGCGGCGTCCGGCCGCGGGCGGGCTGCCCGCGGCCGGACGCGTCAGGTCAGGAGCCGAACGTCTCGTCCATGTCGGCGGCCGCGGTGTCGGCGGCCTCCTGGACGGTCGCGCTGCCCGACAGGACGGACTGGAGCATCGTCTCCAGCGTCTTCTTGCCCTGGATCTGGCCGTAGAGCGGCGTGACCGGGACCGAGCGGCCGGCCTCGACCATCTGCTGGGCGAACGGCGCGACGATCGGGTCGTTCTCCTCGATGACCTTCTCGAGGAGCGACGTCTGGCCCGGGAAGTAGCCGGACTGCTCGCCCCACGCCTGCGCGAACTCGCCGGTCGTCATCATCTCGACGAACTTCCACGCGAGGTCCTGCTTCTCGCTGGCCTCGAAGACGCCGAGGTGCGAGCCGCCGAGGAACGAGTCGGACAGGCCCTCGGTCTGGCCGGGGATCGGGAAGGCGCCGATCTTGCCCTCCATGTCCGGGACGTCGGCGAGGATCTTGCCCGGCGTCCAGCTGCCGGAGATCATCATGCCGACCTGGCCCTGCTCGAACGCGGCGAGGAGGTCCGTCTCCTTCCACGTCGTCGCGGCGGCGGTCGAGAAGCCGTGCTCGGTCGCGAGGCCGGTGTAGAACTCGAGGCCCTCGACCGACTCCGGCGAGCTGATCTCCGACGTCCAGGTGTCGCCGTCCTTCACCGCGAGGTCACCGCCCGCACCCCAGACGAACGGCATGGCGCCGTACTGGCTGTCGCCCGCGACGGGGAACGGGATGATCTCCGGGTTCGCCGCCTTGAGCGCGTCCGCCGCGGCGACGAGCTCGTCCCACGACGTCGGGGTCTCGATGCCCGCGGCCTCGAAGAGGTCGGCGCGGTAGACGACCGAGCGCACGCCCGCGTACCACGGCATGCCGTAGACGCCGCCGTCGAGGGTCGCGGACTCGACGAGCCCGGGGACGAGGTCGTCCTCGAGGCCGGCGTCCGCGATGCGGTCGGAGAGGTCGGCGAGCGCGCCGACGTCCGCGAACTCGCCCGTCCAGGTGGTGCCCACCTCGGCGACGTCCGGCGTCGTGCCGCCGGCGATGGCGGTCGTGAACTTGTCGTGGGCGCTGGCCCACGGCTGGAACTCGATCTGGAGGTCGGCGCCGGTCTCGTCCTTGAACGCGGTCGTCACCTCGTCGAAGAACGCGTCCGCGTCGGGGTTGGTGCCCTCCATGATCCAGACGGTGAGGGTCTCGCCCGAGAAGTCGGTCGCGTCGTCGCCACCGGTCCCCTCGGAGCCGGACCCGCCGCCGGAGCTGCACGCGGCCAGGCCGAGCGCGAGGACGAGGGTGCCCGTGACGGCCACCGTGCTGCGTCGCTGCATGCCGTGACACTTCCTTTCTGGTCGGCCGTCGGGGGAACGGCCGGGTCGTGTGTCCTGACGGTCCCGCGCGGCCGGTCGGCTCCCGCGGTGTGAAACTTACTTCCATCAGTGGACGTATGTGTGGAGATTACTGCCACGCGTGCGGGAACGGAAGCCACGGCGGCAGATGTTGCACGTTCTTAACAATCGCCGGGCGTCGCCCGGCTCTGGCGACCGCTCAGGCCGCGGGGCCCTGCCCGCGGGCGGGCGTCACAATCCCGCGCCGGCCGCGCACGTCCCCGCGCAGCACCCCGCGCGTCACGGGACGCGCGCGGTCCACTCCGGCGTGGAGAACTTCGTCCGCGCGAGCTCCTGCGCGCGCTCGCGCTCCTCGGGGGTGACCGCACCCTCGACCGTGCGGTACCGCGAGCGGAAGTGGTCCTTGAACGCCTCGATGACGTCCTCGCGCGCCATGCCCGTCTGCGAGCGCACCGGGTCGACGCGCTTGTTGGCGCTCGTGGTGCCCTTGTCCGAGAGCTTCTCGCGCCCGATGCGCAGCACCTCGGTCATCTTGTCGGCGTCGATGTCGTACGCCATGGTCACGTGGTGGAGCACCGCTCCCCCGCGCAGCCGCTTCTGCGCCGCGCCCGCGATCTTGCCGGCCGGCGACGCGATGTCGTTGAGCGGCTTGTACGTCGCCTCCACGCCCAGGTCGGCGAGGGCGCCCAGCACCCAGTCGTCGAGGAACGCGTACGAGCGCTCGAAGCTGAGCCCTTCGACGAGCGACCCCGGCACGTACAGCGAGTAGGTGATGGTGTTCCCCGGCTCGACGAACATCGCGCCCCCGCCCGAGATGCGCCGCACGACCGTCACCCCGTGCCGCTCCGCGCCCTCCGGGTCGACCTCGTTGCGCAGCGACTGGAACGAGCCGATGATCACCGCGGGCGACGCCCACTCCCAGATCCGCAGCGTGGGGCCACGACGGCCCTCGTCGAGCTCCTCCGTGAGCACCTGGTCGAGCGCGAGGTGCATCGCGGGCTCCTCGGGCCCCTCGTGCACGATCTCGAACGTGTGGTCGCCCCACCCCGTCGCCCGGCCGAGCGCCCGGCGCACCGCGATCGCGACCGCCTCGGGCGAGAACCCGACCATCGTCACGTCGGGGCCGAGCGCGGCCTGCACGGCGCTCGCGAGCTGCGCGACCGTCGCCGTCTCCGGCATCCCCGTCAGGGCGCCGTCGATGTCCTCGAGCGCGTCGTCCGGCTCGAGGAAGAAGTCGCCGCTGACCGCGACCCGGGCGAGCCGCCCGGCCTCCACCTCGACGTCGACCGCCACGAGCTTGCCACCGGGGACCTTGTACTCACCACGCACGCGTCCACCCTAAGCCCGACGCGCGCACCTCCGGCTCAGCGCGGCTCGACGCCCGCGTGGACCAGCCCGTAGATCGCCGAGTCGGTGAGCGCCTCCCAGGCCGCCTCGATGAGGTTGGGCCCGACGCCGACCGTCGACCACGACGTCGAGCCGTCGGTCGTCTCGATGAGCACGCGCGTGACGGCGTCCGTGCCCTGCTCGGTGTCGAGGATGCGCACCTTGAAGTCGATGAGCTCGAACACCTCGATCTCCGGGTAGACGCGCCCGAGCGCGAGCCGCAGCGCGTGGTCCAGCGCGTTGACGGGGCCGTTGCCCTCGCCCGTGGAGACGATGCGCTCGCCCCCGGCGTGCAGCTTGACGGTCGCCTCCGCCGTCGCCTCGGTGCCGCGCGACCCGGCGCGCTCGACGATCGTGCGCCAGCTCTCGACCCGGAAGTACGGCGGGCGCTCCCCCGCGATCTCCTCGCGCAGCAGCAGCTCGAACGACGCGTCGGCGGCCTCGTACGTGTAGCCGCGCGCCTCGTCGTCCTTGACGCGGTTCGTCACGCGGGTGAGGAGGTCACCCTGGCCCGACAGGTCGAACCCGAGCTCGCGGCCCTTGAGCTCGATCGACGCCCGGCCCGCCATGTCGGAGACGAGCATGCGGATGTCGTTGCCCACCGCCGTCGGGTCGATGTGCTGGTACAGGTCCGGGTCGACCTTGATGGCGCTCGCGTGCAGGCCCGCCTTGTGCGCGAACGCGCTCGCCCCCACGTACGGCTGGCGCGCGTACGGGGAGATGTTCGTGATCTCGCTGATCGCGTGCGAGATGCGCGTCGCCTCCTCCAGGCCCTCGCCCGTGAGCGTGCGCACCCCGTGCTTGAGCTCGAGGTTCGCCACGACCGTGAGCAGGTCGACGTTGCCCGTGCGCTCCCCGTACCCGTTCACCGTGCCCTGCACGTGCGCGGCGCCCGCCTCGACGGCGGCGAGCGTGTTCGCGACGGCGCAGCCCGAGTCGTTGTGCGCGTGCATCCCGAGCAGCGCGCCCCCCGGCAGCGCGTCGCGCCCGTGCGGGAGCCCGACGGCGTCGCGCAGCTCCGCGACGGTATCGGCGACCCACGTGGGGAGCATGCCGCCGTTCGTGTCGCACAGCGCGACGACCTCGGCGCTCGCCTCGAACGCGGCCTGCACGGCCGCGCGCGTGAACGCGGCGTCGTACCGGTAGCCGTCGAAGAAGTGCTCGGCGTCGACGACGACCCGGCGCCCCTCGCCCACGAGGAACGCCACCGTGTCGGTGATCATCGCGAGGCCCTCGTCGGGCGTCGTGCGCAGCGCGCGCTCGACGTGCCGCACGTCGGACTTCGCGACCAGCGTGACCACCGGCGCCTCGGAGTCGACGAGCGCCCGCACCTGCGGGTCGTCCCACGCGCGCAGCCCGGCCTTGCGCGTCGCGCCGAACGCCGCGAGCACCGCCCGCCGCAGGTCGAGCTCCTTCGCCGCGCGACGGAAGAACTCGGTGTCCTTGGGCACGGCGCCCGGCCAGCCGCCCTCGATGAAGCCGACGCCGAGCTCGTCGAGCAGCGGGGCGATGGCGAGCTTGTCGGCGACGGAGAGGTTCATGCCCTCCTGCTGCGCGCCGTCGCGCAGGGTCGTGTCGTAGACGTGGAAGACCCGGGGCTCGTGGGGGCCGGTCACGGGGGTCGTCGCCGAGGTCATGGTGCCTCTTCCTGCCGTTCGTCGTGTCGCGGGCGTCGCTGCGCCCGCCCCTGCGGTGCGTCTCCCGACGCCGGGCGGGGGCCCTCGTGAGGCGGTGGACCCGGCGTCCGTGCCGCCGGGCGGAGGTGGTGCCCAGCAACAAAAAAACCCCCCGAGGGTGCGGGAGGTCTGCGCGTCCGGTGGGTGCTACCGGGCGCGCTACTCGATAATGAGCTGGGAGACGAGGTGTGTCACAGGGCACATGGTGCCACAGGTTCCGCCAGGATGGACCAGAGCGTCCATCCACTGAGCCGCCCGCCGCCCGTCGGCGCGACGGCGACCGAGCGAGGAGTGACGATGAGCGACCCGACCCCGGGCGGTTACGACCCGCAGAACCCTCCGACGCGGCGCTACGGCCAGCCGCCGGTCCCCCCGCAGTCCCCT
>ERZ1464601.110-NODE-110-length-10999-cov-13.759412_pt1 | contig 10999 bp, 8 predicted proteins | sample MGYA00563999_ERZ1464601 | MGnify/ENA primary metagenome ERZ1464601 (study PRJEB39283, sample SAMN07833290) | human skin metagenome | isolation source: Scalp | host: Homo sapiens | place: India: Bengaluru | collected 2015-03-13 ... | reverse complement strand
GCCGCCCGCGGCGGCGCCGCCGCCGGCGCCCGGGGTCCACCCGGCTGGCGCGGCGGCGGGCGGGGGGCGCGGGTCGCCGGTCGACGGCGCCCGGGCGGGCCGGGCCCGACGGCGCAGCTCGCCCGGCGTCGTGTCGAAGACCTCGGTGATCGTGTCGTTGAACTGCCGCACGCTCCCGAAGCCGGCGGCGAACGCGACGTCGGCGAGCCGCAGGTCCGTGCCCGTGAGCAGCGCCCGCGCCGTCTGGGCGCGCAGCGCGCGGGCGAGCGCGACCGGACCGGCGCCGAGCTCCGCGACGAGCACGCGGTGCACGTGCCGCGCCGAGTACCCGAGGCGGGCGGCGAGGCCGTCGACGCCCTCGCGGTCCACGACGCCGTCTGCGACGAGCCGCATGGCCCGGGCCGAGAGGTCGTGCCCGAGGTCCCAGCTCGGCGTGCCCGGCACCGCCTCCGGGAGGCAGCGCTTGCACGCGCGGTAGCCCGCCTCGTGGGCGGCGGCCGAGGTGAGGTAGAAGGTGACGTTCTCGGGCTTCGGGGTGCGCGCCGGGCACGACGGCCGGCAGTAGATGCCGGTGCTGCTCACGGCGGTGATGAACTGCCCGTCGAACCGGCGGTCGCGCGACGCGATGGCGCGGTAGCGCTCGGCGAACACGGGGTCCGTGGTCGCCGGGGGCGTCGCGAGGGTCGTCGTCATGACTCGATCCTCACCCGCCGGACCACGCCCTGGCTAGCGGGATTCGGACACGACGGTGGGCGGCGTCAGACCCGCGCGTCGAGCCAGTCGAGGACCTCGCGCAGGTACGTGGACCGGGCGGGCTCGGGGGAGAGCGCGAGGTCGTGCGCGCCGCCCTCGACCGTGACGACCGTGACGTCGTCGCCCAGCCGCTCGGCGCGCGACGTGATGTGCCCGACGTCGAGCACGCTGTCCGTCGTGAGCAGGGCGTCGTGCCAGCCCGCCGCCGGGCCGCTGCGCGCGGACGCGAGCACGAGCACCGGGCAGTCGACGTGCAGCCCGCGCGCGACGCGGGCGTGGCCCCGGCGCACCGCCCGCAGGAACCCGGCGCGCACCGGGAACCCCTCGATGGGCTTCCACGCGAGGTCGAAGTCCCACTCGCCGCCCGTGCTCGCGTGCAGCGCCTCCGCCCAGTGCGGGTCGAGCGCGCCCACGACGAGCCGCGGCGCGACCCGCCCGACGACGTCGACCACCCACGTCACCGGGCCGCGGAACGCCCACGGCTTGTTGAGGTCGAACCACGGGCTGTTGAGCACGAGCGCCGCGAGCCGGCCGGGCCGCGCGTCGGCCCACAGGCTCGCGAGGAGACCGCCGGTCGAGTGCCCGAGCACCACGAGCCGGTCGTGCCCCTCGGCGCGCACCGCGCGCGCCGCCGCGTCGAGGTCCTGCGCGTAGACGGCGAGGTCGGTGACGAAGTTCGGGTCGTCGTCGGGCCGCGACGGCGCGCCCGAGCCGCGGCCGATCGAGCGCCCGTAGCCGCGCAGGTCGACGGCGTAGAACCGGTACCCGCGCGCCTCGACCGCCTCCGCGACGTGCGTCTGGAAGAAGTAGTCGATGAACCCGTGCACGTACAGCACCGCGGGCCGGTCGCCCGCGGGGGCCGCGGCGTCGCGCCGCACCAGGGTCGCCACCGCGCCGTCCGGGAGGTCGAGGTCGCGCGCGACCCAGTCCCCGCCCAGCACGTCGGGCCGCCAGGTCCCGTCCGTCCGCGTCGCCTCGTCCACCGCCGCCTCCTCGCTGCCGCCGGCACCGCCGGCCCGACCCCTCTGCCGTGCCAGGGTCCCACGTCGTGCGTGCCCGCGGCCGCCGACGGGCGGTAGCGTGACGCGGATGACGAGCGAGATCCTCGCCCGCGTCGACGACGGCGTCGGGCACCTCACCCTGGACCGGCCCCGCGCGCTCAACGCGCTCGGGTACTCGATGCTCGGCGAGATCGCCGACGTGCTGGACGAGTGGCGCGTCGACCCGACCGTGCGGCTCGTGCTGCTCGACGGCGCGGGCGACCGCGGCCTCTGCGCGGGCGGCGACATCCGCGAGCTCCACGCGTCGGTCGTCGCCGGGCGGCAGGCCGACGCGCGCCGGTACTTCCGGCGCGAGTATGCGGTCGACGCGGCGCTCGCGGAGCTGCCCGTGCCCGTCGTGACGATCATGGACGGCATCACCATGGGCGGCGGCGTCGGCGTCGCGGCCCACGCGCCGGTCCGCGTGGTCACCGAGCGCTCGCGCGTCGCGATGCCCGAGACGCGGATCGGTTTCACGCCCGACGTCGGCGGGTCGTGGCTCCTCGCCCGCGCGCCCGGGCGGCTGGGGGAGATGCTCGCGCTCGGTGCGGTGACGATGGACGCCGCCGACGCGATCCACGCCGGGTTCGCCGACCACTACGTGCCGAGCGAGCGGCTGCCCGTGCTCGGCGCGGACCTCGCCGCGCTCGCGAGCGCGGGCGTCGACCCGCTCCCCGCCGCCCCCCGGCGCGACGTCGCGCGGCGGCACGCCCACCCGGCGCCCGTGTCCGGGCCCGGCGCGCGCCTCGCCGCGATCGACGCCGCGTACGCGGCGGACACGGTGCCGGAGATCGTGGCCCGCCTGCGGGCGGCTGCGGCCGACGGCGACGAGCGCGCGGGCGCCGAGGCGGACGAGCTCGAACGGCTGTCGCCCACGGCGGTCACCGTCGCGCTCGCGGCCGTCCGCAGCGCGCGCGGCCTGCCCGACCTCCGCGCGGCGCTCGCCCAGGAGTACGGGCTCGTCTGCTGGTTCGTCGACACGCAGCCCGACCTCGTCGAGGGGATCCGCGCGCAGGTGGTCGACAAGGACCGCGACCCGTCGTGGCGCCCCGCGACGCTCGCGGAGGTCGACCCCGCGCTCGGCGCCGAGGCGCTCGCCTACGTGCCCGCGGAGGCGCTGTGGGACGACGCCCTCGGCCCGCGGCTCGCGCGCCGCGCGGTCGAGGCCGTCGTGCGCCGCTTCAGCGAGGGGGAGCCGACGCCCGACGAGCTCGCCGCGGCGCACGACGACCTCGTCGTCGAGCTCGTGGAGCGGCACGAGGACGGGAGCGTCGTCGTGCACCTCGCCGACACGTGCGGCGAGCACTTCCTCGACGGCTACTGGCCTGCCGTGCGGTTCGACGCCGTCGGTGACGTCCTCGAGGTCACCGTCGAGTCCTGAGCGGTCCCGGACGCACGACGGCCCGCCCCGGTCTCCCGGGGCGGGCCGTCATGTCGTGCGGGGTGCGGACCGCTCAGTCGGTCGGCGGGCGCAGGCGCGTCGCGTCGTCGATCTCGTCGTCGGGACCGGCCTGCGCGCCCGGGCCGTCCTGGCCCGCGGGGCCCGGCTGCGGCGGGAGCGGCTGGGTCGGTGCTGGCGGCTGGTGCGGCGGGAGCGGCTGGGTCGCGCCCGGCGGGACGGGCGGCTGGGCGGGCAGCGGCGTCGTCGGGGACGACTGCGGGTGCGGCGCGCCGGGGGGCGCGAACGGCGCGGCGCCCGGGTAGCCGCCCTGCTGCGGCGGTGCCGGCGGCTGGCCGCCGTACGGGCCACCCTGCTGGCCCGGGCCGGACGGCGTCCCGTAGCCCTGCGGCTGGCCGGGCTGGCCCGGGTACTGGCCCTGCTGGCCGGGGTACTGGCCGGGGTACTGACCCGGCTGGCCCGGGGCCCCGGGGTACTGGCCCTGCTGGCCGGGGTGCGCGCCGGGCTGGCCGTACTGGCCCGGGTACTGGCCCTGCTGGCCCTGCCCGGGGTACTGGCCCTGCTGGCCCGGGTACGGCTGCTGGCCGGGGTACTGGCCCTGCTGGCCGGGCTGGCCCGGGTACTGACCCGGCGCGCCGTAGACGCCCTGCTGTCCGGGCTGGCCGGGGTACCCGCCCTGCGGGAAGCCCGCGCCCTGGCCGTCCTGCGTGCCGGGCTTCGAGCGGAGCACGAGCCACAGCACGAGGCCGATGATGCCGAGCAGCACGAGGCCGCCGACCAGGAACCAGATCCACGCCGACGAGCCGGACCCGTCGGAGCTGTCCGCGTCGGGCGCGGTCGCGCCGTCGTCGGTCCCCTCGTCCGTGCCCTCGTCCGTCCCCGAGCCCGCGGAGCCGCCGGGCACGGCCGAGCCGCGCGCCGTCATCTCGTTGACCTCGCCGACCACCGGGGTCCACGTCACGGTGTTGCCGTCGACCTCGCCGTTGGACTCGGCCACCTCGCCGGGGAACGTGATGGCGATCTTGATGTCGAGACCCTCCATCATCTGCCGCGACATCTCGTCGGTCGCCGCGTCACCCGTGTCCGGGTTGAACTCCTCACCCGTCATGTCCATCGAGCCGCTCACGACGTACTCGTCGCCCTCGCGGGTGACGGAGATCGAGTCGGCGGCGCCGGTGTCGAGCTGCGCGATCGGCTGGTCGGCGTAGGTGATCTTGGTGCCGGTGTAGCCGTCCTGCGCGTACGGCTCCTGCGTCGCGCCCTCAGGCATCTCGGACTCCATCTCGGAGCCCATCTGGTCCCAGAGCTCCTGGGGGTCCGAGCCCATCGACTCGGCGACCTCGTCCGAGAACGCCATGACGACGCTGCCGTCGAACGTGTCGTCCTCGTTGAGGGTGATGGCCATGTCCATCCTCATGCACCCCGTGAGGAACAGTGCGAGGGTGGCGAGGAGGGCACCGAGGCCGAGTCGTCTGCGCAAGGGTGAGGAGTTCACCCGCCCAGCATGTCGCGGATCGTCGCCCGGGGCGAGGGTCGATGCCGTTTTGAGACGGAATGCGGCCGGACTTCATCCGCTCCGGGGACGCGGGCGAGCGAGGAGAGGCCGCGCGGGGGTGCCGATCGAAGTTGAGCGGAATACACTCAACTTAGGAGTCGTTCCACTGGTCAGACCATCTTTTCGAGCAGCACACGGAGCACCTATGGAAACGAAGTTCACCACGATGTCGCAGCAGGCGATCGGCGAGGCGATCCAGACCGCGTCGGCCGCCGGCAACCCGCAGCTCGAGCCGACCCACCTCCTGGCCGCGCTGCTCACGCAGGAGGGCGGCGTCGCCGTCGGGCTCCTGGACGCCGTCGGCGCGGACAAGCAGGCCGTCGGGCAGAAGGTGCGCGCGGCGCTCGTCGCGCTGCCCCCCGCGAGCGGCTCGGCCGTCGCGCAGCCGACGCCGTCGCGCGCCACGTCCGCGGCGCTCGACGCCGCCGCGAAGGAGGCCCAGGCGCTCGGCGACGAGTACGTCTCGACGGAGCACCTGCTCCTCGGCATCGCGGCCGGGTCGTCGCAGGCCGCGACGATCCTCCAGCAGGCCGGCGCGACCGCCGAGGCCCTGCGCTCCGCGCTGCCCGCCGTCCGCGGGAGCGCGCGCGTCACGAGCCCCAACCCCGAGGGCACGTACAAGGCGCTCGAGCAGTACGGGACCGACCTCACGGCGCGGGCCGCCGAGGGCAGGCTCGACCCCGTCATCGGTCGCGACTCCGAGATCCGGCGCGTCGTGCAGGTGCTCAGCCGCCGCACCAAGAACAACCCGGTGCTCATCGGCGAGCCGGGCGTCGGCAAGACGGCCGTCGTCGAGGGTCTCGCCCAGCGCATCGTCGCGGGCGACGTCCCGACCTCGCTCCAGGGCAAGCGCCTCGTGTCGCTCGACCTCGCGAGCATGGTCGCGGGCGCGAAGTACCGCGGCGAGTTCGAGGAGCGCCTCAAGGCCGTCCTGGAGGAGATCAAGTCCTCCGACGGCGAGGTCGTCACGTTCATCGACGAGCTGCACACCGTCGTCGGGGCGGGCGCGGGCGGCGAGGGCGCCATGGACGCGGGCAACATGCTCAAGCCCATGCTCGCGCGCGGCGAGCTGCGCCTCGTCGGCGCGACCACGCTCGACGAGTACCGCGAGTACATCGAGAAGGACCCGGCGCTCGAGCGCCGGTTCCAGCAGGTGTTCGTCGGCGAGCCCTCGGTGGAGGACACGGTCGCGATCCTGCGCGGGCTCAAGGAGCGGTACGAGGCGCACCACAAGGTGACGATCGCCGACTCCGCGCTCGTCGCGGCGGCGTCGCTCTCCGACCGGTACATCACCGGGCGCCAGCTCCCGGACAAGGCGATCGACCTCGTCGACGAGGCGGCGTCGCGCCTGCGCATGGAGCTCGACTCCTCGCCGATCGAGATCGACGAGCTGCAGCGCGCCGTCACGCGCCTCGAGATGGAGGAGGTCGTGCTGTCCGAGTCGACCGACCCCGCGTCGCTCGAACGGCTCGAGAAGCTGCGCGCCGACCTCGCGGACCGTCGTGAGGAGCTCGCCGCGCTCACCGCGCGGTGGGAGGCCGAGAAGGCGGGCCACAACCGCGTCGGCGACCTGCGCGCCAAGCTCGACGAGCTGCGCGTCCAGGTCGAGCGCGCGATCCGCGAGGGCGACCTCGAGACCGCGGGCCGGCTGCAGTACGGCGAGATCCCGCAGGTGCAGCGCGAGCTCGACGAGGCCGAGGCGGCCGAGCAGGCCGACGACGCGTTCGCCGCGTCCGGCCCCGAGGCCGCGCCGATGATCGCGGACAAGGTCGGCGCCGACGAGATCGCGGAGGTCGTGTCCGCGTGGACGGGCATCCCCGCCGGCCGCATGCTCCAGGGCGAGAGCGAGAAGCTCCTGCACATGGAGGAGGTCATCGGGGAGCGCCTCATCGGCCAGCAGGCCGCCGTCCGCTCGGTGTCCGACGCCGTCCGCCGCTCGCGCGCGGGCGTCGCCGACCCGGACCGCCCCACGGGCTCGTTCCTCTTCCTCGGCCCCACGGGCGTCGGCAAGACGGAGCTCGCGAAGTCGCTCGCCGACTTCCTCTTCGACGACGAGCGCGCCATGGTGCGCATCGACATGTCCGAGTACTCCGAGAAGCATTCGGTCGCCCGGCTCGTCGGCGCGCCCCCGGGGTACGTCGGCTACGAGGAGGGCGGCCAGCTCACCGAGGCCGTCCGGCGTCGGCCGTACTCGGTCGTGCTGCTCGACGAGGTCGAGAAGGCGCACCCCGAGGTCTTCGACATCCTGCTGCAGGTGCTCGACGACGGCCGTCTCACCGACGGCCAGGGCCGCACGGTCGACTTCCGCAACGTCATCCTCGTGCTGACGTCGAACCTCGGCTCGCAGTTCCTCGTCGACCCGATGCTCGACGACGCGGAGAAGCGCGAGGCCGTCATGAGCACGGTGCGGGCGTCCTTCAAGCCCGAGTTCCTCAACCGGCTCGACGACGTCATCGTGTTCGAGCCGCTGACGATCGAGGAGCTCGGCCGGATCGTCGACATCCAGGTCGCCGCGCTCGGCCGGCGCCTCGCGGACCGGCGCATCACGCTCGACGTGACGACGGCCGCCCGCGAGTGGCTCGCGCTCGAGGGCTTCGACCCGGCGTACGGGGCGCGCCCGCTGCGCCGCCTCGTGCAGCGCGAGATCGGCGACCGCCTCGCGCGGATGCTGCTCTCGGGCGACGTCGCCGACGGCGACGTCGTGCGGGTCGACCGCGACCCCGAGGGCGACGGCCTCGCCCTCGGCACGGAGATCCTCACGGCCTGACGCGACCTGCGGCCCGTGCCGCGCCCTGCCCCCGCGGGCGGGGCGCGGCACGGGCCGCGGCGTCGTCGCGCCGCGGCGGTCCGCGGGGGGCCGCGGCGGAGCGTCCTCGCGGCGACCGGGACATACTCGGTCCGTGCCGACCGACGAGACGACCTCTTCCGCGACCACCTCCGCGCAGCGGCGGCCCGACGACGTCCCGCGCCGCTCCGCGGTCATCGTCAACCCGAACCGCGTCGAGGGGCTCGACGCGCTGCGCGAGCTCATCGTCGCGCGCCTCACGGACGCCGGGTGGCCCGAGCCCGCGTGGCTCGAGACGACGGCCGAGGACCCGGGGACGGGGCAGGCGCGCCAGGCCGTCGAGGACGGCGCCGAGGTGGTCTTCGTGAGCGGCGGCGACGGCACGGTCCGCGCCGTCGTCGAGGGGCTCGCGGGCACCGACGCCGCGTTGGCGATCCTGCCGGGCGGCACGGGGAACCTGCTCGCCGCCAACCTCGGGGTCCCGTCGGACGCCGAGGAGGGGATCCGGCTCGTGCTGCGGGGCGGCCGGCGCACGATCGACGTCGGGGTGGCCGACGGCCAGACGTTCGCGATCATGGCCGGCATGGGCCTCGACGCCGCGATGATGCAGGACGCGCCGACGGCGCTCAAGGCCCGCGCGGGCTCGATCGCGTACGTCTTCTCCGCGCTCAAGCACCTGGCCGACGACGAGATGCACGTCGAGGTCACCGTCGACGGGCGGACGCGCCGCCGTCGGGCGCGCACCGTCGTGGTCGGGAACGTCGGGCGGCTCCAGGCCGGGACGAACCTCCTCCCGGACGCGGAACCCGACAACGGCCAGCTCGAGGTCGCGATCATCGCGCCCCGGAACCTCCAGCACTGGGTCCAGCTCCTGTGGGGCGTGGTGCGCGGCAAGAGCCGGGTGCCGAGCCGCGAGGTCGTGCGGGGGCGCGAGGTGTCCGTCGTGTCCGACCGGCCGCAGCCCCGCCAGCTCGACGGCGACGTCATCGATCCGGCCGAGCGGCTCGACGTCAGCGTGCGGCCGGACGCCCTGCACGTGTGCGTCTACCACCCCGAGGAGTCCGAGGACCTCACGCGCGGCGCTCCCGGCAACCGCTGAGCCTGTTCTGACCGGCGCGCCGACCTCGTGCGAGGACGAGCGCGGGGGAGCACCGTAGGGCCATGAGCCCACGACCGCCCGAGCGTCCCGGCGCGCAGGAGTGGCTGCCCCGCGGCCGCGCCGTGCACGACGTCGAGGCGCTCGACCGGGCGGCGCACGACTGCCACGGGTGCGAGCTCTGGGCGGACGCGACGCAGGTCGTGTTCTCGCGCGGGCCGCACGACGCGCGGCTCGCCCTCGTCGGCGAGCAGCCCGGCGACCACGAGGACCGCGAGGGCGAGCCGTTCGTGGGCCCGGCCGGGCGCCTCCTCGACGACGCCCTCGACGCGGCCGGTCTCGCGGCCGACGACGTGTACCTGACGAACGCCGTCAAGCACTTCCGGTTCGAGCAGCGCGGCGGGCGACGCCTGCACAAGAGCCCGGACGTCGCGCACGTCCGCGCGTGCCTGCCGTGGCTCACCGCCGAGGTCGCCGCCGTGGGGCCGCGCGTCGTCGTCGCGATGGGCGCGACCGCGGGGCGCGCCGTCCTGGGGCGGCCCGTGCGCGTGACCGCCGAGCGGGGACGGGTCCTCGACCTCGGCGACGCGGAGCCGGCGTCACCGTTCTCCCCGGGCGCACCCGGCGGCGGTGGGCGCTCCGAGCCGTCCGACGGCGCCCGCCTGCCCCGGCCGACGGACGCGCCGCGCGTCGTCCTCACCACCCACCCGTCCGCGCTGCTGCGCGTGCGCGACCGCGCCCAGCGCGAGGCGGCGTTCGCCGCGCTCGTCGACGACCTCCGTCTCGCGGCCGACGCGGCCGACGCGGCGGGCACGCGGTGAGCGCCCACCCGGCGGCCCCGCCCGGTGCGGGGCCGAGCACGCCGCCGCCCGGTGCGTCGCCGCACCCGGCACCGCGGGTCGTGGTGAACGCCCAGCGCTGGGAGGCCCTGACGTTCCTGCACTGGCCCGTCGACCCGGCCGTCGTGCAGGGCTGGCTCCCGCCCGGCCTCACCGTGCAGCAGGCGGGCGGGACGACGTGGCTCGGGGTGGTCCCGTTCTCCATGGCGGGCGTCCGGGTCCCGCCGCTGCCGCCGCTGGGCGCGTGGTCGGCGTTCCCCGAGCTCAACGTCCGCGTGTACGTGCGCGACCGTGCGGGCGCCGAGGGCGTGTGGTTCCTCGGCCTGTGGGCGACGTCGCGCGCGTTCGTCGCCGCGACGCGCGCGGCCGGCGTCCCGTACCACCCGGCCCGCGCGGCGGTGCACGCGCGCGGCGACCGGGCCGGGGCGCCGTCCGCGGTGCGCTACCGGTTCCGGTCCGACGGCCGCGGGCCCCTGCGCGTGCCGCACGAGCACCCGGGGCTGCGCGACCTCTCCCTGCACGCCGAGGTGCGCGCGCACGAGGAGGTGGATGCGTCGTCGGGCCTCGTGCGGTGGCTCACAGCACGGTGGTCCGCGTACGGCGCGCGGGCCGGGCGGCTGTGGCGGTTCCCCGTCGTGCACGAGCCGTGGACCCTGCGACGCGGAACCCTCGACGTCCTCGACACCGACCTGCTCGACCGCCTCGGGCTGCCGCCTGCCGACCCGCCGCTCGTGCACGTCGCCGCGCCGGTGCACGCCCGGTTCGCGGTCCCGCGGCCCGTGCGCTGAGGTCAGGCGGCCGGGTCGACGATCCCGTGCCGGAACGCCCACACGACGAGCTGCACGCGGTCGCGCGCGCCCGTCTTCGTCATGGCCCGGCTCAGGTGCGACTTCACGGTGCTCGGCTCGAGGAACAGCGCCGTCGCGATCTCCGCGTTCGACGACCCCCGGCACAGCAGCGCCACGATGTCGAGCTCGCGCGGCGTGAGGAGCGCGGCCGCGTCGTCGTCCCGCGACACCGGGGCACGACGCCGCGCGAACTCGCCGAGCACGCGGCGCGTGAGCGACTGGTCCACGAGGCCGTCGCCCGACGCGACGCGGCGGACGGCGTCCACGAGCACCTCCGGCTCCGCGTCCTTGAGCAGGAACCCGCTCGCCCCGGCCTCCAGCGCCCCGAACACGTAGTCGTCGAGGTCGAACGTGCTCACCACGAGGACGGGCACCGGGTCCGCGACGTCGGGCCCGGCGAGCGCGCGCGTCGCCGTGATGCCGTCGCCGCCGGGCATGCGCACGTCCATGCACACGACGTCGGGGCGCTCGCGGCGCGCGACCCGCACGGCGTCCGCGCCGTTCGACGCCTCGCCGACGACCTCCAGGCCCTCGCTCTCGAGGATGACGGTGAAACCGGCGCGGACGACGGCCTGGTCGTCCACCAGCACGACGCGGGTCACGAGGCCTCCTGGGCGGGGGTGCGAGGGTCGCGCGCGGGGGCGCGGGGGACGAGGTGTTCCCGCGCGCCGCGGGCGCCGGGCG
>ERZ1464601.108-NODE-108-length-11172-cov-14.396870_pt1 | contig 11172 bp, 7 predicted proteins | sample MGYA00563999_ERZ1464601 | MGnify/ENA primary metagenome ERZ1464601 (study PRJEB39283, sample SAMN07833290) | human skin metagenome | isolation source: Scalp | host: Homo sapiens | place: India: Bengaluru | collected 2015-03-13 ... | reverse complement strand
CGCCGGGACAGCCCGCGCCCCCGGACCCCACCGCCGCGCTGTCCCTGCGCGCCCTGTGGAAGCGCTTCGGGGAGAAGATCGCGGTCGCCGGCATCGACCTGGACGTGCCGGCGGGCTCGTTCTACGGGCTCGTGGGCCCCAACGGCGCCGGCAAGACGACGACGCTCTCCATGGCGACGGGCCTCCTGCGGCCCGACGCCGGCTCCGCGCACGTCCACGGGACGGACCTGTGGGCCGACCCGGTCGCGGGCAAGCGCCAGCTTGGCGTCCTGCCCGACGGCGTCCGCCTCTTCGACCGCCTCACCGGCGCCCAGCTCGTGACCTACGCGGGCCTGCTGCGCGGCATGGACCGCGACACGGTGGCGGAGCGCACCACGGAGCTGCTCGCGGCCCTCGACCTCGCGAAGGACGCCAACACGTTCGTCGTCGACTACTCCGCGGGCATGACGAAGAAGATCGCGCTCGCGACCGCGCTCATCCACGCGCCGCGCACGCTCGTGCTCGACGAGCCGTTCGAGGCCGTCGACCCGGTCTCCGCGGCCAACATCCGCGACATCCTCGCCGGCTACGTCGCCAGCGGCGGGACGGTCGTGGTGTCGTCGCACGTCATGGACCTCGTCCAGCGCATGTGCGACCACGTGGCGGTCGTCGCGGGCGGGCACGTCCTCGCGGCCGGCACCGTGGACGCGGTGCGCGGCGACCAGAGCCTCGAGGACCGGTTCGTCGAGCTCGTGGGCGGTCGGCAGAGCACGGAGGGCCTCGCGTGGTTGCGCAGTTCGTAAGGCTCAAGCTCACGCTCATGGGGAACGCGTTCCGCCGGAGCGTGTGGCAGACGATCGGCTTCGTCGTGGGTGTCCTCTACGGGCTGTTCGTCGTCGGGATGCTCGTCGTCGGGATGGTCTTCCTCGGCACCGAGGACGCCGCGCTCGCGGGCTCGATCACGATCCTCGCCGGGGCGCTCGCCGTCCTCGGGTGGTGGGTGATCCCGCTCTTCGCGTTCGGCGTGGACGCGACCCTCGACCCGCAGCGCTTCGTGCTGTTCGGCATCCCGCAGCGTCGGCTGCTCGCCGGCCTCGCCGTCGCGGGCGTCGTCTCGATCCCGGGCATCGTCACGGCCCTGGCGGCGCTCGGCGCGTCGTTCGCGTGGTGGCGCACGCCCCTCGCGGTCCTCGCCGCGCTCGTGGGAGCCGTGGTCGCGGTCGCGCTGTGCGTCGTCGGCCCGCGCGCGACGACGACCGCGCTGGCGCCCCGGCTCGAGCCGCGGCGCTACCGCGAGGGCGTGACGATCGCCGCGTTCGTGCCGCTCGTCCTCATCGGGCCCGCGTTCGCGTGGCTGGGGTCCCAGCTGGGCGGGGGCCCGGTCGACGGCGACGCGGTGCGCGGCATGGTGACGCGCCTCGCCGACGTCGCGGCCTGGACGCCGTTCGGCGCGCCGTGGGGCCTCGGCGCCGCGGTGCACGACGGCGCGTGGGGCCTCGCGCTCGCGCGGCTCGTCGTCGCGCTGGCGACCCTCGCGGTCGCGTGGGTCGTGTGGGACAAGGCGCTCGCGCGCGCCCTCGTCACGCCGCCCACCTCCGGCGGGGGCGGCCGCGCCAAGGGCCTCGGCTTCTTCTCGCGCTTCCCGGCGACGCCCACGGGCGCCGTCGCCGCGCGCACGGCCACCTACTGGCTGCGCGACCCGCGCTACTCCGGGTCGATCGCGGTCGTGCCGCTCATCCCCGTCGTGCTGCTCGTCGTCGGCGGCGGCACCGGCTCGGAGATCTTCCTCGCGCTCGCGCCCTTCACGGCGTGGATCCTCGGCTTCTCCATCTCGGCCGACATCGCCTACGACCACACCGCGTTCGCGCTCCACGTGTCGTCGGGCGTCCCCGGGCGGGCGGACCGCTGGGGCCGGGCGCTCCCCGTGCTCGTCGCCGGCGGCGCCGTGTCCTTCCTGTTCGCGGTGGTCTCCGTCGCGGTGGCCGGGCGCTGGGACGCGCTGCCCGCGCTGCTCGGCCTCACCGCGGGCGTGCTGCTCACCTCGACCGGCATCTCGAGCGCGACGTCGGCGCGCCTGCTCTACCCGGTGCCCAAGCCGGGCGACAGCCCGTTCAAGCAGCCGCAGGGCGCCGCGATGGCGACCCTCGTCGCCCAGACGGTCGCGATGCTCCTCGTCCTGGCGCTGTCCCTCCCGTTCCTCGTCCCGGGCGTCATCGCGATCGTCGCCGACCTGCCCGTGCTCGGGTGGGTCACCCTCGCGGTGGGCGTGGTCGTGGGTGCCGTGGTGCTCGTGCTCGGGGTGCGGTGGGGTGCCCGCACCTACGACCGCCGGGCACCCGAGCTGCTCCAGCGCGTGCTGTCGTACGCCTGACGCGCGGGCCGGGACCGCGCGCCGCGGTCCCGGCCCGTAGACTCGGCCGACGTGGCACTCACTATCGGCATCGTCGGCCTGCCCAACGTCGGCAAGTCCACCCTCTTCAACGCCCTGACGCGCAACCAGGTCCTCGCCGCGAACTACCCGTTCGCGACGATCGACCCGAACGTCGGCGTCGTGTCCCTCCCGGACCCGCGCCTCGACAAGCTCGCCGAGATCTTCGGCAGCCAGCGCGTCCTGCCCGCCACGGTGTCGTTCGTCGACATCGCGGGCATCGTCAAGGGCGCGAGCGAGGGGGAGGGGCTCGGCAACAAGTTCCTCGCGAACATCCGCGAGGCCGACGCCATCTGCCAGGTGACGCGCGCGTTCTCCGACCCGGACGTCGTCCGCGTCGAGGGCTCGACGGACGCCGAGGGCGACATCGAGACCATCAGCACCGAGCTGATCCTCGCCGACCTCCAGACGCTCGAGAAGACGGTCCCGCGCCTCGAGAAGGAGGTCCGGATCAAGAAGGGCGACGCCGCCCTCCTCGACGCGGCCCAGAAGGCCCAGGCGGTCCTCGAGGCCGGCACGACCCTCTTCCAGGGCGCGGCCGCCGCGGGTCTCGACCTCGCGGACGTCGCGAGCCTGCAGCTCCTCACGGCGAAGCCGTTCATCTACGTCTTCAACACCGACGACGCGGGCCTCGCCGACGAGGACCTCCAGGCGCGCCTGCGCGCGCTCGTCGCGCCCGCCCAGGCGATCTTCCTCGACGCCAAGTTCGAGTCCGAGCTCGTCGAGCTCGAGCCCGACGAGGCGAAGGAGATGCTCGCGGAGTCGGGCCAGACCGAGGCCGGCCTCGACCAGCTCGCGCGCGTCGGGTTCGACACGCTCGGCCTGCAGACGTACCTCACCGCCGGGCCCAAGGAGGCCCGCGCGTGGACCATCCGCAAGGGGTGGACGGCGCCCCAGGCGGCCGGGGTCATCCACACCGACTTCGAGCGCGGCTTCATCAAGGCGGAGGTCGTCTCGTTCGAGGACCTCGTCGAGACCGGCTCCGTCGCCGCGGCGCGCGCCGCGGGCAAGGCGCGCGTGGAGGGCAAGGACTACGTCATGGCCGACGGCGACGTGGTGGAGTTCCGCTTCAACGTCTGAGACGCAGGTCACAGCCCTGGGTGCCCGCCGCATCGTGAGACGCGGCGGGCGTCCGTGCGTCCGGGGCCGGACGTTTCGCGCGTGTTTCCCGGCCGTCGCGGCCCGGAAACGCGCCCGTACCGGCCAGTATCAACTCGGTAACGATCACCTGCCGCAACCGGGCAAGGGGGAGATCCTTCGCAACTTGCTGGGTAGCGTGAGCCCAAACCGTGGTGGGCATGCCCGTCCACGCGCGCGGGCCGCAGGGCGAGCGTGCGACGGACGGGGCGGCCGAGGGGCGATCGACGCCCGCTCGTCCGCGTCCACCATCCCTTGGAGGAGGAACATTGAAGATCAGGCGCACGAGTGCCGCCCTGGCCGTGACGGTCACGGGGGCGCTGCTGTTCTCGGCGTGCAGCGGCACGTCGGGTGAGGGCGAGACCGACGGCGGCGACGACGCGGGCATCAACACCGCGACCGCCGTCACCGTCGCGTGGGAGGCTCCGCTCAACGAGCTCAACCTGAGCTCCCAGAACGGCAACGCGACGCAGAACGCCGTCATCAACTACATGCTCAACTCGGGCTTCAGCTACTACGACGCCGACCTGAACATCGTCAAGGACGAGTCGTTCGGCACGTACGAGAAGCTCTCGGACGACCCGCTGACGGTGAAGTACACGTTCGGTGACGACACCAAGTGGTCGGACGGCACGCCGGTCGACGCGACGGAGATCCTGCTGGACTGGGCCGGTCAGTCCGGCAAGTTCAACACGGTCGAGGCCCAGACGGACGAAGAGGGCAACGTCACGAACCAGGCCGAGGTGGACGCCGGTGTCTACTTCGACGGCTCGGACCCGGGCGTCGCGCTCATCTCGCAGAACCCCGAGATCTCGGACGACAACAAGTCGATCACCGTCGTGTACGACAAGCCGTTCGGTGACTGGGAGCTCAGCTGGACGAACGAGTTCGTCCCGGCGCACGTCGTGGGCCAGAAGGCGCTCGAGATCGAGGACCCGGAGGAGGCCAAGGCCGCCGTCCGCGACGCGATCCTCAACAACGACACCGCGGCGCTGGCGAAGATCTCGAAGTTCTGGAACGAGGGCTTCGAGTTCACCTCGCTGCCGGACGACCCGTCGCTCTACGTCTCCAACGGCGCCTACACGCTGGAGGAGTACAAGGAGAACCAGTACCTCACGCTCAAGGCGAACCCGGACTTCAAGGGCAAGAACAAGGGCTCGGTCGAGACGATCACGGTCCGGTACATCGACGACCCGATGGCCCAGGTCCAGGCGCTCGAGAACGGTGAGGTCGACCTGATCGGCCCGCAGGCCTCCGCGGACGTCCGCACGGCGCTCGAGGGCCTCGACGGCGTCGAGACCCACTCGGGCATCGAGGGCACGTACGAGCACGTCGACCTGGTCTTCCAGAACGGTGGTCCGTTCGACGCCAACACCTACGGTGGCGACGCCGAGAAGGCCAAGGCCGTGCGCCAGGCGTTCCTGCTGACGATCCCGCGCCAGACGATCGTCGACAACCTCATCAAGCCGCTGAACCCGGACGCCGAGGTGCGCAACTCGAACATCCTGCTCCCGGGGTCGCCGAACTACGACCAGATGGTCGCCGAGAACGGCTCCGACTTCTACCCGCCGGCGGGTGACATCGAGAAGGCGAAGCAGCTGCTCGCCGACGCCGGCGTCGCCACCCCGGTCAAGGTGCGCTTCGCGTACAACAACGAGAACACGCGTCGCGTGAACGAGCTCGCGCTCATCACCGACACCGCGGCGCAGGCCGGCTTCGAGATCGTCGACACGGGCCGCCCGGCCGCCGAGTGGGGCACGCTCCTCGCCACCGGCCAGGACCAGTACGACGCGTCGCTCTTCGGCTGGCAGTCGACCTCGACCGCGGTCACCGAGTCGGACGCGAACTTCCGCTGGGCGCCGAACCCGGGCGTCAACAACTACGGCAAGTACAACAACCCTGCCGTGGACGCCGCGCTCGACAAGCTCCAGGTCTCGACGGACCCGGAGGAGCAGTTCCAGCTCCAGCTCGAGGTCGAGAAGAACCTCTGGGCCGACGGCTTCGGCGTGACGATCTTCCAGTTCCCCGCCATCCAGGGCTGGGACGAGAACCTGAAGGGCGTCGAGTCGATCACGATCAGCCCGACGATCTTCCACGGGTTCTGGAACTGGACGTTCGAGGGCTGAGTGCCCTGAGTCCGTGACGCGCCCTGCCGCCGCCCCGTGCGGCGGCAGGGTCGTCCAGGTGTGAGACCGGGGGTCCCGGCGGCTTTCCGCCCGGGGCCCCCGGTCCTCGCGTGCACCCGCCCCGACGCCCAGACCCGCGGCGTCCCGGGCCCTCGGTTCACGACCACGCGAGACCCGCGCGTAGAATCGACCGGCCCCTGACCCGGGGTCCCTACCGACCAGCGAGGTAAGACCTCCGATGTTCTCCTTCATCTCGCGGCGTGTGCTGGCAGGGTTGGCGACCCTCCTCGTGTCCACGTTCGCGATGTACCTGCTCGTCGACGCCGCGATCCGGCCGTACATCTTCGCGGATCTCGAGTCGAGCACGAAGCCCAACAAGGCCCAGCTGATCGCCCAGCGCACCGCCGACCTCGATCTCGACACCCCGTCGGTGATCCGCTACTTCAAGTGGCTCGGCGACTTCGTGACCGGTGACCTCGGCACGGCCTGGCAGAGTGGCCAGTCCGTCTCGACCCTGCTCCAGGGCGCGGTCATCTCGACGATCCAGCTCGTCGCCGCCGCGACCGTCCTTGCCGTGGTCTTCGGCGTCATGGTCGGCATCGTCAGCGCGCTGCGGCAGTACAGCACCTTCGACTACCTGACGATCTTCGTCTCGTTCGTGCTCTACTCGCTCCCGGCCTTCTGGGTCGCCGTCCTGCTCAAGCAGTGGGGCGCGATCGGCTTCAACGACTTCCTCCGCGACCCGAACCTCTCGATCCTCGTGATCGTGGGCATCGGCGCGATCTCCGGCCTGCTGTGGTCCCTCGCCTTCGGCGGGACCGCGCGGCGGCGGCTCACGGTCTTCGGCCTGGGCTTCGCGGCGAGCACGCTCGCGCTGCTCTACCTGCAGCTCTCCGGCTGGTGGGAGAAGCCGAACCTCGGGCCGGTCATCATCGTCGTCACGGGCGCCGCGCTGGCCTTCGCCATCACCGCGCTCGTCTCGGGCCTGAAGAACCGCCGCGCCCTGTACGCGTCGCTCACCACGGTCCTGATCGGGGTCGTCGTCTACTTCCCGATCCAGTCGGTCCTCAAGCAGGTCGACAACTGGTGGATCGTGCTGGTGCTCGCCGTGGTCACCGTCGGCGTCGGCATCGGGGTCGGGTACGCGTGGGGCGGTCCCGACAAGGGCGTGTCCGCGCGTGCTGCGGCCATCACCGCGTTCCTCGTCGGGTCCATGGTCTTCGTCGACAAGGTGATGTCGGTCTGGCCCGCGTACTTCGGCGCACCGGCGATCAACGGCCGGCCCATCCCGACGATCGGCAACAGCACGCCGAACCTCGGCGGCAACTTCTGGGTGCAGGTCCTCGACCAGTACACCCACCTGCTGCTCCCGACGATCGCGCTCGTGCTCATCCAGTTCGCCGGGTACACCCGCTACTCGCGCGCGAGCATGCTCGAGGTGATGAGCCAGGATTACATCCGCACGGCGCGGGCGAAGGGTCTGCCGGAGCGGACCGTCGTCATGCGCCACGGGTTCCGCAACACGCTGATCCCGCTCGCGACGATCGTCCCGATCGACGTCATCACGCTCCTGGGCGGCGCGATCATCACCGAGAAGGTGTTCGCCCGGCCCGGCATGGGCCTGCTCTTCCTCAACGCGCTGCAACGCGGCGAGATCGACCCCGTCATGGCGTACCTCGTCATCGTCGCGGCCCTCGCCATCATCGCCAACATCGTGGCTGACCTCATCTACGCAGCCCTCGACCCGCGGATCCGGGTGAACGCATGACCAACACACCGAACGACGCGTCGCAGAGCGGCGCGGTCGAGAACCAGATCGAGCTGCGCGAGGTCGAGGGCCTGTCCCAGGGCCAGATCGTCCGCCGTCGCTTCTTCCACCACAAGGGCGCCGTGGTCGCGCTCGTCGTGCTGATCGGCATCGTCGCGCTCGCGATCACCTCGATCGGCATCGGCGGCTGGCAGGGCTGGTACGCCTACAAACCCTCCGGGCAGGGGTCCACGTACCCCCTGGTCAACGGCGGTGCACCGTCCGAGGCGCACATCTTCGGCCAGGACGAGGCAGGTCGTGACGTGTTCGCGCGCGTCATGCAGGGCACCCAGACCTCGTTGCTCGTCGTGCTCTCCGTCGGCGTCATCGCGACGATCGCGGGCGTCCTCGTCGGGGCGCTCTCCGGGTACTACCGCGGTCGTACCGACTCGTGGCTGATGCGGTTCACGGACCTCATCATCACGATGCCGGTCATCGTCATCGGTGCGGTGCTGGCCCTGCTCTCGGGCGGCAGCAACGCGCTCATCCTCGGGGCGTTCCTCGGGCTCGTGCTGTGGCCGCCGCTCGCGCGCCTCGTGCGCGGCGAGTTCCTCTCGCTGCGCGAGCGCGAGTTCGTCGACGCCGCCCGGGTCGCGGGCGCGAGCGACCGGCGGATCATCTTCAAGCACATGCTGCCGAACGCGGTCGGCGTGATCATCGTCAACGTCACGCTGCTTATGAGCTCGGCGATCCTGCTGGAGACCGCGCTGAGCTACCTCGGCGTCGGCATCCAGGCGCCGGCGACCTCGCTCGGCAAGCTCATCAGCGACTACCAGGAGGCGTTCGCGACGCGTCCGTGGCTGTTCTGGTGGCCGGGTCTGTTCATCGTCGCCATCGCGCTGTGCGTCAACTTCATCGGTGACGGCCTGCGCGACGCGTTCGACCCCCGTCAGAAGCGCATCCCCTCGGAGCGCAAGATGGCCCGTGCGAAGCGCGTCGCCCGCCCGACGGCCGCCACGGCGCCGAGCGCGACCGGCGAGGCCGGGGCCAGCTGATGACCGCCGTCGTCGCCGCCCGCCCGGGCGGGCGTGGACCGCTCGGGCCGCGCGGCGCTCCGCGGTCAGGCGGTGAGCGCCACGACCGTCCCCACCGCGAGCGCGCCCAGCACGGCGAGCTGCACGACGTGCCACGTCGTGCGGGCGCCGGGGGCGCCCTGGACCGCCCGGTCGAGGTGGCCGGCCGCCGTGAGCATCGCGTGGCGCTGCGTCACGGCGTCGGCCACGGCCTCGGCGCTCGCGCCGGTGACCACCTGCTCCTGGCCGACGGCGCGCCGTCGCGAGCTGCGCAGCCAGCGGGCCGTGCCGCTCGAGCGGGGCGCGGACCACGCGGTCACGCGTCCGCCCGCGTAGCGCACCTCGAGCGAGTAGCGGGTGTCGACGCCCTCGTACGCCGTCCACGGCACGTGCACGGTGCGCGTGACGTTGCGGACCTCGACCCCGCCGTCCGACACCTCGACGGCGGGACGCCAGAACAGCATCCAGACGAGGTACGTCACGAGCGCGGCGGGCACCAGTGCGCCGACGACCGCGCCGACGTCCCCCGTCAGGGCCGTGCTCACGCCCAGGGCGACGGCGACGACGCCCGTCGCCACCGTGAGAACTCGGCCGTACGTCGAACGGAAGACCAGCGTGGGACCCATGCGCCCATGCTCGCAGAGTCGCGGCGCCACGAGCGCCGGCTCCAGCAGGAAGGACACTGATCAGCGTGGCCATCGAGACGTCTCCCGCGGCCCCGGCCGCGCGCCAGGGCAGCCCCGTGCTGACCGTGCGCAACCTCGGCGTGGACTTCTACGTCGACAAGGCCTGGTACCCCGCGGCCGCGGACGTGAGCTACGACCTCCACTCCGGTGAGGTCCTCGCGATCGTCGGCGAGTCCGGCTCGGGCAAGTCCCAGTCGTCGCTCGCGCTGCTGGGCCTGCTCCCGCCGAACGGCCGCGCCAGCGGCTCGGCCAAGCTCGGCGACCGCGAGCTCATCGGCATGTCGCACGGCTCGCTGCGGCACGTCCGCGGCAAGGAGATCTCCATGATCTTCCAGGAGCCGATGACGGCGCTGAACCCCGTCTACACGGTGGGCTTCCAGATCGTCGAGACCATCCGGACGCACTTCAACGTCGGTCCCGCCGACGCGAAGAAGCGCGCGATCGAGCTCCTGCGGCTCGTCGAGATCCCCGAGCCCGAGCGCCGGTTCGACGCGTACCCGCACCAGCTCTCCGGCGGTCAGCGCCAGCGCGCGATGATCGCGCAGGCGCTCGCGTGCGACCCGAAGCTCCTCGTTGCCGACGAGCCCACCACGGCGCTCGACGTCACGGTCCAGGCGGAGATCCTCAAGCTCCTGCGCGACCTGCGCTACCGCGTCGACGCGGCGATCATCCTCATCACGCACGACATGGGCGTGGTCGCCGACATGGCGGACTCGATCATGGTCATGAAGGACGGCCAGGTCGTCGAGCGCGGCACGTCGGCCGAGATCTTCGGCAACCCGCAGCACCCGTACACGGTGCGCCTCCTCGAGGCCGTGCCGCACCTCGGCTCCAAGCGCGGCACGACGACCGCCACGGACCGCGTGCCCGCGGGCGCCCCGATCCCGGAGCGGCCGCTCGTGCTCGACGCGCAGGACATGGTCATCGAGTACCCGGGCCGCGGCCGGCAGGCGGCGTTCCGGGCGGTCGACGAGGTCTCGCTCCAGATCCACCAGGGCGAGGTCGTCGGCCTGGTCGGCGAGTCCGGCTCCGGCAAGACGACGATCGGCCGCGCGGCCGTGGGTCTGCTGCCCGTCACGGGCGGCTCGCTGAAGATCGTCGGGACGGACATGGTGGGCGCCCGGCCCAAGGACCTCAGGCCGCTGCGCACCGAGGTCGGCATCGTCTTCCAGGACCCGGGGTCGTCGCTCAACCCGCGCCTGCCCATCGGCGAGTCGATCGGCGAGCCGCTCATGCTGCACAAGGGCGTCAAGGGCAAGGAGCTCAGCCGTGAGGTCGAGCGCCTGCTCGACCAGGTCGAGCTTCCCCGGGCGATGCGCAACCGTTACCCGCACGAGCTCTCCGGCGGTCAGCGCCAGCGCGTCGGCATCGCGCGGGCGCTCTCGCTCGAGCCGAAGCTGCTCGTCGCGGACGAGCCGACGTCGGCCCTCGACGTGTCGGTCCAGGCGAGGGTCCTCGACCTGTTCACCGACCTGCAGCGCGAGCACGGGTTCGCGTGCCTGTTCATCTCGCACGACCTCGCGGTCGTGGAGCTGCTGTCCGACCGCATCGCCGTGATGCACAAGGGCAAGCTCGTCGAGGTGGGCGACACGTCGCAGATCGTGCACGAGCCGAAGCACGCGTACACGCAGCGCCTGCTCGCCGCCGTCCCCGTCCCGGACCCGGCCGCGCAGCGCGAGCGCCGTGCCGCGCGCGACGCCCTTCTCGAGGCCGCCGCCCGCGACATCGCGAACGACGAGGTGTCCTCGCTGGCGGACGAGGAGCGCGCGCTCGCAGCGGCGCGCGAGGACGTGGACCACGAGCGCAGCGCCCCGCCCACCGCGGGCGCCGGCTTCTGACCGCACGCTCCACGGCTCGCTGAGCCCTCACGACGCCCCGGGGGCGGCCGCGCCCGCGGCCGCCCCCGGGGCGTTCCCGCCTGTCTCTTATCCACGTCTCCGCGCCCACGAGACGCGTAGTGAGCGCGTGCGCCGGGGTGTGCTTGCAGAGGAGCTGG
>ERZ1464601.102-NODE-102-length-11576-cov-13.057200_pt1 | contig 11576 bp, 6 predicted proteins | sample MGYA00563999_ERZ1464601 | MGnify/ENA primary metagenome ERZ1464601 (study PRJEB39283, sample SAMN07833290) | human skin metagenome | isolation source: Scalp | host: Homo sapiens | place: India: Bengaluru | collected 2015-03-13 ... | reverse complement strand
CGGGGCCGACGAGCCCGCCGTCCCTCCTCGGCGCCGCCCCGCGCCGCCGCGGGCCGGGTGCCGGCCGTCCCCCACGAGGCGCCGGACCGTGGGAACCTTGGGGGAGGACCGGGCGTTGACCCCGGTGCACGCCCGAGCCACGACCGAAGAGGTATACCCACCGTGTCATTCGCCGCAGCGCCCCGCCGGCCGTCCTCCGGGGGGCGGCCCGCCCGGCGCCGGAGCCCGATCGGGATCGCGATCGCCGTCGTCGGCGCCCTCGTCGTCCTCCTGCTCCTGCTCGCCCAGTTCTGGACCGAGGTGCTGTGGTTCCAGCAGCTCGACTTCGCGAACGTCCTGTGGACCCAGTGGGGCACGCGCATCGCGCTGTTCGTCGCGGGCTTCCTCGTCATGGGCGGGCTCGTCTTCCTGTCGTTCTCGCTCGCGTACCGGTCGCGGCCCATCTACGCGCCGTCCACCCCCGAGCAGGCGACCCTCGACCAGTACCGCGAGGCGATCGAGCCGCTGCGCAAGGTCGTCATGATCGTGGCCCCGGCGCTCGTCGGCTTCTTCGCCGGCGCGGCGGCGTCCTCGCAGTGGCAGACGGTCCTCCTCGCGCTGAACTCGGTCCCGTTCGGCACGACGGACCCGCAGTGGGGCATCGACCTGTCCTTCTACGTCTTCACGCTGCCCGCCCTCCGGTTCGTCGTGAGCTTCCTCATGGCGGTCGTCATCATCGCGGGCATCGCCGCGGTCGCGACGCACTACCTCTACGGCGGCCTGCGGATCGGCGGCGGCTCCGACGCGGGCCCGCGCACGACGACCGCCGCACGCGTCCAGCTCTCGGTGATCTCGGCGCTGCTGCTCGTCCTCATCGGCGCGAACTACTGGCTCGACCGGTACTCGATCCTCACGTCGGGCGGCGCGAAGTTCGACGGCGCGTCGTACGCGGACGTGCACGCGGTGATCCCGTCCAAGGCGATCCTCACGGTCGTCGCGCTCTTCGTCGCGGCCCTGTTCGTGGTGACCGCGGTGCGCGGCAACTGGCGCCTGCCCGCCATCGGGGTGGGCCTCATGGTGGTCTCCGCCATCGCGATCGGCGGGATCTACCCGGCCGTCGTCCAGCGCTTCCAGGTCACGCCGAACGCGCAGGACTTCGAGGAGGAGTACATCCAGCGCAACATCGACGCGACGAAGGCTGCCTACGGCATCGACAACGTCGAGACCGAGCAGTACAACGCCAAGACCGAGGCCGAGGCCGGCGCGCTGCGCGAGGACGCGGACACGACGGCGTCGATCCGCCTCCTGGACCCGGAGATCGTCAGCCCGTCGTTCAGCCAGCTCCAGCAGAACAAGCAGTACTACCAGTTCTCGAGCTCGCTGTCGGTGGACCGCTACACGATCGACGACGAGAGCCGCGACACCGTCATCGCCGTGCGCGAGCTCAACCAGGACGGCCTCGGTGCCGACCAGCGCAACTGGGTCAACGACCACACGGTCTACACGCACGGCTTCGGCGTCGTGGCGGCGTACGGCAACCAGATCGGCCCCGACGGCCGGCCCGCGTTCTACGAGGGCTCGATCCCGTCGACGGGCGCGTTCACGGACGCCGGCGGCTACGAGCCGCGCATCTACTTCTCGCCCGAGGCGCCCGAGTACTCGATCGTCGGCGCGCCCGAGGGTCGTGAGCCGTGGGAGCTCGACTACCCCGTGGACGACGCGGGCGGCCAGGTCAACAACACGTTCCCCACGGACGAGGTCGCGGCCGGGCCGAGCGTCGGGTCGTTCGTCAACAAGGTGCTCTACGCCCTGAAGTTCGGGTCCGAGCAGATCCTGTTCTCCGACCGCGTGACGGACGAGTCGCAGATCCTCTACGACCGCAGCCCGCGCGACCGCGTCGCGAAGGTCGCGCCGTACCTCACGCTCGACGGGCGCGTGTACCCGGCGGTCGTCGACGGCCGCGTGAAGTGGATCGTGGACGGCTACACCACGTCGAACGCCTACCCGTACTCCACGTCGGAGTCGCTCGAGGACTCGACACGCGACTCGCTCGTCGCGGCCAACTCGGTCGAGGCGCTCGCCCCGCAGCAGGTGAACTACATCCGCAACTCGGTGAAGGCGACGGTCGACGCGTACGACGGCTCCGTCGACCTGTACGCGTGGGACACGGAGGACCCGGTCCTCCAGGCGTGGTCGAACGTCTTCCCGAGCTCCGTGCAGCCGCTGTCCGAGATCTCGGGCGACCTCATGAGCCACTTGCGCTACCCCGAGGACCTGTTCAAGGTGCAGCGCACGCTCCTCGCGAGCTACCACGTGGACGACGCGAACGAGTTCTTCTCGGGCCAGGACTTCTGGCGCAGCCCCGAGGACCCGACGGCGAGCGGGAACGTCAAGCCGCTCCAGCCGCCGTACTACCTCACGCTGCAGATGCCGAGCCAGGAGGCGCCGACCTTCTCGCTCATGTCGACGTACATCCCGGGAGGTGGCTCGGACCGCAACATCCTCACCGGCTTCCTCGCGGTGGACGCGGAACCGGGCAGCGAGGCGGGCGTGCGGTCGGAGGACTACGGCACGCTGCGGCTCCTCGAGCTGCCGCGCAACGCGACGGTGCCCGGACCGGGCCAGGTGCAGAACAACTTCAACACCGACCCGACGGCGGCCGACGGCCTGCTGGCGCTGCGCCGCGGTGACTCGACGGTCATCAACGGCAACCTGCTGACGCTGCCGGTCGGTGGCGGCCTGCTCTACGTCCAGCCGGTGTACGTGCAGTCGACCGAGGGCACGCGGTTCCCGCTGCTGCGCAAGGTGCTCGTCTCCTTCGGTGACGAGATCGGCTTCGCCGACACGCTCGACGAGGCGCTGGACCAGGTGTTCGGCGGCGACTCGGGCGCGAACGCCGGTGACGCGGACGGCGGCGTCGAGACCGAGGTCCCGGACCAGCCGGCCGACGGCGAGTCGCCGGACGCGGGCACGACCGACCCGGGCACGACCGACCCGGGCACGACCGACCCCGGCACCGAGCCCCCGGCCACCGAGGAGCCGGCCCCGCCGGCCGACGGCGGCACGGTCGACGGCGGCGCGCGCGCCGAGCTCGACCAGGCGCTGCGCCAGGCGCAGCAGGCCATCGAGGACGGCCAGGCGGCGCTCGCCGAGGGCGACTTCGCGGCCTACGGCGAGGCGCAGGACCGCCTCCAGCAGGCGCTCGAGTCGGCCCTCGCGGCCGAGCAGGCGCTCGACACCGAGTCGTCGGCGGGCTGACTCACCGGTCGCGCGAGCGACGCAGCGCCACGGGCGGGCGGGGACACCAGCGAGTGTCCCCGCCCGTCCGTCGTCTGCGGCCGACCGGGACGGAGTTGTCATTTCCCGCGCCGGGCGGGAGGATCGCTCCTCGTGACTTCTGCAACGGTTTGCAGCAACGCTTTCAGCGCGGCGGGCGACGACACCACGACCGTGCCGGCGGTGCGGCTGCACCACAGGTCCGGCGCCGAGCTCGTGGTCGCGCTGCGCGGCGCGGCCGTCCTCGCGTGGCGCGCCCCCTGGCGCGGCGCCGACGGCGTCGAGCGCGTCGAGGACCTCGTCGACGGGTACGCCGACGAGGCGGAGGTCGCCGCGCACGACGCCGCGCGGTCGGCGCTCATGGCGCCGTTCGTCAACCGCCTCGCGGGCGGGAAGTACGTGTTCGACGGCGTCCGGCACCACGTGCCCCCGGTGCTCCCTTGGGAGCCGCTCACCATGCACGGGTTCGCGCGCACGCTCGACTGGACGGTCGTCGACGGTGCGGGGCAGGGCGGGGTCGCCGCGCGCGACGCGGCGGCCGTCGACGGGGCGGAGCGGGAGTCCGTGACGCTCCGGACGGTCGTCCACGCCGACGCGCACGCGGGCTACCCGTTCGCGCTCGTGCTGGAGGTCCGGTACGTCCTCGGCGCCGGCTCCCTCGACGTCACGCTGCGCGCCCGCAACGTCGGGACGACGGCGGCCCCCGTCTCGCTCGGCTGGCACCCCTACCTCCGGGTCCCCGGGCACGGCACGGTCGACGCGCTGGAGCTCACCGTGCCCGCGCGTCGCGCCGTCGTCACCGACGCCGGGATGTTCCCGCTCGCGGGCGAGGCCGCGTTCGGGGCGATCGACGGCGTCGGCCCGCTCCCGCTCGCGGGCGTGCGCCTCGACCATGCGTTCGCCGACCTCCGGGCCGACGCCGACGGCCGCGTGCGCACGGTCGTGCGCGACCCCGCCACGGGGCAGGGGCTCGCCGTCTGGCAGGAGCGCGGCCTCGTGCACGTCTACACGGGCGACGGTCTGGCGCGGCGCGGCCGCGCGGCGATCGCGGTCGAGCCGGTGGAGACGCTGACCGACGCGTTCAACCGTCCCGACTGTGCCGCCGACGTGCGGCTCGAGCCGGGGGCCGTCCGGGAGTTCGCCTTCGGGGTCGAGGTCCTGGCGTGACCCACGTCTCGTCCACCCGATTTGGCCTGGTCCGGAACCTCACGTAGAGTAGTGATCACCGACGCGGGGTGGAGCAGCTCGGTAGCTCGCTGGGCTCATAACCCAGAGGTCGCAGGTTCAAATCCTGCCCCCGCTACTCCGGAGAGGCCCTCGGTCAGCAGAAATGCTGACCGAGGGCCTCTCGCTTTGTCCCGTGCGCGGGCGGTGTCCTCGTGCTGTGACGCGCCCCACCCGGCCGAGGCGCGGGCGGGGGAAGCCACGGCCCACGGCCCGGCGTTATCGTCAGTGGCCGGTGCCCACCACTCCCGCGGGCGCCCGACACCCGGAAGGTCACCATGCGCCGTCTGCGTCCCCGTCCCGCCGTCCTGACCGCCGTCACGGCGGTCGCCGCGCTCACACTGGCGGCCTGTTCGTCGGGTGCCGACGACGGCGGCGACGCCGCGAGCCCGAGCGAGAGCGCGTCGGGAGACGCGCAGTGCGAGCCCGGTGCGCTCCCGACGCTCACCGACGGCGTGCTGGCCGTCGGTGCGGGCGAGCCGTACGCCCCGTGGTACGTGGGGGAGCAGGACTCGGGCGAGGGCTTCGAGTCGGCCCTGATCTACGCCGTCGCGGACCGCCTGGGCTACGCGGCCGACGACGTGGTGTGGGAGACGGTGACGTTCGAGCAGATCATCAGCCCGGCCGTGAAGCCGTTCGACGTGGCCGCGTACCAGACGTCGATCACGGACGAGCGCAAGCAGGCCGTCGACTTCTCGAGCCCGTACCTCACGACGCGCCAGGGCGTCATCGTCATGGAGGACGGCCCGTACGCGGGCGCGACGACGCTGGCCGAGCTCGACGGCGCGCGCATCGGGGTCACCGCCGCCCAGACGAGCCTCACGCTCGCCGAGGCCGCGTGGGGCGAGGACGCCGACATCTCGCCGTACAGCGCCGCGGGCGACGGCATGCAGGCGCTGCAGTCCGGCACGATCGACGCGATGGTCATGGACGTCGACCAGGGCGTCGCCGCCTCGACCGAGTACTTCCCGGACTCCGTCGTCATCGGCACCCTGCCCGACGAGGGCGTCGTCGAGCAGTACGGCCTCGTGCTGGACCTCGGCTCGGAGCTCACGGACTGCGTGTCGCAGGCCGTCGACGACCTGGAGGCGGACGGCACGCTCGCCGAGCTGCGCACGACGTGGCTCAAGTCGGACGACATCCCCGTCCTCCAGTGACCCGGCCATGACCGTGCCCGACGACGCGCGCCCGCCCGGTCGCGTCGGGTCGCCCGACGCCGTCCCGGCCGCCGCGTGGTCGCCGTCGCCGCTCGCGCTCGACCGCGCCGCGTTCCGGCGCGCGCAACGACGTCGCTCGCTCCTCGTCGCGCTCGTGAGCACGGTGCTCGTCGTCGCGGCGGTCGTGCTCGTCGTCGTCAACGCGCCGGGCTGGGAGCGGGCGCGGACCGCGTTCTTCGACCCGGCGATGGCGTGGGAGTCGCTGCCCGCGATCCTCGAGGGTCTGTGGCTCAACCTGCGCGTGTGGGTCGTCGCGGGCGTCGTCGGGACGGTGCTCGGGCTCGGCCTCGCGGTCGCGCGCACGAGCCGCATCCCGGCGCTGTTCCCGCTGCGCGCGTTCGCGACGGTGTACGTCGACCTGTTCCGCGGCGTGCCCCTCCTCCTCGTGCTGCTGCTCGTCGGGTTCGGGCTGCCGGCGCTGCGGTTGGAGTGGCTGCCGACGTCGGGCGCGTTCCTCGGCGCGCTCGCGATCGTCCTCACGTACACCGCGTACCTGGCGGAGGTGTTCCGCGCGGGCATCGAGTCGGTGCACCCGTCGCAGGTCGCGGCGGCGCGCTCGCTCGGGCTCACGCGGGCCCAGACGACGCGCCGGGTCGTGCTGCCCCAGGCGGTGCGGAACGTCACCGCGCCGCTCGCGAACAACCTCGTCTCGCTGCAGAAGGACTCGGGCCTCATCTCCGTCCTCGGCGCCGTCGACGCGATCCGCGCCGCGCAGATCGCGACGACGGGCAGCTACAACTTCACGCCCTACGTCGTCGCGGGGATCCTGTTCTTCCTCGTGTCGTTCCCGCTGACGCGCGCGGTCGACGCGTACCAGGCGCGCCGTGGCTGGGGCCGGTCGCTCGCGACGGTGAGCGGGGCGGGGGACATCCGGTGAGCGCGTCCGCGACGTCGTCCGGCGCGAGCACCCAGGACGCGCGTCATCTGCTGTCCCTGCGGGGCGTGCGCAAGACGTTCCCGGCCGCGGGCGCCCCGGGCGGACGGCGGGTCGTGCTCGACGGCATCGACCTCGACGTCGACGCGCACCGGTGCGTCGTGCTCGTCGGGTCGTCCGGCTCGGGCAAGTCGACGCTGCTGCGGGTCGTCAACCTGCTCGACGAGGTCGACGACGGCCAGATCCTGCTCGACGGCGAGGACGTCGCCGACCCGCGCCTCGACGCGAACCGCGTGCGGGCGCGCATGGGCATGGTCTTCCAGGCGTACAACCTCTTCCCGCACCTCACGGTGCTCGACAACGTGACCCTCGCGCCGCGGCTCGTGCACCGGCGCTCGCGCGACGAGGCGGAGGCGGCGGCGGTCGAGATGCTGGGCCGCGTCGGGCTCGGGCACAAGGTGACGTCCTATCCCGACCAGCTCTCGGGCGGTGAGCAGCAGCGCGCGGCGATCGCGCGCGCCCTCGTCAACGGTCCCGAGCTGCTCCTGCTCGACGAGGTGACGTCCGCGCTCGACCCCGAGCTCGTGGGCGAGGTGCTCGACCTGCTCGCCGAGCTGCGCGCGGAGGGCCGCACGATGCTCGTCGCGACGCACGAGATGGGGTTCGCGCGCCGCGTCGCCGACGAGGTCTGCTTCCTCCACGAGGGTCGCGTCCACGAGCGCGGCACGCCCGAGCAGGTGCTCGGCGACCCGCAGCGCGAGCGGACCCGCGCGTTCCTGCGCCGTCTGCACGTCTGACCGCGCCCTCGGGACCGCGCCGAGCAACGCCCGACCCGGCCCGGACCCCGGTCAGCCGCGCAGCACGAGCACGACCGTGGCAGCGACCGACGCGCAGGCGACGAGGACGTACGGCCACGTCCACGTGCGCTTCCCGGCGACGCGCAGCACCACGGCCACCGCGAGCGCGGCCAGGGCGAGCACGGGACCGTCGACGAGCGGGGCCAGGTCGACCGAGACGCGCAGGGTCTCCAGGAGCTGTGGCGGCAGGGGGACGAACGGCTGGCTCTGGCGGGCCGCGCCGTCGGGCACGAGCCACAGCGTGCGCAGCACCGCCAGGACCGCGAGGACGCGCGGCAGGGCGCGCAGGAGCGCGCCTCCGACCCGGGACCGGTCCCAGGACGACGACGCGGCAGGTCGGCCGGGCCGTGCGGACCGCGCGACGGACGCCGGGGCCACGTCGTGGCGCGGCGCCGTCGTGGCCGCGGACGTGCTGGCGGCGCGCGGCGCCGGGGTGCTCGCGACCGCCGCACCGGTGATCCGTGGCCGGGCGGACCCCGGACGCTCGGAGGGCGACGACGGCGTCGGGCCGAGGTGCTGGACGGGGCTGCGGCGCGGCGGGACCGACGGCGGGACCGGCCGGCCGACCTGCGTGGCGACGAGGTCGGGTGAGTCCATGACGCGGGTCCGTCCGACCGCAGGCGGGACCGGCTCCGGCCGGGGTAGCGCCGACGGACCGCGGCCCAGCGTGGAGACCCGCTGCACGGGCACCGGCCAGGGACGCGGGTCCGGGGAGCCGGACGCCGGCACCGGGACGGGGCCGTCCGTGCGCGACCGCGCGGCCCGGGCCACGGGCTCGGCGCCGGAGCCCGGCACGAGCAGCATCGGGTGCGTCGGGCGACGGTACTCGCGCCACCCGCGCAGGGTGTCGGCGTGGCCCGCGGGCGGTGCCGCGGCCTGCCACCGCATCGCCTGCCAGAGCCAGTCCTTGAGCTCCGCCGGGGTCCGGCCGTCGGCCACGTGCGCGCCGATGCTCGCGACGTGGTCCGCGATGACCTCGGCGGCCGCGCCGTCGAACCCGTCGCCGTGCACCTCGGCCAGCACGCTCATCAGCGTCGCGTCGTAGACCAGGGCGTGCCACGGCTCCTGGACGCGGGCCGCGTCGGCCGCCCTGCCGACCGGCGTGACCTCCGCCGCCCGCTCGGCCCGGACGGGTGCGCCGGTGGCGGCGGCCAGCCCGGCGACGGGGCCGAGCGCGCGCTCGGCCGCGGTGGCGCCGTCGGCCGCGCGCCGGGGCGGGAGGGGCCGGGTGTCGTCGGCGGCCGCCCCGGCGCCCGGCGGGCCCGCCGCCGCCCGCTCGGCCCGGACGGGCGCGCGGGTGGCGGCGGCCAGCCCGGCGACGGGCCCGAGCGCGCGCTCGGCCGCGGTGGCGCCGTCGGCCACGATCCGTGACGTGAGGAGCAGGGTGTCGTCGGCGGCCTCCCCGGCGAGCCGGGCGCGCAGCACCGCGACGACGCTCTCGAGCGCGGGGCGGTGGTTCGGCTGGTAGCGGGTCGCCGACAGGATGAGGTCCTGCAGGTGGGGGTCGATCTCGGGCAGCTCGGCGGGGGACGGGGCCGGCTCCGTCCCGGCCGGCACCCCGACCAGGTCGTCCGGGACCTCCCGCACGAGGTCGCCGGCCTCGAGGTCGCGGCCGAGGAAGTTGAGGTCCGCCGGCACGACCCCCGTCGTGGCGAAGATCAGGAGCAGGCCGAGCGCGTACACGTCCGAGCGAGGGTGCACGCGACGGGCGAACAGCTCCGGCGCCATGTACGCGAGCGTCCCGACGGGTTGGGTGGACGTCGCCGTGTCGAACAGCTTGGCGATGCCGAGGTCGATGAGGACCGCCCGGTCGCCGTCGACCATGATGTTGGCGGGCTTCAGGTCGCGGTGCACGCAGTGCTGCTCCTGCAGCACGAGCAGGGCCTCCGCGACGTGCGACGCCAGCCGCAGCGCCTGCCGTCCGTCCAGCGGGCCCGACGCGCGGACCTGCTCGCGCAGCGTGGTGCCGGGGACCAGCTCCATGGCGAACCACGGCTGGTCGTCGTCCAGGCCCGAGCGCACGAACGCGGGGAAGCCGCGCCCGCCCACGGCCTCCAGCAGCCTCGCCTCCTGCGCGAAGCGCTCGCGGGAACCCTCCTGGAGACCCGTGAGCACCTTCACGGCGACCTCCGCGCCGTCGGCGTCCGTCGCGCGGTAGACGTGCGCGAACCCGCCGTGCCCGAGCATGTCGGCGAGGGTGAACGGGCCCTTGCGGTCACCGCTCGCCGGCACCTGGCGGACGGGCCGGCGGGGCAGCGGCGCGGGGCCCGGCCCGGCGTCCGGAGCGGCGGCAGGTCGGACGGAGACGTCGGTCGCCACCGCGAGGGGCGACTGCTCGGGGCCGGGCATGGGCGCAACGTTACAAGCGCGCCGCTCCCGGACGGAGCAGACAACTCCGACGGTCCGAGCCGCGAGCGGCGCGCCGACCTGGGAGGCTGGACGTCATGGTCAACCGCCTCGCCGCCGCCGTGAGCCCGTACCTGCGCCAGCACGCCGGCAACCCGGTCGACTGGTACCCGTGGGGCGCCGAGGCGTTCGCGGAGGCGCGCCGCCGGGACGTGCCGGTCATGGTGTCGGTCGGGTACGCCACGTGCCACTGGTGCCACGTCATGGCGCGCGAGAGCTTCTCGGACCCGGACATCGGTGCGCTGCTCGCGCGGGGGTTCGTCGCGGTGAAGGTCGACCGCGAGGAGCACCCCGACGTCGACGCGAGCCTCCTCGCCGCGGCGAGCGCGTTCACCCCGGACCTGGGCTGGCCGCTCACGGTGTTCACGACGCCCGACGGCGCCCCGTTCTACGCGGGCACGTACTGGCCGCCCGTCCCCGTGGCCGGACGCCCCGCGTTCCGGGACGTGCTCGACGCCGTCGCGCAGGCCTGGGAGCAGCGGCGCGACCAGGCGGTCGAGACGGGGGACGCGATCCGCGCGGCGCTGCGCGACGCGGCGGCGGGCCGCCGGACGGGCGTGCCGCGCGCGGCGGCGACGGCGGTCGACGGCTCGGGGGCGTCGGGCGGCGCGGACGCCGGGCCGGTCGCCGACCCGGCCGAGCACGCCCGCCGGGTCGTCGAGCGGCTGGAGGCGGCGGAGGATCGCGTGCACGGCGGCTTCGGGGGCGCCCCCAAGTTCCCCGTCGCCCCGACGCTCGAGCTCCTGCTCGACGTCGCGGCGTCGTCCGTCGTCGACCCGGAGGTCGCGCGGCGCGCGCTCGTCCTGGCGGGACGCACGGTCGACGCGATGGCGGCGAGCCCGCTGCGCGACGTCGACGGCGGCTTCTTCCGGTACGCGACCCGGCCGGACTGGTCGGAGCCGCACTACGAGCGGATGCTCTACGACAACGCGCAGCTGCTCTCGGCCGCGACGACGCTCGCCGTGCTGCGCCGGACCGGGCCCGTGGACGGACCGCTGCGCACGCCCGCCGAGGCGCCCGGCACGCCCGACGCGGGCGAGGACACCGCCGAGGTGGCGGGTGACGTCGGGCGCTTCCTCCTGCGCGTGCTGCGCCTGGCCGACGGCGCGTTCGCGAGCGCGCAGGACTCGGAGTCCGTCGTGGACGGCGAGCGCGTCGAGGGCGGGTACTACCTGCTCCCGCCGGGCGAGCGCGCGCACCACGAGCCGCCGCCGCTGGACACGAAGGTGCTCACCGGGTGGAACGGGCTCGCGATCGAGGCGCTCGCCCGCGCCGGGCACCACCTGGCGCTGCCCGACCTCACCGACGCCGCGCGGGCGGCCGCCGACCGGCTGCTCGCGACCCACGTCCGGGCCGACGGGTCGCTCGTGCGCGCGTCGGAGGGCGGGGTCGCCTCGGACGCCGTCGCGACGCTGGAGGACCACGGCGCGCTCGCGACGGCGCTCCTCGTGCTCGGGGGCCTGACCGGGGAGGCGCGGTACGTGCGCGAGGGCCTGCGCCTCGTCGACGCGACGGTCGGCCCGGGCGGCGACCTCACGCCCCCGCAGGGCACGGACCCGGTGCTCACCGACCTCGGGCTGGCGGCCGGTGCGGCGGCCGACCCGTCGGAGGGCGCGGTGCCCTCGGGCACGACGGCGGCCGCCCGGGCCGCGGGGGGCGCCCCCCACCCGGCCGGCGGGCCCCGGGGCCCGGGCCCGGGCCGCGCCCCCGCCCCCCCGGGCGGCGGGGGGGGCGCCCCCCCCC
>ERZ1464601.98-NODE-98-length-11906-cov-32.655472_pt1 | contig 11906 bp, 5 predicted proteins | sample MGYA00563999_ERZ1464601 | MGnify/ENA primary metagenome ERZ1464601 (study PRJEB39283, sample SAMN07833290) | human skin metagenome | isolation source: Scalp | host: Homo sapiens | place: India: Bengaluru | collected 2015-03-13 ... | reverse complement strand
GCCCCCCGGCACTTCCTGCGCGACGACGACCTCACGCCCGCCGAGCAGCGTCAGGTCCTCGAGATCGGCCTCGCGTTCCGCGACGACCGCACGTTCCGCCAGCCGCTCGCCGGGCCGCAGGGCGTGGCCGTCCTGTTCGACAAGCCGACGCTGCGCACGCAGCTCTCGTTCGCGACGGGCATCGCCGAGCTCGGCGGCTTCCCGGTCGTCGTGGACGGCCGGCTCGCCCAGGTCGGGGTGCGCGAGTCCGTCGCGGACGTCACGCGCGTCCTCGACCGGCAGGCGTCCGCCATCGTGTGGCGCACCTTCGGCCAGGGCCGGGGCGGGGAGCTGGCGGCGATCAGCCGGGTCGCGGCCGTCACCGCGCGCCCCGCCGACTACCACCCGTGCCAGATCCTCCCGGACCTCCTGCCGAACGCCCAGCTCCGCGGCGGGACGGGCGCGCTCGCGGGCCAGACGCTCGCGTACGTCGGCGACGGCGCGAACAACATGGCGCACTCCTACCTGCTCGGCGGCGCGACCGCGGGCCTGCACGTGCGGGTCGGCACGCCGGACGGGTACCCGCCGCACCCGGTCTTCGTCGCCGACGCCGAGCGGATCGCGGCCGAGACCGGCGGCTCGGTGCTCGTCACGGCCGACCCCGTCGAGGCCGTCGCGGGGGCGGACGTCGTCGCGACCGACACGTGGGTGTCGATGGGCGACGAGGCGGAGGCCGAGGACCGCGCCCTGCCGTTCGTGCCGTACCAGGTGAACGACGAGCTCCTCGCCTACGCGCAGCCCGACGCGATCGTGCTGCACTGCCTGCCCGCATACCGCGGCAAGGAGATCACCGCCGAGGTGATCGACGGCCCTCGCTCGGCGGTGTGGGACGAGGCGGAGAACCGGCTGCACGCGCAGAAGGCGCTGCTCACGTTCCTCCTGGAGCGGTCGTGACCGAGGCCCGCACGGCGACGACGAAGACGGCGCGCCACGCGCGCATCGCCGAGATCGTGCGCCGCACCGAGATCCACTCCCAGGCGGAGCTGGCGCGCGAGCTCGAGCGCGAGGGCCTGTCGGTGACCCAGGCGACGCTGTCGCGCGACCTCATCGAGCTGCGCGCGGAGAAGGTGCGCGGCGCCTCGGGCGCGCTCGTGTACGCGGTGCCGGGGGAGGGCGGGGACCGCAGCGTGCAGACCGCGGAGTCGCCCGAGTACCTCGCGGCCCGGCTCGCGCGCCTGTGCTCGGAGATGCTCGTGTCCGCCGAGGCGTCCGCGAACCTCGTCGTGCTGCGCACGCCCCCGGGTGCCGCGAACTACCTCGCGTCGGCGATCGACCACTCCGTGCTCCCGCACGTGCTCGGGTGCATCGCGGGCGACGACACGATCCTCGTCATCGCCCGCGACCCCGACGGCGGCGCGGACCTCGCCCGGCGCTTCCTCGAGCTCTCCGGACCCCACGGCGGGCCCGTCCCCGGCACGCCGGACTGACCGCCGTCGGCCCACGCCCCGCGCGGCCGCAGCGCCCTGCGAGACTGGACCCCGGACCCCACCCGCACGTCACAGAAAGAGACCGTCATGACTGAACGCGTCGTGCTCGCCTACTCGGGCGGCCTGGACACGTCGGTGGCCATCGGCTGGATCGCCGAGGCCACGGGCGCCGAGGTCGTCGCCGTCGCGGTCGACGTCGGCCAGGGCGGGGAGGACCTCGAGGTCATCCGGCAGCGTGCCCTGGACTGCGGCGCCGTCGAGGCGTACGTCGCCGACGCGCGCGACGAGTTCGCGGCGGAGTACTGCATGCCCGCGCTGCGCGCGAACGCCCTGTACCTCGACCGGTACCCGCTCGTCTCGGCGCTGTCGCGCCCGGTCATCGTCAAGCACCTCGTGCGCGCGGCGCGCCAGTTCGGCGCGACGACCGTCGCGCACGGCTGCACGGGCAAGGGCAACGACCAGGTGCGCTTCGAGGTCGCGACGACGTCCCTCGCGCCCGAGCTCAAGACGATCGCGCCCGTGCGCGACCTCGCGCTGACGCGCGAGAAGGCCATCGAGTACGCGGAGAAGCACGCGCTGCCCATCGCCACGACGAAGCACAACCCGTTCTCGATCGACCAGAACGTGTGGGGGCGCGCGGTCGAGACCGGCTTCCTCGAGGACATCTGGAACGCGCCGACCAAGGACGTCTACAACTACACCGACGACCCCACGTTCCCGCCCGTCGCGGACGAGGTCGTCGTCACGTTCGAGCAGGGCGTGCCGGTCGCGCTCGACGGCGTCGCGGTGACCCCGCTGCAGGCGATCCAGGAGATGAACCGCCGCGCGGGCGCCCAGGGCGTCGGGCGGATCGACATCGTCGAGGACCGGCTGGTGGGCATCAAGTCGCGCGAGGTCTACGAGGCGCCGGGCGCGATCGCCCTCATCGCCGCGCACCAGGAGCTCGAGAACGTCACCCTCGAGCGCGAGCAGGCCCGCTTCAAGCGCGGCGTCGAGCAGCGCTGGACCGAGCTCGTCTACGACGGCATGTGGTTCAGCCCGCTCAAGCGCTCGCTCGACGTGTTCGTCGACGACACCCAGCGCTACGTGTCCGGCGACGTGCGCCTCGTGCTGCACGGCGGGCGCGCGACCGTCACGGGCCGGCGCTCGGACGCGAGCCTCTACGACTTCAACCTCGCGACGTACGACGAGGGCGACTCGTTCGACCAGTCGCAGGCCAAGGGATTCATCGAGATCTACGGTCTCACCGCGAAGCTCGCCGCCGCGCGCGACGAGAAGTTCGGCAACGGTGTGGACCTCGGGACGGGAGAGCTGTGAGCACGCACGACGACCAGGACGGCACCGCCGTCGAGCCGACCGAGACGGCGCGCGTCAGCCTGTGGGGCGGCCGGTTCGCGGGCGGCCCCGCCGACGCGCTGGCCGCGCTGAGCAAGTCCACGCACTTCGACTGGCGCCTCGCGGGCCAGGACGTCGCGGGCTCGAAGGCTCACGCGAAGGTCCTGCACGCCGCGGGCCTGCTCGACGACGACGAGCTCGACGGCATGCTCGCCGCGCTCGAGCGCCTGCGCAAGGACGTCGCGTCGGGCGCGTTCGTCGCGGCCGACGACGACGAGGACGTGCACACCGCGCTGGAGCGCGGGCTCATCGAGCGGGCCGGGCCCGAGCTCGGCGGCAAGCTGCGCGCGGGCCGGTCGCGCAACGACCAGATCGCGACGCTCACGCGCATGTACCTGCGCGACGAGGCGCGCACGATCGCGCGCCTCGTGCTCGACGTCGTCGACGCGCTGATCGAGCAGGCCGCCGCACACCCGGGCGCGGCCATGCCCGGTCGCACGCACCTCCAGCACGCCCAGCCGGTGCTCCTCGCGCACCACCTGCTCGCCCACGCGTGGCCGCTGCTGCGCGACGTCGACCGGCTCATCGACTGGGACGTGCGCGCCGCGCGCTCGCCGTACGGGTCGGGGGCGCTCGCGGGCTCGTCGCTGGGCCTGGACCCGGCGGCGGTCGCCGCCGAGCTCGGGTTCGACGGCCCGGTCGAGAACTCGATCGACGGCACCGCGTCGCGCGACGTCGTCGCGGAGTTCGCGTTCGTCGCCGCGATGCTCGGGGTCGACCTCTCGCGCCTCGCGGAGGAGGTCATCCTCTGGGCGACGAAGGAGTTCGGCTTCGTGCGCCTGCACGACTCCTACTCCACGGGGTCGAGCATCATGCCGCAGAAGAAGAACCCGGACGTCGCCGAGCTCGCGCGCGGCAAGGCGGGCCGCCTCATCGGCGACCTGACGGGCCTGCTCGCGACGCTCAAGGGCCTGCCGCTCGCGTACAACCGCGACCTCCAGGAGGACAAGGAGCCGGTGTTCGACCAGGTCGACACGCTCGAGGTGCTCCTGCCCGCGTTCTCCGGCATGGTCGCGACCCTCGAGTTCGACACCGACCGCATGGCGTCGCTCGCGCCGCAGGGGTTCTCGCTCGCGACGGACGTCGCCGAGTGGCTCGTGCGCGAGGGCGTGCCGTTCCGCGTCGCGCACGAGGTCGCGGGCGCGTGCGTGCGCGCGTGCGAGGAGCGCGGCATCGAGCTGTGGGACCTCTCGGACGACGACCTCGCGTCGATCTCCGAGCACCTCACGCCGGGTGTGCGCGACGTGCTGAGCGTGGAGGGCTCGCTCGCGTCGCGCGACGCCGTGGGCGGCACCGCCCCGGTGCGGGTCGCCGAGCAGCTCGAGGCCGCGAAGGAGCGCTCGGCCGAGTACCGCTTCTGGGCCCAGGACTGACGGTGCCCCGGCTCGCGGTGCGGCAGGCGTGCCCGGCGGTGCGGGTGTGAGCGTCGGTCCGGACGTCCTCGCCGAGCTCGTCCGCCGGGTGCGCGACGCCGTCCCGCGCCTCGGTCCGCCCGGCCCGGGCGCGGTCGCCGCGGGGGAGTGGACGGCGTCGGGCACGCGCCTCGTCGTGGTGGACGGGCCCGCGGGCTCGGGCAAGACGACGCTCGCCGCCCAGCTCGAGGCCGCGCTGCCCGCCCAGGTGCTCCACATGGACGACCTCTACGAGGGCTGGCGCGGGCTCGAGCCCGCCTGGGCACGGCTCCACGCGTGGGTGCTGACGCCGCTCGCCGCGGGCCGGGCCGGGCGGTACCGCCGGTACGACTGGCACCTCGACCGCTTCGCCGAGTGGCACGACGTCCCGGCCGCGCCGTACCTCGTGGTCGAGGGCTGCGGGGCGGGGCGGCGCGCGGCCGACGAGGTCGCGGCGCTGCGCGTGTGGGTGGAGGCGCCGGACGACGTCCGGCTCCGGCGCGGCCTCGACCGGGACGGCGAGGACCAGCGTGACCACTGGCTCGCATGGATGGTCGCGGAGCGCGAGCACTACCGCCGCAACGCCACGCGCGAGCGCGCGGACGTCGTCCTCGACGGGTGGGGTCGGCTCGTGCGCACCGGGCGGACGGCGCCCGGCCCGGACCCGATCGCGCCCCGCACGGGCGTGGGCGGCGAGGCGTAGATTGCCCGGGACGGGAGGTGGTGGCATGCCGGCGGAGGCCTGGACGGACAGTGCGGCAGACATGGTGACGAGCACTGCGACGGACGCTGCGGCGGACGCGCCGACGGGGACGATCGGGGCCGGGGGCGCGCGCGTCGTCGGGCCGTGGGACGCCCCGGCGCGCGGCTGGTACGCGCGCGACGTGCACGAGGTCGCGCGCGACCTCCTGGGTGCCCTGCTCACGCGGCGCAGCGCCGCGGGCGACGTCACGCTGCGGATCACCGAGGTCGAGGCGTACGACGGCGAGCGCGACCCGGGCTCCCACGCGTTCCGCGGGCGCACGGAGCGCAACCGCGCCATGTTCGGCGAGCCGGGCCGCCTCTACGTCTACCGCCACCTGGGTCTGCACCACTGCGTCAACGTCGTGTGCGGGCCGGTGGGCCGCGCGTCCGCCGTCCTGCTGAGGGCCGGGGAGGTGACCGACGGCGTCGGGCTCGCCCGGTCTCGCCGGGTGGCCGCGGGCCGGTGCGACTCGGACCGTCAGATCGCGCGCGGCCCGGCGCGCCTCGCGGTCGCGCTCGACCTCGACCTGCGCCACTACGGCGCGGAGCTGACGGACCCGGACGGCGAGCTCGTGCTGCACCGGGCGACGGACGGGCCGCACCGGCCGCCGATCGCCACGGGACCGCGCGTGGGCGTGTCGGGCGACGGCGGGGACGGCGAGCTGTTCCCCTGGCGCTACTGGCTCGCGGGGGACCCGACGGTGTCCGCCTACCGCCGCGTGAGCGCGCGCTCCCGCTGAGCCGGGGCCATCGACCCGCGGCACCACGGTCCGGCGCCGCCCGCGAGGTGGGCGGTGGCCGGGCGACGGCGTCCGGCACGGCAGACTAGGACCCGCGGCCCGGAAGGGGCCGCACCCTCGTGCCCGCACGGCGGGCACTCGACGAAGGAGCAGAAGTGAGCGACGTTCTCGACGAGCTGCAATGGCGAGGCCTGGTGGCGCAGTCCACCGACGAGGCCGCGCTGCGCGCCGCGCTGGCCGAGGGCCCGATCACCTATTACTGCGGCTTCGACCCGACGGCGCCGAGCCTGCACCACGGGCACCTGGTCCAGCTCCTCCTGCTGCGCCACCTCCACCTCGCCGGCCACCGGCCGAGCGCGCTCGTGGGCGGCGCGACGGGCATGATCGGCGACCCGCGCCAGTCGGGGGAGCGGGTGCTCAACTCGAAGGAGACGGTCGCCGACTGGACCGAGCGCCTGCGCGGCCAGGTCTCGCGCTTCCTGGACTTCGAGGGGGAGAACGCGGCGCGCGTCGTCAACAACCTCGACTGGATCTCGGAGATGTCGGCGATCGACTTCCTGCGCGACGTGGGCAAGCACTACCGCCTCGGCACGATGCTCGCCAAGGACACGGTGGCGCGCCGCCTGAGCTCGGACGAGGGCATCAGCTTCACGGAGTTCAGCTACCAGATCCTCCAGGGCATCGACTTCCACGAGCTCTACCTGCGCCACGGGGTCACGCTGCAGACGGGCGGGAACGACCAGTGGGGCAACCTGCTCTCGGGCGTCGACCTCATCCGCCGGACGGAGGGCGCGTCGGTGCACGTCATGACGACGCCGCTCATCACGAAGGCCGACGGCACGAAGTTCGGCAAGACCGAGGGCGGCGCGGTCTGGCTCGACGCCGACATGATGAGCCCGTACGCGTTCTACCAGTTCTGGCTCAACGCGGCGGACGACGACGTCGTGCGGTTCCTGAAGATCTTCACCTTCCGCTCGCGCGAGGAGATCGCGGAGCTCGAGGCCGCGGTCCGGAAGCGGCCGGGCGCACGGGAGGCGCAGCGCACGCTCGCCGCCGACGTGACGACGCTCGTGCACGGGGCGGCGGCGACCGACGCGGTCATCGCGGCGAGCCAGGCGCTCTTCGGGCGTGGCGAGCTCGACGCCCTCGACGAGCGCACGCTCGAGGCGGCGGTCGCCGAGCTGCCGCGCGCGACGGCGCAGGTCGGCGACCCGGTCGTCGACCTCCTGGTGGCGGCGGGCCTCGTCGCGTCGAAGGGGGCGGCACGCCGCGCGGTCGCGGAGGGCGGCGCGTACGTCAACAACGTCAAGGTCACCGGTGAGGACGCGACGCTCGGGGCCGACGACCTGCTGCACGGACGGTTCGCGCTGCTGCGCCGGGGCAAGAAGACCCTCGGGGTCGCCGTCGCCGGCTGATCCGGAGGGCGAGGGACAGGAGGGGCCGGGCCGCGTCGAGCGGTGCCGGCCCCTCCTGCGTCGGGTCCCGCGAGGGCGGCACGGAGCGGATTTGGCACTCCCGCGGAGCGCGTGTAGTGTTCTCGACGTTCGCCCGGCAGGGAGGAACGGACACCGGGTCTCGATCATCCGAGACGGTGGCTGGTCCCCCGGGCGGTCCCCTCGAAGATCGACAGGGTGCTTCGCGCGCCCTGAGGATGTTCGAGGCTGCTGGCTCCACGGCCGGCCCTCCGAGCTCGGAACGCCGAGTTGGAAGGGACACCGAGGATCTGGTAGATTAGAGAAGTTGCCCCAAGCGAGGTTCTGCCCGGTCGGGTGGTGCTGAGTTGGTGTGTGTCGGTTGTTTGAGAACTCAACAGTGTGCTTGTTAGTCAATGCCAAATTTTTTGTCCCTGTGGCATGGCTGGCCTGGTTGCCCGTCCGGGTGGTTGGGTTGGTTGTGTCTGGGATTCCTTTGGTTGATTTCGGAAGATGATGTCATCTTTCGTGTTGATGCCAGTTTTGTGAACCCTGTTGGGGTTCGCTTCGTATGGATTGTTCACTGCTGGGTTTTGTCCTGGTGGTGGGCGTTGTTCATTTACGGAGAGTTTGATCCTGGCTCAGGACGAACGCTGGCGGCGTGCTTAACACATGCAAGTCGAACGATGATGCCCAGCTTGCTGGGCGGATTAGTGGCGAACGGGTGAGTAACACGTGAGTAACCTGCCCTTGACTTCGGGATAACTCCGGGAAACCGGGGCTAATACCGGATATGAGCCGTCCTCGCATGGGGGTGGTTGGAAAGTTTTTCGGTCAGGGATGGGCTCGCGGCCTATCAGCTTGTTGGTGGGGTGATGGCCTACCAAGGCGACGACGGGTAGCCGGCCTGAGAGGGCGACCGGCCACACTGGGACTGAGACACGGCCCAGACTCCTACGGGAGGCAGCAGTGGGGAATATTGCACAATGGGCGAAAGCCTGATGCAGCGACGCCGCGTGAGGGATGAAGGCCTTCGGGTTGTAAACCTCTTTCAGCAGGGAAGAAGCGCAAGTGACGGTACCTGCAGAAGAAGCGCCGGCTAACTACGTGCCAGCAGCCGCGGTAATACGTAGGGCGCAAGCGTTGTCCGGAATTATTGGGCGTAAAGAGCTCGTAGGCGGTTTGTCGCGTCTGGTGTGAAAACTCGAGGCTCAACCTCGAGCTTGCATCGGGTACGGGCAGACTAGAGTGCGGTAGGGGAGACTGGAATTCCTGGTGTAGCGGTGGAATGCGCAGATATCAGGAGGAACACCGATGGCGAAGGCAGGTCTCTGGGCCGCAACTGACGCTGAGGAGCGAAAGCATGGGGAGCGAACAGGATTAGATACCCTGGTAGTCCATGCCGTAAACGTTGGGCACTAGGTGTGGGGCTCATTCCACGAGTTCCGTGCCGCAGCAAACGCATTAAGTGCCCCGCCTGGGGAGTACGGCCGCAAGGCTAAAACTCAAAGGAATTGACGGGGGCCCGCACAAGCGGCGGAGCATGCGGATTAATTCGATGCAACGCGAAGAACCTTACCAAGGCTTGACATGCACGAGAAGCCACCAGAGATGGTGGTCTCTTTGGACACTCGTGCACAGGTGGTGCATGGTTGTCGTCAGCTCGTGTCGTGAGATGTTGGGTTAAGTCCCGCAACGAGCGCAACCCTCGTCCCATGTTGCCAGCGGGTTATGCCGGGGACTCATGGGAGACTGCCGGGGTCAACTCGGAGGAAGGTGGGGATGACGTCAAATCATCATGCCCCTTATGTCTTGGGCTTCACGCATGCTACAATGGCCGGTACAAAGGGCTGCGATACCGTAAGGTGGAGCGAATCCCAAAAAGCCGGTCTCAGTTCGGATTGGGGTCTGCAACTCGACCCCATGAAGTCGGAGTCGCTAGTAATCGCAGATCAGCAACGCTGCGGTGAATACGTTCCCGGGCCTTGTACACACCGCCCGTCAAGTCACGAAAGTCGGTAACACCCGAAGCCCATGGCCCAACCGTTCGCGGGGGGAGTGGTCGAAGGTGGGACTGGCGATTGGGACTAAGTCGTAACAAGGTAGCCGTACCGGAAGGTGCGGCTGGATCACCTCCTTTCTAAGGAGCTACCAACCCTCGCCTTGCCGGTGTTTGCTGGTGGGTGGGTGGTTCAGGTGCCACGCCATCGCCGTCCGTGTGGTGGGTGGTTGCTCATGGGTGGAACATTGACGAAAGAGCTTTCTTGGTCTTGCTGGTGTCAGTACCTGCCGGCTCGCACGTGTCTCTTCGGGGTGCGTGCGGGTGGTGGTGGAACATCACGGGTGAGGTCTGGGGGGCTTGTCGAGCACACTGTTGGGTCCTCAGGTCACCGGCCACCGGTTGGTGGGGTGCCTGGTACGGGCCGGTCCTTGGACCACGAACCGCTTCGTCTGCGCTCTTGTATGAGGGTGTGGGTGGGGTAGGCGGGTCTGGTGGGGTCGGGGTCGTTGGTTGTTTGAGAACTGCACAGTGGACGCGAGCATCTTTGTAAAGATCAAGACGCACCCTCTTGGGGGTGTGGTTCTTGGTTCTCTGCAGTTTTGTTGTTTTTGTTGAAGTTTTTAAGGGCACAGGGTGGATGCCTTGGCACTAGGAGCCGAAGAAGGACGTGGTAGCCTGCGATAAGCCTCGGGGAGCTGGCAAACGAGCTGTGATCCGAGGGTTTCCGAATGGGGGAACCCCGCACGAGTCATGTCGTGTGACCCGCACCTGAATATATAGGGTGTGTGGAGGGAACGTCGGGAAGTGAAACATCTCAGTACCGACAGGAAGAGATATTCCGTGAGTAGTGGCGAGCGAAAGCGGATGAGGCCAAACCGGGCGCGTGTTCAAGCTGTCAGGCGTTGCGTGTTCGGGGTTGTGGGACCCTTCTGGTGGATCTGACAGTCCACCGGGGAGTAAGAAAGCCGTGTCATAGTCGAACCGCATTGAAAGGCGGACCATAGACGGTGCGAGTCCGGTAGACGAAATGGTGCGGCCTCCCGAAGGGGATCCCAAGTAGCACGGGGCCCGAGAAATCTCGTGTGAATCTGGCAAGACCACTTGCTAAGCCTAAATACTACCTAGTGACCGATAGCGGACCAGTACCGTGAGGGAAAGGTGAAAAGTACCCCGGGAGGGGAGTGAAATAGTACCTGAAACCGTGTGCCTACAATCCGTTGGAGCCTCCTTGGCTGGGGTGACAGCGTGCCTTTTGAAGAATGAGCCTGCGAGTTAGTGCTCAGTGGCGAGGTTAACCCGTGTGGGGAAGCCGTAGCGAAAGCGAGTCCGAACAGGGCGCCCATAGTCGCTGGGTCTAGACCCGAAGCGAAGTGATCTAGCCATGGGCAGGTTGAAGCGCGGGTAAGACCGCGTGGAGGACCGAACCCACCAGGGTTGAAAACCTGGGGGATGACCTGTGGTTAGGGGTGAAAGGCCAATCAAACTTCGTGATAGCTGGTTCTCCCCGAAATGCATTTAGGTGCAGCGTCACGTGTTTCTTGCCGGAGGTAGAGCTACTGGATGGCCGATGGGCCCTACAAGGTTACTGACGTCAGCCAAACTCCGAATGCCGGTAAGTGAAAGCGTGGCAGTGAGACTGCGGGGGATAAGCTCCGTAGTCGAGAGGGAAACAGCCCAGACCACCGGCTAAGGCCCCTAAGCGTGTGCTAAGTGGGAAAGGATGTGGAGTTGCACAGACAACCAGGAGGTTGGCTTAGAAGCAGCCACCCTTGAAAGAGTGCGTAATAGCTCACTGGTCAAGTGATTCCGCGCCGACAATGTAGCGGGGCTCAAGTACACCGCCGAAGCCGTGGCATCTGCGCTCAACTCAGGCCTTCGTGGTCCAGAGGCGCAGGTGGGTAGGGGAGCGTCGTGTGGGCGGTGAAGCCGCGGGGGAACCCAGCGGTGGAGCCCACACGAGTGAGAATGCAGGCATGAGTAGCGAAAGACGGGTGAGAAACCCGTCCGCCGAATGACCAAGGGTTCCAGGGCCAGGTTAATCCGCCCTGGGTAAGTCGGGACCTAAGGCGAGGCCGACAGGCGTAGTCGATGGACAAGGAGTTGATATTCTCCTACCGGCGAAGAACCGCCCATACCGAGCCCGGTGATGCTGACCGCCCAAACCTGCCCATCGACCCTTCGGGGTCACCGGGCAGGGGCGCGCGGGACCCAATCCGGTAGTAGGTAAGCGTATTAACAGGGGTGACGCAGGAAGGTAGCCCGGCGTGGCGATGGTAGACCACGTCCAAGGCTGTAGGCCGTCGGGTAGGCAAATCCGCCCGACATCAAGGCTGAGAGCTGACGGTGAGCGCACAAGCGCGAACTGGGTGATCCTATGCTGCCAAGAAAAGCCTCGACGCGAGGTTCTAGCCGCCCGTACCCCAAACCGACTCAGGTGGTCAGGTAGAGAATACTAAGGCGATCGAGAGAATCGTGGTTAAGGAACTCGGCAAAATGCCCCCGTAACTTCGGGAGAAGGGGGGCCCGAAGCGTGAACACCCTCGCGGTGGGAGCGTGGACGGCCGCAGAGACCAGGGAGAAGCGACTGTTTACTAAAAACACAGGTCCGTGCGAAGTCGCAAGACGATGTATACGGACTGACGCCTGCCCGGTGCTGGAAGGTTAAGAGGACGGGTCAACCCTTCGGGGTGAAGCTCAGAATTTAAGCCCCAGTAAACGGCGGTGGTAACTATAACCATCCTAAGGTAGCGAAATTC
>ERZ1464601.95-NODE-95-length-12078-cov-6.481411_pt1 | contig 12078 bp, 10 predicted proteins | sample MGYA00563999_ERZ1464601 | MGnify/ENA primary metagenome ERZ1464601 (study PRJEB39283, sample SAMN07833290) | human skin metagenome | isolation source: Scalp | host: Homo sapiens | place: India: Bengaluru | collected 2015-03-13 ... | reverse complement strand
TATCGACGTTGACCATGCCAGCCACGGAGTCCAGCTTTCCCAACATCTGGAACTTCATTGGCAGGGTCGTCGAGCCCAACGCCACCTTGGTGGTGGGAATGGTGATCCGCTGCGCCTTGGCGAGCTCACCGTCCAGATGCGGGTCGGGGGCACCACACTGCACCAGGACGTACTGCACCGGTTTCGTCGCGGTGTTCGACGGGTGCTTGAGCGTCACGATCTTGTACGACTTGTGGTACGACACGGTGATGTCGCGAGCGTCGCCGAAGGTGGCCTTGTCGCCGAAGTAATCCTTCGAGGGGTCGAAGTCCTTGATGCAGCCCTGCCGGGAGGGCCCGCTGGACGACGTGTTCGCCGAGGAACCTGACTGCTCGGAGTGTGAGCACCCGGTGAGGGTGGCGACGCACATGGTGGTGGCGGCCAGACCCGCCACCAGACGATTGATGGACATGTTTGCTCCAGAAAATGGTGAAGGGAGGGTGTGCGGCGAGCAACGCCGTCGAGGGATCAGCTGAGCTTGGTGTAGTAGTACGGGGTGTACCCCTTCATGAGGTCTGGGTGGAAGATGTAGGTGAGGTCAGCCAGTACGACGTCGGGCTGGACGATCCCGGACTGCCAGAAGTCGTTTCCGGTGTCTGGGGCAGTGCGTTTGCTGGGGTTCCAGACGTTGCCATGCTTAAAGGCCGACAGGTTCGCGTAGCGCGGGTTCTGCTTGAGGGCGTCATCCTTGCCGTGCCACGTCGTCATGGACATGTAGTTGCCGTTGAGCCAGAAGTCGGCCTTGGAACCGTACTTGAAGACGACCTCGGCGTCGGTTGGGGTGGCTCCGTTGCCCTTGACGGCCTGGGCCATGACGTCGGAAGCTCCGGCGTCGGTCATGAACTTGATCATGTAGGAGTCGGCCCCCGGGACGTACCACTGCCCCTTGGTCTCCTGACCGACGAGCACGCTGGGTTTGTCGGCAGCGTTCTTGGCCTTCTTCGCCACCTCGGCGTAACGCTCGGCGATGCTGTCGAAACTCTTCGTGGCGGCGCCCTCCTTGTTGAGCAGGATGCCGTAGGCTTTCATCCACTCGGCCCGAGCTAGCGGGGTGGACTCGAGGTAGTCGAGGTCTTGCAGCACCGGGATGCCGGCGGACTGCACCTGCTTGAACTCTCCCACCTCTGAGCTGGCAGCCAGCACGGCGTCGGGTTTGAGGGAGATGATCTTCTCTGTGTCGATCTGCATCCTGCTCGATCCGTAGCTTGATATGTGGCGGGCCTCAAGGGCCTCACGTGCCGGTCCGCGATAGATCTGCTCGATCTGGTTGACGCCGACGATAGAGTCCAGGGCCCCCAAGGTGTGGAAGACCGGAATCTGGGTGGTGGAGGAGGCGGCGACCCGTTTGACCGGGACGTCGATGATCGGGGCCTTGGCGAGGTCACCAGTGAGTGCCGGCTTGGGAGCACCGCACTGCAGCAGCACGAAGGTCTGTGCCGGCCTGTCCTGCTCACCGAGGGTGAGAACCTTGTAGGACTTGTGGTAGCTGACGTGGACGTTCCTGGCCCCGGTGAAGGTGGCCTTGTCACCGAAGTAATCCTCGTCCTTGTCGAACTCCCCAGACTTGATGCACCCCGACATGTTGGCACCGGTGCCGACTGACGGGGCGGCTGTCGAGGTGTTCAGTGAGGTGGTTCTGTCGCTCGAACCCGAGCAGCCCGTCAGGGCCAGGGCGGGTGCGACGAAGAGGGTAATGAGGGCCGAGATCTTCCTCGGCATCGTCTTCGGAGTATTCACGCGGTTCTCCCTGCGGTCATGCCGCAGGTTTCGCGGAGGCGCACATAGTGTGCCCGGCAGACTCCTACGGCGAGAGTCAACAACTGCCACTCCTCAGAGAGTCGACCGGACTGAGCCTTGCAGGCATTACCGTTGCGCGACAGTGTCGGATTTGCACCGACTTCGCCCACTGCGGAGTGCCCCAAACCGAATCCGACTCGAGGCAATCGCACACTAACACCATGCATATGGGGTTCGTCGCGGGGGATGGAAAATGCTGCAGGTAGTTCCAGGTAGCGAATCGTCAGGAGCGCAGGTGCCCGATGACTGCCCACGGTCGTTCGGGGTTGACCAGGGCGTGCAACTGCTCAAGATTGGTTTTGGCACAGGCCATGACGACGCATGTGGCCGGGCCGCCGGAGCGGGTTAGGTCGACGTCGGTGGGTTGGAATGCGACGCGCAGTCCCGCAGTGGAGGCCAGCTGTTTGGCCTCCCAGGCCACCCCATGAGACCCGACCGGGACACAGTCGTGCACCTTCCCCGAAGCCATTAGTGCCCTAACCTCCGTGACGTCCACAATCTCGCGCCGACCAGGGGCGACGTCATCGTCAGGGGCCGAGATCGGAGCGCCGACACACACCAAGACGTCTCCGTCTAGGGACTTCGGCACATCCTCGTGGTGCATGACTCCGATAATCGTCCCCCCGACGCCGGTTTGGGTGGTGGCGACGTTGTCCTCCGTCGATCCGGTAACCGCATCTGGGTCGATCCCGGCGTCGAGCGCACAGCGTCGGAATTCGGCGATCATGGGCTGAGCAGATGCACTGTCCTGGCACAGTGTGTCGACGAGGACAAGCGGACGCGCACCGGCGCACAGCACCTCCAGCAGCGGCACTCGCGCTCCCAAGTGGGCGCACCACACCGGGTCGGCCGGGTAGGAATCGTCGGGACGCGGCCCGATGCCGCCGATCGTGTCACAGGCGATGACCAGACGGGAGGCCGGGATATCGGCCAGCAGTAGGTCGCGTAGTCGGGTGATGGACAAGCACCGGGAGGGGACACGGTTCGGGGCGGTCATGGTGTTATTCAACCGCCCCGAAACCGCATCGTCAGGACGTCACGGCAGGATGTCCTCGTAGTAGGTGTTCTTCAATAGCTTCGACAACAGCCAGCTACCGGGCAAGCGACCATTGTTGAGGGTTTTGGCGGAGGCCAGCAGGGAGCGGATGTCGTACTGGGTTGGCCAGATCGGCGGGATGTCACGGTCAAGGTCGAGCAGGCCGTAGACGGCCATCATTGCGGTGCGTGCCGAACCCTCGGTGGTGAAGACGCAGTCATCGGGGGTTTCGACGAACTGGCCTAGGCAAGCCAGGTTGACGCAGCCGTCCGGGATGACCTCCGGGCGATCGCCCTTGCCGCGGGGCATGAAGAAGGCCGTGATCCACGGCATCGTCGCGATTCGCACCTTGGTGTGGGCCTTGACCTCCTCGAACTGGTCGAGCAGTCCGAAGTGATAGCAGTACTCTTTGAGCAGTTCCTCGCCGGTGCATTCCAGCATTGTCTTGTTGACGACGTCGCCCTTTTCGAACGGGTACAGCCCGTAGGCCCATGCCACGCCCCAGTCTTCAGGCTGGCCATGGAACTGTGGCTGACGATTCATCGTCAGCGAGATGCACCACGACGAGTCCTCGGCGGTGATGATGCCGCCGGTGACGGTGCGCCCGGACAACGGATCGTTGCCGGTCAGCTCCTTGATCTTCTTGAGGAACGGGTGGTCACGACCGATGAAGTTGAAGCTGATTGATTGCCACACCGTCTTGTCAGCGTCGCCGCAGAAGACATCGGGACGTCCGAACGCGGGGGAGCGGCGAACCAGGTTGCGCCACAGCTCCCAGCCGGCCTGCATGTCTTTGTGGTAAGGGGCAGGGGTGTCCATGTCGCCGTATCCGGTGCACTCGGTAAGTGAACCGTTGGTCACGAACACCAGGTCCTTGGCGGACATGTCGATGCGATGCTCGCCACCCTCCTTATCGCGCCACAGGATGCCGCGGGCGATCTTGCGGTGGGCGGTGATCTCTAGGTCGACGTCGTAGACGAGGGTGTCGTACTGGAAGTTCACGCCCTTTTCGGTGAGCCACTTCACCAACGGGACGACGAAGGAGTCGTGCTGGTTGTAGCGACTGAATCGCAGACAGGACAGATTCGAGAAACCGGGAAGATACTGCAGGAAGCGGTGCATGTACCGTTTGAGCTCGGTAAGGGACTGCCACTGCTCGAAGGCGAACATCGTCTTCCACAGCAGGTAGAAGGTGGACTGCAGGAAGTCCTCGTCGCACCAGTCCTCGATCGACTTGTAGTAGGTGTGCGACTCCTTGGCCAGCAAGAGCCTCCCGATGTCGAGCTGGCCTTTCTTGTTGAGCCCCATCTTTGAGGCGTCGCGCTTGTGACCGCGATTATTGATAATCCGACACGGATTGATGTTGGGGTCGTTCTCGTTCACGATCCGGAATTCATCCAGAACGCTGTAGGGTTCGGGCATCTCCAAGGCTGGGATGTCTTTCATGATGTCCCAGAAACACTCGAAGTGTTGCCCCATCTCACGACCACCGCGAGCGATGAAGCCCTTCTCCGTATCCCCTGCTCCGTCGAACGCGCCGCCGGGTTCTGACATTTCCTCGAGGATGGTGATGTTCTCCCCAGGCATCTGGGCGTCGCGAATCAAGTAGGCAGCGGAAAGAAGCGAGGCGATGCCCGAGCCGACGAGGTATGCCTTGCGCTCAGCGACGTCATCGGGCGGTACAGGGTGGTTCTGGGTGTAGCGGCCGAGGTCGTTCTGCACGAAAGGGTTGCCATCCGGGCTCACAGGGTAGCTGCGTTGATAAATGTGTTGGAAGTTCGTCATGACTGCTCCTCACACGACTTCGTCGGAAGTTCTTCGGTGAACTTCGACCAGTTCCCACGATAGCGCTGTCACCGCCTAATGGACCCTTGCCAACGACTTTTGTAGGAGTTTTGCAGGTGTTCGGTCGGTTTTCAGCGGCGGAGCGCAAGTTGTGGTGGGGTGACATACTGGTCTTTGGACACGGGGTGCGCCTCGGTGGCGCTGAGATCACACCCGTGGAACCTGATCTAGTTCGTACTGGCGAAGGGATGTCCGAGATGACCACTAGTGATGCGCTTGCCGAGCGGGGAACAATTCCCCGCGTCCTGTCAATTGCGGGTACCGATCCGTCCGGTGGAGCTGGCACCGCAGCCGACACCAAATCAATCGTCGCGGCAGGTGGAGATGCGATGGTTGTCGTCACCTCCGTGGTCGCCCAGACCGCCGCTCGTCTGCGAGCGTACCACGCGCCGCCGGGCGCCGGCCTGGTCCAGCAACTGGCCGCTGTCAGTGATGACGTGAGAATCGACGCCGTCAAAACCGGAATGCTCGGCACCGCTGAGATCGTCGACGCGGTTGCGACCTTCCTCGACGAGCATCGACCGCCGGTAGTCGTCGTCGATCCGGTAATGGTCGCCACTAGCGGGGACCGCCTTCTTGCCCCCGACGCAGAGGCTGCCATGCGCGAGTTTTGTTGCCGCGCAACCGTCATCACCCCGAATATTCCGGAGCTCGCGGTGCTGTGCCGGAGCGAGCCGGCGACGACCCCGGAGCAGGCCGTGGAGCAGGCTCGTCGGTGGGCGGCTGAGACGGGAGTGGCTGTCGTCGTCAAGACCGGGCATTTGAATTCGCAGCGGGTCGACAATATGTGGGTGACGCCGGAAGGAGCAATGCACACCGTCCCGGCGGCGCGGGTGAAGACGACCAACACCCACGGTACCGGGTGCTCACTGTCCTCAGCCTTGGCGACCCGGTTGGGTGCCGGTGACACCCCGGGGGATGCCCTGGCGTGGGTCACCGACTGGCTGCACGAAGCGATTCAGTACGGGTCGGCGCTGAACGTCGGTAAGGGCCACGGCCCGGTGGACCACTCCCATCGGGCACGTCGGCTGGCCAAGGACGCCTCGGCAGTGGCGTGGTTTGCGCCCATCGACCCCTTGGAATCCCCGCAAGGGTTGGTTGGATCGGCAGAGCCTGCACCGGACGCGGTGGTTGCCCCAGCCGGCCCATGGACGACGGCCCTGTGGCAAGCAAGTGGGGACATCGCTCGTCGCATTGAGGACTCGGATTTTGTTGCCGCTCTCGTCGACGGCACCCTGTCGAAGCCGGCCTTCGAGTTCTACCTGGGGCAGGACGCTCTGTACCTCACCTACTATTCACGAGCTTTGGCATCCTTGGCGGCTCGTGCTGTCGACCCGGAGGAGTCAGTGTGGTGGGCGCAGTCCTCTCAGGCGTGCCTTGTTGAGGAGGCAGAACTGCACCGCTCTTGGTTAGGGGATCACATCGACGTGGTTGCCGGGCCGGTGACCTTGGCCTACACGGACTTTCTGCTGGCCCGGGCATTGGGTGACGACTACGTCGTCGGTACGGCAGCGGTACTGCCTTGTTTCTGGCTTTATGCACACTTGGGTGCCAAGGTTCCGCACGTTCCCGACGACCACCCTTACGCCTCATGGTTGCAGACCTATGGGGATCCCGAGTTCGTCGAGGGGGCGTCACACACCATCGGTCTGGTGGAGAAAGCCTTCCAGAACGCCTCCGCCGTCACCAGGGCTCGCGCTGCCCATGCCTACCTGCCGGCCTGCCGTCACGAATTGGAGTTCTTCGAACGAGCTTTGCGGGTCTGACTAGCTCGGCTGCTCACACATCATAGGACGACCCTGGTGTCTGTTGCGCGCCTGGCCTCGGCTGGAACGTCGATGCCCTCTGAGGGACGCGCTGCCCTGTGGGCGGGTGTTGTCGGGCCCCGATGGACCATTGCCTCACCGCCGCCGTTGCCGCGCGGCCCGGAGGAACCCCTTGGGTGCTCGCCCCGACGGCCATCGGGCTAGTCCCGGTGCGTACTCGGATGGCTCGGGAATTCCTTGATGCTGGGCCCGACGTGGCCGGGGAGGTTGCGGCAGCGCGTGCTGGCGGACCCGGAAGTTTTCGGGTGCAGCTGCGTGATGCCCTTGACGAGGCGGCGAGAACCGCAAAATAGGAGATGAGATGACTTTAGACCTGCGGTGCTATTTGGTGACGTCGGGGACTGGTCGGCACACCGTCGAGACTGCGGCAGCGGCCGCTGGGGCGGGTGCCGGGATGGTGCAGGTACGGGCCAAGGAATTGTCCACTCGTGATCTGTTCAGTCTGGTTTTGCAGGTCGGCGAGGCGGTTCGTCGAGCGAACCCCGCGACGCGGGTGGTCGTGGATGACCGCGCCGATGTCGCCTGGGCGGCCATACGGGCGCGAGGGAACGTCCACGGGGTGCACGGCGGAGTGACGGATGTGCCGGTGCGTGCTGCGCGGGCGATGCTGGGCCCCGACGCGATCGTCGGTTACACCACGGGAACCTTGGACCTCGTGAGATCGGCCGAACCGTTCGCTGATGCGCTCGACTATGTGGGTGCGGGACCGTTCCGACCCACCCCGACCAAGGAATCGGGCCGCTCCCCGCTCGGCGTTCAGGGGTATCCGGCCTTAGTAGGGGCGAGCAGCCTGCCGGTTGTCGCTATCGGTGACGTCCAGGTGGCCGATGTCCCTGCTTTGGCGGCCACCGGTGTGGCCGGTGTCGCGATGGTGCGGGCCATCATGGCCTCCGATGACCCTGCCGCAGTGGTGCGGCAGGTTGTGCAGTCTTTCGATGAGGTGCGGGTTAGCTGATGCTCTGAGGCGGTTTGGTGGGCTGACGTTGTTTCCCCGTTGGCGTAGGCATTGAGGTTGTGACTTTATCCCGTGTTGACGCTTCTGCTCTGTTCCCCTCAGCTCCGTGTGGTGATACTTCACCATCATGGATGACCACCTCACCCACACACTTTCACCTCACCTCTGTGTGGCGATATGGGTCGTGATCGTTGGGGATGCCTGGTGGGGTTGCAGACCGTGGGTTCGTAACCCTGATTTCCACAACCGGACACAATCACCTGCCGTCTAGCTAGAGAAATCAGCAAGGTTTACGCCGGTACGGCGCCATTCATGATCTGGCGCAGGACCTGGTTGGTGAGCGTGGTCTTAGGGCGGTGACGTTTGTGCAAGTGATTGATGATCCAGTCCAGCACGAACTTCGGATCGCGCCGCAGCATCGTCGGGGTGGCGTGTAGGATTCTCCACCCGGCCTGCTCCAGATGGGCCGAACGCACCATCATCGCCTCGTACCCTTCCGGGGTGCCGTGGACCGAGCGGCCTTCCATTTCCACGCCCAGCATCTCAGCCTGGAACGCTTGATCCAGGACATAGCGATAATTCCCCTCACCAACCCACACTTGGTGGTTCGGCTTGTGACCAGTGATCCCGGTTGCCCGTAGGATTCGCGCTAATTCCAGCTCCGGGATCGACCAAGGATTTAGGTCGATGTCGGCTAGCGCACGGTCGACTTCGGCCTTCGAGTACCGGCCGGTGAGGGCTTTACGGGCCGCCCGGCATGAGGCCGGGGTCACTAGGCGTTGGCGCAGAGCCTGGCACACCCAGTCCCACTGTCCCTGGATTGCCAGGATGATCACCGATACTTCTGGGATCGCGACTCGTATTCCTTCTTCTTCGATGGTGAAATAGTGGGGCACGTGCCAGCGATGCACCCAGATACGGGGTCGCCTCAGACGGCGAGTGGGCGAGAACGCCTCGATGGCCTGGATGCCGGTGTAGTCCCAGCAGCGCTGAGTGACCGGATTCTTCAGTCCGAGCAACACCAAGGCGGCCATGCCGACCAGCGTCGCGTCGCGGTGCCACAACTTCAGTGCTTGGATCATCGTAGTGACGTGGCGGGCAGCGCCGGTGGCGGCCACCACTCCCGGCAGGATGCGTACCGTATCGCCCCGGGCGACGGACCGGTCAGCCTGGCCTCGCAATGGGCTGTCACGGACAATGCGCGCCACCCCGCCGTTGCTGCGCAGCTCTAGTTCAAAGTTTTCCCTCATGTCCACAGTTATCGACACAGGCCCGCGGATGCACCACGTTTTTTGAACCTGTGGACAACCCGGCCCAGATCAGCCGTACTGGCTGTGGATAAGTCGTCACCTACTCGCATCCCAGCCACGTGAGATGGCACCACGGGCAGCCACCACCCCAATCACCACACTCAGGGTGGAGGAGGTGAAGGGGCACCGTGGTGACGGGTCCATGGCGGGAAGAGGGTGATGTGGCGAGGAGAGCCGTAATGATGATGAGGCCAAGGAGGGGATGGTACGTGGAACTTGTGTGATGGGGTCGCCGGGGTGACTAGCGCTCCCAGAACGGTTTCGACCTGGGAGTGTTAGGAAACCGTCAGGAGCCCGCCCAGCCCCAGATGGGATCCGGAGGGAAGCGCGGCCGCGGCCGGGGCCCGCGGTGTCGATGGGTGGTGGTGCCGCAACCGGCACCCCGGAAACCCCGGGTCGTCGTCAAGGAGCCCGTCATGCTCGACGTCATCTGGCTGCTCGGTGTCATCGCCTTGTTCATCCTGCTCGCCCTGTGCGTGAAGGGGGTCGATGCGCTATGACCATCCTTAATCTGGTGGCCGCCATCCTCGGTATCGCCGCCGTTGTGTATCTCGTGATTGCCCTTATCCGCCCGGAGCGTTTCTAATGACGTGGATCTGTTTCCTGGCGGGTCTGGCTCTGCTCGCCATCGCGCTCGGTATCGCTCAGCATCACCTGGGCACCTACATGGCCCGTGTCTTCACCTCTGACAAGGACACGAGGGTCGAGACCTGGTGTTACCGCGTCATGGGGGTCAATCCCCGTGCCGGTCAGACGTGGAAGTCTTATGCTCGCGCAGTACTGGCTTTCAGTTTCTGCGGAGTCGTCTTCCTCTACGCTCTGCAACGTCTCCAGCCATGGCTGCCATGGTCCCTGGGGAAGGGATCAGTAAATCCGGCGGTCTCCTTCAACACCGCGATCTCTTTCGTCACGAACACCAATTGGCAGGCCTACTCACCGGAGGCGACCCTCGGGCACTTCGTCCAGCTCGCTGGCCTGTGCGTGCAGAATTTCGTCTCCGCCGCTACCGGCATCGCGATTGCTGTTGCGCTGATTCGCGGATTCGTTGGCCACGGTGAGCACACCATCGGCAACTTCTGGGTGGATCTCACCCGCTGCACGTATCGCAACCTCATGCCGATTGCCGCCGTAGCGGAAATCCTGCTATGCGCAGGGGGCGCGGGCCAGAATTTCACCGGGTTCCTGCACGTGACCGGTGTGGCTGGCGGAAACCAGGTCATCCCGGGCGGTCCCGTCGCCTCTCAGGAGGCCATCAAGGAGCTTGGCACTAACGGTGGTGGTTTCTTTAACGGTAACTCGTCTCACCCCTTCGAGAATCCGCAACCGTGGACGAACATGCTCGAGATCTTCCTCATCCTGCTCATCCCGTTCTCGCTGCCTCGCACCTTCGGGAAGATGGTGGAAGATGTGCGGCAGGGCAGGGCGATACTCGCTGCGATGGTCGTCCTGTTCACCGTCAACCTATGTGCCATGGCCGCTGCCGAATTTTCTGGCCACGGTACTGCCGCACGCCTCGCGGGAGCCCCGATGGAGGGCAAGGAGCAGCGCTTCGGATTGGCTCAGTCGGTCCTCTTCGCTAACTCGACGACGATGACCTCCACCGGCGCTGTCGCCTCGGTGCACGACTACTTCCCCGCCCTCGCAGGGCTGATCACCCTGCTCAACATGATGCTCGGCGAGATTAGCCCTGGCGGTGTGGGGAGCGGTCTCTATGGCATGCTCGTTATCGCCGTCATCGCGGTCTTCATCGCCGGCTTGCTGGTCGGTCGTACGCCGGAATACCTTGGCAAGAAGATCGGCCCGCGTGAGATGAAGCTATCGGACTTGTACATCCTCGTGATGCCGACTCTGGTGCTATGCGGCGTAGCCTTGAGCCTGGCCGTCCCGGGCCTACGCAGTAGTGTCAATACCTCGATCGCCAACCCGGGCGAGCACGGGCTGTCCGAGCTGGTATACGCCTTCACCTCAGCCGCCAACAACAATGGTTCGGCCTTCGCCGGTTTGGACGCCTCGACGAACTGGCTGTGTGCCGCCCTCGGTGCGGCCATGCTCCTCGGGCGCTTCGTACCGATCATCCTCATCCTTGCCCTGTCGGGTGCCTTGGTCGAACGTGAACCAGTGCCCGTCACCGCCGGCACCCTTCCCACGCACAATGCGTTGTTCACGACCCTGATCGTGTTCACCGCGATCCTCGTCACAGCGCTTGTCTTCTTTCCGGTCCTCACGCTCGGACCGCTGGCCGAAGGACTGATCTGATCATGACCGTCATCCCTTCGAATTCGCGTTCCCGCGGTCTCACCGGGACTCAGGCGCGTCAGGCCCTGCCCGGAGCCCTTCGTAAGCTTGATCCGCGTTTTCAGTGGCGCAACCCGGTTATGTTTTTGGTGTGGATTGGCGCAGTCCTGACAACCATCATCGCTGGCCTGGAACTGCTCACTGGTGTCACCGACGGCGGTGTTTCCGTCGGTTTTTCCATGGCCATTGCGGTGTGGCTGTGGCTGACCGTCATCTTCGCCAACCTTGCCGAGTCGATCGCTGAGGGTCGCGGCAAGGCCCAGGCCGAGTCATTGGGCAAGACCCGCACCGCCACCAGCGCGATTCGCGTCGACGGGTGGGACGAGCGGAACGATCCGTCCGCCGAGCACACCACGACAACCGAGGTCGTCTCCTCGGAGCTCAGGTATGGCGACGTCGTCGTCGTGGCGGCGGGCCAGACGATCCCTGGTGACGGCGACATCGTCTGGGGCATCGCTTCGGTCGACGAATCGGCCATCACCGGTGAGTCAGCCCCCGTGGTACGGGAGTCCGGCGGCGACCGTTCTGCCGTCACCGGTGGTACGACAGTGCTTTCGGACCGTATCGTCGTCAAAATCACCTCGAAGCCCGGGCAAAGTTTCGTCGACCGCATGATCGCCCTGGTTGAGGGGTCCGGACGTCAGAAGACCCCCAACGAGATTGCCCTCAATATTTTGCTGGCGAGCCTCTCGATTGTCTTTGTCCTCGTCACCCTGACCCTCAACCCGATTGCGTCCCTGGCCGCCAGGCCGGTGAGCGTCACGGTATTGGTGGCGCTGCTGGTCTGCCTCGTCCCGACGACGATCGGTGCTCTGCTGTCGGCCATCGGCATCGCGGGTATGGACCGCCTGGTGCAGCACAACGTGTTGGCAATGTCCGGACGCGCGGTGGAGGCCGCTGGCGACGTTACGACTCTTCTGCTCGACAAGACTGGCACCATCACCTACGGAAACCGTCGTGCCAGCGAATTCATAC
>ERZ1464601.94-NODE-94-length-12119-cov-13.537384_pt1 | contig 12119 bp, 8 predicted proteins | sample MGYA00563999_ERZ1464601 | MGnify/ENA primary metagenome ERZ1464601 (study PRJEB39283, sample SAMN07833290) | human skin metagenome | isolation source: Scalp | host: Homo sapiens | place: India: Bengaluru | collected 2015-03-13 ... | reverse complement strand
CCCGGCCCCCGTGTCGCCGCCCCCGCCGCCCGCCCGTGCGCGCCGTCGCGGCGTGGCCGGTCGAGCCCGGCGCCGACGGCGTGCACCCGGCCGATCCCGGCACCCTGGACACGCCCGGCGACCGGCACACCGCCCACGCCACGGTGACCTGGGCGCGCCTGGAGGACCTCGACGCCGTGCTCGACGCCGCGGCCCAGGTCACGACCGGTGTGGGCCCGACCCGACAGGACCTCGCGCGGCACAACCGCCACCCCCTGGCGCACGTGCGCCGGGTCGCGGCGGACTGGCTCCTCCTGGTGACGCCGACGGCATGGTTCACCGAGTCGGACCGCCAGGTGCACACGGGCCAGTTCGCCGCGCTGCTCGGCCCGGGGCTCGTCCTCACCGCCGAGGAGGGCGACGCGGACGTGCACGCGATCATGCTCGACAAGGTCGCCGCGCCCGGCGACCCCCACGGCTCGCCCGTCCAGCGGATCGTCTCCGCCGCGGTCCTCGCCATCGTCGGCGGCGCCTCGCAGGTCGAGCTGGGCCTGGGCGACGCCGTCGCCGACACCGAGCGCGTGGTGTTCGACCAGCAGCGCGAGGACCCGGTCGAGCGCATCTACGACCTCAAGCGCGAGATCACCGAGGCGCGGCGCGCCCTCATGCCCGTCACGGCGGAGCTGCCCGAGCTGCTCGACCCGGACGTCCCCGACCACCTCGGGGTGAACCGGCGCATGCTCGAGCGGGTCGTGACGACGGTCGAACGGATCGACCGGCACCTCGACGCGCACGACGACCTGCTCTCGGACATGCTCCAGGTCCACATGACCCAGGTCTCGGTGCGGCAGAACGAGGACATGCGCAAGATCTCGGCGTGGGCGGCGATCCTCGTGTACCCGACGATCGTCGCGGGCGTGTACGGGATGAACTTCCGCAACATGCCGGAGCTGCACTGGGCGTTCGGCTACCCCTTCGCGCTCGCCCTCATGGCGGGCGGCTGCGTCGTGCTCTACCGGGTCTTCAAGCGCGTCGGCTGGCTCTGACCGCGGCCCGAGAGGGTCACGGCGTCGAGACGGCCGTCCCGCCCGGCTCCAGCACGCCCACGAGCAGGAGCAGCACGACGAGCGCCGCGAGCACGAGGCGGTAGACCACGAACGGCGTGTAGCTGAAGGTCGAGACGATCTTGAGGAACGCGATGATGACGAAGTACCCGACGACGAACGCGACGAGCGTCGCGATGAGGGTCGCCCCGGCGCCGGGGGCCCCGGGGGCCGGCTCGTCCGCGGACTTGAAGAGCTGGTAGAAGCCCGAGCCCATGACGGCCGGGATCGCGAGGAGGAACGAGTAGCGCGCCGCCGCCTCGCGCGTGAAGCCCATGAGCAGGCCGGCGGTGATCGTGCCGCCCGAGCGCGAGACGCCGGGGACGAGCGCGAGCGCCTGCGCGAAGCCGAACGCGACCGCCTGCCCGGCCGAGAGCTCGCGCAGCGTGCGGCGCTTGGCGCCGACCCGGTCGGCCCAGCCGAGCAGGAGCGCGAACACCGCGAGCATGAGCGCCGTCAGGTAGAGGTTGCGGAACGTGTTCTCGATCGCGTCCTGGAACAGCAGGCCGAGCAGCACGATGGGCACCGAGCCGAGCGCGATGTACCAGGCCATCGCGGCGTCGTGGTCGTGCCGGCCGAGCCGCGCCCGCCAGTCCGTGCCGTGGTCGCCGCGCACCGAGCGCCACCACGCGGCGCAGATGCGCGCGATGTCCCGCCGGAAGTACAGCAGCACCGCCGTCTCGGTCCCGATCTGCGTGATCGCCGTGAAGGCGGCACCCGGGTCCTGCGACCCGATCAGCTCGCCGACGATGCGCAGGTGGGCGCTCGACGAGATCGGGAGGAACTCGGTCAGGCCCTGGACGAGGCCGAGGAGGACGGCTTCCCACGCGTTCACGAGCGGTCACGATACCCGCTCGGGGCGCCGCAGCCGCGCACCTGCAGGCCCGAGGCCGAGCGGGTGAACCTGGGCCGACCAGGTCCCCGACCGCGCGCCCCGACGGTCGCCCGCGGGCCCCCGCCGGTACCCTCGGCAACCATGGAGAACCGCCACCTCGGCAGCACCGGCCTGCGCGTGTCCGAGCTCGGGCTCGGCACCATGACGTGGGCCCGGGACACGGACGAGCTCGACGCGGCCGAGCAGCTGCGGGACTTCGTGGACGCCGGCGGCACCCTGGTGGACACGGCCGCCTCCTACGCCGACGGCGACGCGGAGTCGCTCCTCGGGTCGCTGCTCGGGGCGAAGGTCGACCGGCGCGACGTCCTGCTGTGCACCAAGGCGGGGGTGCGCCACACGCCGTCGGGCCCCGTGGTCGACGCGTCCCGCGGTGCGCTCCTCGACTCGCTCGACGACTCGCTCGCGCGCCTGGGCACCGACCACGTCGACCTGTTCCTCGTGCACGCGCCCGACCCGCGCACGCCGTTCACCGAGACGCTGTCGGCGCTGCGCCACGCGGTGACGTCCGGGCGCACGCGCTACGTCGGGCTGTCCAACCACCCGGGGTGGGCGACGGCGCGGGCCGCGACCCTGCTCGGCGGGACCGACGACGTCGGCCTCGCCGCCGTCCAGCTCGAGTACTCGCTGCTCCAGCGCGGCGCCGAGCGCGAGGTCGTCCCGGCCGCCGAGTCGCTGGGCCTGGGCCTGCTCGCGTGGTCCCCGCTCGGGCGCGGCGTCCTCACCGGCAAGTACCGGCGCTCGCTCCCCGCCGACTCGCGCGGCGCGTCGCCGCACCTCGCCGCGTTCGTCGAGCCGTACCTCGACCACGCGTCGTCGGGGATCGTCGAGGCCGTCGTCACCGCCGCGGAGGGCCTGGGCCGCGCGCCGCTCGACGTCGCGCTGTCCTGGCTCCTGGGGCGCCCCGCCGTCGCGAGCGCGGTCGTCGGTGCGCGCACCCCCGCGCAGCTGCGCACGTCGCTCGCCGCGACCGACCTCGTGCTGCCCGACGCCGTGCGCGCGGCGCTCGACGACGTGAGCGCGCTCGACGTCGGCTATCCCGAGCGGTGGTGACCCCGCCCCTCCCTCGGCGACCTCGGGCGGCTCAGCGCGCGCCGTCGGTCTCGAGCTCGCCGGAGAGGACGTCGTCGTCGAGCGTGTCGTCGAGGTCGTCGTCCTCCTCCGCGTCGTCGTCCTCGTCGTCCTCGTCGTCGTCCTCCTCCGCGAGGTAGAACGGCGTCGCCTCCCCGTGCACCTGTCCCAGCGCCTCGTCGTACACCTCGAAGGCGTCCCCGAGGACGTAGTAGGCGTCGTCGACCGCGGGGTCGTCCTCCCCGCGACGTGCGGCGACGGCGTTGTAGTGGGCTTCGAGCGCGGCGATGAACCGGTCGAGCGCGGCACGCGGGTCAGCGGTCATACCCTGACGGTAGCGCCGAGAGGGGCACAATGGCACTCGTTGGCCGGGTCGGTCCCACCACCCGGCCCGCGACCGAGACAGGCGAGAGAGGACGGTGGCACGTGGAGGAGAGGCCGACGTCACGCCGGAGGTCCGGATGGGCCGCGCACGGCGGGCAGTACGAGTACCGCGTCCTGACGATCGACCGCTCCACGAGCCGGTCGGACGCGAGCAGGCTCCTCACCGACGAGGCGGAGTACGGGCGCTGGGAGCTGGCCCGCACCCGGCTGTACGTCGGGGGCGAGCGCCGGGTCTGGCTGCGGCGCAAGATCATCCGGGTCAGCTCGACGCTGTGAGCACGAGCACGATCCGGTGAGAGCGGCCCGGTGAGCGGCGAGCACGAGGCGGCTTCGGCCGTCTACACGAAGTCGCGCGCCGCGGCCCCGGCGGAGTTCTTCCGCTGCGAGGCCGCCGGGCTGGCGTGGCTCGACGTCCCGGGCGGGCCGCGCGTCGCCCGCGTGCTCGACGTCGGCCCCGACCACCTCGACCTGGAGCGCGTGCCGACGACCGCGCCGACCCGCGAGGCGGCCTGGGCGCTCGGGCGGGCGCTCGCCGTCGTGCACGACGCCGGGGCGCCGGCCTGGGGCGCGGCCCCGCCCGGGTGGTCGGGTGAGGCGTTCTTCGGCCCGCTCGACGACCCGCTGCCGCTGCCCACGGGTGCGTGGCCGGACTGGCCGACCTTCTACGCCGAGGCGCGCCTCCTGCCGGTCGCGCGGCCCTCCCCGCCCGCGCGCGCGCGCGACGCCCAGCCCGCGCGGCGCCTCGACCCCCGCGCCGCGCGCCTGCCCGACCACGCCCGCCCGGCGCTCGACGACGCACCGGCGCGCGTGCACGGCGACCTCTGGTCGGGCAACGTGCTGTGGGCGCCAGGCCGGGGCGGCGGGCCGGACGACCGCACGGGCGGCTCGGCGGGCGCGGTCGAGGCGGTGCTCATCGACCCGGCCGCGCACGGCGGGCACCGCGAGGCCGACCTCGCGATGCTCGCGCTGTTCGGCGCGCCGTTCCTCGACGAGATCCTCGCCGCGTACGACGCCGCGCACCCGCTCGCGCGCGGGTGGCGCCACCGCGTCGCGCTGCACCAGGTGTACCCGGTCGCGGTGCACGCGGTGCTGTTCGGCGGCGGGTACCGCGCGCAGCTGCGCTCCTCCGTCCGGGCGCTGCTCGGCGAGACCTGACCGCGCGACGCCCGCCGGTCAGCAGGTGCGCAGGAGCCGGTCCAGGACGCGCACGCCGAACCGCAGCGAGTCGACGGGCACGCGCTCGTCCACGCCGTGGAACATGCCGGAGAAGTCGAGGTCGGCGGGCAGGCGCAGCGGCGCGAAGCCGTAGCCCGTGATCCCGAGCCGGGCGAGCGACTTGTTGTCCGTGCCGCCCGACAGCGTGTACGGCAGCACCGTCGCCTCCGGGTCCTCCGCGAGCAGCGAGTCCACCATGGCGTCCACCAGGTCGCCCGCGAACGGCACCTCGAGCGCGATGTCGCGGTGGATCTCCTCGACCCGCACGTGCTCGCCCGCGAGCGCGCGGAGCGTCGCGAACCCGTCCTCCTCGTGGCCCGGCAGGAGGCGCGCGTCGATCGCCGCCTCGGCGCGACCGGGGATGACGTTCGCCTTGTAGCCCGCGGAGAGCTGCGTCGGGTTCGACGTGTGCCGCACCGTGGCGCCGACGAACCGCGAGGCCGGGCCCAGCGCGGCCACGAGGGCCTCGATCGACCGGGAGTCCTCGGGGTCGTAGCGCAGGCCCGTGAGGTCCGCGACGCCGCGCAGCAGCTTGTCGACCGTCGGCGTGAGCGTGTTCGGCCAGTGGTGCGTCCCGATGCGCGCCACCGCCTCGGCGAGCCGCGTCACCGCGTTGTCGTCGTTCACCTGCGACCCGTGCCCGGCGCGGCCCTCCGCGACGACGCGCAGCCAGGCGATGCCCTTCTCCGCCGTCTGGAGCAGGTAGGCCCGCCGCCCCCCGACCTCGACCGAGAACCCGCCGACCTCGCTGATCGCCTCGGTCGCACCCTCGAACAGCTCGGGCCGGTGGTCGACGGCGTAGCGCGCTCCGTAGGCGCCGCCAGCCTCCTCGTCCGCGAAGAACGCGACGACGACGTCGCGCGCGGGCTTGCGACCCTCGCGCACCATCTGGCGCACGACCGCGAGGATCATCGCGTCCATGTCCTTCATGTCGACGGCGCCGCGCCCCCACAGCAGGCCGTCGATCTCCTCGCCCGCGAACGGGTCCACCGACCAGTCCTCCGCCTGCGCGGGGACGACGTCGAGGTGCCCGTGGAGCACGAGCGCCGGTCGCGTCGGGTCCGCGCCCTCGAGCCGCACGACGACGCTCGCCCGGCCGGGCTCCGACTCGAAGAGCTCCGGCTCGAGCCCGACCTCGTGCAGCAGCCCCATGACGTACTCGGCGGCGGCCCGCTCCCCCGGGCCCGACCCGTCGCCGAAGTTCGACGTGTCGATGCGCAGCAGCTCGCGGCAGATCCGCACGACCTCGTCCTCGGCGCGGGGCACCGCGCCGGGGGTCGCGTCGGTCGCCGCGGGGGCGCTGGCCAGGGAGTCCGGGTGCGGAGCGGTCATGAGCGACACGCTACCCGTCGCCGCAGGACGCGCCGACCGCCGGGCCCGACCGCCCATATCCCGGACGCGCCGTCGTCCGGCGGGCGGCTCAGTGACCGCCGTGCGGGCCCCGAGCGAGGCTGCGGGGGCCCGTGCCGCCGAGGGGCGCGGCGTCGTGACCGGGGTGCGGGGAGCCGTCGGGCGCGTCGAGGCGCGACGGCGCCTGCTCGCCCGGGGCGACGACGACGAGCTGGCCCATCATGCCGCGGTCCTCGTGCGCGAGCAGGTGGCAGTGGAACATGTACGGGGTCGTCGGGTCGGTCGTGCCCTCGGCGGCGTCGAACCGCACGAGGAGGCGCGTCACGCGCCCCGGCTGGACGTAGACCGTGTCCTGCCAGCCGGCGAGGTCGGGGCCGGGCGGCTCGCCGGCGACGTCGAGCACGCGGAACCGGACGTCGTGCACGTGGAAGTTGTGCGGGGTGTCGTCGAGGCCCGTGACCTCCCAGACCTCGGTCTCGCCGACGGTGACGACCTCGTCGACCCGGTTCATGTCCATGGACCGGCCGTTGATCACGCTCCCGGAGAGCTCGAAGCGCCGGGTGCGGACGGCGTCGGACTCGTCGAGCGCGTCGGCCGGGTCGGTCGCTCCGAGGACGGCCGGGACGTCCGGGCTGGGCGCGAGCGTCGCAGCCGCGCGCAGCTCGAGGAGGTCGAACGTGTCGTCCCCGCCGGAGAAGCGCTCGAACACGGGGTTGACGCCGAGGTCGGGCGGGAAGCTGCGCAGCACCTCGCGCTGCCCGGGCGTCAGAGTCACGACGACCTCGGCGCGGTCGCCGGGCGAGAGCCGGACCCGCTCGACGGTCTGCGGCGCGGCGAGCAGGCCGCCGTCGGTCCCGACGAGCCGGAACGCGCCCCCGTCGGCGAGCCCGACGTCGTAGACGCGCGAGTCGGAGCCGTTGAGTAGGCGGAGCCGGACGCGCTCGGTCGTGACGTCGAGGTAGGGGCCCGGCATGCCGTTGACGAGGACCGTGTCGCCGAGCGTGCCGACCGGCGACAGGAACGACACCGCGTCGTCGAGCCGGCCGTCGGCGTGGAAGCGCTTGTCCTGGAGGATCACCGGGACGTCGTCGACGCCGTACTCGTGCGGCAGGTCGGCAGCCGGGCCCTCCGAACCGGCGAGGTCGTCGAGGAGGAACATCCCCGCGAGGCCGCGGTACACCTGGTCCGCCGTGCGACCGTGCAGGTGCGGGTGGTACCAGAGCGTCGCGGCGGGCTGGTCGACCGTCCACGTGGGCGACCATGTCTTGCCGGGCTCGACCATCTGGTGCGGGCCGCCGTCCATCGCGGGTGGCAGGTGCATGCCGTGCCAGTGGAGCGTCGTCGTCTCGTCGAGCGCGTTCGTCACGTCGACGCGCACCCGCTCGCCCCGCGCGGCCCGCAGCGTCGGCCCGAGGTAGTCCCCGTTCAGGCCGATCGTCGGTGTGGGCGCGGACGCGCCGAGGTCCGCGAGGCCCGCGCGCGCCTCGAGCGCGAAGACGCGCACGCCGTCCTCCACGCGCGACTCCGCGAGGGGCGGGACGGCGAGAGCTCGGGTGAACTCCACGGCGCCGGCCGTGCTCGTCGCGGCGCGCGCCCACGCGACGCCGAGGACGGCGACGACCGTCCCGACGAGCAGGAGCGCGCCCAGGCCGAGCACGAGGACGACCCGCCGCGCACGGTGCGGCGGGCCCGCGGCCGGGACGACGGCGGGCGGGACGGTCGGCGAGGTCGGCATGGCGGCTGCGCTCCAGGGGACGACGGCGGCCTCCGGGACCGGGGCCGGTGGCGGCCCGGGCGAGGGCCACGTCTCGACGCTAGGAGGCCCGCGGGGCGTCGGGCGTCGGCCGGGCGGCGTACGCGCGCCCGGAGCGGACCCTGAGCGCGGGCCGGGGAAGCTCAGGGGCCTCCCCGGGCCGGCGGCTCAGGCGTCGAGGCCGCGCCGCGCGAGGAGCGGCGCGATGTCGGCGTCGCGGCCGCGGAGCTCACGGAACGACTGCAGCGGGTCCTGCGAGCCGCCGCGCGCGAGCAGCACGCGGCGGAAGCGCTCGCCGTTCTCGCGCGACAGGCCGCCGTTCTCGCGGTACCACTCGACCGTGTCGGCGTCGAGGACCTCGGACCAGATGTACGAGTAGTACCCGGCCGCGTACCCGCCCCCGAACACGTGGTTGTAGTACGTCGTGCGGTAGCGCGGCGGGACGGGCGCGAACGCGACGCCCGCCGCCTCGAGCGCGGCGGCCTCGAACGGTACGACGTCGGCCTCCGACGCGGGGACGCCGTCGGGCCCGACCTGGTGCCAGGCCTGGTCGAGCAGCGCAGCGGCGAGGTACTCGGTCGTGCCGAAACCCTCGTTGAACTGGCGCGAGGCGAGCATCGTGTCGACCCACTCGGCGGGCATCGGCTCGCCCGTGACGTGGTGCACCGCGTAGGAGCGCAGGACCGTCGGCTCCCACGCCCACATCTCGTTGACCTGCGAGGGGTACTCGACGAAGTCGCGCGGCACCTCGGTGCCGGACTGCGACGGGTAGCGCACGTCGGAGAACAGGCCGTGCAGCGCGTGCCCGAACTCGTGGAAGAGCGTGATGACCTCGTCCCAGACGAGCAGCGTGGGCTGGCCGGCCGGCGGCTTGACGATGTTGAGGTTGTTGACGACGACCGGCTTCTGCCCGAGCAGGTGGTTCTGGTCGACGAGGTTGTTCATCCAGGCGCCGCCGCGCTTGGACTCGCGCGTGTACCAGTCGGCGAGGAAGAGACCCAGGCCCTGGCCCGGCTCCCCCGGCGCCTCGGCGTCGAAAACCTCGAAGACGCGCACGTCCGGGTGGTACCCGACGAGGTCGTGGCGCTCGGCGAAGGAGATGCCGAACAGGCGGTTCGCGGCCAGGAACACGCCGTCGTGCACGACGCGCTCGAGCTCGAGGTACGGGCGCAGGAGCGCGTCGTCGAGCGCGTAGCGGTCCTTGCGCACGCGCTCGGCGTAGAACGACCAGTCGGACGCGCGCAGCGTCGCGCCCGGCTCGTCGGCCCGCAGCGCCGTCTCGAGGTCGGCCGCCTCGCGGCGCGCGTTCGCGACGGCGGCAGGGGCGAGCCGCGCGAGCATCGCGTTCACGGCCTCGGTCGTCTTGGCGGTCGCGTCCTCGGCGACGTACGCGGCGTGGTGCTCGTAGCCCAGCAGGCGCGCGCGCTCGGCGCGCAGGCGCACGGTCTCCAGCACGATCTCGCGCGTGTCGTGGTCGTCGCCGCTCGCACCGCGCGACTCCGACGCCTGCTGCACGCGCTCGCGCACGTCGCGGCGCGCGAGCGAGGCGAGGACGCCCTGCTGGGTGGGGAGCTGCATCTCCAGCAGCCACGCGCCCTCGTGCCCGCGCGCGGCGGCAGCCGCCGCCGCGCCCGCGACGGCGTCCTCGGCGAGCCCGTCGAGCTCCGCCCGGTCGGTGACGAGCACGCTCGCGGCGTTCGCGCCCGCGAGCAGCTTGCGGCCGAACGCGGCCTCGAGCGTGGTCAGGCGGCCGTTGAGCGCGCGCAGGCGCTCCTGCTGCTCCGCGTCGAGCTCCACGCCCGAGCGGCGGAACCGGACGAGCAGCGTGCGGAGCAGCCACGCGGCGTCGGGCTCGAGGGTCTGCTCGCCGGCGTCCACCGCGTCCTGCAGCGTGCGGGCGCGGGCGTAGAGGCGCGCGTCCATGTAGATCGCGTCGTGGTGGGCCGCGAGCTCGGGCGCGAACTCCTCCTCGATCTGCTCCAGGCCCGGCGTCGCGTCGGCCGAGAGCTGGTTGTAGAACGCGTTGAGCACGCGCGCGAGGTCGCGGCCCGACCGCTCGAGCGCCTCGAGCACGCTCGCGGCGGTGGGCGGCGCGTCGTCGGTCGCGATCGCCTCGATCGCCGCGCGCTGCGCGGCCGTCGCGGCCCGCAGCGCCGGGAGGTAGTGCTCCTCACGGATCGCGTCGTAGTCGGGCAGCTCGTACGGCAGCACGGACGGCGCCGCGAACGGGTTGGCGGGGTCGAGGTCGAGGAGGGCCGGCGCGGTGGTGGGCGCGGGCGCGTCGGCGCGCGTCGTGGGCTCGGAGGTCATGGTGCCCATCTTGACCCCGCCGGCAGCCACGACGGAAACGGACACCCCGCCGCCCGGGAGCGCGGTGGCGGTACGGCGTCAGGCCGCGCGGCCCGACGGCGACGCGTCCGCCGGCCACGGCTCCGCGGGCTCGCGCGGGTCGTCGGGCAGGAGCGTGCCGAGCCACGCGTCGCGTCGCTCGCCGCGCTGCAGCGCGAAGCCGCGCACCGTGCCCTCGACCCGGAAGCCGAGGCGCCACGCGGTCCGGCGCGAGGGCCAGTTGCCGACGTACGCCTGCCAGAAGAGCCGCGCGAGACCCGCCCCCTCGGGGTCGAACGCCCAGTCGACGACGAGACGGCCCGCAGCCGTCATGAGGCCCCGCCCCCGGGCACCGGGTGCGGTCCAGTAGCCGATCTCGGCCGACCGCCGGCCCTCGGGCGCGTCGTCGAGGCTGAGGCCGATCATGCCGAGGAGCGGGCTCACGCCGTCGGGGCCGGGGATGCCCGAGCGGCCCGCGCTCTCGCGCACGCCCCACGTGAGGACGTCCCCGCGCTCCCACCCGGGACCGACGTACTCCTGGACGAACTGCACCGCGTCCGCGCGCGTGTACGGCGACGGCACGACCGTCCACGCGGCGACGTCCGGGTCCTGGCACGCGGCCGTGATCGCGTCGACGTCGTCGAGGGTCGGGGTGGACAGGTGGACGCGGCCGTCGTCGAGGGCGAAGGGGTGCACCCGCCCGAGCCTGGCACGCCGGCCGCGCGGCGTCACCCGGATTCCCGGCCCGGGAGCCCGGAGCGACGGCCGCTCTCGACCGCGTCCGGCCCCGGGTGGGTCATCGGCGCAGGGCGTCCACCACGGGCGTCCACGGCAGGTCGTGCGCGGCGGCCACGGCCGCGTTGAGGAGCGTGCCGCGGTGGGTGGACGCCCCCGACCGCAGGAGCGGGTCCTCCCGCACCGCGTCGACCCCGCCGTCCGCGAGCGCCGCGAGGTACGGGAGCGTCGCGCTGGTCAGCGCGAGCGTGCTCGTCACGGGGACCGCGCCGGGCATGTTGGCGACGCAGTAGAACGTGGTGCCGTGGACGGCGAACGTCGGGTCGTCGTGGGTGGTGGGCCGCGACCCCTCGAAGCACCCGCCCTGGTCCACGGCGACGTCCACGAGCACGGCTCCGGGCCGCATCCGCGCGACGAGGTCGTCGGTGACGAGGCGCGGGGCGCGCGCCCCCGCGACGAGCACGGCGCCGACGACGAGGTCGGCCTCCAGCACCTCGCGCTCGATCGCGTACGCGCTCGACACGACGGTGCGCACGTGCCCGGAGAACTCCTGGTCGACGGCGCGCAGCACGGGCAGCGCGAGGTCGACGACCGTGACCTCGGCGCGCATGCCCACGGCGATCTCGGCGGCGTGGCGCCCCGCGGTGCCGCCCCCGAGCACGACGACCCGGCCGGGTCGCGTCCCGGGCACGCCGCCGAGCAGGACGCCGCGGCCGCCTGCCGCGCGCTGGAGGAACCACGCGCCGACCTGGGTCGCCATGCGTCCGGCGACCTCGCTCATGGGCGCCAGGAGCGGGAGGGTGCCGTCCGGGGCCTGGGCGGTCTCGTAGGCGACCGCGGTGGTGCCGGCGTCGAGCAGGGCGCGCGTGCACGCCGCGTCGGCCGCGAGGTGGAGGTAGGCGAAGAGCAGGAGGTCGTCGCGCAGGAAGCGGTGCTCGCTCGCGACCGGCTCCTTGACCTTGCAGACGAGCTCCGCCTCGCCCCAGACCTCCTCGGCGGGCGGCCCGATGCGCGCTCCCGCGCTGTCGGACGCGGCGGCGGGCGGGGGGGAGCCGGTCCCGGCCCCGGACTGGACGAGCACGTCGTGCCCGGCCCGTACGAGGTGGTGCGCGCCGGCGGGGGTGAGCGCGACGCGGTCCTCGTGGTTCTTGACCTCGGTGGGTATCCCGATCCTCATGGTCCAGTGTGGCCGCAGGCTGCCGTCGTGCGCAGGGTGGCAGGATCTTGTGCCTGCGTGTCCTGCCTGCCACTCGTCCGGCCCCGCCGTCGTTGCCAGGGTGGGCGGGTGGGGCCGCAGGCCTCCCGCGGG
>ERZ1464601.90-NODE-90-length-12306-cov-11.047098_pt1 | contig 12306 bp, 10 predicted proteins | sample MGYA00563999_ERZ1464601 | MGnify/ENA primary metagenome ERZ1464601 (study PRJEB39283, sample SAMN07833290) | human skin metagenome | isolation source: Scalp | host: Homo sapiens | place: India: Bengaluru | collected 2015-03-13 ... | reverse complement strand
TTTTTTTCACGCAGACGAGCGCCTACGAGATTACACCGCGTCTCGTGGGCTCGGAGAGGTGTATACGAGACAGGCGTGGAGGCGCAGGAACAGCGTCGCACGGCTCCGCCCGCGGCCTGCCACGCGCCGAGCCCGCCGGACAGGCTCGTCGCGGCGTAGCCGAGCGAGCGGAGCTGGCGCGCCGCGGTGCGCGAGCGCCTCCCCGCCGCGCGCGCGCCGCCGCCGGGCGCGCCGGGCGGCGGGCGCCGCGCCGCGCCCGCGCCGCTGGCGCGCCGCGCGGCGCGCGCGCACCCGCGCCGCGCCCCCGCCGACGCCGGCCGCGCCGCCCGGCCGGCGCCGCGGCGCGACCGACGGGACGTCGGCGAGCGGTACGTGCACGGCCTGGGGCGCGTGCCCGGCGCGCCACTCGTCGCGCTCGCGCACGTCGAGGAGCGTCGCGCCGTCGCGGACGAGCTGCACCGCGGTGGTGGCGTCGACGGTCGGGCGCACGCCGCCGTCGTCGGAGGAGCGGGAGAACAGGCGGCGGAGGCGGTCGATCATGCGGGGACTCCTTCGAGGGTGCGCGCGGCGCGCGGCGTGGTGGTCAGGGTGAGCCAGCCGCCGGAGAGGTTGCGCGCGTCGAGCCCGGCGGCGAGCAGGACACGGGTCGCGAGGTAGGAGCGCACGCCGCTCGCGCAGTGCACGGCGACGTGGCGCCCCGCCGCGGCGGCGCGCACCTCGTCGAGCCGCTCGCGCAGCTCGGTGTGCGGCACGTTGAGGGCCCCGTCGAGGTGGCCCCCGGCGTGCTCGGCGCGCGACCGGACGTCGAGCACGAGCGAGGTCGCGACGACCTCGTCGAGGTCGGCCGCGTGCCACTGCGGCATCGTGCCGTCGAGCACGTTCTGGGCGACGAACCCCAGCATGTTGACGACGTCCTTGGCAGCGCCGTAGGGCGGGGCGTACGCGAGCTCGAGCTCGGCGAGGTCGTCGGCCGTGAGCCCGGCGCGCAGCGCGGTCGCGAGCACGTCGATGCGCTTGTCCACCCCCGCGCGGCCCACGGCCTGCGCGCCGAGCAGGCGGCCGTCGGGCGCGAAGCTCGCCGTCACGTGGACCGGCTCGGCGCCGGGGAACCAGCCGGCGTGGTGGGCCGCATGGACGCGCACCTGCTCGTGCACGACGTCGGCCGCCGCCAGGGTCGCGTGGCTCGGCCCGGTCACGGCGGCGGTGAGCCCGAACACGCGCACGATCGCCGTCCCGAGCACGGGCGCCTGCGGTGTCGTCCGGTGGCCCAGCATCGAGTCCGCGGCGCGCCGGCCCTGGCGGTTGGCCGGGCCGGCGAGCGGGACGGGGCCCGTCGCTCCGGTGACCGCGTGCACGACCTCGACGGCGTCGCCGACGGCCCACACGTGCGGGTCGGACGTGCGCTGGTCGGCGTCGACGCGGATCCCTCCGCGCTCCCCGAGCGCGAGCCCGGCCGCCGCCGCGAGGTCGCTCGCGGGCCGCACCCCGACGCTCACGAGCACCACGTCGGCGTCGAGGGCGTTGCCGTCCGTGAGCTCGAGCGCGACGGCGTGGTCCGCGCCCTCGGGCTGCGGCACGACGGCGCTCGCGGAGGTCCCGAGGTGGAGCCCGACGCCGTGGTCGCGGAGCTCGTCCGCGAGCAGCGGCGCGAGGTCGGGCTCCAGCGGCGGCAGCACCTGGTCGGCGCGCTCGACGACGTCGACCGTGAGGCCGCGGCCGACGAGCGCCTCCACGGCCTCGAGCCCGATGAAGCCTGCGCCGACGACGACGGCCCGCAGCGGGGCCGTGCGACCCGCGGCGACCTCCGCCTCGAGCTGCGCGAGCCGGGCCGACAGGGCGTCGAGGTCCGACATGGTCCGCAGCGTGTGCACGGCCGGGTGGTCGAGGCCCGCGACGGGCGGGAGGACGGTGGTCGCGCCGGGCGCCAGGAGGAGCGCGTCGTAGCCGAGCTCGTACGTGCCGTCCTCGGCGGCGACGGTGACCGTGCGCGCCGCGCGGTCGATCGCGGTGACGCGGTGACGCGTCCGCACGTCGAGGTCGAGGCTCGCGCGGAGCGAGGCGGGCGTGTGCAGCAGCAGGGCGTCGCGCTCCGCGACCTCGCCCGCCCCCCGGCCCGGCCGCCCGCCGCCCGCGACCGCGACGCGGCCGCCCGGCTCGAGCCCGAGGCGCGACGCCCGCGCGGCGCGGCGGCGGGCGCGCGCGGCGGCGCTCATGCCGCCCGCGACGCCGCCGACGACGACGATGCTGCGGGCGCCGTCGGGGTCGGACGGGTGGGTCGTCGAGCCGGGGGTCGAGGGGATCATGCTCCGACGATACCCCGGGGGGTATCGGCGTTGGCAAGCCGCGAGCGTGAGAGGTCGCTCACTGGTCTCCCACGTCGGAGGTCCCGGCCCGTGTGGTCGATACGGCAGAATCGTGGCCGTGATCAGGGTTGGCTTCACGCGCAGCATCAAGGACGACTACGAGGCGATCGTGCTGCTGGACGTGGAGTCGGGAGACACGATCGAGTTTCAACGCTCGCTGACCCACGACCCGCAGGACGTGCGGTTCGGCATGGATACCTACGCGATCGTCCGTGGTGGCGCAGCCGTGCACTACGGCGGGCTCGTCCGGTTCGACGTGCGGGGCTACGTCCTCGCGCTCGAGCTGGACCCTGAGGCAGCCGAAGTGCTCGAGCTGCCCGACCTGCTCGAGCTCACCGTGGACGGAGCAGCAGCCGAGATCATCGAGCAGCACCTGCCCCGGATCCTGGCGCCGACTCGTTGATCGGTGTGCTCGACGACCGGGCCTTCGCCACCAGGTGAGCCTGCACCCGCGTCCGGTCCTCGAACCCGCTATCAGCCGGACGCCGCACGCGCCGCGGCCTTGCGTCGTTGCTCGAGCACGACACCATGAACCGACACACCTCGGCATCGCCGGGGCTCGCCCTGTCGACCGCGCCGGCAACGCAGCGGGTCAGGACCTCTACGGCGAGTCTCCCTGGTGACTGGCCGCGCCGCGCGTCTGTGCTTGCGCGCGGAGGTCGGCGATTCGCGCTGCATGGTCGCCCACGCTGAGTGATGCGAGGACTGAGCGCTGCCAGCGGAGCTCGTCCTGGACGACTTCGTGCGCGGTGTCATCGGCAAGCGGTGGGAAGAAGGGGTCGCTGCCGTCTCTCGGGATGCGTTCGTAGGCGTCGTCGGAAAGGCGGCGAGCGCCCCACGCCGCGGCGGCGTGGGATCCGCGGAGGGCTTCGACCGCATGGAGAAGGGCGGCCAACTCATCGTGGTCGTCGATGTCTGGGCGCTGGGCGAGGGCCTCGGCGATCGTCGAGAGCTCTGGACGGTCTGCGCCGATCGCGTCCCAGATGGCGTCGAGATACTCCTGGCCTGCGGCGTCTCGTGCCGGGTGCGTCGAGAGGATGCTCTCGACGCAGATGAGGATGAAGACTGCCTGGTCCTCGAGCGGTAGGGCTTCGCGCTGCGCTTCCAGCGCCCTCCAGGGCGCGAGCGGATCATCGACCGAGTCCATGAGGAGAACGTACTCGTGTCAGTTCTCGAGCCCGGGGAGCAGAGCGGCGAGCAGCGCCGCACCACGGGAGGTCGCGGCGTGCTGGTCGTAGCAGGTCGCGGGTGCTCGCCCTTGCTTGACACGGTTGAAGAACCGCTCGACCGTGCTGCGTCCCCGTAGGCCGCAGCGCACTGTCGCCCAGCACGGCGACCGGGGTGGTGAGCGGTCGTCCCGCCCCCGCTCGAGGGACCCGGAGCGCGTCCAGCAGCGGCACGCACATCGGCGAGGGACACGCCCTAGGGGGCGTCGTGCCGCTCGACGAGGGCGGGCACGTGGTCGCGCGCCGTCCAGCGCCGGCCGACCCACTTGATGACCTCGACGAGCAGGAAGACGACGAGCGCGAGCCCGAGCGTCTTGCCCCACTCCGCGAGCGCGATGGGCGCCGAGTCGAACCACGAGTGCATGAACGGTGCGTAGACGAAGACGGCCTGCAGCGCGAGCAGCGTCGCCGCCGAGACCCAGACCACCCGGTTGCCGCGCAGCACGTCGAGCGTGAGGCTCGACCGGTCGAGGAACCGGCAGTTGAACAGGTAGGCGAGCTGGCCGAGCGCGAGCATCGTGACCGCCGTCGTCTGGGCCTCGGCGAGCGGGACGCCCTGCGCCCGCTCGACGTAGAACAGCAGGATGGTCGCGCCGCCGATGAGGAGCGACACGAGCAGGATGCGGCGCACGTACGCGCCGTCGAGGATCGACGCCTTCGGGTCGCGCGGGGCGCGGCGCATGACGTCGGGCTCCGCCTTCTCGTACGCGAGCGCGAGCGACAGCGTGACCGCGGTGATCATGTTGATCCACAGCACCTGGACCGGCTGGAGCGGCAGGGTCAGGCCGAACAGGACCGCGACGAGGATGACGAGCGACTGCGCGCCGTTGGTCGGGAGCAGGAACAGGACGGACTTGCGGATGTTGTCGTAGATCCGCCGCCCCTCCTTCACGGCCCGCTCGATGGTCGCGAAGTTGTCGTCGGCGAGCACGACCTCGGCGGCCTCCTTGGTCGCCTCGGTGCCCTTGATGCCCATCGCGACGCCGACGTCCGCCTGGGTGAGCGCGGGGGCGTCGTTGACGCCGTCGCCCGTCATCGCGACGACCTCGCCGTGCGACTGGAGCGCGGACACGATGCGGATCTTGTGCTCGGGGCTCGTGCGCGCGTACACGTCGACGTCGCGCACCACCTGGCGCAGCTTCTCCGTGCTCATCTCCTCGAGCTCGGGGCCGGTGAGCACGGCCGGCGCGGACGAGCCGTCGTGGGCGTCGACGATGCCCATCTCGCGGCCGATCGCGAGCGCGGTCCCCGCGTGGTCGCCGGTGATCATCTTCACGCGGATGCCCGCGTCGCGGCACTCGGCGATGGCCTCGATCGCCTCGGGGCGCGGCGGGTCCACGATGCCGACGAGCCCGCACAGCTCCAGGCCGTCCGCGACGTCGGCGACGTCGAGGTCCGCCGTGCCGTCGGCGGCCGGGCGTCGCGCGGCCGCGAGCACGCGCAGACCCTGCCCGCCGAGCGCGTCGATCTGCGCGTCCCAGAACGCGCGGTCGAGCGGCTCGCTGCCGCCGTCCGGGCCGAGCTGGGTCGCGCAGCGGTCCAGGACGCGGTCGGGCGCGCCCTTGACGTGCACGTGCAGGCCGCCGTCGGGGTCGGCGTCGAGCGTGGCCATGAACTTGTTCTCGGACTCGAACGGCACGACGGCGACGCGCCGCCACCCCGTCGGGTCGACGCCGGCCTTCATGCCGAGCGTGCGCAGCGCCCCCTCCGTCGGCTCGCCGACGAGCCGCCAGCCGTCGGTGTCCTCGCCGTCGGGCACGATCCGCGCGTCGTTGCACAGCATCATGACCGTCGCGAGGGCCGCGAGGTCGCGGTCGTCGGCGAGGTCCGCGTGCCGGGTGCCCGACGCCGGTCCCTCGCCCGCGCCGTCCACCTCGCCGGGTGCGCCGGTCGCCCCGGGGCGGGGTGCGTCGTCGGGCACGGTCACGTCTCCCACGGGCGCGTACCCCGCGCCCGCGACCGCGAACGTGCGCCCGCTCGTGCGGACCGTGCGCGCCGTCATCTCGTTCTTGGTGAGCGTGCCGGTCTTGTCCGAGCAGATCGTGGTCACCGAGCCGAGCGTCTCGACCGCGGGGAGCTTGCGCGTGATCGCGCGGCGCCGGGCCATCTGCTGCACCCCGAGCGCGAGCGTGATCGTCACGAGCGCGGGCAGGCCCTCCGGCACCGCGGCGACCGCGAAGCCGATGGACGCCGAGATGAGCTCCGGGACGGTGAAGTCGTGGAAGACGCGGCCGATGATCACCATGACGACGGCCATCGCGAGGATGAGCACCGCGACCAGCTTGCCGAACCGGTCGAGCTGGCGCGTCAACGGCGTCGCGAGGCTGCGGACCTCGGAGATCATCGTCTGGATCCGGCCGATCTCGGTCGCCGTCCCGGTCGCGGTGACGACGCCCACGCCCTGGCCCGCGGCCACGAGCGTGCTCGAGAAGAGCATGCTCGACCGGTCGCCCACGCCCGCGTCCGCCCCGACCGGGGCCACCGACTTTGCCGCCGCGACCGACTCGCCCGTGAGCGCCGACTCCTCGACGCGCAGGTTCGTCGCCTGGATCAGCCGGACGTCCGCGGGCACGCGGTCGCCCGAGCGCACGCGCACGACGTCGCCGGGCACGACGTCGTCGGCGTCCACGCGGGCCCACGCACCGTCGCGCCGCACCTCGGCGTTGACGGACAGCATGTTCCGGATGCCCTCGAGCGCGCTCTCCGCGCGCCCCTCCTGGATGAACCCGATCGCCGCGTTGATCACCGCGACCGCGAGGATCACCGTGAAGTCGACCCAGTCGCCGAGGATCGCCTTGAGCACGGCCGAGACGAGCAGGATGTAGATGAGGATGTCGTCGAAGTGGACGAGGATCCGCTTCCACAGCGGGTCGCGCTGCGGCGGCGGCAGCCGGTTGGGCCCCACCTCCGCGAGCCGTGTCGCGGCGTCGGCGCTGGAGAGGCCGCCTGCGTCCGTGCCGAGCTCGGCGAGGACGGCGTCGGGCGGGCGCGACCACGGCGCGTCGAGCGACCGCTCGGTCGTGCTCGCCGAGGTCGAGGAGGCCGCCGTGGCGGGGGTCGGTGCAGCGTCCGGCGCGGATCCCATGCCCCTATTCGACCCCCGATGCCCGGATCGCGCGAGGGGCGAAGGACCGTGACCCGCGACACGCCAGCGGCGAGCGGTCAGCGGTGAGCGGTCAGGGTGAGGAGAACGGGTTGACGACGGGGACGCCGCAGGTAACGAAGTCCCGGGTGTTCCGGGTCGCCACCGTGAGCCCGTGGGCGAGGGCGGTCGCCGCGAGCAGAGAGTCGACGACGGGCAGCGGGCGCGCCGCGTGCACGGCCGGCCACCGCTGCGCGATCTCGAGCGTGACGGGGAGGATGCGGTCCCCGTACGTCTCCTCGAGACCGTGGACCCACGTCTCGAGCGCGGTCGCCCGCGCGGCGTCGCGAGACATGAGGCGCTGGACCCCGGTGCGGATCTCGCCGACGGTCAGCACCGAGAGGTAGATCTGGTGCGTCCGCAGCCCGCGGAGCCACGCGACGACCTGCTCGTCCGGGCGGGTTCGCACGAGCTCGGAGACGACGTTCGTGTCGAGCAGGTACCTCACGCGTCGGCCCCGAGATCGAGCTCGCGCAACGGAGTCCGGTCACGGGTGAGGTCGAGGTCGTCCGCCGTGGGTGCCTCGAGGAGATAGTCGGCGAGCTCCACCCGGACCCCGGCGAGCTCGTAGTAGAGGTCGATCCCGACGACGACGGCGATCTCCTTGCCGTGCCGGGTGATGACCTGGGGACCGTTCTCGGCCTCTCGCAAGACCTCGCTCAGGCGTTGCTTCGCGTCCTGCACCTGCCAGCTCATGGGGCCCCCGCTCCTCGTCCTGTCTGGACAGACTAGACAGGACGGAGCCGGGGATCAAGGCGCGTGGCATGCCTGGGAGAATCGACGACGTGAGCGAGACCAGCACCCGAGCCGGCCTGAGGGTCGTGCACGTCACCGACCCCGCCGACGACCGCCTCGCGGACTACAACCGCCTGACCGACGTCGCGCTGCGGTCCAAGCACGAGCCGGAGAAGGGGCTGTACATCGCCGAGAGCTCGACGGTGATCCGGCGCGCGCTCGCCGCGGGGCACCGCCCGCGGTCGTTCCTCATGGCCGAGCGCTGGCTCGACGACCTCGCCGACGACATCGCCGCGCTGCCGGTCGACGACGCCCCGGGCGGCACGGGCGAGCAGGTCCCGGTCTACGTCGGTGCGCCCGACGTGCTCGAGGCGATCACCGGGTTCCACCTGCACCGCGGGGCGCTCGCGGCGATGCACCGGCCGCCGCTCGCGCCCGTGCACGACCTGCTCTCCGCGGCACGCGGCGGGACGGGCGCGCGCCGGGTCGCGGTGCTCGAGGACATCGTGGACCACACCAACGTCGGTGCGATCTTCCGGTCGGCCGCCGCGCTCGGGGTCGACGCCGTCCTCGTCTCGCCGCGCTGCTCCGACCCGCTCTACCGCCGCTCGGTGCGCGTGAGCATGGGCACGGTGTTCCAGGTGCCGTGGACGCGGTTCGAGACGTGGCCGGGCGGCCTCGACCTGCTGCGTGACGAGGGCTTCGTCGTCGCCGCGCTCGCCCTCGCCGACGACGCGGTGAGCCTCGACGACATCGTGGCCGACCCGCCCGAGCGGCTCGCGCTCGTGCTCGGCACGGAGGGCGACGGCCTGTCGCACGGTGCGATCGAGGCGGCGGACCGGGTCGTCACGATCCCCATGGCGGGGGGAGTGGACTCGCTCAACGTCGCCGCGGCGTCGGCTGTCGCGTTCTGGGCGACGCGCGTCCCCTGACTCGTCGGTCGCGGCGGGAGCGACGGGAACAACGGTGCTCCCCGACGCGTTGGGCCCGTGTCCGTACGTCGTACGAGAAGAGGTCCCGTGCCGGTCCAGCCCTCCCCGTCCCTGCGTGCCACCACCCGTCCCGACCGCCTGCGCGACGCCGCGGCGCATGCCGTCGCCGAGGAGCAGCAGCACCTCGACGCCGCGCGCGCCCGCCGCGCGGAGCTCCTCGCGGAGCTCGACGCGCAGCTCGCCGCCCCTGCCGACGACGTCGCCGACCGGGTCCCGGCCGCGGGCCCGCCCGGGGCCGAGGCCGTCGTGGAGCGCGCGCGGCGCGCCGGGCTGCGCCGCCGTCGCACGGAGCTCGAGCGCGCGGAGAGCGGGCTCGTCTTCGGCCGCGTCGACACCGTCGACGGGGTCACGCGCCACGTCGGGCGCGTCGGGATCACTGCGCCCGAGGACGACGCGGACCCGCTCGTGCTCGACTGGCGTGCTGACGGTGCGCGCGCCTTCTACACCGCGACAGCGCGCGAACCGCAGGGTCTCGCGCGGCGTCGGCACGTGCGGACCGCGGGGGACCGGGTCACCGGCGTGGACGACGAGCCGCTCGACGGCTCGGCGACCGGGGCGGAGCAGGAGGGCGGCCTCGTCGGCGAGGGCGCGCTGCTCGCGGCGCTGTCGGAGCGCCGTACCGGGCGCATGGGCACCGCCGTCGCGACCCTCCAGACGGAGCAGGACGCGATCGTGCGCGCCCCGGCGGACCAGGTGCTCGTCGTGCAGGGCGGCCCGGGGACGGGCAAGACCGTCGTCGCGCTGCACCGCGTCGCGTACCTGCTGTTCACCCACCCGCACCTCGCGGAGCGGGGCGTCCTCCTGCTCGGGCCGTCGTCGCGCTTCCTCGAGTACGTGGTGCAGGTGCTGCCCGCGCTCGGGGAGACGGCGGTCGTCTCGGCGACGTGCGACACGCTCGTGCCCGGCGTCGCGCCGGAGCGTGACGAGGCGCGCGACGTCGCGGAGATCAAGGGGCGCGCGCTGTGGCAGGACGTCGTCGCCCGGTACGCGGACTCCCTCGTCCCGGATGCGCGAGAACTGACGGTCCGCCTCGACGGCGAGCCGCTCACGCTCGACGCGGCCCGCGTCGCCCAGGTCCTCCGTGCCTCTCGCGCGGGAGGTCGCAGCGTGCTGGCCGCGCGGGGCCGGGCCGTGGACCTGCTGCTCGACGCTCTCGTGGACGAGGCCGCGGCACGCCACGCCGAGCTGCTCGAACGGGTCGAGGAGGGGTTCGAGGACGTGCTCGGGAAGCTCGACGCCGGGCTCGCCGCGCGCGACGACCGCGCCCCCACGACCGGCGCGCGCGGCGGCGACGTCGACGGCGAGCTCACCGAGGAGGACCTCGACCGGCTCCGGGAGGACCTCGCGCGCGACGCCGGGTTCGCGGCCGCCGTCGACGCCTGGTGGCCCGTCACGGACGTCCGCCCCGCGCTCGCGGCCCTGCTGGGCGACGCCGCGCTCCTCGCGCGCCCCGCGCCCGACCTGACGGCGGCAGCGGCGCGCCGCGTCACGAGCGAGCCGCCCGCGCTCGCACCGAGCGACGTGCCGCTGCTCGACGCGCTCGCCGACGTGCTGGGGGCTCCCGACGCGCCCGGCGAGCAGGGCGAGTTCCTCGCGCAGCGGGCGGCCGCGCGTCGCGACTGGGTCTACGGGCACGTCGTGGTCGACGAGGCGCAGGAGCTCTCGCCCATGCAGTGGCACATGGTGCTGCGCCGCTGCCCGACGCGGTCCGTGACGGCCGTCGGGGACGTCGACCAGACCGAGGCGCCGCACCGCCACACGGACTGGGCGGACGCCGTCGGCCCCGTTCTCGGTGAGCGTTGGCAGCGCGCGGACCTCACCATCTGCTACCGCACGCCGCGCGAGGTCATGGCGCTCGTCGGCCCGGTGCTGCGCGCGGCGGGCAGCCGGAACGACCCGCCGCGCGCGGTCCGCGACGCGGGCGTCGAGCCGCGGGACGTCGTCGTCCCGGGCGGTGCGCCGGGACGACTGGGTGAGACGGTCGCCGCCGAGGTCGCACGCCTCGCGGCCCGGTACGACGGCGGGACCGTGGGCGTCGTGGGGCCGGTCGCGCGCCTCGCGACGCTGCGCGCGGCGGTCGAGGGCGTGCCCGTCCTCGGGACGTCCGAGGCGAAGGGCCTCGAGTGGGACGCGGTCGTCGTCGTGGACCCCGACGGCGTCGCCGCCGAGCCGCGCGGGTGGAACGGGCTGTACGTGGCGATGACCCGGTGCACGCAGGAGCTCGTGCGCGTCACGGTGGGCGAGCCCGTCGGCTCGGCCTGAGGGCCGCGCTCAGTCCGTGGGGGCCGACCGGGCGAACCGGTCGACCTCCCGCACCACGACCTCGACGAGCGTCGGGTCGCCGAGCGGGAGGAAGTGCCCGGCGAGCGGCAGCTCGACGTTCCGTCCGCCCTCGAGGCGGCCGGTCTCGGGGATGTGGGGGTCGAAGCGCGGGTAGACAGCCGTGATGCGGGCGTCGACGCCGCGCTCGGCGGCGAGCGCGACCAGCGCGGCGTCGCGCGGCGAGAACGCGCGCAGCGTGCGCCCGAGCAGGTACTGCGCGTAGCGCGAGCCGCGGAACGGCGTCGCCACGGCGACCATGCCGGCGACGCGCGGCCCGGCGGCCGACAGCATGACGCGCTTGCCGACGAGGCCGCCCTTGCTGTGGGCGACGAGGACGACGTCGCGCAGGTCGGACCGCTCGAGGAACGCCGCCGTGCGGTCGGCCGCCTCGGCGAACGGGCGCCGGTTGTAGCCGAGGCCGGGCACGGCGTGCACGGGGTGCCCGGCCCGGGCGAGGGCCGTCGCGACCGGCCCGAGGAGCTGCCAGGTCTCGTAGACGCCGGGCAGGAGCACGACGGGGCTCGCGCCGCCGGGGCCGGTCGGGACGGGTCGGCGCGCGCGCAGGGCGCCCTGGACCTGGCGCGCGGCGACGTACGCGTAGTCCACCGCGCGGTCGCGCAGCCGCAGGGAGCGGGGCCAGCGGGGCGCCCTCACGGCAGGTCCCGGGGCAGGCCTCGGGGCAGGTCTCGCGGCAGTCCGCGCGGCAGTCCACCGGCATCACGCACGGCGGCGACGATCCCCTCCGGGTCGGCGTCCATCGCATGGTGGCGTCCCCGGACCTCGCGGAACATGCCGCGCGGCGCGGCGAGCGCGAGCTCGCGGCACCACCGGCGCGGAGCGATCGGGTCGTGCGCGCCCCGCACCACGACGAGACGCCCCGGCACGCGCGGCACGACGTCCTCGAGCCGGTGCCTCAGCATGTGCCGGACCTGGACCGCGTAGTGCGGCAGCGAGCAGCGCAGCACGTAGTCGACGGCGAGCGTCGCGAGCGCGCGCGGGCGCTCGCCCACCGCGTCGCGCGCGAGCCGCAGCGCCTGGCGCGGCGCGCTGCGGGCGTGGCGGTCCGCCGTCGGGCCGACGAGCACGCCCGCGGGCGCCTCGCGGGGGTGGTCGGCCATCGCCTGGGCGACGACCTGCGCGCCCATCGAGTGGCCGACGAGCACGACGACGGGTCGCGGGGCGCCGTCGGGCAGGTCGAGCACGTGGCGGCGCACGTGCTCCGCGACGACGGCCGCGTGCTCCTCGATCGACACGTCGCGCGGCGCGCGGGGCGCCGCGCCGAAGCCGGGCAGGTCGACCGCGTGCACCGCGACCCGGGGGAGCGCGCGCGGCCGCAGGAGCGCGCGCCGCACCGGGTCGAACGCGCGCGCCGACGACCCGACGCCGTGCACGAGCACGACCACGACGTCGGGCGCGTCCGCCCCGGACACGTGCACGACGGCGGTGAGGTCGCCGACCGCGCAGCGCGCCTCCGCGGTGCCCGCCGCCGCGGCCGCCGCCGGCGGCGCCGGCGCGGCCCGCGGCGG
>ERZ1464601.89-NODE-89-length-12348-cov-11.331489_pt1 | contig 12348 bp, 8 predicted proteins | sample MGYA00563999_ERZ1464601 | MGnify/ENA primary metagenome ERZ1464601 (study PRJEB39283, sample SAMN07833290) | human skin metagenome | isolation source: Scalp | host: Homo sapiens | place: India: Bengaluru | collected 2015-03-13 ... | reverse complement strand
CGAGGAGGACCCGTCCGTCGCGTGGCAGACCGCGCTCTGGTACTGGAACACCCAGCCCGGCACGGCCTCGATGACGTGCCACGACGCGATCGTCGGCGAGCACGGCTTCGCCGAGACCATCCGGTCCATCAACGGCCCGCTCGAGTGCGAGGGCGGCAACCCCCGCCAGATGAACAACCGCGTCCGCCTCTTCCGGCACTACGTGGAGATCGTCGGCACGACCACGGGCGACCACCTCACCTGCTGACCGCCTCCCAGCAGCTAGCCCGCGCCGAACACGACGTTGCTGTCGTCATCAGGCTGATGACGACAGCAACGTCGTGTTCGGCCGCGTGCAGGGTCGTTCTCGGCGCCGCCAGGCGCCGGGGCGCGGTCAGGGGCAGGTGAGCGCGGCGTACGGGACGACGGCGGCGCGGCCGTCCACCGTCGCGGTCGCCTCGCCCGCGGGGACGCTCGTGGCGCGGACGGTGAACGACCGGTAGGCCGACGCGCCCGGCGCGACGTCCGGGACGACGTGCGTGCCGTACGGCGTCGCGAGCGCGACGTCGACGGGCGCGTCCCCGGTGCTCGTCGCGCGCACGGCGACGTAGGCCTTGCCCGCGAGGCACCGCGCCTCGGCGGTGACGTCGAGCGCCGGGCCGGTGGCCCCGGCGTCGGGCACGACGGCGTCCCACGGCGTGCGGGCCACGAACACGTCGGCGGCGCCCGCGTTCGTCGTGCCCGCGGGGGCGCCGTACGTGAGCCCGGTGAGCAGCGCGGCGCCGTCGCGGCCGTCGGCGGCGGGTGCGGGGGCCGCGAACAGGTTCGCGTCGTCCCACTCGTCGGCGCCGTCGCGCTCGCGCGACCCGGTCTGCGTCGCCTCGCCCGGGGTGCCGTCGGCCGCGACGGGGAACGTCACGACGTCGACCCCGCCGACGGCCGTGCCGAGCGCGCCGTACGTCGTGCCGACGACGAGCACCGCGTCGTCGGCGCCGAGCACGCCCGTCACGCCGCGGTCGTCGGTCGACGTCCCGACCTGCGTCGTCCACAGGACCTCTCCCGCGGTGTCGAGCGCACGCACGACGACGTCGTTGTCCCCGAGGTTGCCGCCCTCGCCGAGCGCCCCGCGCGTGTGCCCGACGGCGACGACCGACCCGTCCGAGCGCGCCACGAGGCCGTTGACCTGGTCGTTCTCGCTCGTCGCGACGGCGCGCAGCCACTCCTGCTCGCCGTCCGCGCCGTAGCGCGCGACCCAGCCGTCGTTCGCGCCCGCACGCTCGGCCCCGGGCATCCCGCCGCCCGACACCCCGCCCACGTACACCGCGCCGTCGGGCGAGGCCGCGACCGCGAGCGCCTTGTCCTCGCCGGGCCCGCCCACCTGGCGCAGCCACAGCAGCTCGCCCGCCGCGGAGACCCGCCCGACCAGCGCGTCCTTGTCCCCGGCGCTCGGCGCGTCGCCCACGGCACCGCTCGTGTACCCGGCGACGTAGGCGCCGCCCGCGCCGTCGGCCGCGACCGCGTAGAAGCGGTCGGCCGCGGCGGGGTCGCCGGTCTGCAGCGTCCAGGCACGCTCGCCGTCGGCGGTGACGGCCGCGACGAACCCGTCGTCGCGCGTCGTGCCCGCGTGGGTGCCGTCGAGGTCGCCCTTCGTGTACCCGGCGACGAGCACGCCGCCGTCGGCGCCCGGCACGACGCCGTACGCGCGGTCGTCCGCGGCCGTCGCGACCGCGTGCCGCCAGACCTCGGCGCCGTCGGCGTCACGCCGCACGACGACCGTGTCGAGCCCGCCCGCGGGCTCGTACCCGTCCCACGCGCCGGCGAGGTTGAGCGCGACGGCGGTCCCGCCGTCGGGCAGGGCCGCGACCCCGCCCGCGCGGTCGTCGCCCGCCGAGCCGAGGAGCTCGGCGTCCCACGGCGCGGCGGGCGTGGTGCGCAGGCGCGCCGAGACGTCGACGACCCCCTCGCGGAACGCGGGCCGCCAGACCTCCCAGTCGTGGCCGCCGTCGAGCACGCGCAGCTCGGCCGTCACGCCCGGGACGCGGCGCGCCTGGTTGTAGAGGCGCGCGGACTCGAAGTCGATGTCGTGCGTGGCCTCGGCGGGGTCGGGGTTGGCCCACTCGTCGTCGCCGACGGCGACGAACAGGTGCACCGGGAGCGCCGGGTCGAGCGCCGCGAGCGCCGTCGGGTAGGACAGCTCCGTGTACCGGTCGGCGTCGAACGGCGCGCTCCCGACGCCGTAGCCGCCGTGGTCGCGGGCCGAGGAGTCCGCGGGAGGCTGCGGCACGTAGACGGCGGGGCTCAGCACGATGCCCGCGGAGAACGTGTCCTGGTGGGCGAGCGTGAACCGCAGCGCGCCCGCGCCGCCCATGGAGTAGCCGCCGACGGCGCGCGCCTCGCGGTCCTCGACCGTGCGGTAGGTCGCGTCGACGTGCGCGACGAGGTCGCGCGTGAACGCCGTCTCGACGGCGGTGCCGGCCCCGGCGCCCGTCGCGTCCCCGGTGTACAGCGAGTCCGTGTACCAGGAGCCGCGGTCGTTCCACGGCGCGTCGGGCATGACGACGACCATCGGCTGGATCTCGCCCGCCCCGATGAGCTCGTCGAGGTCGCCCGTGACCTGCTGCCACGCGGCCCGCGTGTCGCCGCGGCCGTGCAGCAGGTAGAGCGTCGGGTACTCCTGCGCGGCGTCGTCGTAGCCGGGCGGCAGGTAGACCGTGTAGTCGATCGGCCCGGCCGCGGAGTCCGCGACCCGCCCCGTCTCGACCGTGCCCTGCTCCGCGGCGGTCGCGGGCAGCGCGAGCGCCGACCCGCCGATCGTCGCGCTCACCGCCAGCGCGGCGAGCGCCGCCGTCGTCCCGGGCCGCCGGTGCGGCCGTCGTGCTGCGTCCATGGTGTCTCCTCGTCGAGATCCGGTGATGACTGCCCCCTCCCCCTCCCTCGTCCCGCCGAGCACGACGTTGCTGTCGTGACCGGGCCGATGGCGACAGCGGCGTCGTGCTCGACCGGGAGGAGGGTCGTTCTCGGCCGCGTTAGCCGGGCGGGCGGCGGTCCGCCAGGGCCAGCACGGTGCGCGCGCGCTCGACCATCGCGACGTCGAGGAACGTGCCGTCGGCGAGCGCCACGACGCCCGTGCCCGACGCCGCGGCGTCGCCGACGCGCTCGACGCCCGCGCGAGCCCGGGCCACGTCGTCCGGGGGCGGGAGGCACGCGGCGCGGATCGGGCCGAGCTGCGCGGGGTGGATCGCGGTGCGGCCGCAGAACCCGAGCGACCGCCCGGCGCGGCACGACGCCGCGAGCCCGTCGAGGTCGCGCACGTGCGTGAACGCGGACATCGCGGGCGACGGCAGCCCCGCCGCCCGCGCCGCGACGACGACCCGGCTGCGCGCCCACGCGAGCCCGGCCTCGTCGTCGACCCGCAGGTCGGAGCGCAGGTCGGCCTCGCCGAGCCCGAGCGACGCGACCTGCGGCGACGCCGCCGCGCGCGCGACCGCGCGCGCGCCGCCGAGCGCGGACGCGACCAGCAGGTGCAGCGCCCGCCCGGGGAGCGCCGCGGCGAGCGCGCGCACCTCGTCGGCGGACTCGACCTTCGGCGCGCGCGCCCCGACGGCGAGCGGCATGCCCGCGAGGGCCGCGACGTCGGCGGCGTGCCACGGCGTCGCGGGGTGGTTGACCCGCACCTGGACCCCGCGCGCGGCGGCCGCGTCGTCGAGCAGCGCGACGGCGTGCGCCCGCGCCTCGTCCTTGCGCGCCGGCGCGACGGCGTCCTCGAGGTCGACGAGCACGACGTCGGCCGCGGACCCGAGCGCCTTCGCGACCCGGTCGGGCCGGTCCGCGGGCACGTACAGCAGCGTCAGCGGCGGCGCGGCGTCGGGCCGCTCGCCCCGCCCCGTCACACCGCCCCCTCGGCCCGGAGCTCCGCGACGCGCTCGGGCGAGAACCCGAGCTCGCCCAGCACGGCGTCGGTGTCGGCGCCGTGCGCGCGGCCGGTGAAGCGGATGACGCCGTCGTTCTCGGACATCCGGAACAGCGGTCCCTGCATGAGCATCGGCCCGAGCTCGGGGTCCTCGATCTCGTGGATCGTGCCGAGCGCGCGGAACTGCGGGTCGTCGACGATGTCCTGGGCGTCGTAGATCGGCGCGACGGCGGCCTGCGCCTCCTCGAACGCGGCGACGACCTCGTCGCGCGTGCGCTGCGCGATCCAGCCGCCGACGGCCTCGTCGAGCAGGTCGGCGTGCTGCGCGCGCTCGACGCCGCTCGCGAACCACGGCTCGTCGACGATCTCGGGGCGACCCACGAGGCGCATGACGCGCTCGGCGATGGACTGCGCCGACGTCGACACCGCGACCCACTGCCCGTCGCGCGTGCGGTAGGTGTTGCGCGGAGCGTTGTTCGCGGACCGGTTGCCGGTGCGCGGCTGCACGGTGCGGAGCTGGTCCCAGCGCGTGATCTGCGGCCCGAGCATCGCGAGGATGGGCTCGATGATCGCCGTGTCGACGACCTGCCCGTGCCCGGTGCGCTCGCGCGTGGACAGCGCCACCATGACGGCGAACGCCGTCGCGAGCGACGCGACGCCGTCGGCGAGCCCGAACGGCGGGAGGGTCGGCGGGCCGTCGGGCTCGCCGGTCATCGCGGCGAACCCGCTCATCGCCTCGGCGAGCGTGCCGAACCCGGGGCGGGTGCGGTACGGCCCGACCTGCCCGAACCCGCTCACGCGCGCGAGCACGAGCCGCGGGTTGCGCGCGGACAGCTCGTCGTAGCCGAGGCCCCAGCGCTCGAGCGTGCCGGGCCGGAAGTTCTCGACGACGACGTCCGCCTCGGCGACGAGCGCGAGGAACACCTCGCGGCCGCCGTCGCTCCCCAGGTTCGCGGTGACGGTGCGCTTGTTGCGCCCGAGCGTCTTCCACCACAGGTTCACGCCGTCCTTCGCGGCGCCGTGCGTGCGCGACGGGTCGGGCTTCGTGGGGTGCTCGACCTTGACGACGTCGGCGCCCAGGTCGCCGAGGTGCATCGCCGCCATGGGGCCGGCGAACAGCGTCGACGCGTCGACGACGCGCAGGCCCGCGAGCGCGCCCGCGGCCGGGTCGCGCGAGACGCGCGGTGCGTCCGTCATGCCGTCACCTCCTCGGCGGACTGATCGTCAGCGGGCTGGTCGTCGGCGAGGTCCCACGCGCAGCGGAACCCGACGGTCGCGCCGCGCGCGAGCCCCAGGCCGGGGACGAGGAGCTTGACCGCGTAGTCCGCCGCGTGGCGCCCGCCCTCGACGTACCAGTCGGAGCCCTCGGCGCGGTGGTCGCTGCCGCCCTTGAGCATGACGAACCGGGTCCGGCCGTCGGAGTGCTCGGAGCCCGTCCAGCTCCACACCGCGGGCTCGCCGCGCGACCAGCCGGGCTGCTCGGCCGCGAGCTGCCACTCGTCCTCGGTGGGCAGGCGCCCGCCGCGCCACGCGCAGTACGCGCGCGCGTCGTCGAGGTCGACGAAGGTCACGGGCTCGTCCTCCGTGCCGGGCGCGGGACGCCCGTCGACCCAGTGCGCGAGGAAGCGGTGCGCGACGGCGGGCGCGTACCCCGTGGCGGCGAGGAACTCCGCGAACTCCGCGTTCGTCACGTCGCGGCCCACCGCCACCGGGGCGGCGAGCACGCCGTCGCGCTGGAGGGTCCGCGCGTCGTGCAGGCGCGGCGGGAGCGGCTTCCACTCGTCCACGTACGGCGCGCCCTGGTACATCCCGGTCTCGCGTGCGCGGTACCGGACGGTCAGCACGTACGGCCCCGCGGGCACGACGACGGCGCCCGCCCCGGGCGCGCCCGTCGCCCGGGCGGCATCCTGCCCGACGACGGCCCCCGGCCCGGCCGGGTCCGTCCCCCCGGTCGGAGCGGACGTGGGGACAGAGGCGTCGAGGCGTCGCGCGAGCCGGTGCGGGAACCGCGCGTCGGGGTCGTGCGGCGCGGTCTCGTCGAGCGAGGCGACCACGTCGCGCAGGTGCGGCAGCCACGCAGGCTCTGCCGCGCCGTCGGCCACGTGCAGCGCCGCGGCGATCCCTCGGCCGGGCACGCGCACGTCCGCGCCGTCCCCGCCGCCCGCGAGCAGCGGGCCCGCGTAGTCGGCGTCACCGCGGTTGACGAGCGTCCACAGGGTCACGCCGTCGAGCGCCCAGCGCGACGCGTAGACCCCGGCGGCCTCGGCCTCGGGCGCGAGCTCGGCCAGCGGCGTCCACTCGCCGTCGAGCAGCAGCGGACGCGCCGCGCGCTGGACCGTGACCAGGCGCGTCACGGTCGCGGCGTCGCGCCGCGACCAGCCGACCCACACGCCGAACACGACCTCCCACACCATGACGCCCACGCCGTTGAGCCACGCGGACTGGAGCTCCTCGGAGTGGTCGCGGTGCCAGCGGCGCACGTGGTGCTGCATGTGCCGGCGCTCGTACCAGTGCGCGCGCAGCACGCCGGGCACGGGCGAGTCGGCGAAGAACTGCGCCCACGAGGACGAGTGGTCCTCGATGCGCTCGACCGGGAGCTTCGACTCGCCCTCCAGGACGATGCCCGGGCGTGCGGCCTCGAGCCGCGCGACGAGCTCCGGCTCGGCCTTCTTCAGCGTGTCGAGGAAGACGCCGTCGGCGCCGAGGTCCCGCACGACGGCGGCGAGCTCGGTGAGGTCGTCGTCGCCGCGGCGCGTGCCGACGTCCCACGGGTTGTAGTCGACGAACACGTGCAGGCCCGCATCGTGGAAGGTCCGCACGAGGTCGACGATCCCGGGGACGTCGCGGTAGAAGTCCCACTGGTTGCGGTCGTCGATCCCGATGACGGGGTACGCGTGCCACAGCACGACGGCGTCGAGGCCGCCGAACCGCTCGCGCGCGTCGGCGAGGAACCGCTCCGGCGTGAACCGGTGCTCCTCGAACGAGTACAGCAGCTCGTCCCACAGCCACACCTGCGCGACCGTCGAGCAGCCCGCGGCCCACGCCGCGGCCGGGCGGTCGTACGCCGCGCCCGTGTACCCGTGGCGGCGGCGCGCGTCGTCGCGCCACGCGGCGAGGCGCTCGCGCCAGGCCGGGCGGTCGGCGGGGTCGGCCGGGCCGACGAAGATCTTCGCCTCGTCGAGCGCGAGGGACTGCTCGGGCGTGAGCGGCCCGTCGAGCGCGACCTCGGTCGGCAGGTCGATCGGGCGCGGGACCAGCGGGTCGAACGTGTAGGTCATGGTGCCTTTCCCTCGGCGGGCCGGGCCCGCGCTCGGACGTGCTGCGGACGGGCTCAGGTCGGTCGGTCGGGGTTCGCGGCGCGCTCGGCGAGCGCGACGACGTCCGCCGCGTCGGGCACGGCGTCCTGCGCACCGGGCCGGGTCACGGCGAGCGCACCCGCGGCGGCGGCGAGCCGGGCGGCGTCGGGCAGGTCCGCGCCGCGCGCGAGCGCCGCGGCGAGGACGCCGCAGAACGTGTCGCCCGCGCCGGTCGTGTCGACCGCCTCGACGGCGATCGCGGGGACGGTCGTGAGCAGGTGCCCGGCCGGGCGGCGCTCCGCGACGAGGCTGCCCTCTCCGCCGAGCGTCACGACGACGGCCGGCACGCGCTCCAGCAGCAGCCCCGCGAGCACGCTCGGGTCGGCGTCGTCGGTGGCGCCCGCCAGGTCCGCCGCCTCGTGCTCGTTGACGACGAGCACGTCGAGCGCGGCCCAGACGTCGTCGGGCAGCTCGCGCGCCGGCGCCGCGTTGAGGACCCGCAGCGCGCCCGGGCGGCGCGCCGCGGCGGCGGGGCGCGCGCCGGGGGGCGGGATCTCGAGCTGCGCGAGCACGACGTCCGCCGCGGCGATCCGCTCGGCCTGCGCCGCGCCGACCGTCACGTGCGAGTTCGCGCCGGGCGCGACGACGATCGCGTTCTCGCCGTCGGGCGAGACGGTGATGAGCGCGGTGCCCGTCGCGGCGTCCACGCGCTCGACGAGGTCGGTCCGCACGCCGCCGCGGTCGAGCGACGCGAGCAGCAGGTCGGCCGCGTCGTCGTGCCCGAGCGCGCCGACGAACGTCGTGTCGGCACCGCCCGCGCGCGCCGCGCCGACCGCCTGGTTCGCGCCCTTGCCGCCCGGGTTGCGCCGCAGCTCGCCGCCGAGGATGGTCTCACCACCGCCGGGGTGCCGCGGCACGTCGACGACGAGGTCGACGTTCGCCGACCCCACCACCACGACCCGTCCCGACCCGCCCGGGACCGTGGCGCCCTGCTCCCCGTCCGCCGTCGTGCTCATGCCTGCGCCTCCTCCGTGGGACCCTGCACGGCTCCCCCGGCCACCACGACCGGGACCGTCGCGAGCGCGACCGTCCGCGCCGCGAGGTCCACGATCCTCTGCTCGCCGCCGGGCAGCGAGGTCGCGATGTGGCCGTCGAGCGGGCGCGTCCACCGCTGGCCGATGCCCTCGACGCCCTGCAGCGCACCCACCACGCCGCCGACCGTCGCCCCCGCGGAGTCGGTGTCCCAGCCCGCGGTGACGGCGATCGCGACGCTCGCGCCGAAGTCGCCGCGGCCGTCCGCGCCGCGCCCCGCGGTGAGCGCGTAGGCGATCACCGCGGCGTTGTTGAGCACGTGCACCCAGTGCAGGTCGCCGTACGCCGCGTGGATCGTGTCGAGCCCGGCGCGCACGCCCGCCTCGGACGCGTCGCCGTCGCGGCCCGCGTCCCGCCCGAGCCGGATCGCCGCGGCCAGGCGGCTGCCCGGCGGCACGACGGCGTCCGCCGCGTCGAGCACCTCGTCCACCGTCTCGCAGACCATCGCCGCCGACGCGAGCGCGGCCGCCCACATCGCCCCGTACACGCCGTTGCGCGTGTGGCTCAGGCGCGCGTCCGTCCACGCGAGGCGCGCGGCCTCGCGCACGTCGCCGGGCGAGACCCAGCCGAGCACGTCCGTGCGGATGAGCGCGCCGATCCACTCCCGGAACGGGTTGTGGTGCGTCGCCGTCTCCGGCACCGGCCGCGCGTCGAGGATGTTGCGGTACGCGGCGCGCTCGGCCGTGAACACGCGGCCCGCGGGCAGCGCGTCGAGCCAGAGCTGCGCGACGTCGTCCGTCGTGAAGCCGCGCCCGTGCCGCTCCAGCAGGGCGAGCGCGAGGATCGGGTAGTTGAGGTCGTCGTCCTCGGGCATCCCGTCGATGTTCTCCTCGAGCGACGTCGGGGCGCTGCGCCGGTTCCACGGCCAGCGCGCGGCGACGTCGTCGGGCAGCCCGACGGCGGTGAACCAGCGGTCCAGCGGCCACCGGCCCGTGGCGCGCAGGATCTCCTCGATCCCGGCGCGCGGGATCTTCTCCACCGGCTTGCCGAGCAGGCAGCCCGCCGCGCGCCCGGTCCACGCGCCGAGCACGCGGTCCGCGTACGCGGCGTCGGCGGTGCCGGTCCCCGCGCCGGCGGAGGACCCGACGGCGCCCGGGCGGGTGGGCAGGCCGGGCGCCGCCGGGAGCGTGGCGAGGATCGCGTCCCAGTCGTCGGGCTCGTGCGGCGCGGGCGCGGCGGGCAGCGCGTCGAGCTCCACGAGCAGGTCGCGCGCGAGCGCGCGCAGCTCCGGGGTCGCGGGGACGGGACCGGCCCCGCTCACCGCGGGGACGGGGTCCCCGCCCGCGGCGGCCCAGCGCTCGCGCACGTCCGCGAGCGCCGCGGGGTCCTTGCCCTCCGCCGCGGGCGGGACGGGCTCGGGCGCGGGCAGGGCCGCCGGCGGGGCGCGGGGCGGGGGCGGGGCGGTTCACCCGCCCGCGCGGGGAGGGCCGCGCCGTCGACGGGCGCGTTGCCGAGCTCGGCGAGCGCGCGCAGGCGCGCGGTCGCGCGCTCGCGGTCGGCCCGCAGGATGTCCTGCGCGGCGGCCGCCATGAGCCGCCCGGTCTCCCGGACGTCCATGCGGCTCGCCTCCTCGATCGCGTCGAGCCACTCGTCCGGCACGACGGCGGTCCCGCCGAGGCCCGCGCACACCGCGCCGGCCATGACGGCGATCGAGTCGGCGTCGCGCCCGTAGTTCACGGCGCCGAGGACCGCGCCGCGGAAGTCGCCGCGGTGCCCGAGCACGAAGCCGAGCGCCGCGGGCAGCTCCTCGATGGACTTGGTGCGCGACGGGCGCCGTGCGTCCATCGACATCTGCCGGTACGCGGGCCCGACCGAGTCGAACGGCGCGACCGTGTCGCGGATCAGCCGCGCGAGGGCGCGCTCCTCCTCGTCGGTGGTGGGCGCCGTCGTCCAGCCGTCGAACGCCTCGACGACGGCCTGGAGCGCGGCGGCCGTGCCGTCGTGCGCGACGTCGAGCGCGGCGTGCACGACGTCGTCGACCGTGGCCCCCGGCGCGACGGACGCGGCGACCATGGCCGCGAACACGCCCGCCGCCTCGCGGCCGTAGCTCGACTGGTGCGCGCCGGTCAGGTCGATCGCCTCGGCGTACGCGCCGCGCGGGTCGCCCGCGTTCGCGAGCCCGACGGGCGCGACGTACATCGCGGCGCCGCAGTTGACGACGTTCCCCACCCCGGCCTCGCGCGGGTCGACGTGCCCGTAGTGCAGGCGCGCGACGATCCACTTCTCCGCGAGGAACACGCGCTGGAGCAGCAGGGCCGTGGACTCGAGCTCGGGGATCCAGCGCGGCTCGCCAATCATGAGGGGCACGAGGTCCTCGGCCATCGCGTACGCGTCGAGGTGCTCGCGGCGCTTCGCGTACACCTCCACGAGCGCGCGCGTCATGAGGGTGTCGTCCGTGATGTGCCCGTCACCCTTGTGGTAGGGCGCGATCGGACGCGCGTCCTGCCAGTTCGGGTACCAGGGCTCCACGATCCCCGTCACGCGGCCGCCGTGGCGCTCCTCGATCTGCTCGGGCGTCCAGCCCTCCGTGGCGCCTCCCAGCGCGTCCCCCACCGCCGCTCCGGTGATCACTGCCACCGCTCGGTCGTCCAGCCAGGTCACGATCCACTCCCTGTCGATCCGTCTCGGCGCCTCGCGCCGGTGCGACCCGTGCGGGTCGCGGTTCCCGGCCGGGCGGTCGCGTGCGCGGCCGCCCGGCCGCTGCTGCTCGGTGCTCGCCGCGACCCGTGACGCGGTGCCGCGGCGAGCGACCGAGAGTGCTACTTGGTGATCTCGGCCCAGCCCGACTCGAGCTCGGTCGCGAGCTGGTCGGCGTCGATCTCCTGGGCGAGGAACTTCTGGTACGCGGGCGTCGCGACGGTGTCCTTCCACTGCGCGTACGCGTCGACGAACAGGTACGGCGCCGAGGTGAGGTGCTGGCCGGAGGAGAGGATCGTCGACCAGCCGTTCTCGTCGCCGAGCGACTCCGCCATGGCCTCCTGGGCCGACGTCGTCGCGGGGATGAGCGCGTCCGCCTCGTTGAGCGCGGCGAGGTTCTCCGTCTGCGTGAAGAACTCGATGAACTCCGCGGACTCCTCGACGTGCTCGGAGTCGATGTTCACCGAGAGCGTCTGCGGGTTCGCGGCCTGCTCGGCGCCGTCGGGGCCCTCGAGCGGGGGCAGCACGACCCAGTCGAAGCCCTCGGGCGCGTCGTTCGCGATGTTCGCGGCCTGGAACGAACCCTGGATCGTCATCGCGACCTGCCCCGCGTAGAACGACGCGAGCGTCTCCGACCCGGACTGCGTGAGGGTCACCGGCAGCACCGTGCTGTCGGTGTGCGCCATCGTGTCTACGAGCTCCGGCAGGGCCATCTCGCCCTCGCCGATGGTGATGCTCGCGTCCGCGCCCGTGCCCTCGAAGTACTCGCCGCCGAAGCCGGGGGCCATCGCCATGAACGCGGCCGTCGGGCTCGCGAGCCCCCACCCGAGCCCGTACGCGCCGTCCTTCGTCGTGGCCTGCGCGATCTGCCGCAGTTCGTCCCACGTCATCGTCTCGCCCGTGGGGATCTCGACGCCGGCCGCGTCGAGCATCGTCTTGTTGGCGAAGACCATGTAGGACTGCAGCTCGGTCGGGTACGCGATGACCTGGTCGTCGACCGTCACGGCGTCGAGGATGCCTTCGGGGATGTCGTCCCGGCGCTCGTCGGACATGTACTCCGAGAGGTCCGCGAGGTACCCGTCGACCGCGAACGGCACGATGCTCGCGGCCTCGTAGTGGATGATGTCCGGCGCGGCGCCGCCGTTGAACTGGGTGATGAGCTTGTCGTAGATGCCGTCCCAGCCGGCGGGCACGATCTCGACCTGGACGTCGGGGTTCGCCTCGTTCCAGTCGGCGACGATCTTCTCGGTCGCCTCGATCGCGGCGGGCTGGTCGGACAGCGACTGGAACTTCAGCGTCACCGTGCCGCCGTCGGCGCCGTCGTCCCCGCTGCCGCCCCCGCTGGAGCAGGACGCGACGAGCAGGGTCGTGATCGTGAGGCATGCGGCGATGGACGCACCACGAGTCTTCATGGTTCTACCTTTCGGGTGGGGG
>ERZ1464601.70-NODE-70-length-13667-cov-12.483617_pt1 | contig 13667 bp, 11 predicted proteins | sample MGYA00563999_ERZ1464601 | MGnify/ENA primary metagenome ERZ1464601 (study PRJEB39283, sample SAMN07833290) | human skin metagenome | isolation source: Scalp | host: Homo sapiens | place: India: Bengaluru | collected 2015-03-13 ... | reverse complement strand
CCGCGCCCCGCGCCGGGCGGCGGGGGTGTGTGGCGGGGGCGCCGCGGGGGGGCCGCCTGGGTGGGCGGGGGGGGGCCGGGTGAGGTGAGGCGCCAGGACCACCTGGTCGGCGAGGTGCGGGCGGGCCTCAGGAGTGCGGCACCGTCGCGGTGATGAGGGTGCCGTCCTCGCGGCGGTTGCCGGAGAGGGCGCGCAGGCTCGGGCGGCCCGGCCTGACCGGGCCCTGGCCGTCGAGCGCGACGCGCGCGACCTCGCCCGGGACGACCTTCACCTGCTCGCCCCGCACGACGACCTGCGCGCCGTCGCCGGTCTCGGCGTCGAGCTCGATGGCGTCGGGCAGCACGGTGACGCGCAGCCGCGAGCCGCGCCACTGCACGCGGAACGTGAGCGACTCCCACTCCTGGGGCAGGCGCGGGTCGAACGTGAGGTCGCCCTCGGAGTCGCGCATGCCGCCGAACCCGTACGCGAGCGCGGACCACGTGCCGCCCGCGGACGCGACGTGCACGCCGTCGGACGCGTTGGCGTGCAGGTTCGCGAGGTCGACGAAGATCGACGACACGAAGTACTCGAGCGCGAGCTCGTGGTACCCCACCTCGGCCGCGACAATGGACTGCACGACGCCCGAGAGCGTCGAGTCGCCCGTGGTCAACGGGTCGTAGTACTCGAAGTCGGCGAGCTTCTCCTCGGCGCTGAAGTGCTGCCCCTGGAGGAACAGCGCGAGCACGACGTCGGCCTGCTTGAGCACCTGGTAGCGGTAGATGACGAGCGGGTGGTAGTGGAGCAGGAGGGGCCGCTTGTCCTCGGGCGTGTGCGCGAGGTCCCAGATCTCGCGCTCGAGGAAGTGCGAGTCCTGCGGGTGGATGCCGATGCTCTCGGCGTACGGGATCGACATGTGGTCGGCCGCGCGGACCCACTCCGCGGCCTCGTACGCGCCGAGCGAGAGGCGGTCCACGAGACGCGCGTAGTCCTCGGGGTGGTCGGCCTTCATGCGCTCGACGACGTACGCCGCGGCGCGCAGGTTGAAGCGCGCCATGACGTTCGTGAAGAGGTTGTCGTTGACGACGGTCGTGTACTCGTCCGGCCCGGTGACGCCGTGGATGTGGAAGTTGTCGTCGCCGTTGGCGTGCCAGAAGCCGAGGTCCTCCCACATGCGTGCCGTCTCGACGAGGATGTCCGCGGCCTCGCGGCGCAGGAAGTCCTCGTCGCCGGTCGCGCGCACGTACTGCACGAGCGCGTAGCTCACGTCGGCGTCGATGTGGTACTGCGCCGTCCCGGCCGCGTAGTAGGCGGACGCCTCCTCGCCGTTGATCGTGCGCCAGGGGAAGAGCGCGCCCTTCTGCGACAGCTCCGCGGCGCGGCGCCGGGCGGCGTCGAGCATCTGGTAGCGGAAGCGCAGCGCGTTGCGCGCGTACCGCGGGCTCGTGTACGTGAGGAACGGCAGGACGTAGATCTCGGTGTCCCAGAAGTAGTGCCCGCTGTACCCGGAGCCGGTGAGGCCCTTCGCGGGCACGCCGTTGCCCTCGGCGCGCGCCGTGGCCTGCGCGAGCTGGAACAGGTTCCAGCGCACGGCCTGCTGGACGCCCGGCTGGCCGGGGATCTCGACGTCGGAGCGGGCCCAGAAGTCGTCGAGCCACTCGCGCTGGAGCGCGAGCTGGGCCTCGACGCCGGTCTCGCGCGCCCGGTCGAGCGTGCGCCGGCAGCGGTCGACGAGCTCGCGCGACGGCACGCCGCGCGACGTGTGGTACGCGACGAGCTTGGTGAGCCGGATCGGCCGCCCGGGCTCGGCGTGCACGCGGAACACGTGCTTCGCGAGGTCGTCCTCGGCGAGCGTGCGCACGTCCCACTCGTTCTCGGTCTCGAGCAGGTCGTCGGCCGCGACGGCGAGCGTCATGCCGGAGTTGGTGCAGCGGTAGGACAGCACGAGGCGCTCGTCGTCGCCGAACTGCGTCTGCGGCTGCAGCACCCGCCCGGTGAACTGGTTCGACTTGCGCGGGTCGAAGCCCTCCCCCAGCGACGCGGACCGCACGTGGTACTCGTCCTGGCCGTCCTGGCGGTTGAGGATCTGGGACGAGATCGCGACGGGCGCGGCCGCGTCGAGGAGCGTGACCTCGAACGTCATGACCGCGAGGTGGCGCTCGACGAACGACACCATGCGCTGCGAGCGGATCTGCACGCGCTTGCCCGACGGCGTGCGCCACAGCAGCTCGCGCCGCAGGACGCCGTCCTGGAGGTCGAGCGAGCGCTCGTAGTCGATGAGGTCCGCGACGGGCAGCAGGAGAGGCTCGTCGTCCACGTAGAGGCGGATGACCTTGGCGTCCGGGACGTTGACGATCGTCTGTCCGACGCGCGCGAAGCCGTACGCCTCCTCCGCGTGCCGGATGGGCCAGGTCTCGTGGAAGCCGTTGACGAACGTGCCGTGCGAGTGGGACTCGCGGCCCTCCTCGACGTTGCCGCGCATGCCGAGGTAGCCGTTCGCGACGGCGAACAGCGTCTCGGTGACGCCCAGGTCCTCCGCGGAGAACTGCGACTCGACGAGCCGCCACGGGTCGGCCGGGAAGCGCAGGCGGTCGACGGTGCCGCGCTCGTCGGCGGTCCGGCGGATCACGCGCCCGCCTCCTCGTCGGCGGGGGCGGTCACGGCGGGACGGACGGCGTCGGCGGTCGCCGCGCGAGGACGGTCGAGGACCGTCGCGTCGAGCGCGCCGAGGTCGGCCACGACGACGTCGGCCCCGTGCGCGAGCAGCGCGTCCGCGCCCACCCCGCGGTCGACGCCGAGCACCAGACCGAACCCGCCGGCCGCGCCGGCCTGCACGCCCGAGAGCGCGTCCTCGACCACGACGGCCTCCGCGGCGGGGACGTCCAGCAGCTGCGCCGCGTACAGGTACGTGTCCGGTGCGGGCTTGCCGGCGACGTGCTCGCGCGCCGCGACGTTCCCGTCCACGACGACCGCGAACCGGTGCGTGAGCCCGGCCGCCGCGAGGACGGCGGGCGTGTTGCGCGACGACGACACGACGGCGACCGCCGCGCCCGCCGCGGTCACGGCGTCGAGGAACCGGACCGAGCCCGGGTACGGCGCGATGCCCTCCTCGGCGAACATGCGGTTGACGATCTCGTCCTTGCGGTTGCCGAGCGCGCACACGGTGGACTCCCCCGGCGCGTCCGTGACCTCGCCGCGCGGCAGCGTGACGCCCCGCGACGCGAGGAACGTCGCGACGCCGTCGTACCGGGGCTTCCCGTCGATCGACGCGAAGTAGTCCGCGGCGGTGTACGGGGCGAGGCCGTGCGCGGCGCAGTAGGGCGCGAACAGCCGTTCCCAGGCGCGCATGTGGAGCTCGGCGGTCGGCGTGAGGACGCCGTCGAGGTCGAACAGCACGGCTCGCAGGACGGGCATGGAGATCCTTCGCGGTGGGGGGACGAGGGTCTGCGCCCGGCCGTTCCCGCGCCGTCCGGAGGCCGCGGGACGGCCGTCCGCACGTCGCCGTCGTGACCGTCGCGCGAGGTCAAGCGTACGCACCCGGAGCCGTGCGCGGAAAGCGTTCAGGGCGTGTCCGGGCGACGCTCAGGCGTGCGCCCGTTCGGCCAGCACGTCGGCGACGCGGCCGAGGTTCGCGAGCAGCGCACGGTGCTCGTCGGGCGTGTCGGCGACCCCGCGACCGGGGCCGCCGCCGACGCCGGACCGCGGCGCACCGAGGAGCGTCACGTCGTCGAGCGCCGGAAGCACGAGCCCGATGCCGCGCCACGGCACGCTGACGAGGTCGGCGAGCTCGCCCAGCGCCGGCCCCGCGCACTGCGAGACCTTCGCGGGCGGCAGCGCGGCCCAGAGGCGCACGCCGCGCTCGACCGCGCGCGCGACCGTCTCCCAGGACCGCTCGTCCCAGGCGCCGAGCGTCAGGCCGACCGCGTCGGCGCCCGCGAGGACGACCGGCGCGACGCCCACCCAGGCGGGGCCCACGTGGACGACCGTCGACGCGGACGCGGCGCGTGCGGCGTCGAGCACCGGGCGCAGCCCGTCCACGAGGTCCGGACCGGGGACGGCGCGCAGGCGCGAGTAGCCCGAGAACGTGGGCAGCACGCCCGCGCCCACCTGCGCGAGCAGCGGCTCGTCCACCTGCACGACGACGTCCGCCCCCGGGACCTGACGGCGCACCTGCGCGACGTGCTCGGCCACGCCCGCGGCGAGCGCCTCGACGACCTCGCGCACCGCGCCGCGGTCGGACAGCACGCGGTCGCCGCGCGCGAGGTACACCTCGGCGGCGAGCGTCCACGGCCCGGTGACCGTCACGGCGAGCGGCCCCGCGTACCCGGCGCCCGCGATGGCGAGCGCCTCCACGTCCTCGCGCAGGTACGCCGCCGCGCGGCGCAGCGCCGCGCCGCCGGGGGCCGCGAGCTTCCCGCCGTGGGGGCCGAGCTCGACGGGCAGCCCGGGCAGCAGCGCCGCCGTCCGCCCCGTCGCGTCGGCGCCGGGCCCGCGGCCCGGGAGCTGGACGAGGAACGGCACTCCCCGCACGCCCGTCGGCACGGCGGCGAGGTCGCCGAGCACCGTGAGCTGCGCCTCGAGGACGTCCGCGCCCTCTCCGCCGGGCCACGGCCCGAGCCCGCTCACCGCGGTCATGCCGCACCCCCGGGGGCCGCCTCGCGCGGGAGACCGCGCACCTCGTCACGAACCACGTGCCGTCCACCTCTCTCCAGGAGCACACCGGAACACCGAGCCGTGCCGCGACCCCGCCGGGGTCCGGGGGCCGCACGGCCGTCCCGCGGAAGGACCCCGCCATGGGCACGCACGAGAACAAGGCCGCCGCCGTCGCCGTGCACACGCACGCGATCCCGGGCAACCACGCCGACGCCGTCGCGGCGCTGCTCGCGCCGGGCTTCCGCAACCACGACGCGGCACCGGGCGGCGACGGCGGCGACGAGGGCCTCGTCGCGACCATGCACTGGTACGCGGACGCGTTCGAGGACCAGCACGTCGAGGTGCTGCACGCGGTCGCGGAGGGCGACCTCGTGGCGCTGCACGTCGAGCTCAGCGCGCGGCACACCGGCTACTTCCGCGGCGTCGCGCCGACGGGCCGCCGGTTCCGCGTCCGCGAGATGCACGTGCTCCGCTTCGCCGAGGGACGCGCGGCCGAGCACTGGTGCGTGCGCGACGAGTCGGCGCTCGTGCGGGCGCTCGCTCACCCGGCGGCCGTCGGCGTCGGCTGAGCCTCCGGCTCGCGCGGGGCGCCGGAGCCTCGCCCGGCCCGGTACGCCCGGTCGACCGTGCCCTGCCCGAGCACGCGCGTGCCGGCGTAGACGACGAGCGACTGACCGGCCGCGACGCCCCGGAGCGGCGTGCCGGTGAGCTCGACCTCGATCGACCCGTCGGGGAAGGCGCGCACGCGCGCGGGGACGGGCGCACCGTGCGCACGCACCTGCACCTCGACGTCGGCCGCCTCGCCCGCGGGCGGGCGCGCGTCGTCGAACCAGACGGCGGACCCCGCCTCGATCCGGTCGACGCTCAGCAGCTCGGCCGGGCCGACGACCACCCGGTTGCTCGCGGGCTGGACGTCGAGCACGTAGCGCGGGCGGCCGTCGGGCGCGGGGCGGTCGATCCCGAGCCCCTTGCGCTGCCCGACCGTGTACGCGTAGGCGCCCTCGTGCTCGCCGAGCACCGTGCCCTCCGCGTCGACGATCTCGCCCGGCCGCGCGCCGAGGCGCGCGCGCAGGAAGCCCTGGGTGTCGCCGTCGGCGACGAAGCAGATGTCGTAGGAGTCGGGCTTCGCGGAGACCGACAGGCCGCGCCGCGCGGCCTCGGCGCGGACCTCGTCCTTGGACGCGAAGCCGCCGAGCGGGAAGACCGCCCGCGCGAGCCGCTCGGGACCCATGACCGCGAGGACGTACGACTGGTCCTTCGCCGCGTTCGGGGAGCGGTGCAGCTCGCGCACCGTGCGCACCCCGTCCGGCGCGGACGCGTCGGGGACCTCGCGCGTCTCGACGCGCGCGTAGTGGCCCGTCGCGACGGCGTCGAACCCGAGCGCCGTCGCCTTGTCGAGCAGCGCCTCGAACTTGATGTGCTCGTTGCAGCGCACGCACGGGTTGGGCGTGCGCCCGGCCTCGTACTCCGCGAGGAAGTCGGCGACCACCGTGTCCTCGAACCGCTCGGAGAGGTCCCACACGTAGTACGGGATGCCGAGCACGTCGGCCGCGCGGCGCGCGTCCCCCGCGTCCTCGATCGAGCAGCACCCGCGCGAGCCGGTGCGGAACTGGTCGCGGTCGCGCGAGAGCGCCATGTGCACGCCGACCACCTCGTGCCCGGCCTCGACCGCGAGCGCCGCGGCGACGGCCGAGTCGACGCCGCCCGACATGGCGGCCAGGACCCTCACGCGGCGCCTCCCGTGCGGCTCGTGACGCGCGTGCGCGCCGGGCTCGACGCGAGGCCCGCGGCCCGGGCGCGCTCGACGGCTCGGGGCAGGGCGTCGAGGAGGCGCGCGACGTCGTCGCGCGTCGACGTCACGCCGAGCGAGAAGCGGAGGGCACCCCGCGCGTCCGCCTCGGGGACGCCCATGGCGAGCAGGACGTGCGACGGCTGCGGCACGCCGGCCTGGCACGCCGAGCCGGTCGAGGCCTGCACGCCCGCGGAGTCGAGCAGGTAGAGCAGGGAGTCGCCCTCGGCCCCGGGGAAGGTGAAGTGCGCGTTGCCGGGAAGCCGGACGACGTCGTCGTGCGCGCCGGGCTCGGGCCCGCTGAGGTCGGCGTCCGGGACGCGCTCGCGCACGCCCGCGACGAGCTCGTCGCGCAGCGCGGCGAGGTGCGCGGCCCGCTCGGCCCGGTGCGCGACCGCCTCGGTGACCGCGACGCCGAACGCGCGGATCGCGGGGGCGTCGAGCGTCCCCGAGCGCACGCCGCGCTCCTGGCCGCCGCCGTGCAGCACGGGCGTGAGCGGGGCGTCGCGCCGGGCGACGAGCGCGCCGACGCCGACCGGGCCGCCGAGCTTGTGCCCGGAGACGGTCATCGCGTCGAGGCCGCTCGCGGCGAAGTCGACCGGCACCTGCCCGACGGCCTGCACGGCGTCGGAGTGCACCGGGATGCCGTGCGGCCGCGCGAGCTGCACGACCTCCGGCACGGGCTGCAGCGTCCCCACCTCGTTGTTGGCCCACATGACGGAGATCAGGGCGATCTCGTCCGCGTGCTCCGTGATCTCGGTGCGCAGGGCGGCGAGGTCCACGCGCCCCTCGGCGTCCACGGGCAGCAGGACGATCTCGGCGCCCGCGTGCTCCGCCATCCAGAACGCGGGGTCGAGCACCGCGTGGTGCTCGACGGCGGACACGACGATGCGCCGCCGGCGCGGGTCGGTGGTGCGCCGGCCCCAGAACAGGCCCTTGACCGCGAGGTTGTCGGCCTCCGTGCCGCCCGCCGTGAAGACGACCTCGCTCGGTCGCGCGCCGAGCGCGGCGGCGACCGACTCGCGCGCCTCCTCGACCGTGCGCCGCGCGGCGCGCCCCGCGGCGTGCAGCGACGACGGGTTGCCCGTGCGGGTCAGCTCGTCGACGAACGCGTCGCGCGCCGCCGGGGACAGCGGCGTCGTGGCGGCGTGGGCGAGGTACGCCGTCTCGGGACCGGGGGTCGGCCCGCCGTGCGCGCCGGGGCGGGCGCCGGTCGCGGGGCCGGGAGCAGGGGTCACGGTCACCCAGTCTACGAACCGCAGGGCCGCGCTCGTGGTCCGAGGGGTGGGCGGCGCTGGACATCCCGGCGGAAAGCGCTAGGTTGTGGGACATCTACGCCCGGCCGTCGCCGGGCGCTCGCCCGGTCGCAGGACCGCCGTCGCGCGCCACACGTCGCCGCGGGACGGGAACGTGCCGCGGGCGGGACCGTCCAGCCACCGACAGGGGAAGTGGCCTCTCGATGCCCGACGACGTCGCGCCGCCCGCCGTCGAGGCCGCCGGGGACGTCCCGGTCGCCTCGGGCGGCCGGCGCCTGCTCTGGGCCGACCTGCCGCTCGCGCTGCGCGACGAGCTGGAGGCGGTCGCCGGGGGCAGGGTCGTGCACGAGCGGTCGGTCCCGGCGGGGTTCAGCCCGGGGCTCGCGTCCGTCCTCACGCTCGACGACGGCACCCGTCTCTTCGTCAAGGCCGCACGGACCGCCGACGAGCCCGTGGCCGCCGACCTGCACCGCGCCGAGGCGAAGGTCGCGACGCGGCTGCCCCGCGCGGTCCCGGCGCCGCGCTTCGCCTGGGGCCACGGCGACGGCGACTGGGTCGCGCTCGCGTACGAGGCGGTCGACGGGCGCTCGCCCGGCACGCCGTGGGACCCGCACGAGCTCGACCGCGTGCTCGCGGCGCTCGTCCGCGTCGCGTCCGTGCCCGGCGCCCGGGCGATGCGCCTGCCGCCGACCGGCCCCGACTTCGCCGACATGGCGACCGGCTGGCGGGCCCTGCGCGCGCACCCCGACCCCGGCCTGGCCACGCTCGTGCCCTGGGCCGCGGCGCACCTCGACGCGCTCGCGGAGGCCGAGCGCGGGGCGCTCGTCGCGTGCGAGGGCGAGTCCTTCGTGCACGGCGACCTGCGCGCCGACAACGTGCTGCTGACCCCGGAGAAGGTGTACCTCGTCGACTGGCCGTACGCGTCGCGCGGCGCCGCGTGGCTCGACCTCGCGATGCTCCTGCCGAGCGTCGTCATGCAGGGCGTCCGGGAGGTGTGCGAGCCCGTCACCGTGAGCGCCGACCCGGCGCGACGCGCACGCGGGGGCGCCTGGGCGGCTGCGACGTTCGCCGCGCACCCGCTCGGCCAGGACGTGCACCCCACGGACCTGCGCGCCGTCGTCGCGGGGATCGCCGGGTACTTTCTGCATTCCGCGCGGCAGCCCGCGATCCCGACCATCCCTCGCCTGCGACCGTTCCAGCGCGCCCAGGGCGTCGCGGCCGTCGCGTGGCTGGAGCAGCTCGGGCTCTGAGCGCGTGACGGCCCCGGCGCCGTCGTGGCGCCGGGGCCGTCGTGGCGTGGGGCCCGGGCGTCAGTCCTGCCAGACCTGCACGACCGCGGGCCGCGGCCCGGCGAAGGCTCCCGGCGGCACCGGGGCGCCCGGCGTGAGGTAGTCCGGGAAGTGCGACACCTGCGCGTCGAACGTCCCGTCCTCGCCGGGGTGCTGCACCGCGACGTAGACCATGCGGTCCGCCGAGTCCACGACGGGCCTGCACGTCTCGGCGCCGCGCGGCACCGAGAGGAACTGCTCGACCCGCCCGCGCTCGCGGCCGTCGAGCGTGACCTTGAACAGGCCGTCGCACTTCTGGATCGTGCTCGGCTGGCCGTCGGTCGAGATCCACAGGTTGCCCTCGGCGTCGAACGCGAGGTTGTCCGGGCACGAGATCGGGGAGACCTTCTCCTTCGGGTAGCCCGAGAAGTAGGTGGAGGTGTTCGTCGCGGGGTCGCCCGCGACGAGCAGCAGGTTCCAGCGGAAGGTCAGCGACGCGGCGTCGTCGCGGTCCTCGACGATCTCCACGACGTGCCCGTCGCGGTTGGTGTTGCGCGGGTTCGGCTCGGTCGCGGCCTCGGCCGCCGCCGGCCCGCGCGCGGTGTTGTTGGTGCACGCGACGTAGACGCGACCCGTGACCGGGTTGGGCTCGACGTCCTCGGGGCGGTCCATCTTCGTCGCTCCGACCTTGTCGGCCGCGACGCGCGTGTAGACGAGCACCTCCTCGACGCTCATGCCCTCGACCTCGCTGCGCCCGTCGACGACGAGCGGGACCCACTCGCCCCGGCCGTCGAACGCGCCGTCGGACGGCACCGCGCCCGAGCCGTCGATCTCGGACGCCGGCGAGTCGCCGCGGAACCGCGCGACGTACAGCGAGCCCTCGGTGAGCAGCGTCTTGTTGTGGCGGCGCGCGCCCTCGCTGTTCCCCGGGCGCATCGTGCGCGACGAGACGAACTTGTACACGTAGTCGAAGTGCTCGTCGTCGCCCATGTACGCGACCGCGTTCCCCCGGCGCGAGAGGATCACGTTGGCGCCCTCGTGCTTGAACCGGCCGAGCACGGTGTGCTTCACCGGCGGCTCGTCGGGCGCGTACGGGTCGATCTCGACGATCCAGCCGAACCGGTTCGGCTCGTTCTCGTACCCGGGGTTGCGGGCGTCGAACCGCGGGTCGTCGAGCTCCCACCCGTACCCGGTCGCGGCGTCGCGCAGGCCGTAGCGCGCGTCGTGACCCGTGCCCGACGTGCGGAAGTAGCCGTTGTAGTTCTCCTCGCCCGAGAGCACGGTGCCCCACGGGGTCGTGCCGCCCGCGCAGTTGTTGAGCGTGCCGAGCACGCGCGTGCCCGACGGGTCGGCGACCGTCCTGACGAGGTCCGACCCCGCGACGGGCCCGGTGAGGCGGAACTCGGTCGTCAGGTGCACGCGGCGGTTGTACCGGCTGTCGGCCACGTAGTCCCACGGCGTCCCGGTCCGACGACGGCGCACCTCGACGACGGACATGCCGTGCGCCGCGCGCTCGATCGCGCGGCGGGTCGGGGCGTCGTACGAGGCGTCGAACATGATCGCCGGGTTCGTGTACTCGTGGTTCGCGACGAGCAGCCCGCGCGTCCCCCGGCCCGGCCCCTTGCCCGCGCCACGGCCGCCGGCGAGGGCGTGCTGGCGCTCGAACGGCAGGATGTCGAGGTAGTCGTTGTTGTAGCCGAACTGCCGCGCCTGCTGCTCCGGGGTCTGGCGCGAGACGTCGAACGGCGCACCGCCGCGCAGGATCGGGTCGCCCCAGCGGATCACCGGACGCCACCGGTAACCCTCGGGGACGACGAGCGCGTCGCGCGTCGCGGGCTGGGGCGAGATCGCGCCGAACGCGAGGCCCTTCTGCGGGCGGCCCCCGCCGTGGCCGCCGTGCGCCACGACGCCCTGGGCGGCGGCGGACGGCGCGGCGACGGTCTGCGCTCCGAGCACGACGGCCGCGGCTCCCACCGCGAGCCCGCCGAGCAGCGCGCGGCGCGACAGCGCGCCCGCGACCACGTCGCGGAACGTCTCGTTCGCGCTCTCGTTGGGGACCGGGTGCGAGCACGCGTCTGCGCACTTCAGCCGGCAGGTGACGGGGCTGCGCTTGCCGCGCGCGTGCGGCGCGACGGAGAGCAGGGGGCGATGCTCAGGGGCAGGCGTGATCGTCATCGGTCGTCTCCACGGGTCGGGGGGCCTCCCCGTCACCGAGGAGTCGGCCCGACGCTAGGAACGATCGATGACCGGCTGGCCACCGCCCGGAGGACACCGGGTGAACTCTCGGCGCCGGCCGGGTGCTCAGCCCTGCGACGCCCGGTGCTCGCGCAGCACCTCGGCCGCCTGCGGCAGCACGTCCGCGAGGTCGCCCACGACCGCGAAGTCCGAGATCTCGAACAGCGGGCACTCCGGGTCGTTGTTCACCGCGACGATCACCTGCGAGGCCTGCATGCCGCCGCGGTGGTGCGGAGCGCCCGAGATGCCCGCGCCGATGTACAGGCGGGGCGCCACGGTGACGCCCGTCTGCCCGACGAACTGGTCGTGCCAGCCCTCGTAGACGGCGTCGCGCGTCGCGCCCACGGCGGCGCCGAGCGCGTCGGCGAGCTCGACCACGGGGCCGAAGTCGCCGTTCGTGCCGCGGCCCCCGGCCACGACGATCGCAGCCTCCCCGAGCGCGGGGTGCCCCGCGCCCGCGGACGCGTCGACCGTGCGGGACACGACGCGCGCCGCGGTCGCCGCCGGGGTCAGCTCGACGCGCAGCGCCTCGACCTCGGTCGCGACGGCGGCGTCCGCCGGCTGCGGCACGACCGAGTTCGCGCGGAGCGTCAGCACCGCCGGGTCGGTGAGGATCTCGCTGCGCACGTCCCACGAGCCCGCGAAGACGCGCTTGTCGGCCACGAGGTGGGTGCCGTCGTCGTGCAGCGCTGAGGCGTCGACGACGAGGCCGGCGCCCGTGAGGAACGCGAGGCGCGCCGCGGCCTCCTTGTTCGGGAACGACGACGTCAGCAGGACGGCGTCGGCGTGCGACGCGCGCGTGGCGGCGGCGAGGACCTCGGCGACGACGGGCGTCAGGTGCAGCGCGTCGCCGGTGACGACCTCCCCGCCCGACGACGGCTCGGCCTGGCGCACGAGCGCGACGCCGTGCGCGCCGAGCTGGGCGAGGACGCCGACGCTCGGCGCCTCGAGCGCGACGGCCTCCACGCGCCCGAGCGCGCGGCCGAGGGTGATCAGCTCCAGCACGGGCGTCCGCAGCTCGGTGGCCGCGGAGTCGAGGAGGACGAGGACGGTACGGGCCCCGGGGGTGCTCATGTGCGGACGCCTCTCAGACCAGGTCGTTGCGGATGAGGAACTCGGCGAGGGCGCGGCCGCCCTCGCCCTTGTCGACGACGATCTCGGCGTCGGGGCGCGGCGGCCGCGGCGACGCGTCGAGCACGCGCGTGCGGGCTCCGGCGTCGCCGACGAGCGCGGCGTCGACGCCGAGGTCGGCGAGGCTCCACGCCTCCACGGGGCGCGTGCGCGCCGCCATGATGAGCTTGAAGTTGGGCATGCGCGGGTCGTTCGCGTGGTCGGTGACCGACACGACGGCGGGCAGCGGCGCCTCGAGGACCTCCTCGACGCCGTCGAGCTCGCGCGTGACGCGCGCGGTGCGCGCGCCCGGCTCGCCCTCGACCTCGAGCTTCCCGGCCAGCGTGAGCTGCGGCAGGCCGAGCTCGGCCGACAGGAGCGCCGGGACGACGGAGCCCAGGCCGTCGAGCGCGGCCATGCCCGTGACGACGACGTCCACCGGGGCCTCGTCCGCGAGGCGGCGCACGGCGGCGGCGAGCACGCGCGCGGTGCCGAAGTAGTCGGAGCCCGCGATCGCGTCGTCGCTCACGCGCACGCCGCGGTCCGCGCCGAGCTGGAACGAGCGGCGCACGGCGCCGTCGGCGTCCGGCCCCGCGACGGTGAGCACGACCACCTCGCTGGTCTCGCGCTCCGCCTCCGGCAGCGCCTCCTTGAGGCGCAGCGCGGCCTCGACCGCGTTCTCGTCGAGCTCGTTGAGCGTGCCCTCGTCGGCCCGGCGCACCACGCGGCCGTCCTCGAAGCCCCGGTCGGCGTGGATGTCCGGGACGTACTTCACGGCGACGACGATCCGCATCGGTTGCTCTCCCTGTGCGCTGGGCGGTCGGCCGGAGAGGTACCCGGCCCGCTCCGCCGAAGCCTACCGGCGGGCGACCGGAGGAGCCGGTGACATCCGCCACAATGGACGGGTGCACGAGCCGTCGCCCGACTCGAGACCCGCCCCGCCGACCGCGCCCGGGAGCGTCGACCGGCACGCCCTCGTCCCGCCGCTCGGGGTGCGCCCCGCCGGGGACGGCGTCGACGTCGCCGTGCTCGCGTCGCACGCGACCGCCGTCGAGCTGTGCCTCGTGGACGTCGTCGACCCGGCGCTGCCCGCGCACGACCCGGCGCGCTACCGCGAGCGCCGGGTCCCGCTCGCCGGGCCGGCCTACGGCGTCTGGCACGCGCACGTCCCGGGCGTCCGCCCCGGCCAGCGCTACGGCTTCCGCGTCCACGGCCCGTGGGAGCCCGCGGCCGGGCTGCGCCACAACCCCGCGAAGCTGCTCGTCGACCCGTACGCGCGGGGCCTCGTCGGCGACCCGGACGGCCCGCCCGCCCCGGGCGGCGCCCGTCGGTCCCCCCGCCGAGCTGCGCGGTGAGCAGCACCGTCACCGGGTCGTGCGC
>ERZ1464601.57-NODE-57-length-15636-cov-16.741801_pt1 | contig 15636 bp, 10 predicted proteins | sample MGYA00563999_ERZ1464601 | MGnify/ENA primary metagenome ERZ1464601 (study PRJEB39283, sample SAMN07833290) | human skin metagenome | isolation source: Scalp | host: Homo sapiens | place: India: Bengaluru | collected 2015-03-13 ... | reverse complement strand
CCCCCCCCCCCCCCCCCCCCCCCCCCCCCCCCCCCCCCCCCCCCCCCGCCCCCGCCCCCCCCCCCCCCCCCCCCCCCCCCCCCCCCCCCCCCCCCGCCCGGCCCCCCCCCCCCCCCCCCCCCGCCCCCCCCCCCCCCCCCCCCCCCCCCGGGCGCCCGGCGCGGCGGACGGCGGGGGCACCGGACGGCACGGGTCGAGCACGGACGACCGTCCGTGCCGCAGAAACGACCGATCGTGCAGCCGCGGCGGGCGGCGCCGTACCCCGCTCCTAGCCTGAGGAACGGGCCGCACTCGAGGAGGAATGCAGTGAACGCCAGGGCGAAGAACGCCGACGGTGCCAGGACACCGATGTCGAACAAGAAGTTCCTGTGGATCTGGGTCCCCGTGCTCGCGACGGTGACCGTGCTCGTCGTCGTCGCGAACGTCGCGCTCAACGTCGCGGGCGGCTGGGTAGCGTCCCAGCTCGGGTCCGGCACCTACACGTTCACCAACTCCGAGGAGTCCTCGGGCTGGGACACCGCGTACTACACGGCCGAGCACGACAGCCAGGAGTCCGTCGACGAGGCCGCGAAGGCCCTCGTCGAGGAGATCGCGGCCGGCGGCATCGTCCTCGCGAAGAACGAGGCCGGCGCGCTGCCCCTCACGCCCGACGCCCGCGTGACCATGCTGGGCCGCGCGTCCGCCGACCCGGTGTTCGGCGGCTCGGGCTCCGGCTCGGTCGACACGAACTCGGCCGTGACCGTCCGCGGGGGCCTCGAGAACGCGGGCCTCACGGTCAACGACGAGGTCTACGCCACGATCGAGGCGTTCGCGGCGGAGAACCCGCGCGGCCACATCGAGATGGACAACCCCGACGCGTCGAGCTACACCGTCGGCGAGCTGCCCGTCGGCGACTACGAGGCGCGGTCCGGGACGTTCTCCGAGTTCGGCGACGCCGCAATCGTCACGATCGGCCGCCCCGGCGGCGAGGGCGGCGACCTCACGCGCGACATGACCGGCTGGGACGACCACGCCGAGCCCGGTCAGCACCAGCTCGAGCTGAACAAGGACGAGAAGGACCTGATCGCGCTCGCGAAGTCGAGCTTCGAGACGGTCGTCGTGGTCGTCAACGCGTCCACGACCCTGGAGCTCGGCGAGCTGCAGGCCGACCCGGAGGTCGACGCGATCCTCCTCGCGGGCTCGCCCGGCGCCACCGGCTTCAACGCCCTGGGGTCGGTCCTCACCGGCGAGGTCAACCCGTCCGGCCGCACGGTCGACGTGTGGGCCGCGGACTTCACGGCCGACCCGACGTTCGCCAACTTCGGGAGCTTCTTCTACTCGAACGTCGAGGCGTCCTACCCCGTCTCGGCGGTCGAGAAGGCGACGTCCAACGCGACGGTCACGAGCAACGCGCCGTTCGTGAACTACAGCGAGGGCATCTACGTCGGGTACCGCTACTACGAGACCGCGGCGGCCGAGGGCTTCATCGACTACGACGACGCGGTGGTCTACCCGTTCGGCTACGGCCTGAGCTACACCGACTTCGCGTGGGCGGTCACGGGCACCGAGGCGGGCGACGTCGACGGGACCGTCGCGGTCACGGTCGAGGTGACGAACACGGGCACCGTCGCCGGCCGTGACGTCGTCGAGCTCTACTACTCCGCGCCGTACACGCCCGGCGGGATCGAGAAGTCCGAGGTCGTCCTCGGCGACTTCGCCAAGACCGGGACGATCGCGCCGGGTGCGAGCGAGACGGTGACCCTCGAGCTCGCCGTCGAGGACATGGCGTCCTACGACCACCTGGGCGCGCAGGCGTACGTCCTGGAGGCGGGCGACTACACGCTCAGCCTGCGCACCGACTCCCACACCGTCGCGGCGGGCACCGAGCCGATCACCTACCCGGTCGCGTCCGACGTCGTGTACACGGGCGAGGACCACCGCGCGTCGGACCTCGCCGAGGTGACCAACCGGTTCGACGACGTCTCCGCGCGCTTCAGCGCCGACGGCGCGGACGGCACGGTCGTCCCGATGTCCCGCGCCGACTTCGCGGGCACGTTCCCGCAGGCCCCGACGGCCGAGCAGTCGGTCGCGGACGAGGCCACCCAGGAGGGCTTCGCCGCCTGGGACCACGAGGCCGAGGCCGCCGCGTTCGACGGCGAGATGCCCACGACGGGCGAGCGCTCCGACCTGACGCTCGTCGACCTGCGCGGGCTGCCGAAGGACGACCCGCGGTGGGAGGAGCTGCTCGACTCGCTGACGGTCGGCGACATGACGGACATGCTCCTCAACGGCGCCTACCAGACGGCCGCGATCGCCTCGATCGCGAAGCCGCAGACGGTCGAGCCGGACGGCCCGGCGGGCTTCTCGTCCTTCATCAACTCGTCGATCAACGGCGTCGCCTACCCGTCCGAGGTGCTCATCGCGCAGACGTGGGACGTCGACCTCGGCACCGCGATGGGCACGATGATCGGCGAGGAGGCCCTGCAGAAGGGGCTCAACGGCTGGTACGCGCCCGCGGTGAACCTGCACCGCTCGCCGTTCGGCGGCCGCAACTTCGAGTACTACTCGGAGGACCCGCTCCTCTCGGGCCGCATGGCCGCCGCCGTGTCGAACGGCGCGGCGAGCAAGGGCGTCTACACGATGCTCAAGCACTTCGCGCTCAACGAGCAGGAGACGAACCGCGTCGACAACGGCCCCGCGACCTGGGCGACCGAGCAGACGATCCGCGAGATCTACCTCAAGCCGTTCGAGCTCGCGATCAAGGACGTCTCCCTGGACGTCCGCTACATCGCGGACGACGAGGGCACGATCGAGGAGACGACGGTCGGGGCGCTCGGCATCATGAGCTCGTTCAACCGCATCGGCGCGACGTGGACGGGCGGTTCGAAGCCGCTCATGACGGACGTGCTGCGCGGGGAGTGGGGCTTCGAGGGCTTCGCGATCACGGACTTCAACCTGTACCCGTACATGAACCCCAACGAGGGTCTCGACGGGGGCACGGACCTGACGCTCACCTTCCAGCCGTCGAAGTCGTTCGGCGACACGTCGTCCGCGAAGGCCGTCACGGACATCCGGAACGCGACCCACAACATCCTGTTCACGGTGGCCAACTCGAACGCCATGAACGGGCTCGCCCCCGGCGCGACGGTCACGTACACGCCGCCCACCTGGGTCTACGTCCAGATCGGCGTGTCCGTCCTGCTCGGGCTGCTCGTCCTGGTCGGCGCCTTCCTCGTGGTCCGGCGCGTCCGTCGGCACCGGTCGGCGGCCGAGGAGGTCGCCGCACCCGCCTCCGAGCCGGCGGTCCCCGCCGCCCGGTAGCCGGTGACCACCGGGCCTCCCGGGCGGGCGACCGCCCGGGAGACCCGGCACCCGGCGCCGTCGGGCCGGTGGCGCCCACCACCGCCGGCCCGACGCCAGGGCCCGGACCGCCGTCCGGCACCGGGCCCCCGCCCCGCACGTCCGACCAGTCGCCGTCCGCGGCGCACCCGCCGACGGCCGGCCCCGGCCTGCCCGGGACCGCCCCGACGCACCCCGCACGACCCCACGACCACGCAAGGAGAGCACCGTGCAGCTCCACGGCGAGACCACCGCCGCGGCCGGCGAGACGGCCGCGGCCCCGGGGACGACGACCGCCGTCGTCCCGACCGCGAGCCTGACGCTCCTGGAGAAGGCGGCCCTGCTGACGGGGAAGACCGTGTGGGAGACGCACGACCTCCCGCGGCTCGGCGTCCGCTCCCTCTGGCTGGCCGACGGCCCGCACGGCGTCCGCAAGCAGCTCGGCGCCGCCGACCACCTCGGCATCGCGGCCTCGCAGGAGGCCACGTGCTTCCCGACGGCGGCCGCCGTGGCGAACACGTGGGACGTCGAGCTGGCCGAGCGCGTGGGCTCCGCGCTCGGCGCCGAGGCCGCGGCGCAGGACGTGGACGTGCTGCTCGGCCCGGGCCTCAACATCAAGCGCTCGCCGCTCGGCGGGCGCAACTTCGAGTACTTCTCCGAGGACCCGCTGCTCGCGGGCCGGATGGCCGCCGGCTACGTGCGCGGGATCCAGTCCCACGGCGTCGCCGCGTGCCCCAAGCACTTCGCGGTGAACTCCCAGGAGCTGCGTCGCATGGTCTCGGACTCCGTGGTCGACGAGCGCACGCTCCGGGAGGTCTACCTCTCGGCGTTCGGGATCGTCGTCGCGGAGGCCCGGCCCCGGACGGTCATGTCGTCGTACAACCTCGTCAACGGCGTCTACGCCCACGAGGACCCGTTCCTCCTCACCCAGGTCCTGCGCCGGGAGTGGGGGTTCGACGGCGCCGTCGTCTCCGACTGGGGCGGCTCGAACGACGTCGTCGCCCCCGCGCCGGGCGGTGGCACCCTCGCGCTGCCGGCGCCCGCCCTGGGCTCGGCGCGCGGGCTCGCCGACGCCGTGCGGGCGGGCCGCCTCGACGCGGCCGACCTCGACGCGCGCGCCGAGGAGGTGCTGCGGCTCGTCGCCGCGGCCCGCGAGCCGGGCACCGCCCCGGCCGTCGACGCCGACGCCCACCACGCGCTCGCCCGCGAGGTCGCGGCGCGCTCGGCGGTGCTGCTCAAGAACGAGGACGCGCTCCTGCCGCTCGCCGCGGGGACGCGGGTCGCGGTCGTCGGCGACTTCGCGCGCACCCCGCGCTACCAGGGCTCCGGGTCGTCCGCGGTCAACCCCACCCGCCTCGACAGCGTGCTCGACGTGATCGACGGCTCGGGGCTCGAGCTGACGACGTTCGCCCCCGGCTTCCGTCGGGACGGCACGCCCGACGCCGCGCTGCGCGAGGAGGCGGTCGCGGCCGCGCAGGGCGCGGACGCGGTGCTGCTGTTCCTCGGCCTCGACGAGATCGCCGAGTCGGAGGGCCTGGACCGCACGACGCTCGCGCTGCACCCGGCGCAGGTCGAGGTCCTCGAGGCCGTGGCCGCGGTCAACCCCGCGACCGTCGTGGTCCTCGCGGGCGGGGGCGCGATCTCCACCCCGTGGCTCGGCGCGGCTCGCGCGCTCGTGCACGGCTACCTCGGGGGGCAGGCCGGGGCCGGGGGCGTCCTCGACGTGCTCACCGGCGCCGTCAACCCGTCGGGGCGGCTCGCCGAGACGCTGCCCGTGCGGCTCGCGGACACCCCGACCGCCGCGTCGTTCCCCGCGACCGGGCGCACCGCCGTCTACCGCGAGGGCCTGTACGTCGGCTACCGGTACTACACGAGCGCCGACGTCCCGGTCGCGTTCCCCTTCGGCTTCGGGCTGTCGTACACGACGTTCGCGCACTCCGACCTCGTGGTCGACGCGGACGCGGGAGCCGTCGGCGTGACGGTCACGGTCACCAACACCGGGCCCGTCGCGGGGGCGGACGTCGTGCAGGTCTACGTGCGCCGGGAGATGCCGGGCGTCCACCGCCCGGACCGCACGCTCGCGGGGTTCGCGCGCGTCGAGCTCGACCCGGGCGAGTCGCGCACGGTCACCGTCCCCCTCGGGGACGCGGCGTTCCGGCACTGGGACGTGGCGACCGGGGCGTGGCAGGTCGAGCAGGGTGCCTGGTCGGTGCTCGTGGGCTCCCACGTCGACGACCTCCCGCTGCGCGCGACGGTCGAGCTCGACGGCACGGTGCCTCCGCGCACCGAGGACGACCTGCCCGAGCCGTACCGCACCGGACGCGTCCACGACGTGTCGGACGCGCAGTTCGCGGCGCTCCTCGGTCGGCCGGTCCCGACCGCGGCGTGGTCCGGGGCGCTCGGCGTGAACGACCCGCTCTCGCGCCTCGCCGACGCGCGCTCGCCCCTGGCCCGGCTCGCGTTCCGCGTCCTGTCCTGGCGGCGCGACGTGGCGGACCGCAAGGGCGCGCCGGACCTCAACGTCCTCTTCCTGCTCAACATGCCGTTCCGGGCCATCGGGAAGATGACCGGCGGCATGGTCGACGACGCGATGGTCGACGGCATCGTCCGCATCGTCAACGGCCACTTCTTCCGCGGCACCGGCGCCGTCGTGCGCGGGTTCGTCCGCAACCGCCGTGCCGACCGTCGTACCGCCCGCACGCTGCGCGGCGACGCCTGACCCGCTCGAAAGGGAACACCCATGCTCACCCGCCTCCGCGACGCCTGGCGCCGGTTCTCCGAGAAGCGACCGGGGACCGCGCAGTTCGTCGTGTTCCTCGTGCTGAGCAACGGCATCACCGTGCTGCAGCTCGCGCTCATGCCCCTCATCAAGTGGGTCTTCGGCATGACCGCCCTGGTCGACGTCGCGTTCCAGGTCTGGCCGGTCGGGACGAACCCGGACGGGTCGACGTTCTACGTGTTCGACTACGCCGCCGGCCCGCTCCCGGGCGGTGGCGGGGGGCTGGCATACTTCCTCGCCGTGCAGATCACCTTGCTGGTGGCGCAGGTGATCAACTTCTTCGCTCAGCGCACCATCACGTTCAAGTCCAACTCGTCCGTCGCGAAGGCCGCGCTCTGGTACACCATCGCGTACGTCGTGATCTCGATCGCGGCGGCCGCCGCGCAGGGCCTGTACAAGACGCCGATCTACGAGCTGTTCATCGACACGTGGGGCCTGGGCGGCGCCGGTGAGACCCTCGCGGACTTCACGACGATGATCATCAACGCCGCGATCTCGTTCTGGGTGTTCTTCCCGATCTTCAAGGTCATCTTCAAGCAGGTGCCCGAGACGCCGGCCGCGCCGGAGGCGGAGCACGCCGGAGAGGTGCGTGCGTCGTGACCCCGCTCCTGACCGTCGTGGTCCCGGCGTACAACGCCGAGCCGTACCTGGCGCGCGCCCTCGACTCGCTCGTCGGGTTCGGTCCCGAGGTGGAGGTGCTCGTCGTCGACGACGGCTCCACCGACGGGACGGCGGCGCTCGCCCAGGGCTACGCGGACCGGTTCCCGGGCGAGGTGCACGTGCTGCGCAAGGCAAACGGCGGGCACGGGTCGGCGATCAACACCGGCCTCGACCACGCGCGGGGGGAGTACCTCAAGGTCGTGGACGCCGACGACTGGGTGGACCGCGCCGCGCTCGCCCAGGTGCTCGCGACGCTGCGCGGGTTCGTGCGCCGGTTCGTGGACGCCGGCACCCCCGGCGGGGAGCCCGTCGACCTGCTGGTGAGCAACTTCGTGTACGAGAAGGTCGGCAAGCGCGTGAAGACGGCCGTCCGGTACCGCGGCGCGCTGCCGCGCGGGCGCGTGCTCACGTGGTCGCAGACCCGCCGCTTCGCCAAGCGCCAGTACATGATGATGCACGCCCTCATGTACCGGACCCAGGTGCTGCGCGACGCGGGCCTGCGGCTCCCGGAGCACACGTTCTACGTGGACAACCTGTACGCGCTGATGCCGCTCGCGCACGTGCGCACGCTGTACTACCTCGACGTCGACCTCTACCGGTACTTCATCGGCCGCGAGGACCAGTCCGTGCACGAGGCCGTCATGCTCAAGCGTCTCGACCAGCAGCTCCGCGTCAACTGGCTCATGCTCGAGCACGTCTCCCGGACCCCGGTGACCGACCGGCGCCTGCGCCGCTACCTGCTGCACTACGTGGAGATCATCTGCGCGGTGTCGTCGATCCTGCTCGTGCGCGCGGGGACGCCCGCGTGCCTCGTGGAGAAGGAGCGGCTCTGGTCGCGCCTGCGCGCCCAGGACCCCCAGCTCTACCACCAGGTGCGCTGGTCGGGCCTCGGGCAGATCGCCAACCTCCCCGGTCCGGCGGGACGGCGCGTGACGGTCCTCGCCTACCGGGTCGCGCAGCGCGCGATCGGCTTCAGCTGACCGTCCCCGTCAGCGCGGGCCGCGGCGCTGCTTCTCGATGAGCGGCCGCAGCCGGTAGGGGATGAGCTCGCCCATCGACAGCGAGGTCTCCGTGCGCTCGACGCCGTCGATGGCGAGGATCGCGGCGTCGATGCGGAACAGGTGGTCCGTGTCGCGGCACGCGACGGTGACGCGCAGGTCCGCGGTGCCGCTGCGCCCGAACGCCTGCACGACCTCGGGGATGCGCGCGAGGTCGTCGACGATGCGCGCGAGCTCCTTCTGCCGGAGCTGCACCTCGACGAACGCCGTGAGGGGGTGTCCCAGCACGTGCGGGTCGATGCGCCGGTCGAGGTCGAGGAACGCGCCCTCGGCCTCGAGGCGGGCGAGCCGCGCGGCGACCGTGTTGCGGGAGAGCCGCAGCCGGTCGGCGAGCGCGACGATCGTGGCCCGCGGGTCGTCGGCGAGCGCGAGCAGGAGGTCGAGGTCGACAGCGTCGGCGCTGTGCATGGTGCTCACCCTAACCGAGTGATAGCGGTCACAGTGCACGGTGCGGCAGGCGTCGGTGGAGCCATGTGCGTGACGCGGGTTACGTTCCCCCTACCTCGGTCCTCGACGGAGAGGACCGGCTCCCCGAGGTGAGGTGGCGACGATGCCCAGCGAACCTGCGGTGCGGACCGGACCGACGGCGGCGACCCCGCCGAAGGCGTACGACGGTCACCGGGCGGCAACCCCGCGCGACGCACGAGCAGACCGGAAGAACGTGGTGCGCGACGTGCGCAAGGACGCGCCGCGGCAGGACCCGCCCGACCCGCGCCCCGGGCCGACGCCGACCCTGCGCGCGCGCGACGAGGACGGCACCCGCCACCGCGACCCGGACCTCGACCGGTGGCTCGCGGACCTCGACCCGACGGCGTCCGACGACGCCGCGCGCGCGGCGGCCCGGTCGGCGCTGCTGCGGCTCCACGAGGACATGGTCGTCGCGCGTCGCATCGACGCGGAGGCCACGGCGCTCCAGCGGCAGGGCGAGCTCGCGCTCTGGCCGCCGCTCCTCGGCCAGGAGGCGGCGCAGGTCGGCTCGGCGCGCGCGCTGCGCGACGACGACTTCGTCTTCTCCTCCTACCGCGAGCACGCCGTCGCGCGGGTGCGCGGCGCGGCGCTCGTCGACCTCGTCCGCGTCTGGCGCGGCGTCGCGGTCTCCGGCTGGGACCCGTACGCGATCGGCATGGCGTCGCCGCAGGTCATCATCGGCGCCCAGGCGCTGCACGCGACGGGCTGGGCGATGGGCGTGCAGAACGACGTCGACGCCGGCCGCGTCGACGCCGCCGCCGGGCTGCCGGTCGGGGTGTCGTACTTCGGCGACGGTGCGATGAGCCAGGGCGACGTGAACGAGGCGTTCGTCTTCGCGTCCACGTACCGCTCGCCGGTGGTGTTCTTCTGCCAGAACAACCAGTGGGCCATCTCCGAGCCGGTCGCGCTCCAGTCGCGCGTCCCGCTCGCGGAGCGCGCCCGCGGGTTCGGCCTGCCGGGCGTGCGCGTCGACGGCAACGACGTCCTCGCCGTGCTCGCCGTGACCCGCGCCGCCCTCGACCGCGCCCGGCACGACGGCGGCCCCACGTTGATCGAGGCCGTCACCTACCGCATGGGCCCGCACACCACGGCCGACGACCCGAAGCGCTACCGCGACGCGGCCGAGGTGGAGGAGTGGACGCGCCGCGACCCGATCGCGCGCTTCGAGGCGTACCTGCGCGCCGTCGGGGTGCTCGACGACGCGGGCGTAGCGCACGTGCAGGAGGTCGCCGACGCGGCGGCCGCCGAGCTGCGCGCCGGGTGCGTCGCGCTCACCGACCCGCCGCCGCTCTCGCTCTTCGACCACGTCTACGCGGAGCCGCACCACGCGCTGGACCGCGAGCGCGCGGAGTACGCGCACTACCTCGCCGGCTTCGACGGGGAGGAGGCGCGATGACGACCCTCACGCTCGCGAAGGCGCTCGGCGCCGGGCTGCACCGCGCGATGACGGACGACGACCGCGTGGTCGTCATGGGCGAGGACGTCGGACGCCTGGGCGGCGTCTACCGCGTGACGGACGGGCTCCAGGCGGAGTTCGGACCGCGGCGCGTGCTCGACACCCCGCTCGCGGAGTCCGGGATCATCGGGACGGCCGTCGGGCTCGCGTACCGCGGGTACCGGCCGGTGTGCGAGATCCAGTTCGACGGCTTCGTGTTCGTCGCGTTCGACCAGATCCTGTCCCAGCTCGCGAAGATGCACGCCCGCACCGGCGGCAAGGTGCGCCTGCCGATCACGATCCGCATCCCCGTGGGCGGCGGCATCGGCGCGGCCGAGCACCACTCGGAGTCGCCCGAGGCGCTGTTCGCGCACACGGCCGGGCTGCGCGTCGTGTCGGTCGCGAACCCCCAGGACGCGTACACCGTGCTCCGCCAGGCCGTCGCGTGCGACGACCCGGTGATCTTCTTCGAGCCCAAGCGGCGCTACCACCTCAAGGGCGAGGTCGACCTCGACCCCGTCGACCCGCCGCCCATGGACCGGGCCCGCGTCGTGCGCGAGGGCCACGACGTCACGCTCGTCACGTGGGGCGGCCTCGTCGGGACCGCGCTCGACGCGGCCGTCGCCGCGTCGGACGACGGCGTCTCCGTCGAGGTGGTCGACCTGCGCTCGCTGTCGCCGATCGACCACGACACCGTCGCGGCGTCGGTCCGCAAGACCGGTCGGGTCGTCGTCACGCACGAGGCCCCGCGCCAGGCCGGGCTCGGCGCGGAGATCGCCGCGACCGTGACGGACCGCTGCTTCGAGTACCTCGAGGCCCCGCCCGTGCGGGTCACGGGCCACGGCATGCCGTACCCGCCCGCGAAGCTCGAGGGCCACTACCTGCCCGACCTCGACCGCATCCTCGACGGCGTCGACCGCGTCCTGGGGCGCGTCGAGCCGTTCGTGCCGTCGTCCGGGCGTCCCGTCGCGGAGGTGGCCCGATGACGGCCCTGCGCGAGTTCCGCCTCCCCGACCTGGGCGAGGGCCTCACCGAGTCCGACATCGTCAGCTGGCACGTCCACGCGGGCGACCGCGTCGAGCTCAACCAGGTCATCGCGGAGGTCGAGACCGCGAAGGCCCTCGTCGACCTCCCGTCCCCGTACGCGGGCGTCGTCGCGTCCCTCCACGCCGAGGAGGGCCAGACGGTGAGCGTCGGCGAGCCGCTGGTCACCTTCGAGGTCGACGACGGCGCGGCCCCCGTGTCCGGCGGCGGTGCCGCCCCCGTGGCGGACGGCGCCGCGGCGCCCGGGTCCGCCGAGGTCCCGGCCCGGGTGCCCGACGCCGTCCCCGCCCTGGTCGGGGCGGTCGCCGAGGTGCGAGCCGCCCCGGCCGCCACCCTGGCCGACCCCGCCGACGCGCCTGAGCCGAACCTCGTCGGCTACGGGGCCCGACCCGACCGGGTCGGGCGGCCCGCGCGTCGACCCCGGCGGGCGTCGTCCGACACCCCGGGCGCACGGCCCGACGTCGCCGAGGCGCCCCGCCGCACCACCGTGTCCGGCGAGCGGCCCCGTTCGACGCCGCCCGTGCGCGCGCTCGCGAAGAAGCTCGGCGTGCGGATCGACCGCGTCGAGGGCTCCGGCCGCGACGGGCTCATCACGCGCGAGGACGTCCTCGCGGCGGTGAGCTGCCACCGCGACGTCGCCCGCCGACCGCGCGACGAGCACCACGCGCACCCCGCGACGGCCGCCGGCCCGGGGGCACCGAGCGGCGAGAAGCGAGAACTGGCCCCTCCGGACCGCGGCCGAGGGGCCACTTCTCCCCTCTCGGCGCCGGGCGCGGTGACGGGCGTGGCCGCCGACCGCGCGGCCGGCCTCGAGGCGGAGGTCGTGCCCGTGCGGGGCGTGCGCAAGCACACCGCGGCGGCGATGGTGGCGAGCGCGTTCACGGCGCCCCACGCGACGGTGTTCCTCACGGTGGACGTGACGCGGAGCGTCGAGCTCCTGGAACGGCTGCGCACCCACCGCCTCGCGCGCGGCGCGCGGATCACCGTGCTGGCGCTCGCGGCCCGAGCGCTGTGCCTCGTGCTGCCGCGCCACCCTGCGCTCAACAGCGCGTGGCGCGACCTCCCCGACGGCTCGGCGGAGATCGTGCGGCACCGACGGGTGCACCTGGGGATCGCGGTCGCGACCGACCGGGGGCTCGTCGTGCCGCACGTGCCCGACGCGCAGGCGCTCGACCTGCCCGACCTCGCGGTCGCGCTGACCGACCTCACGACCACCGCGCGCGACGGCCGCACGACGCCCGAGCGCCTGACCGGCGGGACGATCTCGATCACCAACGTCGGGGTGTTCGGCGTCGACGCGGGCACCCCGATCCTCGTCCCCGGCGAGGCGGCGATCCTCGGCCTGGGGGCGGTGCGGCGTCGGCCCTGGGAGCACGACGGCGAGGTCGCGCTGCGCGACGTCGTCACGCTCAGCCTGTCGTTCGACCACCGCGTGGTCGACGGCGAGCAGGGCGCGCGCTTCCTCGCCGACCTGGGTGCCCTGCTGGAGGACCCGGCGCTCGCGCTCCTCGCCGGGAGCCGGCAGGAGGTGGTCGCGTGACCGTCCTGACGAGCGCCGTCGAGCCCGGGTCGGACGCGGCTCGGGCGAACGACGCCGCGCAGCGCGGGCTCGCTCAGGAGCTGCGCGAGCGCACGGCGGACGTCGCGCGCGGCGGCCCGGCGTCGGCGCGCGACCGGCACGTGGCGCGCGGCAAGCTGCTCCCGCGCGACCGCGTCGACCGGCTGCTCGACGAGGGCAGCCCGTTCCTGGAGATCGCGCCGCTCGCCGGGTACGGCGTGGACGACGGCGCGTGGCCGGCCGCGGGCGTCGTCGCCGGGATCGGCGTCGTGAGCGGGCGGCAGGTCATGGTCGTGTGCAACGACGCGACCGTGAAGGGCGGCACGTACCACCCGCTCACGGTGAAGAAGCACCTGCGGGCGCAGGAGATCGCGCTGGAGAACCGGCTGCCGTGCGTCTACCTGGTCGACTCGGGCGGTGCGTTCCTGCCCCGGCAGGCCGAGGTGTTCCCGGACCGCGACCACTTCGGCCGGATCTTCTACCACCAGGCGCGCCTCTCGGCGGCGGGGATCCCGCAGATCTCCGCGGTGCTCGGGTCGTGCACCGCGGGCGGCGCCTACGTGCCCGCGATGAGCGACGAGACCGTCATCGTGCGCGGGCAGGGCACCATCTTCCTCGGCGGGCCGCCGCTCGTGAAGGCGGCGATCGGCGAGGTCGTCACGGCCGAGGAGCTCGGCGGCGGCGAGCTGCACGCGCGCCGCAGCGGCGTCGTCGACCACCTCGCCGACGACGACGAGGACGCGCTCGACACCGTGCGGCGCATCGTCGCGACGCTCCCGCCCGACCCGGAACCCGCGTGGGACGTCGCGACCAGCGAGCCTCCCCGCGTCGCGGGTGCCGCCGTACAGGACCCGGGGGAGGATCTGTACGCCGCCGTCCCGACCGACGTCCAGGCTCCCTACGACCCCCGCGAGGTCATCGCCCGGCTCGTCGACGGGAGCCGGTTCGACGAGTTCAAGCGCGAGTACGGCGACACGCTCGTCACGGGCTTCGCGCGCATCCACGGGCACCCGGTGGGGATCCTCGCGAACCAGGGTGTGCTGTTCTCGGCGTCCGCGCTCAAGGGGGCGCACTTCGTCGAGCTGTGCGACCAGCGCGGCATCCCGCTGCTGTTCCTGCAGAACATCTCCGGCTTCATGGTCGGCACGGACGCCGAGGCGGGCGGGATCGCGAAGGACGGCGCCAAGATGGTCACGGCCGTCGCGACGACGCGCGTCCCGAAGCTCACGGTGATCGTCGGCGGGTCGTTCGGGGCGGGGAACTACTCGATGTGCGGGCGCGCGTACTCGCCGCGCTTCCTGTGGTCGTGGCCCGCGAGCCGCATCTCCGTGATGGGCGGCCCGCAGGCCGCGTCGGTGCTGTCGACCGTCAAGCGCGACCAGCTCGCGGCGCGCGGCGAGACGTGGGACCCCGACGAGGAGGCCGCGTTCTCCGCCGGCATCCGCGCCGACTACGACGAGCACGGCAGCCCCTACTACGCGACCGCGCGGCTGTGGGACGACGGCGTGATCGACCCCGCCGACACGCGCCGCGTGCTCGGCCTCGCCCTCGGCGTGTGCGCGCGCACGCCCCTCGCCGAGACCTGGACCGGTGACCGGTTCGGCCTCTTCCGGATGTGAGCCGATGACCTCCCGCACCTTCCTCGACGCGACCGCCCACCCGTCCGGCGGGACTGGCTTCCGCACGGTCCTCGTCGCGAACCGCGGCGAGATCGCGTGCCGCGTGATCGGCACGCTGCGCCGCCTCGGCGTGCGGTCCGTCGCCGTCTTCTCCGACGCCGACGCCGACGCGCGCCACGTGCGCGAGGCCGACGTCGCGGTCCGGCTCGGGCCCGCGCCCGCGACGCAGAGCTACCTCGACGTCGACGCCGTCGTCGCCGCGGCGGTCGCGACCGGGGCCGAGGCGGTCCACCCCGGCTACGGCTTCCTCTCGGAGAACCCGGCGCTCGCCCGGGCGTGCGAGCGCGCGGGGATCGCGTTCGTCGGGCCGGGCGTCGACGCGCTCGAGGCGATGGCCGACAAGCTCGCCGCGAAGAGCATCGTCGGCGCGCGGGGCGTGCCCGTCGTGCCCGGGGCGGGCGAGCCGGGCATGTCCGACGACGACCTCCTCGCCGCCGCGGGCGCCGTCGGGTTCCCGCTGCTCGTCAAGCCGTCCGCCGGGGGCGGGGGCAAGGGCATGGTCGTCGTGCGCGCCGAGGCCGACCTGCCGGGCGCGCTCGCGTCGGCGCGGCGGGTCGCGGCGTCGTCGTTCGGCGACGGCACGCTCCTGCTCGAACGCCTCGTCGAGGCGCCGCGCCACATCGAGGTGCAGGTGCTCGCCGACACGCACGGGACCGTGGTCCACCTGGGCGAGCGCGAGTGCTCGCTCCAGCGCCGCCACCAGAAGGTGGTCGAGGAGGCGCCGTCGCCGCTCCTCACCGCGGAGCAGCGCGCCCGCATGGGCGAGGCCGCGTGCGAGGTCGCGCGGTCCGTCGGGTACGTCGGCGCCGGGACGGTCGAGTTCCTCGTCCCCGCCGCGAGCCCGGACGAGTTCTTCTTCATCGAGATGAACACGCGCCTCCAGGTGGAGCACCCCGTGACCGAGATGGTCACCGGCCTCGACCTCGTCGCGCTCCAGCTGCGCGTCGCGGCGGGCGAGCCGCTGGGCCTGGCGCAGAGCGACGTCGTGCTCCGCGGCCACGCCGTCGAGGCGCGCCTCTACGCCGAGTCGCCCGAGCGCGGTTTCCTCCCGGCCACCGGGTCGGTCCGGGTCTACGACGACGGCGAAGCCCCTGCCGGGCCCGGCGCCGCGCCGCTGCGCCTGGACTCCGGCATCTGCGCAGGCTCGGTGGTCGGCGGTCACTACGACCCGATGCTCGCGAAGGCGGTCGCCTGGGGAGAGACGCGCGACGAGGCCGTGGGGCGCCTCGACGGCCTGCTCGCGCGGACGGTCGTGCTGGGCGTCGAGACGAACACGGCGTTCCTGCGGTCCCTGCTCGCGGACGACGACGTCCGTGCGGGCCGGCTCGACACCGGCCTGATCGACCGTCTGGTCTCCGCCGGTTCCGGGATGGCCGGGTCCGGCGAGGGGCCGGGGGGTGCGCGCGCCGTCTACCCTCCGCGCCCTCGTTCCTCGGGCGCTCCCGCCAGGCCCGACCACGACGGCGCGCACACCCCCCGCCCCCTCGCCTCGGAGGTCGGCTCGCCATCCGGCGGCGCGGACTGGGTCGAGCTCGTCGCCGCCGCCCTGTTCCTCGCCGAGCAGGCGGTTTAGGCTATCTCGTTCATACACGTCAGACGCAGCCTCCGCGGGCGTCGGTGTGGAGCTCCGAGGTCGA
>ERZ1464601.49-NODE-49-length-16497-cov-15.297592_pt1 | contig 16497 bp, 9 predicted proteins | sample MGYA00563999_ERZ1464601 | MGnify/ENA primary metagenome ERZ1464601 (study PRJEB39283, sample SAMN07833290) | human skin metagenome | isolation source: Scalp | host: Homo sapiens | place: India: Bengaluru | collected 2015-03-13 ... | reverse complement strand
CCCCCCCGCGGGGCCGGCCGCGCAGTACGCCCCGCCGCTCCCCCGCGCACCCCTCCCCGGCCCCGCCGAGCACGGGGGCGGCGACCGGATCCTCGGCAGGACGGGCGCCGACCGCGTGCTCGGCGGTCGGGAACCACGTGCTCGGCAGGACGGCGTGCTCGACCGTGTACTCGACGCCCTCGCGTCGCGGCCAGACCACGCGCGCCTCGCCCGTCGGGTCGTCGGCGTCGATCAGCCACGTCTCGGACGTGATCTTCGAGCCCACGTCGATCTGCACGAACCGCTGCGAGCGCGAGACGCCCACCCCGACCCAGAACCGCTCGTCGGGCTCCTCGAAGACGACGACGTCCTGCGTCGCGGGCGTGCCCACCTCGTGGCGCCACACGCGCCAGGGCCGCCACGCGTCGTCGACCGTCGGGTAGAACACGTACCGCCCGTCCGGGGAGAAGACGGCGCCCGGGAACGTCCCCGGGACCTCGTCCACGAGGTCGGTGCCGGACTCCAGGTCGCGGATCCGCAGCGTGTAGCGCTCGTCGCCCACGACGTCGACCGCGTACGCGAGCCGCGTCCCGTCGGCCGAGACGTCGAACGACCCGAGCGAGAAGAACTCGTGGCCCTCGGCCTCGACGTTGTCGTCGAGGAGCACCTGCTCGCCCGGCACGGGCACGCCCGGCTCCAGCACGGGCGGCACCCAGGCCGACGGCGCGTCGCTGCCGAGGCTCGCGTCGATCGGGGCGCGGGCCCGGATCGGGTACTGCGACCCCTCGACCGTGCGCGCGTAGTACCAGTGCGCGCCCTGGCGCACCGGGACGGACAGGTCCGTCTCGAGCGTGCGGGCCTTGATCTCCTCGAAGATCCGCTCGCGCAGCGGCTCGAGGTGCGCGAGGCGCGCCTCGGTGTACGCGTTCTCGGCCTCGAGGTGCGCGACGACCTCGGGCGACTCCTTGTCCCGCAGCCACTCGTAGTCGTCGTCGACCGTCTCGCCGTGGTGCGTGCGCGGTGCGGGACGACGGGGGGCGACGGGCGCCTGCGGCGTCTCGGGCGCCTCGGCCACCTCGGGCTCGGGAGGAGACGGCGTGGCGGGCTGCGTGAGGTCGTCGGGCATCTCGCCAGGGTAGTGCCGCAGCCCGACGACATCAGCGCGTGAGCGTCGGTGCACCTCAGCCGAGGAGGGCGACCGACTGCCCGTCCCAGCGCAGGAGCCGGCCCTGCGCCGGGAGGAGCCCGCCCCAGCCGCCGTCGAGGTCCTCCGACCAGACGACCGACCCCGACGACAGCTCGAGCGCCACGACGCGCGAGCTCGCCCCGGTCGCGGGGTCGACGAGCACGAGGAAGGCGCACCGCCCGTCGGTGAACGCCTGCGTCACCACAGCGCCGTGACCGCGCTCGCCCGCGAGGTCGTCGACGAACCGCGACCACGTCTGCTCGCCCGACAGCGCGTCCAGCCCCAGGACCGTGCTCGCCGTCCCGACGACGGCCGTGCCCTCCGCGACGACGTACACGGCCTCGGGCACGCGGGCGCCGTCGAACGTCCACAGGCGCGCGCCCCGCTCGTCGAAGGCGCGCAGGGCGATGCCGTCGCGCACGAGGAGCACGCCCGGAGCGGGATCGTCGGTCGCCTGCGGGTCCAGCACCTCGCCCGGCACGTCGAGGAGCGGCGTCCCGTCCGGGTCGAGCACGCGGTCGGCGCGCAGCGCGCCGTCCGACCCCTGCCGGTCCGCGTCGACGAGGAACCGCCCGCCCGCGAGCGGGACCGCGCCGTCGGTCGGGGCGTCCGGGTCGTCGAGCCGCTCGCCGTCCGGCAGGAACGACGCCGCGACGCCGCACCCGCCCACGTCGACCAGGGTCTCCGTCGCGACGAGCAGCAGCCGCTCCGGGTCGACCTCCTCCCCGCCGGTCTCGGCGTCCCACGACGTGCACGACCACGGGACGTCCTGGAACGGCAGCTCGCGCCGCCAGCGCACCGCGCCCGTGGCGGCGTCCTCGAGCGTCACGACGACGTCCCGCCCCGCGACGCCGTCGACGGACTCGCCCGCACCGGGGTCGACGGCGACGGGCGCACCGCTCGGCTCGCCCGGCTCGCCCACGCGCTCGGCCCGCACGAGGCCGCCGTCCGGGCCGGGGACCAGCAGCGCCCCCGCCGTCTGCGCCTGCCGCTGCCCCACGACCCGCCCGCGGGCGTCGAGCACCGTCACGGTCGCCGTGCCCTCCCCCGGCCGGGGCGGCGGGCTGAGGTCGTACCAGGACGGCGCGACCCCCGACCCGGCGACGCACACCACCGTGCGCGACGGCACGGCCGACCGCTCCCACGGGCTCCACGACCCGCACACGGCCTCGTCGCCGCCGACCGGCACGCGCCACGCCTCGGCGCCCGTGTCGAGGTCGAGCGCGACCGCCTCGTCGCCGTCCACGGTGACGAGCAGGCCCGGGAGGAAGGCCGTCCCGCGGTCCGCCGCGGCAGGGGCGCGCCACTGCTCCGTCGGGGCGGCGTCGAGCGCGCGGACCGCGCCGCGCGCCGTCTCCAGCCGCTCCTGCGCGTCCCGGCTCGTCGCGGCGTCGACGACGAGCATCCCGCCGACGACGAGCACGACCACCCCGGTCGCGACCGCCGCGGCCACGACCCGGCGGCGGCGGCCGGGCACGCGCGGCGCCCCTGGCGGTCCGGGCGGAGCCCCTGGCGGAAGCGCCCCCGGACCCGACGCCTCGGGCGCCGACGCTCCGGGAGGCGGTGGAAGGGTCGTGCCGCGCGGCACGGCGTGCGGTCCGCCGAGCAGCACCGGGTGCGGCGCGTCGAGGAGGTCGAGGTCGTCGTCGACCCCGGCCGTGTCGACGAGCTCGAACGTCCGGCGGCCGTCGCCGCCGTCTCCCCGTCGGAGCGGCACCCCCTCAGCGTAGGCCGTCGTCAACCGAGCCGGGCGATCTCCGACTGCCCGATCCGCAGGAGCCGGCCCTGGAGGGGAACGGGCCAGGAGCCCTCCTCCGGCCCGACACCACCGGACCACGCGACGTGACCGTCGGCGAGGTCGATCGCGAGGAGGTCCGTCCGCCCGTCGTCTTGGTAGGCGAGCAGGATCGCGCGCCGCCCGTCCGTGTAGGCGGTGTCCATCCAGCTGACGCTCCCGCCGCCCGCGGCCTCGACCGTCTCGCGGTCGAGGGACCAGCGCACCGTCCCCGAGGTCGCGTCGAGCCCGGTCATCCAGCCCGTGCTGGAACCCCCGGACACGACGACCGTGTCGTGCGTGGCGACGAGCACCGCCTCGGGCGCCACCACCTCCGACGAGCGCCACAGCTCGCTGCCGTCACCGTCGAACGCGACGAGCTCCCCCTCGTACCGGGCGAGCAGCGGGGCGTCCGAGCCGTCGGTCGAGCGCGGTACGAGGAGCGGGCCGGGCGGCTCCCAGCGCACGGCTCCGTCCGCCCCGAGGATCGCGTGCCTCGCACCACCCGGATCGCCCGCTGATGTGAAGCCCCAGCCGTTCCCGTTGCCTCTCGGGTCGCGGTAGTACGTGCCGTCGGCGAGCGCCACGACACCGTCGAGCGGGTCGCCGACCTCGTCGAGCCGTTCGCCACCGGGCGTGAACCAGGCCGTGACGCCGCAGCCCTCCACACGGACGAGGTGGGTCTCGGACGCCGCCCACAGGTTCTCGAGCTGCGCACGGACCGTCTCCGTGCCCTCGGTCTCGGCCCACTCGACGCACTGCCCGGCCCCCGCGACGAACGGCACATCGGCCTCCCACCGGACGTCACCCGTGAGCGCGTCCTCGACGCGGACGACGGCGGGTCGTCCGGTCGGGAGGTCGGCGACCTCCCCGGTGGTCGGGTCCTGCTCGACGACCGCGCCGTCGCCCGCCGGCACCTCGCCGACGCGCTCGGCCCGGAGGATCGTGCCGCCGGGCCCGGGTGCGGGCGTGCCGCCGTCGGACGTCGTGTCGCGGCGCCCGAGCACCTCGCCGTCCGCGGCGAGCACCGTGACCGTCCAGTCCGACGCGAGGGCGCGCCCGGTCTCGCGCTCGAACGTCAGCTCCGCGCCGCCGCCCGAGGCATCCTCGTCGGGGACGACCGGCGCCACGCACGCGAGGGTGGAGGCTGGCTCGCCGAAGGGCAGCGACCAGAAGAACAGTCCCCCGCAGGACGCGTACGCGCCGACGTCGACGCGCCAGCGCTCAGCCCCGTCGTCGAGCGAGCGGGCGACGGCGGTCCCGTCCTCGACCGTCACGACCGCCCCGGGCAGGAGCGCGAGCCCGCTGGAGACCTCGACGTCGGCCGTCCAGCGCTCGACGGGCGCGTCGGGCAGCGGCTCCAGGCCGCCGGGCGCGGCCCGCAGGCGCTCCAGGTCGGCCCGGCCCTGCCACGCGTCGACCGCGAGCATGCCGCCCAGCACGAGCGCGACCCCCGCCGCGACCCCCGCGACGACCGCCGCAGGCCGTCCCCGTCGGGGCGGTCCACCCTCGGCCGGGTCGCTCTCGGCCGGTTCGCTCTCCGCCGGGTCGTTCTCGGCCGGGTCGTCGTCGACCGACGCACGCCCGGGCGGGCCGTCGGGTCCGGCGGGACCGTCCGTCGCCCCGAGGGCGGCCCGGACGCCCGCCGTCGCGCCCGGCGTCCAGGTCGTGCCTCGCGGCGCACCGGACGGCACGCCGCGCGGCCCGCCCGGCAAGGCCAGGCCCGGGCCGCCGAGGGCGTCGGCGTCCGCGTCGACGTCGTCGGACTCGACCAGCTCGAAGGTCAGTCGGTCCCGGGCGTCACGTCGTCGGAGCGGCACGCGGCCAGCCTAGGCCAGCGCGCCCGGCGGCGGACCCGCCCCCGGCCGGGCCCGCCCCTGGGCGCGCCTAACCAGGCCGGACCGCCCCCGGCCGCGCCCGACCCGGGCGGACCCGCCCGGAGGCGCGTCCGGCCGAGGAAGGCGTGCCCGTCACGCGACGCCGAGGTACGCCTCCTTGATGCTCGAGTCCGCGAGCAGCTCGCGCCCGCCGCCGCTGCGCACGACCTCACCCGTCTCGAGCACGTACGCGCGGTGCGAGCGCGACAGCGCCTGCTGCGCGTTCTGCTCGACGAGCAGCACCGTCGTCCCCTGCGCGTTGATCTCCGACACGATGCGGAAGATCTGCTGGATGACCATGGGCGCGAGCCCCATCGACGGCTCGTCGAGGAGCAGCAGCCGCGGCCGGGCCATGAGCGCGCGCCCGATCGCGAGCATCTGCTGCTCGCCGCCCGACATGGTGCCGCCCACCTGCTCCTTCCGCTCCGCGAGCCGCGGGAAGAGGTCGAAGACGCGCTCGACCGTCTCGTCGTGCTCGGCCTTCGACGCGAACGTGCGCGCGTACGCGCCCATCTCCAGGTTCTCGACGACCGTCATCCCGGGGAAGATGCCGCGGCCCTCGGGCGCCTGCACGATGCCCTCGAGCACGCGCAGGTGCGCCTTCATCTTCGTGATGTCCTTGCCGTCGAAGAGCACCTTGCCGCGCGCCACCGGGCGGATGCCCGAGATGGCGCGCATCGTCGTGGTCTTCCCGGCGCCGTTGGCCCCGATGAGGGTGACGAGCTCGCCCTCCTCGACGGTGATCGAGATGCCGCGCACGGCCTCGATGCGCCCGTAGGCGACCGTCATGTCCTGCAGCTCAAGCAGGGGCATGGCCGCTGCCTCCTTCGGTGGTGGGGGCCGCGGGCCCGACGCCGTCCGGGCCGGCCAGCTCCTCGTCGGGCACGCCGAGGTACGCCGCGACGACCTTGGGGTCGTTCGTGACCTCGTCCGGCGTGCCGTCCGCGATGACGCGCCCGAACTCGAGCACGACGATCCGGTCGGTCACCCCGCGCACGAGGCGCATGTCGTGCTCGATGAGCAGCACGGTGTACCCGTCGTCGCGGATGTGGCGGATGAGGTCCATGAGGGACTCCTTCTCCGCCGGGTTGAAGCCGGCCGCCGGCTCGTCGAGGCACAGCAGCTTCGGCTCGGTCGCCAGCGCCCGCGCGATCTCGAGCCGACGCTGGTCGCCGTACGAGAGGTTGCGCGCCTTCTCCGTCGCCCGCCCGCCGACGCCCACGAACTCGAGCAGCGCGAGCGCCCGGTCGATCGCGTCCCGCTCCTCGCGCCGGTGCCGCGGCGTGCGCAGCAGCGCGCCGGGGACCGACGTGCGGTGCCGCGCGTCCGACCCGACGACGACGTTCTCCAGCGCCGTCATCTCGTTGAACAGGCGGATGTTCTGGAACGTGCGGGCGATGCCGCGCTGCGTGATCCGGTAGCGCTTGAGCTTGCCCACCGGGGAGCCGTCGAAGACGACCTGCCCCTGGGTGGGCCGGTAGACGCCCGTCATCGCGTTGAACGCGGTCGTCTTGCCCGCGCCGTTCGGGCCGATGAGCCCGAGGATCTCGCCGCGCCGGATGTCGAACGTCACGTCGTCGAGCGCGACGAGGCCGCCGAACTGGACCGTGACGTTCTGCATCTGGAGCAGCGGCTCGCCGACGCGCGCGTGGACCGTGCGGTCGGGCGCGACCATCGCGTCGACGAGCTCGGGGTTGGCGAGCTCGGGGCGCACGTCTGCGACGTCGACGACCGCCGGCTCCTCGAGGACGGCTCCGGGCATGTACAGGTCGGCACGCGAGGAGTCGGCGCGGCCCGACGACGCGAGGTGCTCGTCGCCGTGCTCGCCGCCCGCGCCGATGCCGCCGGGGTCGTGGGTGCTCATCGGGTCTCCTCCCCGGTCGTGGTGCCGTCTGCGCCGGTCCCGGTCGTCGTGCCCGTCACGCGCGTCGCGCGGGAGCCGCCCGACGCCGTGGCGACCGCCGGGGAGCCCGGGCGGGCGCCGTCGTCGGACCAGCTCCGCGTGACGGCCTGCGCCGCGCGTCGCGCGGCGACGTAGAGCTCGCGCCCGTAGGCGAGGAGCTTCTGCCGGACGGGAAGGAGCCCTTGCGGACGGAAGATCATGAGCACGACCAGCGCGATCCCGAAGAACAGGTACCGGTAGCTCGCGATCTCGTTGCCGTTGATCGGGATGCCGAACAGCTCCGTGCGGCCGAGGAAGAAGTTCGGCAGGTACACGATGATGAACGCGCCGAGGATCACCCCGAGCTTGTTCCCCTGGCCGCCGAGCACGACGGCGCACAGGAAGAGCACGGAGTTGATGACGTTGAAGTTCGTCGGGATGACGAACTGGACCTGCCCGGCGTAGAGCGCGCCCGCGACACCGCCGATCGACGCCCCGATGACGAACGCCCACAGCTTGAAGCGGAACGTCGGGACGCCCATGATCTCGGCCGCGTCCTCGTCCTCGCGGATCGCGACCCAGGCGCGCCCGACGCGCGAGCGCTCCAGGTTCCCCACGAGCAGCAGCGAGATGACGATGCACACGAGGCTCAGCCAGTACCTCCACACGCCCGAGTTGCGCGTGCCCGCGGCGGTGCCCGCGGAGAAGGCGCGGGTGGGCAGCTCCTCCGTGACGCCCACCCGGGGGTAGGCGACGCCGCGCAGGCCCTGGCCGCCGCCCGTCAGCTCGTCGAGGTTGTCCGCGAGGAGGCGGACGATCTCGCCGAAGCCGAGCGTGACGATGGCGAGGTAGTCGCCGCGCAGGCGCAGCGTCGGCGAGCCGAGGATCAGCCCGGACAGCGACGTGATCGCGACCGCGATGGGCAGCGCCGCGAGCCACGCCCAGTCCTTCGACAGCCACTCGTCGGTCTGGTTCCACGGGCTGTCGGGGCTCGTGAGGATCGCGACCGTGTACGCGCCGATGGCGTAGAAGCCGACGTAGCCGAGGTCGAGCAGGCCCGCCTGGCCCACCACGACGTTGAGGCCGATGGCGATGAGCGCGATCATGCCGAACTGCGCCATCACCCCGCCGAAGTTGGTGCCCACCGTGGTGAGCACCGGGATGTTGAGGATCGGCACGAGCGCCAGGAAGATCAGGAACGGCACGCCGATCGCCCACTGCGTGGGCCGGGCCTGGGCGTCCCACCACAGGCGCAGCCGGTCGCCGACGCCGCTGTGCGGCCGGTCCTTCGTCGCGACACGGCCGGCGGGCGGCATCGCGGTGGGGCGACCGCCGTCGGGCGCGGGGCCGGGTGCAGGTGTCGAGGTGCTCATGCGCGGGCCCTCCCCAGCGACTCCCCGAGGATGCCCGTCGGGCGGAACATCAGGACGATGATGAGGAGCGCGAACGCGACCACGTCGCGCCACTCCGTGCCGAACACGACCTGGCCGTAGTTCTCCATGACGCCGAGCAGCAGGCCACCGAGCAGCGCGCCGCGCAGGTTGCCGATGCCGCCGAGCACCGCGGCGCAGAACGCCTTGATGCCGAGGATGAAGCCGCCGGAGTAGATGATCCCGTTCGGCACGCGCAGCGTGTAGAGCAGCGCGGCCGCACCGGCGAGGATGCCGCCGATGAGGAACGTCAGCATGATGACGCGCTCGCGCGAGACGCCCATGAGGGTCGCGGTCACCGGGTCCTGCGCGACGGCGCGGATGCCGCGGCCGAACTTCGTCCGGTTGATGAACATGTCCGTCGCGAGCGCAAGGACCAGCGCGGACAGGATGATGACGAGCGTGATGTTCGTGACCGGCGCGCCGCCGATCGTGAACTGCACCTCGGGCTGGACGAGCCGGATCGGCTGCTGCGCGTTGACGCCGCCGAGCGTGCCGCCCGTGAGCTTCGGCAGCACGAAGTGCACGAACTCCTGGATGATGAACGACATCCCGATCGCGGTGATGAGGAAGACGAGCGCCGGTGCGCCGCGCCGTCGCAGCGGCCGGTACGCCACGCGTTCCAGCCCGACGGCGGCACCGCCCGCGACGAGCATCCCGCCGAGCATCGCGATGCCCAGGTAGAGCACCGTCAGGGCGATGCCCTTGTCGTACGCGTTCCCGCTCGGGTAGAAGCCCAGCAGCATGAGCGTCGCGTACTGCCCGAACATGCCGAGCATGAAGACCTCGGAGTGGGCGAAGTTGATGAGCCGCAGCACGCCGTAGACGAGCGTGTAGCCGACGGCGACGAGCGCGTAGATCGCGCCGTAGGTGAGGCCTTCGATGGTGAGGCCCCAGAAGTTCCGGGCGAGGCCCGCGATGTTGAAGTCGATGAGGGACTGGTGGACGAGGGGGCCGGCGGTCGCGCTGTGCATCAGCGCGTCAGCAAGAGCGGGCATGACGCTCCCTGGTTCGTTCTCTGGGGTACGAGGTCGTGGTCCACGACGGGCGCCCCGCCGACCGGTCCCCGCGCGGGGCGGGGACGTCGGGGCGGGGCGCCCGTCGACGTCGGACTACTGGACCTCGTAGATCCAGATGAGCGCCGAGGCGAGCTCGCCCGTGTCGTCCCACTCGTAGGCGCGGGCCAGGCCCTCACCGGAGTAGTTCGCCACGTAGTCGATCAGGCCCGCACGGTCGGTCACGCCCGAGGCGATGCCCGTGAGCATGATCGTCGCGAGGTCGTAGCCCTCGACCGAGTACACGCCCGGCGCCTGGCCGTTCGTCTCCTCGTAGGTGGCCGCGAAGTCCTCCGGGGCCGGGCCGCACGGGCAGGAGAGGATCGCGCCCTTCGACGCGGCGCCCGCCTGCGAGACGAACTGCGGGTCGTTCGTGCCGTCCGCCGAGACGAACGGGATGTCGACGCCGCCGTCGCGCAGGCCCTGCACGAACGGCGCGGCCTCCGCGTAGTAGCCGGCGTAGAAGACGGCGTCCGCGTCGGCGCCGGAGATGATCTGGACGGCGGCCGAGAAGTCCTTGTCGCCGGTCTTCACCTCGGCGGCGCAGTCCTCGTTCGCGGCGTCGCCCAGGCCCTCGGTGATCTGCTGGGCAAGGCCGATGCCGTAGTCCGAGTTGTCGGAGACGACGCAGACGCTGCCGAAGTCCTTCGTGTTGACGAGGTACTTCGCGACCGACGGGCCCTGGACGGCGTCGTTGGCGAGACCGCGGAAGAAGTTCGTCCAGCCGTTCGTCGTGAGGTCGGGGTTGGTCGCCGACGCCGTGAGCGACAGCAGGCCCGCCTGGTTGAACACGTCGCCCGTGGCGGCCGTCTCGCCCGAGAACGCGGGGCCGAGCAGACCGAGCACGCTCGCGTCGCCGACGATCTGCGGCGCGACCTGGGTCGCCTTCTGCGGGTCGCCCTCGGTGTCGAACGGCTTGAGCGTGACCTGGCAGCCCGGGTTCGCCTCGTTGAACGCGTCCACGGCGACCTGGGCGCCGTACTGGATGTTGAGGCCGAGCGCGGCGTTCGGGCCCGTCAGAGCTCCGGCGACCGCGATCGAGGTGCCCTCGGCGCACTCGGCGCTGCCGTCACCGGCGGGGTCCGCCGGGTTGCCGGCCGCGGTGGCCTCGACCTCGGCGCCGTCGATGTCGATCTGGACCGACGGGACGATGCTCAGGTCGGCCGAGCCGCCGCCGTCGTCGGTCTCGGTCGACGTCCCGGTCGTCTCGTCGCCGCCGCCCTGGGACTGGGGACCGCAGGCGGTGAGGACGAGGGTGGCCGCGAGGAGCAGGGCGGCACCCCCGCTCGCCCGTCGTGCTGTGCGATGCATGCCAACCTCCGTGGTCCTGATCCCCGCGGAGGCAGCCAAGCCGCCTCTCTCCGCGGTCGATCGCTGAATTCAACACTGAATTGCGTGCTGAATAGTGACACAGGTCACCCGGGGACGAAACCTCCCCGCGGTCGCGCCGTCCGGAGCCCTCCGCGGCATCTCGGAGGGCTCCGGACCCACGAATCCGCGGGAGGGGGCGCCTCCGCGTTCCTGGGTGACGCGAACGTAGGCGGATCGGGTTTCGTGGGACGCAGGGAGTTGTTACCGACTCGTAACGCAAGGGTCTCGTTTCGTTCCGTGAACGGTACGAACGTCCCGTTCTGAGCCCTCGACGCGCTCCCCGGCGACGCTCTCCGGGCACCTCACGGGGAGCGCCCGGGGACCTTCCGGGCGCCTCCCCGCGCGCTCCCGGCACCCGCCACCGCGGACGCCGCGGGGGTCGGCACAACAGCTCGCGGCAACCCATGGCCAAGAGGGGGCCTACCATGTACGGTTGTCTCCGAGATTGCAGTGCCTCGCTTGTCCTCGCGTCGACGTGACCGCCACCCGGCGGGTGCCCGGCGGACCTTGTTACCCAAGAGTTGACGACGAACACCGTGATGTACTCCCCTGCGCCCGCGGGGGGTGTTTCCACACTCTTGAAGGAGTAACAATGGCTACCGGAACCGTGAAGTGGTTCAACAGCGAGAAGGGCTACGGCTTCATCGCCCCCGAGGACGGCTCGGCCGACGTGTTCGCGCACTACTCCGCGATCCAGTCGCAGGGCTTCCGCACGCTGGAGGAGAACCAGCGTGTCGAGTTCGACGTGACGCAGGGCCCGAAGGGCCCGCAGGCGGAGAACATCCGCCCCGTCTGACCCGATCTCCTCGGTAGCGGCTCGCCGCACCGATCGATCGTTCCTCGAGTGCCCCCGACCCTCCGGTCGGGGGCACTCGTGCGTTCCGGGCAGCGAGGCGGGGCGGCCTCAGAACTCGCCGAAGCCGCCGAAGTCGTCGAAGCCGCCGCCGTCGAACCCACCGCCGTCGAAGCCACCGCCGTCGAAGCCGCCGTCGGCACCGCCCGCGGAGTCCCCGCCCGACGCCTCGACGGCGCCGCCGTCAGCGCCACCCTCGGCGGCGCCCGGGTCCTCGCCGGCGCCCGGGTCCTCGCCGGCGGCCGCGTCCTCGGCCACGGGCTGGCTCGGGTCGGCGAACGCGGGCCCGAACAGGGCGTTCGCGACGGCGGACCCGATGACGCCGCCCACGATCGTGCCCAGCAGGCTGGACCCGACCATCGCGCCGAACCCGGGGCCCGTCTGGCCCCGGCCCGCGAACGTGCGCTCCAGCGTCCCGGGCTGCCGCATCTCGGCCCGCGTCGCCATGCGTGCGAGGTCCTGCGGGGCGTCCGACGTCGCCCGCTCGCCCGCCGGGACCTGCTCACCGAGCTCGGCGAGCACCTGCCGACGCTGCTCCGGCGTGAGCCGCGCGAAGGCCTCGGCGTGCGCCTGCTCGACGGCGTCCGGCGGGGCGGTGCGCAGCAGGTAGCGGTAGCGGTCGATCGCCACCTGGTCGGGCGTGCGCTGCCCGGCCGCGGGCCGAGCGTCCTGCGGGGCGCTGCCGTACGCGGGCTGCTGGGCCGGGTACTGCGTCGGGTAGGGGTTCGCGGGCTGCGTCGGGGGCTGGGCGCCGTCGGGGCCCGTGTGCTGCGGCGCGCCGCCGTCGTCTCGCGGCTCGCGGCCGAGGAGTCGGTCCAGGAATCCCATGGGTCGTCCTCCGGGGGTGGGGGCGCCGAGCGGTGCGCTCGCGCCGGGGTCGTGGCCGGGTACGGCTCACTCCCCGACCAACGACGCGTACCGGCCCGTGGTTCCGGCGGGCGCTTCCGGTGTGCACGGTTCCGGCCGGAGGCTCCGGCGGGTGCTTCCGGTGTGCACGGTTCCGGTGGCCCCGCGGCCGGGCACCGCCGCCCGTCAGGACGTGAGGGCCAGGAAGGCGCCGAGCTCCTCCAGACCGCGGGCCGACCGGGGCAGCGTGTCGGTGAGCCCGGGCGAGCGCACGACGACCGCGCTCCACTGGGCGCGCGACACCGCGACGTTGAGGCGGTTCCGGGAGAGCAGGAACTCGAGCCCGCGCGACGCCTCGTGCCCGGACGACGCCGCGAGCGTGAGGATGACGACCGGAGCCTCCTTGCCCTGGAACCGGTCGACCGTCCCGACCTCGACGTCCGGGTAGCCCGCGTCGCGCAGGGCACCACGCACCGCCCACACCTGCGCGTTGTACGGGGCGACGACGAGCACGTCGCCCTGCCCGAGCGGCCGCTCGTGCGCGACGCCGTCGACCGTCGTCGTCCAGGACCGGCCGAGGACGTCCGCGACCTGGCGCACGACCTCGGCCGCCTCCTCCGTCGAGCGCACGGCGCTGCCCGTGTGCTCCACGAGCACCTGCCGCACGCCGGGCGCGACGCCGTCGAGGCGGCGGGCCGCGGCGAGCGGGTGCGCGCGCAGCCGGTCCTCGTAGGAGAGCGTCGAGACCGCCGCGGCGAGGTCCGGGTGCAGGCGCCACGTGGTGGCGAGGAAGTAGCCGCGCTCGGGGGGCAGCACCCCGTGGCCGTCGGCGAGCCAGGCGAGCACCGAGCGGTCGACGGGCTCGGGGTGACGGCCCTGGCTGACCTGCGGGAGCTGCTGCGGGTCGCCGAGCAGGAGCAGGCGGCGGGCCGCCCGCGCGACCGCGACCGTGCTCGCGAGCGAGAACTGGCCCGCCTCGTCGACGACGAGCAGGTCGAGCGTGCTCTCGGGCAGCCGTTCGGCGGCGAAGTCCCACGCGGTGCCGCCGACGACGCGCGGCCCCGGCTCGGTCGCGAACGCGGCGAGGTGGGCGCCGTCCAGCTCGGCGTACACGGCGCGCGGCGACGGCCCGCCCGTCGCGAGCTTCTTCGCGACGAGCTCGCGCGGCACGCCCGCGCCGAGCACGACCGCGCGCAGCAGGTTCTCGACCACGGCGTGGGATTGCGCCACGACGCCGACGCGCCACCCCTGCGCGACGAGCCGCGCCACGACCCGCGCGCCGACGTACGTCTTGCCCGTCCCGGGCGGGCCCTGCACCGCGAGGTACGAGTCGTCGAGCCGCTCGACGGCCGCCGTGACCGCGTCGACGGCGTCGTCCGCGACGGGCGGCAGCGCGCCGCCCGTCACGCTGCCGACGCCGTCGGCTGCGGCGGCTCCGCCCGGGGCGACGTCGGGTGCGGCCGGACCGGCGGGCACGAGGCGCGGCGGCCGGCGCAGCAGCAGGTCGGTCGCGGCGTCCTGCGGGAGCGAGCCCGTGGCCCGCCACGTGGCGAGGGCGAGGCGCGCGGCCTCCTCGGTCGCGGCCTCGAGCGGCTTCGTGCCCGGCCCCGGCGACGGGGTGAGCGCGACCGGGGTCGCGTCGAACGGCTCCGCGCTCGTCGGGAGCTGCTCGCGCACCACCAGCACGTCGCGCTCGCCCGCCGGTGTCGCGCGGCGCCCGGCGTCGAGGATCGCCCCGCCGGTGAGCCAGCCCCGCACGCCGTCGACGGCCGTCCGGGCGCACGGCGGCAGGGGCGGGTCGTAGAGCACGAACGGGGCGACGCCCACGCGCAGGTCGCTGCCCTCGCGCAGCCGTCCGACGAGCTCGAGGCGCCGGGACCACGTGCGCCGACCCGGCTCGACCTCCCACCCCGAGACGACCTCGGCCTGCTCGACGAGGAACGCGTTCCGCCGCCCCAGCCACTCGTCGGGCGGGAGCGCGAGGCGGGAGTAGTGCTCGTGCCAGAACGGCTTGGCCTCGCGCCGGTGGTACCCGGCCGCCGCCCCGTACATCGCGAGCGCCTGCTCGTCCGCCGTGCGCCGCGCGCGGTCCTCGCCGACGGCCTGCCGGATCTCCTCCTCCAGCAGCACCGCGGAGGACCGCTCACGCTCCCCGGCCCCGGTCTCGGTCTCGGTCTCGGTCTCGGTCTTGGCGAGCGCACCGGTCGTGGCAGCCGCGGCGCTCGCGGCGCCCGGGCCCGCCGCCACGCCGGTCGTCGTGGCCGTACCAGCCGTCGTGGCCGCGGCATCGGCGTCGCGACCCGCGGTCCCGGCGACCGCCGCGGCCGCCTCGCGCAGCCACGCGGCGAGGCGCAGCGTCGACACGCAGTCGTACCGGTTGTAGTCCGCGATGCCCTGCAGGAGCCCGGCCGCCTCCTCGCTGCGGCCCGCGTCGCGCAGGGCGGTGTACTCGGCGTACGCGACGACGGACGCGGCGCCCGTGGTCACGTCGCCGGTGCGCAGCTCGTCGCCCATGTAGAGCGGCTCGAGCTTCTTGATGGACCGCGAGCGGTCCGACACGTGCAGCGCCTGCCGTACGACGGCGTACAGGTCGACGAGGACGCCGTCGCGCAGGAGATCGTCGACCTCCTCCTCGTAGACGCCGTGCCGCGCGGCGATCGCGAGCAGGTGCGCGCGCTCGTAGTCGGCGTAGTGGTAGACGTGCAGGTCGGGGTGGACACGGCGGCGCGCGTTGACGTGGTCGACGAACGCGACGAGCGCGTCCCGCTCCGCCGCGAGGTCGTGCGCCCACAGGGCGTGGAACGGCGGCCGGTCCTCGGGCGTCGCCGGGCGCTCGACCCACCCGAACAGGTAGTCGATCCCCCAGCTCGTGCCGCCCGCGTCCGTCCACAGCGGGTCGCCCTCGAAGTCGAAGAAGAGGTCGCCCGGGCTCGGCTCCGGCAGGGCGAGCACGGGCGCCGGGTCGTCGATGCGCCACGACAGCTCGTGCGGCCCGGACGCGTCGGCCCACACGACCGTGCCGTCGGACGGGCCGGTGCCGAGCTGGAGCCCGGCCTGGCGCCGCACGCGCGCGAAGGTCGACCGACTCATCCCGGCCGGGACCGGCGTCTCGTCGGTCGCGGCGGCGAGCTCGTCGATCGTCCGGATCCCCGCCGCGTGCAGGGCCGCGCGCTGCGACTCGTACACGCCACCGACGAGGAGCACGTCCCGGCGCGCCTCCACCTGGGCGCGGCAGTCGGCGCAGCGCCCGCACGCGCGGACCGCCGGGTCGTCCCACGGGGCACGCCCCTCGCGCGCGACGTGCTCGGTCGTCAGGCGCACGAGCCGCTCGCGCCGGTCCCGGTAGACGGGCAGCAGGTCGGCCAGGCGGTGCGACGTGCGCTCGCGCGTGCCGAGGACGAGCGAGACGTCCGGGTCCACGGGGACGCCCGCGGCGAGGAGCTGGTCGCCGTAGGCCGCGAGCTGGAGCAGGGCGGGGACCTTGGCCCGGCGCGCGAGCTTGGCGTCCACGACGGCGTAGCGCGCCGCGCCCGCGTCGTCCGTGCCGGTGCGCACGAGGAAGTCGGCCCGGCCGTGGAACGCGCCGTCGAAGAAGGCGGCATGGTGCACGACGTCCGCCCCCGCCTCGACCGCGGCGAGCGTGCGCGCCTGCGCGGCGACGAGCTCGTCCCACGAGGTGCCGCGCGGCGGCTCGACGTGCACGACGCCGCGGCCGGTCGCCGGGTCGAACGGGCCGTGCTCGGCCTCGTAGCCCGCGAGCACCGCGCGCTCGTACCGGGCGCCGAGCTCGGCCGTGCGGGCGAGCATCGCGTCGTCGCCCTCGTCGCGGCGGGGCGTCCGCCCGAGCTGCTCGTCGAGCCGGCACAGGAGCCGGTACTCGCAGTCCGCGGCGACGACGAGGTCGCTCGCGGACAGCACGAGCGCCTGCTCGCGGGGTGGCGCCGCGCCGGCACCGGCCCGGTCGGCCACGGTCGCGGCCCGCAGCACCGGCTCGTCGACGAGGAACACGCACACCTCCGGTTCGGGACGGCCGCCGACGGCCGTCGCCGCCGACCGTCCGTCGGTCTGCGTCCGTTCTACCAGCGGCCACCCACGCGTCCGCGCCACCCCTCCGCACCACCCACCCACAGGTATGAAGTCTCCCGCAGCGAGCTTACCATCTTACTCCGGGTGTGGTTGTCAGTGCGTGGTCTAGCACCCCACACCCCCAGGTGAGCATCTGACAGTCGGGAACAGCACCTCAC
>ERZ1464601.35-NODE-35-length-18039-cov-6.655082_pt1 | contig 18039 bp, 17 predicted proteins | sample MGYA00563999_ERZ1464601 | MGnify/ENA primary metagenome ERZ1464601 (study PRJEB39283, sample SAMN07833290) | human skin metagenome | isolation source: Scalp | host: Homo sapiens | place: India: Bengaluru | collected 2015-03-13 ... | reverse complement strand
ATTGCCACCAGACCAACCGCCTTGGCCACCAGCGGAGTTTCCACCCCAGTTACATCCGCCGGAGGACTGGTTACGCGAAACCTTCGCCGCAGCGAATTTCAGCGACGGGCCAATCTCGATGACGTCAATCTCATAGGAGGTGCGACGGTTGCCGTTGCGGTCCTCATAGGAGCGAGCCTTGAGGTTGCCGCTGACGATGACGCGCATTCCCTTGGACAGGGACTCAGCGACGTTCTCGGCGAACTGGCGCCACACCGAGCAGTTGAGGAACATGGCCTCACCGTCACGCCACTCATTAGTCTGTCGGTCAAAGGTTCGCGGGGTTGATGCCACCGTGAAGTTCGCGACAGGCACCCCGTTGGGGGTGAAGCGCAGCTCAGGATCGGCGGTTAAGTTGCCAATCACCGTGATGGGTGTTTCGCCAGCCATGTCAGTCTCCAGATCGCAGTAGTTCTAGTAGTTTGCAATCAATGGTTCCAGTGTGCCGTTCACCCTGGACAGTCTCCCATGTATCGCCTGGGAAACAGGGCAAACAGACTTGTGGGACCCGCGATCCTCAGTGGATCTCGGGACGCATGACCTTAGTGCGCATAATCTTCTCGTCGATGGCGAGAAGACGATCCAACTCCTGGATGGTCGCGGGCTCGCAGGTCGCGTTGACGACGACGTAGATGCCTTCCGACTTCTTCTGAATGTCGTAAGCGAGACGACGCTTGCCCCACACGTCGACATTGTCGACGGTGCCCTTCTCGTCAGTGATGACCTTCAGGTACTTCTCCATGAGGGAATCGACCTGACGCTCTTCGACGGTCGGATCAATGATGATCATGACCTCGTACTTACGCATACGCTGACTCCACCTCCTCTGGTCTCAGCGGCCACGGGTACATCCCGTGGCAGGAGGGCGAATGCCACCGATCGGGGTCTTCCCGATCGGCCAGCTGTCATGACAGGCAGCTAGTGAAGAAGGATACCGGGCGACCCGCCGTTCTCCGAATTCAACACATTGCTACGCCTATTGCAACATCGCGATCCCATCCGATCTCGCTCACTACCTGGCCACACCGACGGATCGAACCGTTCCGCAACCCCACACCGCCGCTACCAGCTGCCTTCCACCGGCGGTGATCCCGCGATCGGTCTACCCGGAATTGCCGGGATCGTCGGCCTGGGAGCAGTCATCACCACGACAGTCACGGCCACCCATAAGTCGCGCCGCTGACGCATGACGACGCATCTCTCTCTTACCGATCAGTAAGAGGGAGATGTTTTTGTGGGGATTGTTATGAAGTGCGCCGGGGTGGAACATAGCCTCTGTTAAGGAGGAAGTGCGGCGCAGACGCTGACACCCGTTTCGCGAGGTTAGCTTCAGCGACCTCGTGGCGGACCAGGAATGAGAATCTCCCCACCCGCGCGCCAAGCATGCAGCCCAGAGGCGAGAAAGTCGCAGTTGTAGCCCTTTTCCCGCACCGGAGCTACCAGATGACCGGACCGAAACCCCGTGTCACACACCAGGATGAAGTGGGGGTTGGGTGCCGCCAGCGGGTGATTGCCATACACAGCGGTGAAGGGGTCAGCGAGCAACTCCTTAGGACTAACGAGCCGGGCCCCGGGCGCATGCCCGGCTTCATACTCACGAGCTGTCCGCACATCAACGAGTACCGCACCCTTAGCGAGAGCGTTCAGGACGTCCGGGAGATCAAGGCCGCCCTCGGCCATCCCATGATTCATCAGCAGGTCACGCAATCCCATGGCTGCACAGTTTAGGGAACCCTGCCGATCGGTGATTCACACCCCGTCCAACTCATCCGATGGCGAAAATTCCCGACACGGCGCAGCCTGGGGAACGGTGGTGCCCATCCCCCAGGCCAGCTGACAAAAATGGTCACTCCCGCCCGACTTCGTCAAACATCGTCGGGCTGGAATATGTCAGGCGCTGATGCCAGCCAGCACCTCGCGAACCTCCTGAGGAGTAGAGGCGGCCAGGAGCTGGTTACGGAAATCAGCCTTGACTAGGGAACGCGCCAACGAAGCGAGAATCCGCAAGTGTTCATTACCAGCGGCAGCCTCGGGAACAGCGATGAGGAAGACCAGGCTGGCCAAAGAACCGTCCGGGGCTCCCCACCTCACACCCTCGTCACTACGGGCAAAAGCCAGTGCCGGGCGGTCGACACCGTCGCACTTACCGTGCGGGATAGCGATGCCGTCGCCGAGTCCTGTGGTGCCTGCCTCCTCACGGGCGCGGACCGCTTTGATAAGCACGTCGCGGTCAAGCAAGGCGCCACTAGCATCGACGAGATCGACCATCCTCTCGATAGCGTCGTCCTTGTCTCCTGAGCTGAGGGATAGATCGATAGATCTCTCGTCAAGCAGATCTGCGATGGTAGCCATGTCATAACTCCTTTCGAGGTGACTCACGCGGTGACAGCGCGATCCTTCTTGCGGGCGGTAATTCTCTTGAGGGCCAGGGACATGAAAGCCGTCACCAAAGCGCCAATGAGGATCGCCGTAAAGAACCCAAGCAGAGGCTTGCACGCTCCGAGAACACCGACAATCGGACCGCCATGCATGACGACGTCATGAACGCCAAACATGCCAGCCAGCACAGCGGCAACGGCTCCACCCACCATGTTCGACGGGATCACGCGGGCTGGGTCAGCCGCGGCAAAGGGGATCGCACCTTCGGTGATGCCAAACAAGCCCATAAAGAGGGCAGCAATACCGGCGTCACGCTCTTGCTTGGTGAACAGACGACGATCGATGAGAGTGGCCAGGCCCATGCCGAGCGGGGCAACCGGGATGGCAGCCGCGGCCAGTCCCATGACCTTGCCCTGATCAACGGCAATCATGCCCCCGGCGAAGAGGAAGGCGACCTTATTGACTGGACCGCCCATATCGAAGCTGACCATGAGGCCAATGATGATAGCGAGGACGGTTATCGACGACGTTGTCATGCTGGCCAGGAAGTGGGTTAACCCGTTAAACAGGGCAGCTAGCGGACGGCCGAGCACATAGACGTACAGCAGCGAGACGATCGCAGTGCCGAAAATCGGGACGATCAGGATCGGCACGATCGGCTTGACGTACTCGTGCCACGGGATCTTCCTCATCCACTTGGCGACGTAGCCAGCGATGAAGCCGATAACGATGGCACCGATAAATCCGGTATTGAGGCCGGTCTTTGTGCCACCGGGGCCTGTTGTTGTCAGGTAGGGAAACTGTGCGCCGCTATTGGCGATGAAACCGGAGACCATACCGACGACAAGACCAGGACGGTCAGCAATGGCCTGGGCGATGAAACCGGCGAGTATCGGGATCATGAGGGAGAAGGCCAACGTGCCAACTTGCAGGATAGTCTGCCAGAAACTGTCCTCAGGAACGGCGACGCCACCAGCAGTGGGTTTACCACCGATGCCCAAAGCCAGAGCAATCATGATGCCGCCGCAGACCACAAACGGGATCATGTGGGACACGCCAGCCATGAGGGCGGTGTACAAGGTGTGACCAACGGACTCCTTGCCATCCTTACTGGCCGAGGTAGTTCCCGTTTCGGCGGCTGGCTCGTCGGAAGGTTCGGCAGCCCCAGCGCCCCCACGGGTCGGAGCGGTTAAGGCCTGTTCCAAAAGCTCGGCTGGGCGTGAAATACCGTCCTGAACGCCGGTTACCAGGACCCGCTTGCCGTCGAAGCGGGACAGATCGACCTCAGTGTCGGCGGCAACAACCACAGCATCAGCCTCGCGAATGTCATCAGCTGTGAGCTCATTCTCAACACCAATCGATCCCTGGGTCTCAACCTTGATCTGGTTACCGGTCTCCTTGGCGGTTTCCTCCAGCTTCTCGGCAGCCATGTAGGTGTGGGCAATACCGGTCGGACATGCTGTGATTCCGACGTATTTCTTCATCGTTCTCCTTGTTGAGGGGACGCGCTCGCCCGGCTGCCAGCGAGCGCTGGAATGGTTGCTGCCGACCTCCATGGCCGGCGTAGCCCCACCGGCACCGAGCCATCACACGGCGACGTGGGCGCCCGGAAAGCCACCTTGTTCAGCGGGGTCGGCACTCATCAAGATTCTACTACTGGCCTTGTCACCGGGGCCCATGACCTGGCGACGAAAAACCCCGGCCCAGGCGAGGGTGGAGCACGGTAGTGCTGCGACCGCCCTCGTGCTGACAAAAATTGACACGCTCTACGGGTACCACCCAGCAGATGGATCCGATCGTGGTGCACCGCACCGACGCACTGCGCCAACGGAACAACGCCGAGCGAACCCGCCCGCGCCCCCGAATCAGTGCTTGGAGTCTCTTTTACCAGCCCTTCGTCGGGCCGCAAGCCGCGCGTACATCTCTTCAACGATCTCGGTGAATCTCTTCTCCACCTCACGTCGGCGTACCTTGAGGGTTGGAGTGAGCAGTCCGTTGTCTGTGGTGAACTCGTCCCACAACACTCGCAGATCACGAATCTGCTCTTGATGAGGCAATTTCTCGGTGATCTCGGCCACCCGGCGACGAATTTCCTCCGCTAGCTCCTCGGAACGCAGCATTTCCGGGCCCGTCATTGAGGTGATATGCAACCTCTCGGCCAACTCTTCTACCTGAGGCAGCGACGGCTTAACGAGCTGAGTGAGGCACGGACGGTTATCGCCCAGGAGCACCGCGTGTTCGAAGAGGGGGTCCTTCATGAGCGAATTCTCGATCGGCTGAGGCGAAATATTCTTGCCGTTAAGGGTGACGATGATGTCTTTGAGGCGATCGGTAATGACGAGAAAACCATCTTCGTCGATGTGCCCAATATCCCCAGTGTGCAACCAGCCATCTTCGATTGCTGCGGCAGTGGCCTCAGGGGCCTTCCAATATCCTTTCATGACGTTGGGACCACGGTAGAGAATCTCCCCGTCCTCAGTCGTTGTCATCTGACTACCCACTAGCGGCCTGCCAGCAGTGCCGAACTTGTATCCGCCTGGAGAGTTGAAGCTCACCAGCGGGGAGGCCTCTGCCAGCCCGTATCCCTGGCACACCAACAGCCCGCAGGCGGCGAAGAACTCTTCGACCTCTTTGCGCAGTGGAGCTCCGCCGGCCGCAAGCACAGTCTTGGGTCCACCGATGGCGTCACGGATGGCCTTGAGGACGAGACGATCGGCAACCCCATGACGCGCTCGCAAAGATACGCTGGGGCGCCGTCCCTCCTGCTCGGCTTGCCACCACTCGCGGCCAATCCGTATTGACCACTCAAAGATTTTGAGCTTGGCCGGAGAATCAGAAACCTTCTCACGGGCCACGCTCATGACTTGTTCGTACAGTTTCGGCACTGAGACGAAAAGGGTTGGGCGGACCTCAGCCAACATTGCCGAGATCGTTTTCGGGTTGGGCACGAAGGTATTGAGGCAACCATGTCGAATCACCGCCATCGACCATCCCCACTCCAGGGCGTGCGAGAGCGGCAGGAAGCTCAGCGAGTGATCAGCTGGGGTGACGTCGAAGAAGGCGTCAAGTGCCTGCAGCTCAGCCAACGCGGCCCGATGGCTGATCATGACCCCCTTGGGCTCACCCGTGGTTCCCGAGGTGTAAATCAACGCGGCAACATCGTCGGGGCATGACTGCCCCATGCGCTCCTCGACGACCGTCTGTATCTCCTCCGAAACCCCAGCCTGACGCACCTGTTCCAGGGACAGCACCGTCAAACCGTCATGATCACCAACCTGATCTGCCGGATTTATCAGGATCACCGTCTCAAGGCCGGGCATCTGATCGCGGGCCTCGAGAATACGGTCGAGCTCCTTGGGACCAGCCGTGATGATGACACGCACCCCAGCATCAGTGACGATGTGAACAATCTGATCAGGGGTCGACGTCGGGTAAATCGGCACCGGGATCACGCCAATCGTCATGCCCGCGAGATCAGCCTCGATCCACTCCGGGCAATTACCGGCGAACAGAGAAATACGATCCCCGCGCTGCAGGCCATCCTCGGTGAGCAGCCCGGGAGTGACAAAGGCCCGGGCGAGCCCGGCTACGCGACGCCCAGTCTCCGCATAGGTGCGGATAATCCACTGACCGCCCTGACGAACCCGAGTCGCGGGACGGAACCCGTGGTTGGCAACCGTGGCGCGGAACATGTGGGCGAGGTGGCTCTCAATGAAGTTCTCCCCCGGTACAGGTTTACCGAGAAGCTCCCCGGCCGGGTCAAGTTCAGCTCTACCGGGCTGATGTGTGCTCGCTGCCATGACCATTCTCCCTTACCGGTATCGACCTAACCCCCCATCGTAATGTGCTGCGATCACCCCGCGCAGGCGCCGGTCACAAGCGCTCACGCAGCCAGGCGATGTCGCGGGCCTGACCCTCAGCCTCCCCTGGGGTCTCGACGACGACCGGGGCCTCCGCAGCACGGATGACATCGACGAGGGTATCGGCCTCGCACTGACCTTCCCCCAGGTTGGCGTGGCGATCCCGCCCCGACCCGACAGCGCCCTGAGAATCATTAGCGTGCACCAGGTTGATCCGACCCGTAATGCCACGCACATCGTCGACCAGACTCGCCATGTCGAGACCGGCCGCGAAAGCGTGGCAGGTATCCAGACAGAACCCGACGTTCTCGTGCCCCGACGCGGCACCGATGGCCTCCCACGTACCCGACAACCTCTCCAGGAACCGCGCCATCGCATTGTCCCCACCGGCGGTGTTTTCGACAAATAGCGGCACCGACATTTCAAGGCCGTCAATAGCCTTGCGCCAGTTGTCCTGACCTTTCTCAATCGGCTCCCCGGCACGCACGTGGCCACCATGGACGACAACCCCCATCGCCCCAACTTCAGCAGCGGCATCAAGGGTCTGTTGCAACAGTTTGCGACTAGGAATGCGGATACGGTTATTGAGGGAAGCGACGTTGATAACGAAAGCAGAGTGCACAACCAGCGTCAGCCCAGCCTCCCCAGCGGCCTCCCGCAGCGCCAGCGAGCCGCCGGGAAAGTCACACACCGGCTTCTTCCAAGACTTCGGATCGCCCAGGCTGATCTGAGCGATGTCGGCTCCACGTGCTGCCGCCTGCGCTACGGCGTCAGCGGTGTCAACATGACCGCCAATGATCCACTTCGTCATGTCGATACTGTGCCATGAGGTAGCGACTGTCCGACGTTCGTTATGACGGAACGCTGACGAAAGTCGCTGCGATGATGGTGACCATCCCCGCAGTGCCGTAGATTGGACGGTATGGCAACGAGCATGGTCACGGGCGGAACATCAGGCATCGGCCGCGAATTCGTCACCCAACTGGCTGCCCGCGGCGACGACATCGTCATCGTCGCCCGCGATACCGAGCGCATGGCCGCGATCAAGGCGGACGTTGAGGCCCGTTACGGGGTTTCCGTCGAGACCATTGCAGCAGACCTATCGCGCCGCGAGGACGTCGACCAGATCACCACTCGGGTGGAGGACCCCAACCACCCCGTCGATCTATTGGTCAACAACGCCGGGTTCGCAGTGCACGCCAAGATCCTCGACCCTGAGGCCCTTGAACTACACGACCGCGCCGTCGAGGTCATGATGCGGGCAGTCCTGGTGCTCTCAGCAGCAGCAGGACGGGCAATGAAGGCCCGCGGACATGGGGCCATCCTCAACCTTTCCTCGTCAAGCGCTTGGATCAACACTGGCAATTACTCCGCCATCAAAGCGTGGGTACTCACCTTCACCGAGGGCCTGTCCAACGAGCTGGCCGGCACCGGCGTCAAGGCCATGGCGCTGTGCCCGGGATGGGTACACACCGAATTCCACTCACGCGCCAACGTCACCGCCAACCATCTGCCGGACTTTTTCTGGATCGACGCCGAAGTCCTGGTACGCGAGGCTCTCAACGACCTTGACCATGACAAGGTAGTATCCATTCCTACCCCGCTCTGGAAGTTCTTCATCGCAGTGGCCACACATACCCCACGTTCCGCTATGAGATTCCTGTCACGAACTCTGTCCTCGTCTCGAGACAAGGACGACCACCCTCGACACACTCCGGGAGGCGAGGCCTGAGATGGCCAGCGTCAAACCCACTAAGGACCGGGGCCGGTACACCAATGATCTGTCCGCCGCGACGCGGCAGGCAGCGAACATGCTTCTGCTGCGTCCTTTGGTGTGGAAAGTCGTCAAAGTGAGCGTCCACGGAGCCGACAACCTCGACGGGCTCGACGGTGCCTACGTCGCCGTCGCTAACCATTCCTCCCACCTCGACGCGCCGCTCGTTTTTGGGGCCCTTCCCAAGCGGCTGTCAAAGTACCTAGCTACCGGGGCCGCTGCTGACTATTTCTTCACCGCCTGGTGGAAGGCCATCGCTCCGGTGCTCTTCTTCAACGCGTTCCCGGTCGACCGAGGCAAAGGCAAAAGTAAGCAAGGTGCCCGTAGTCCCCGTTCCCACCGCGGTATGGCTGGGTCACTGCTGACAGATGGCGTCCCCCTGCTGATCTTTCCGGAGGGCACCCGGTCTCGCACCGGTGCAATGGGCACCTTCAAACCTGGGGCTGCCGCATTGGCTATTTCACGTGGGGTTCCGGTTATCCCGATTGCTTTAGTAGGAGCATGGGCGGCTATGCCGTCCGAGCAAGCCGGGTTACCAAAAGGACGCCCATCGGTCCACGTGGCTATTGGACACCCTATGGACCCTGTTCCCGGCGAGATCGCCCACCAATTCTCCGAACGGATTCGTCGCCAGGTCATTGAGTTGCACGACCAAACCGCCCGCGCCTACGGCATGCCAACCCTTGACGAATACGGACGCCACCGCGCGCTAAGCCAGGCCTCCGAGAGCGGCGACACCGCATCCACCAACCACTCGACGTGCACAAGCAAGGAGCCGGCTGAGCCACCTCGGCCAAACGGAGGTCAATAATGGATCGCCCGGTCAATATCAGGGAGGTCGAGGCCTGCCGGGTCATTTCGATGACCCGGGTGGTGTCCATTGATGAGCTCGGCCCCTTCATGGACGAAGCCTTTGGGATTCTTGAGCGCCTTGCCCCAGGTGATCCCACCCTCGGCAAAGCCTCCCCGTTTGTCATTTACCACGATGGTCTCACTGCCGAACATGACGGAACCGTCGAGGTATGCCAGCCGATCCGAGGCACTATCGATGACGCTGTGCTCCCCCTTGACGTCGCTGTCCGCACCGTTGAGGCCCATCGGGAAGCGTGGGTCACCGTTACCAAAGCCGAACTGGAATACCCCGACATCGATGAAATCTACGATGCCTTTGACGCCTGGCTTGAAGAAGCTGGGCTAGTGCGCAGCGCCGCACCACGCGAGGCCTACTGGGCCGACTGGGACACCACCGGCATGGAGGAACCGGTCTGCGACGTGTGCTTTCCCATCGAATGAGGCGTCTCTTTGGTGCGAACGACTCAGGGCTGCCGCAGCAGCACACCAAGCGCCGTCAAACAGGCTGTAATCAGCTGTAGCGGACGGTCACCAGACCCTGTCCGGGAGCGATAGCGTTCATCGCGGCCGTTGAAAGATCAAGGCACCGTCCGCCGACGTAAGGACCGCGATCGTTAATGCGCACAGTCACAGTACGACCATTGCTGACGTTCGTGACGCGGATAGTCGATCCAAGCGGAAGGGTCTTCGACGCAGCAGTGAAGGCTGACGGGTCGAAGGTCTCACCGGAAGCAGTAGGGCCACCAGCAGTACCGTCACCCTCACCGTAGGTAGATGCCAAACAGGTAGTACCACTGGTCACCGGATCGGACGACTGAGATGCTGTCGAACGGTGCGAGGCGGAGGACGAACGCGTCGAAGGAGAACTCGACGACGCAGTCTTAGTGCCAACCTTGACGACCAGGGTCCCAGGGGCGTTGACGACCTTGCTGGAATCCTTCATCTCGGACTCCTTCTTGCCGTCCATAAAGACGACGGTCCAGGTTTCCTCGTTGATGCCGTTGACACCCTTAGTGATGACCTTGATCTCGCCCTTGGGCAGGCTGGAGTCCTCGACCTTCTTGGTGGAGAAGGGCACGGCGACACGACGCTTCTGAGACTTCTGGTCAACCATCGTCAGGGTAATCTTCATGCCATCGGACAGTGGCGTACCCAGACCCGGGTTAACGGCATCGCTCGAATCAACCTCGACCTTCGCCGCCTTGAGGGCGTCAGCAACGGTTCCAACCGCGGTAATCTTCTGAGTTTTGCCACCGATGGTGACCGTGACATCCTTAGCCGTCTGCATCGAGAAGGACAGCCCGGCACGCGAAATATCCAGTGAACGCGACACCGACACGAGGTTGTCAGGATCTGACTGGTTCAGCTGAGCCAAAACCTCGGCCACGTTCTTAGCCGTGGTCCAACGGACCACCTTCTTACCGTCAATAGTGACCACGACACGGCGACCGTAGTTAACGGTGATGACCTGGCCATCGTGAATCTCAGAATCCAGCGAGGGTTGCACATCGTCGTGCGGGCCAACTGTAATCCCCCGCTGGGCGAGAGCTTGCTTGACCGTGCCTGGCTTAACCTTGGCCTGCTGGGAGACTCCGTCCACGGAGAAGGTCACGGTATCTCGATCAAGTGCCTGGACCATCGTCAGGCCGCCAGCCGAGGTAAGGCTGAGGGCCCCGGCAATCGCGGAAGCTACAACTTTCGACATTCGACCATTTCAGTATCGGGGGCTCGAGGGCCCGGTACGGAGATCGGCGTCAGCCACACTGGCACGCGCCAACGTACCTCCGGTGGAAGGCACGGGCAACACCATAGAGCAGATCATCCGGAGAATCCAAAGATTTGCTGAGAAACTTAAGATTCGCTCGTTTTGAACGCATGCTCGGCGCGGATCACATCGACGTCGCCGAGGCCCCAGACTTCGTGGAAACCGTGCTATAAAGCCATTCTCCTGACGAGACCCCGGCGGTGGACCCATCCCAGGTTCTCAGTTTGAATCGCTCATCCCAGGATGCCAACGCACCAGCCTCATCGAGTTCGTGACAACGAAGATCGAGCTAAAGGCCATTGCCGCAGCCGCGATAACCGGGCTCAACAAGCCCACGGCGGCGACCGGAATAGCAATCACGTTATAAGCGAAGGCCCAGAACAAGTTCTGGCGAATCGTGCGGTCCGTGGCGTGAGCAAGAGACAGGGCGTCAACCGCCAAACGCGGATCACCTCGGGTACAGATGATGTCGCTGGCAGCAATAGCGACATCGGTGCCAGTTCCCATAGCGATGCTCAAATCTGCCGTTTGGCGGGCAGCAGCGTCAGTGCCCCCGTCCCCCATCATCGCGACGCGGGAGCCGTCCGAACGCAGCCGAGTGACAACGTCGACCTTGTCCGCGGGCCTGACCTGACTCATGACCTCGTCAATGCCCAATTCTGACGCCACGTGAGCTGCAGCGCCGGAATTATCACCCGTCACCAGCACCGGGCGCACGCCAGCTTGAACCATCCGCTTCACCGCAACGACAGCTTCCGGCTTGATCTCGTCGCTCACCGCGATGGCACCGAGAATGTCGTCGCCTCGCCCCACCACAAGCACCGTACGGCCCTCAGCCTGGGCTCGCTCGACATTTTTCGACAACGTGTCAGGGATGGCGTCAAAAAGCGACACCCGCCCAGCCTTGGCCGGCAACCCGTTCACAGTCCCACTGACCCCAAGGCCAGGCAGAGCCCGAAAGTCCTCGGCGGGGGCCACACCTGGGCACGCCTCAACGATGGCCCGCGAAATCGGGTGCTCCGACCCCACTTCAAGCGCTGCTGTAACAGCAAGTGCAGGTGGGTTGTCAGAAATGTTCACCACACGTCCAGATTCATCCCACACCGCGACTACGGCCATCCGGCCAGTGGTGAGGGTGCCGGTCTTATCCATCGCCATAACGTCGATACCGCGGGCCCTTTCCAGGGACCCCGCACCTTTAATAACGATTCCCAACCTGGCACCGCGACCCGTGCCAGCAAGCAGGGCCATGGGGGTCGCCAAGCCCAGAGCACAGGGGCACGCAATGATGAGAACCGCCACCCCAGCGGTGAAAGCCGCCGTGACCCCCTGACCCAATACAGCCCACACAATCATCGTCAGGGCCGAGATGATCAAAACTGTCGGCACAAAAATCGACGAGACTTTGTCGGCGAGATCCTGGGTCTTAGAGCGACTGGTTTGAGCAGCCTCAACAAGGGTGGCGATGCGAGACAGCTCGGTATCTGAACCAACGGCGGTTGCCTCCACAACAAGCCGTCCAGAGGTGTTAACGGTGGCGCCGATCACCTCGTCACCGACCGCCACCTCGACCGGCAATGACTCCCCGGTAACAAGAGACGCGTCGATCGCTGAGCTTCCCTCAGCAACCCGACCATCGGTGGCGACCTTCTCCCCCGGCCGCACTACGAAGTGATCCCCCACCGTGAGGGCCTCGATCGGGACGGTGACCTCCTGCCCGTCACGGATCATCCGCACCGACTTGGCGCCCATCCGTAGCAACGCTTGCAAGGCCGATCCGGCCTCAGCGCGGTTACGGGCCTCAATCCACCGCCCAATGAGGATAAAGGTAATAACGCCGACTGATGCCTCCAGATATAGGGCAGAGGAAGGATCAGTGCGCTCCAGGGCCCATGTCATGCGGTGGCGCATACCGACATGTCCAGCACTGCCCCACATCAGCGCCCAGACAGACCACCCCAACGAGACCAAAGAGCCGAGGCTAATGAGAGTGTCCATTGAGGTTGCGCCATGCCGCAGGTTCGTCCAGGCGGCGCGATGGAAACCCTCCCCGCACCAAAAGACGACCGGGAGGCTAAGAGCCAGCGCCAGCCACTGCCATCCGTCAAACTGCAGGGCTGGAATCATCGAGAGCAGCATGACCGGCACCGCGAGAATGATGGCAACGATCAGTCTGGCGCGAATTTTCGCCGCGTGGTCCTCGGGTGGTGCGGCCGGCGTGGGGACACTAGCCCCGTAGCCAGCAGCCTCGACCACCCCGATGAGATCGTCGACCTCAATAGGCTTGGTGGTGAGGACATGGGCCTTGCTAGTCGCGTAGTTGACGGTGGCCTGGGCCCCATCAACCTTGTTGAGCTTCTTGGCGATGCGGGCGGCGCACGATGCGCAACTCATACCTGTGATGTCGAGGTTGATGGAGGTAGGTTCCGTCGCGTCCTTCAGCTCAGACTGCGCGTCGGGGTGAGTCGGGGTAGACATGTGTTTCCTTCGTGGACGACCCACGGGAATCCGGGATGTCGGGGGTTACCGGCTCTCTTACCGGCAGCCCCAGCGATCCAGGAGGCCGGTGGGTTGTAGGGAAAGTCAACGTCGGGGGTCGGGGTCTGACGGCGTCATGCGGTCCGAACCCGGGGCCCGACGTCAAGATCTCAACGGAGACTAATGGCTCAGGCTTGGTGACCGCCGCAGCCGCAGCCGCCTTTACTAGCGTGCTCGGCATGCTTAGCAGCAGCCTCCTCGGAGTGCTGGTGTCCGCCGCAGCCGCAACCCGATCCTTCAGCTTTCTTCCCGGCGTGGCCATGACCTCCACAGCCGCACTGACCACCGGGGTGACCGGCAGTATCAAGAGATGAGGCTTCGGCAACGGTGTACTCTCCGGCCTCATCAACGGCATCGGCGACCTTGCCAAAGGGGATCTCTTCAGCCGAGTCGATCGTCATTGAGCCTGATTCGAGGGAGACAGTGACGTTGTCGACGCCGTCAAGGGCCGAGACCTCTTCGGTGATCGCCTTGACGCAGTGCTCGCAGGTCATCCCATTGATGGTGTAGGTCTTGTGCATTGTTCCTCCAAGTGTGCTTGCCATCAGGCTTTGACGAGGCGGGCAATGGCCTGGTTAGCCTCGGCGATTTTATCCTCGGCCTCCTGCCCACCAGCTTGTGCCGCACGAGCAACGCAGTGGCTCATGTGCTCAGCGAGCAGTTCCAAGGAAACGGATTTGAGTGCTGAGGTGACTGCTGAGACCTGAGTCAAAATATCAATGCAGTACTTCTCCTCATCAACCATCCGCTCCAGGCCGCGCACCTGCCCTTCGATCCGCTTGAGACGGCGCAGGTGCATGTCCTTATGCCCGAGGTATCCATGCTGGGGGTGGTTACAACCACATGCCCCGCAGGTTTCCCCAGGCGCCGAAGATTCGACGTCATGATCCCCCGCGACATGGTCACCGCCAGGGGCACAACAGCCGTCACCCGAGTTGGTCATGCATCCTCCTCTGCACCAGAGAGTACCCCGAGGGGGTATCTCAGACAAGGGCGCAATCTCCCGGTGACCTCACGTCACACTCGCCGGGCCTGCCGATGGTTTGACGGACCATCTAACCCGCTCCGGAGGCCACCATCCATATCCACAGCCCCTGTGGATAACGTGTCGCTAGATGGCACTCACGTCGCATTCAAACCCTACTTGTACACATCCCAGCCGAACACCGTCTCCCCCGCGACACGCCGAAAATTTTCGTCCAATAACTCACACAGCGACTATAACCCCTAGTCAAAGGGTAGTTACTAGATAGTATTCCACGGCATATCCCCCGATCCACCGAGTTATCCACACGTTATCCCCAGGCGGTCAACATCCATCCAGGTAATACCCACAAGACCTGTGTAGAAATCTTATCCGAGAGTACTTATACACGTGGCACCCTAGCCCCCTGTCAGCCGTGAAGGAGCCGCCATGTCCAGCGCACCCGCCGAGCCGGGCCCGTCCTTGGACCGTAACCCTCCCCAGGACATTGACGCCGAAAAGTCCGTACTAGGTGCCATGTTGTCTTCCAAAGACGCCATCGCCGACGTCGTCGAAGAGATCAAGGGCGTCGATTTCTACCGCCCTGGACACGAGCTCATCTTCAACACCATCACCGATCTATACGGTCGCGGCGACCCTGCCGACACCGTCACCACCGCCGATGAACTAGATCGCCGCGGCGAACTCGAGCGAGCCGGCGGACGCCTGTACCTCGCAGAATTGCTAACCAATGTCACCGTCACCGCGAACGCGGCATACTACGCCAAGATTGTCGCCGAGAAAGCCGTTCTTCGTCGCCTCGTCGAAGCGTCAATCCGCATCGCTCAGATGGGCTACCAGGGACAAGGAGAGGTCGCCGACATCGTCGACGCCGCCCAGCAGACCCTCTACGACGTCTCCACCCGCAAAACCAGTGAGGAATACCACCCACTCTCGGAATTATTCGAGAGCACCTTTGACGAGCTTGAGGCCATTGAGGCTCGCGGCGCCGCCATGGCCGGCATTCCTACTGGGTTCACCGACCTTGATGAGCTCACCAACGGGTTCATGCCCGGCCAGATGATCATCGTCGCCGCCCGTCCGGCCATGGGAAAATCCACTCTGGCCCTCGACTTTGCCCGCGCCGCCGCGATCAAGAACCATCTCGCAGCTGCAATCTTCAGCCTCGAGATGGGGCGCAACGAGATCGTCATGAGATTGCTATCTGCCGAGGCAGGGATCGAGCTGTCCCGGATGCGTGCCGGGCGCGTGTCCGATGAGGATTGGCCGCGCATGGTCGACAAAACAACACAGATCTCGTCAGCACCGTTGTTCATCGATGACTCCCCTAACCTGACGATGATGGAAATCCGCGCCAAAGCAAGGCGGATGAAGCAAAAATTCGACCTCAAGCTCGTCATCATCGATTACATGCAGCTCATGACCTCCGGCAAAAAGGTGGAGTCGCGTCAGCTGGAAGTCTCGGAGTTTTCTCGCCAGATCAAACTGTTGGCTAAGGAGCTCGAGATCCCTGTCGTGGCCCTTTCCCAGCTCAACCGTGGCCCCGAGCAGCGCACCGACAAGAAACCCATGATGAGTGACCTGCGCGAGTCCGGGTCACTCGAGCAGGCCGCTGACGTCGTCATCCTGTTGCGCCGCGAGGACGTTTACGACAAAGAGTCCCCGCGCGCCGGCGAGGCCGATATCATCGTCGCCAAGCACCGCAACGGGCCGACACGGACCGTGCCAGTGGTGTTCCAAGGCCACTACTCGCGTTTCGTCGACATGCAGCGCTAACAGCGGTACCCAAGCAACCCGGTCGGCACTACCGTGGGGTCATGGAAAGCATGCACGCCGTCGCCATCACCGGGCCCCTGCCGGTCTCCGATCCCGAATGTTTCGTTGACGTTGACCTGCCAATACCGGAGCCGGGCCCGCACGACCTGCTCGTTGAGGTCCAAGCCGTCTCGGTCAACCCCATCGACATCAAGCTGCGTAAGGAGGCTGGAACGCTCTCGCATCCCCGCGTGCTGGGGTTTGACGCTGCATCCGTCGTGCGCGCAGCCGGATCGGAGGTCAACGGTTTCAGCGTCGGTGACGAGGTGTGGCATTCCGGAAACCGCGATCGTCCCGGCACCTACTCGCAATTCACCCTGGTTGACTCGCGGATCGTTTCGAAACGCCCGCCATCGTTATCTATCGCCGAGGCCGCATCCCTGCCACTCACTGCTCTGACATCATGGGAAGCCCTCATCGACCACATCCGTCTGGGTACCCCCGAAGAACGCAGTAACAAAGCCTTCCTCATGATCGGCGGCGCTGGTGGCGTCGGGTCGGCAGCCATCCAACTAGCTCGTGCTATTACCAGCGGGCCGGTCGTTGCGACCTCCTCGCGCCCAGAGAGTGCACAGTGGTGTCAGGATATGGGAGCCACCGGAATCATTAACCATCGTGAACCGCTCGCCCCGCAGGTCAACGACTTCGGCATCACCGGGTTCGACGGCATTCTCTCAGCTTATACGCCACCAGCATCGACTTTGGCTGAGATCATCGCACCGTTCGGACATCTGGTCATGATCGACGGAACCGACTCATTCGATCTCATGGCCTTCAAGTCAAAGTCATTAACGGTGACCAGCGAGTCGATGTTCAGCCGTCCACAGTTCGCGACGCCCGACGTCGCCGAACAAGGCCGGGCACTGGCCAGCATCGCCGACCTCGTCGAGAAGAGGCAGATCCGTCCGACGATGACCCGCCATATCGAGGGTCTGACAGCCCAGCATGTGCGTGAAGCCACCGCAGCCGTCGAGTCCGGTGCCATGATCGGAAAAGTCGTCATTACGCTGTGATCCTTCGATAACACACTCGCCCTCGGCTTACCGGGCACCAGTACGTCTAGAAGATGGGCGGTTCGCGACACCTTAAGGCGACTGACGATCTCGACCCGAATCGGGGTTTACCCGGGCGTCCTAAGCCGCCCAGCTAGACTCGGGGCATGAAGCTGAACAGGGCAGAAAACGTCAACACCGCCGAGGTGGCCGGCCTCGGGCTCGTCGGAGGATGGCTCACTGCTCGCACTACCGGGGTCCGGCCACTGGGCGGAACCGTGCTCGCGGCTGCTGGCTGCTGGGCTGGCCGCACCTGGCTCGCTAAGAGCGGACCGACGATTGCTGGCCTGCTGGGCGCAACCTACCTGGCAGCTTTCGGAGCTTCTCACGGATTGGCAAAGAAGATCGGTGCTTGGCCAGCGGTCATCACCGTGACCGCCGCTACCTGCACTGCGTGCCACTTCCTGTGCGACACCAAGGCATGATCGACCTCTCGGCTCCCGCTATCGAGGTCGCCCCGCTCCTACTCGGGGCAACGATCTGGCGCGGCCCGGTGGGGATCCGTCTCACCGAAGTCGAGGCGTACATGGGACTCGACGACCCAGCATCCCATGCCTTTCGTGGGCCAACCCCACGCGCCCGCGTGATGTTCGGGCCGCCTTCTCACATATACGTGTACTTGTCTTACGGCATGCATCGCTGCGTGAACCTCGTGTGTTCACCAGACGGGGAGGCATCTGCCGTGCTACTGCGTGGCGGGCAAGTCATAGCAGGCCACGATGATGCTCGTCGGCGTCGCGGGAACGTCGCCGAGAACCGCCTTGCCTGCGGACCAGGAAATATGGGGTCAGCTTTGGGTGCCAGTCTCGAAGAGTCTGGAAACCCGGTGAGCATCATCGGCAATGGTGCGATATCTGCCTTGGGCTGGCGCCTCGAACCCGCACCGGAGATTGCCGAATTCCGACAGGGCCCGCGAGTAGGGATCAGCCGCAACATTGCCGCCCCTGGGCGGTGGTGGAGTCCCCAGGAGCGCCCGGGCT
>ERZ1464601.26-NODE-26-length-20846-cov-12.924198_pt1 | contig 20846 bp, 15 predicted proteins | sample MGYA00563999_ERZ1464601 | MGnify/ENA primary metagenome ERZ1464601 (study PRJEB39283, sample SAMN07833290) | human skin metagenome | isolation source: Scalp | host: Homo sapiens | place: India: Bengaluru | collected 2015-03-13 ... | reverse complement strand
CCGGCACCGCGCCCCGCACCCCGACCTCCGCGCCCCCCCGCGCGGCCCGCCCCGGGCCCAGGCGCCCGCCCGAGAGCCGCGGCCCCCACCCGCCGACCGGCACGAGGGCCACGTCCACCGGACCGCCCGCGAGGGCCGGGAGGTGCGCCATCCCGGGGTGGTGCTCGGTGTCGCCCGCCACCCACACGCGCAGACCGTCGGGACCGGTGGTCCGCACGAGGTGACCGTTCGCGGCGTTGGGCCGGTGCGGCATCGGCCGGTGCCCGTGCACCGCGGTGACGAGCCGCGTCTCCACCCCGGCCCCCGGCGGACCCACCGCGTGCCACTCGTCGCCCAGCCCGACGCCGCGCAGCCCCTTGCCGCGCAGCCACCGCGCGTTGGCGGGCGCCGTGAGGACCGGCACGTCGCCGAGGAGCCGCAGCGACCGCAGCTCGGCGTGGTCGTGGTGGAGGTGGGACAGCAGGACGGCGTCGCCGCCCCGCCACACCGGGGCCGGCTGCTCGCCGCGCCGGCGCAGCATCCCTGCGTGCCGGTGCAGGAGCGGGTCGGTCACGAGCCGCACCGTCGGCCCGCCGGGGGTCGCGGCGAGGTCGAGGACCGCGCTCGAGTGGCCGAGCCACGTCACGGTGACGCTCACGCGCCGCTCCCCCGGCCCGGCGCGTCCTCGGCCACCGGCGGCCGTACCCCCAGGTCGGTGAGCCACGCGACGAGCCGGCGGTGCACCGCCTCCGCCCCGACGAGCATCGGCGTGCCGTCGACGTCCTCGAGCTCGTCGTCGGGCACCGCGAGGTGCGCGGGGTGCAGCAGCACAGCCTGGTTCTGCGCCCCGCCGAGGCCGCCGTGCGACCCGACCAGACCCTCGAACGCGTGCACCATCCCGACCTCGTCGACGCTCGAGACGAGCACGAGGTCCCCGGCGTCCTCCAGCCCGGCGACGCGCACGAGGTCCGCCGCCGCACGCGACCCGAACGACGCGAGCGGGTCGGCGCCCACGACCTCGCCCGTCAGCAGGTCGCGCGACCCGCCCTGGCCGTGCGCCCGGACCTCCCCGCGCGGGCCTCGTTCGACGACGACGCCGACCGCGGGGTTCGCGACGAGCCCCGGGAGCAGCGCGGGCCACCGGGCGCGGACCTCGTCGCCCGTGAGGCGCCGCGGTTCGCGCGGGAACCACACCATCCCAAGGTTGCCCGACCCGACGACCGCGACCTCGGGCAGCTCGAGCAGGGCAGGTGCGGCGTCGGCGCGGCGCTCGGAGCGGTCCGGGCCCACGAGCATGCGGCCCGCCTGCGCGTCCGGCTGCCCGGGCCGCAGCGCGTTGAGGGCCGTGTTGGCAGGGCCCCACGCCTCGCTGTCCGGGGCCGTCGCCCGACGTCGTCCCTCACCCCGGGCGGGCGCGGCGCCGTCCCGCGCGCGGCCGTCGTCGTCCGCACGAGCGCCGTCGACAGGCGGGTCGAGCGCCATGAGGCGTCGCACCTCGTCGAGGAAGGACCGCCCGGTGACCTGCTCGAACGTCGGGCCGAGCGACTGCCCGTGGTCCGAGAGCACGACGACGTCGTAGCGCCGGGGCGCGACGGCCGCGACCTGCTCCCAGAGCCCGACGACGCGGTCCAGGCCCTCAAGCGCGCGCAGCGACTCCGGCCGCAGCGGCCCGGCGTGGTGCGCGATCTCGTCGTAGTCCACGAGGTCGACGCAGACGACGGGCGCCCCGCGCACGAGCTGCTCCGCGACGAGCGTCGTGTTGAGGTCGCGGAGCACGACGTTCGTCACGGCGCGCAGCACCGGGTACCAGCCGAGGCGCGAGACGCGCGGCTCGACGCCGCGCACGGCCTGCTGCCAGCCCTGGTAGAGCTCCTTGAGCAGCTCGCCGAGCGCGACGACCACGGCGCGCACGAGGACGAACGGGCTCGCGAAGAAGTGCACGAACATCTGCCCGGGCCCCAGGCCCTCGCGCGCCCGGCTCATGACGAGCAGGCTCGTCGCCGCGTCCCCGGAGAACATCGTCGAGACGGCGACGCCGCCGCCCGCGAGCAGACCCGCGCCGTCGCTCGTGCGCGCCTCGACCACCGCCGCGTCCGCGGGCCGGTTCGTCACGACGAGCCGCCCCAGCGCGCGCGACCACCACCGGAAGGCGGGGACGTGCTCGGTCGACCCGTGCAGGAGCCCGACGGTCGAGGCCGGCGTCGTCGCGGGCACGCGGGCCCACCACGTCGTGAGGTGGTGGGTGCCGTCGCCCAGCCACCGCGCGAGCGTCGGGGCCAGGCCGGCCTGGAGGGCGTAGTCGAGCGTGGGGCGCGCGACGCCGTCGAGCAGGACGACGAGCAGGCCCGCCGGGCGCTCCGCGGCGGCGCCCGCGGCGGCTCCCCGGGGCACGCCCGCCTGGCGTCGCGCGCGCCGGAGCAGGTCCCCGATCACGTACTCGTTGTCGCTCGCCCCGACGACCCAGCGCCCGAGCGCCATGAGCACGGCCGCGATGACGAGGACGGCGAGGACGTCGGTCCACGTCCCGCTGCGGAACCCCGGGAGGTAGGTGAGCGCGGCCCACGCGACCGCGACCTGGGCGACCACGCCCGACACGAGCGCGCCGACGACGCCGGACCGGCGCGCGACCCCGCGCAGCACCGGCCGCAGCAGCGCGTCGCCCACCGCCACCGCGAGCGCCGCGAGGACGAGCGACCAGGGGTTGGTCACCTCGACCCCGGGGACGACCCAGATCGCGAGCCCCAGCCCGGCCGCCGTCGAGACGAGCGACCAGGCCGCGCCGCGCACGTCGGCGGCGGTGAGGCGCAGCGTGGCGAGGCGGCCGCGGGCGGGAACGCTCATGCCGCCATCATCGCGGGGCACGGCGGGGTGCGCCCCTCGGGCGTCCCCGGGTCCCGAGCAGGTCGGGGCAGGTTTGGGCCGCGCAGGTCGGGGCCGGGCCGGTCAGCGGCGCGGCGGCGCCTGGCGGTGGTCGTCGTTCCCCCAGCGCCGCGCGTCGGGCACGTCGAGCGCGTCGCACAGCGCGTGCCAGACGACGCGCGGCTCGACCCCGTCCTCGAGCGCCTGGGCGGCGGTCCGGTCGTCGAGCGCGGACAGCACCTGCTCGCGCACGTAGGCGCGGCCCAGGGCCGCACCGAACACCTCGTCGACCAGCTCGGAGAACTCGCGGTAGCGCACGGACCAAGCCTTGCACGGATCCGTGGCCGCCCGGTCGCGCGCCGGGACGCGCGGGCCGCACCGCGTCGCCCGGGTTCGCACCCGGTCGCACCGAGGCGCACGGGCGGGCCGCCGGGGCGCCGGCACGCTGCGGCGGGCGCGTGTGGGTGGGCACCCCCAGAATGGGCGCGTGACCTCGGACCCGCTCGCCCGCTTCGCCGCGCCCACGCGCGCGTGGTTCTCGGGCGCGTTCGACGCGCCGACCGCCGCCCAGGCCGGTGCGTGGGAGGCCGTGTCGAGCGACCGGCACGCGCTCGTGGTCGCCCCGACGGGCTCGGGCAAGACGCTCGCCGCGCTCCTCTGGCCGCTCGACCGGATCCGCGCCGCGCCCCCGGACGAGGCCCCGGCTCGCGAGGCGCGCTGCCGCGTCGTCTACGTCTCCCCGCTCAAGGCGCTCGCCGCGGACGTCGAGCGGAACCTGCGCTCGCCGCTCGCGGGCATCCGCCAGGCCGCGGTGCGGCTCGGGCTCGACGTGCCGGACGTCGTCGTCGGCACCCGCACCGGGGACACCCCCACGAGCGAGCGCCGCCGGCTCGCGACCCACCCGCCCGACATCCTCATCACGACGCCCGAGTCGCTGTTCCTCGTGCTGACGTCACAGGCACGCGCGGGGCTCGTGGGCGTCGAGACGGTGATCGTCGACGAGATCCACGCGGTGGCGGGCACCAAGCGGGGCGCCCACCTGGCCGTGTCGCTCGAGCGCCTGGACGCGCTGCTCGAGGCGCACGAGCGGCCCCCGGCGCAGCGCGTCGGGCTCTCGGCCACGGTCCGTCCCGTCGAGGCGGTCGCGACCTTCCTGGGCGGGCACCGGCCCGAGGCCGAGGGCGGGCGCGAGGTCGTCGTCGTGCAGCCGCCGTCGAGCAAGCGCATCGAGGTCGACGTCGTCGTGCCCGTCCCGGACCTCTCCGACCTCGGGACGGCGGCGCTCGTGCCGGACGCCGGGTCGCGGTCGGACGGCGGCCTGCCGCCCCTGCCCCCCGGCGAGCGCGACCTCACGGGCCCGGCGACGTCGCGCCCGACGGGCGCGCCCGACGTCCGGCCGCCGCGCCCGTCGGTCTGGCCGCACGTCGAGGAGCGGGTCGTCGACCTCGTCACCGACCACCGCTCCACGCTGGTCTTCACGAACTCGCGCCGCGGGGCGGAGCGCCTCACGGCGCGCATGAACGAGCTGTGGGCCGAGCGCCAGGGCGAGGACGTGCTCGACCCGGGCACGGTCACCGCGGCGCAGGTGCAGGCGCAGTCGGGCGCGAGCTCGGGCGTCGAGCCCGTCATCGCCCGCGCGCACCACGGCTCGATGAGCCGGGCCGAGCGCACGCGCACGGAGACGGAGCTCAAGGACGGCCGGCTGCCCGCGGTGGTCGCGACGTCGAGCCTCGAGCTCGGCATCGACATGGGCGCGGTGGACCTCGTGGTGCAGGTCGGGGCGCCGCCCTCGGTCGCGTCGGGCCTGCAGCGGATCGGGCGCGCGGGCCACCAGGTGGGGGCCGTGTCGCACGGCGTGGTGTTCCCCACGCACCGGGGCGACCTCGTGCCGTCGGCGGTCGTCGCCGAGCGCATGCGCTCCGGCGGCATCGAGGAGCTCCACGTGCTCGCCAACCCGCTCGACGTGCTCGCCCAGCAGGTCGTCGCGATGGTCGCGGTCGACGAGTGGACGGTCGCGGAGCTGGCGACGCTCGTGCGGCGCAGCGAGCCCTACGCGCACCTCGGTGACGCGTCGCTGCACGCCGTCCTCGACATGCTCGCGGGCCGCTACCCGAGCGAGGACTTCGGCGAGCTGCGCGCGCGGATCGTGTGGGACCGCGCGTCGGGCCGGCTGACCGGGCGGCCGGGCGCGCTGCGGCTCGCCGCGACGAGCGGCGGCACGATCCCCGACCGCGGGATGTACGGCGCGTTCCTCGCGACGGACGCCGGGACCGGGACCGTCGCGGGCGACCCGGACACCGCGGGCGGCCGCGCCCCGCGCGGCGGCAAGCGCGTCGGCGAGCTCGACGAGGAGATGGTCTACGAGTCGCGCGTCGGCGACACGTTCACGCTCGGGTCGAGCACGTGGCGCATCGAGGACATCACGCCCGACCGCGTGCTCGTCACGCCCGCGCCGGGCATCCCGGGGCGGCTGCCGTTCTGGAAGGGCGACTCCCCCGGCCGACCCGCCGAGCTCGGCCGTGCGCTCGGCGCGTGGGTGCGCGAGACGGACGCGCTCGCCGCCACCGACCCCGACGCCGCGACCGACCGGCTCCGCACGGCAGGCCTCGACGCGTGGGCGAGCGACAACCTGCTGGCCTACCTGCGCGAGCAGCGCGACGCGACCGGGCGCGTCCCGGACGACCGCACGGTCGTCGTCGAGCGCTTCCGCGACGAGCTCGGCGACTGGCGCGTCGTCGTGCACTCGCCCTACGGCGCGAAGGTGCACGCGCCGTGGGCGCTCGTGCTCGCCGCGCGCCTGCGCGAGCGCTACGGGGTCGACGCCGCCGCGATGCACGCCGACGACGGCATCGTCCTGCGGCTCCCGGACACCGGGGACTCGTGGCTCGAGGGAGCGACCGACGGCTCGGGCGGCCTCGGCGGGGACGCACCCGTCGTCGGCGTCGAGGACCTGCTCCTCGACCCGGACGACGTGCTCGACGCGGTGCGCGACGAGCTCGGCGGGTCGGTGATGTTCGCGTCACGGTTCCGCGAGGCCGCCGCCCGCGCGCTCCTGCTGCCCCGGCGTCGTCCGGACCGGCGCCAGCCGCTGTGGCAGCAGCGGCAGCGCTCGGCGCAGCTCCTGTCGGTGGCGTCGGAGTACCCGGAGTTCCCGATCGTCCTCGAGGCGGCGCGCGAGTGCCTGCAGGACGACTTCGACGTCGCGGCGCTCACCGACCTCATGCGCGACCTCGCCGCCGGGCGCGTGCGCCTCGTCGAGGTGACGACCCCGACGCCGTCGCCCTTCGCGCAGTCCCTCCTCTTCGGGTACACGGCGCAGTTCCTCTACGACGGCGACGCCCCGCTCGCGGAGCGCCGCGCCGCCGCGCTGTCGCTGGACCCCACCCTCCTCGCCGAGCTGCTGGGCGGCGACGGCGTCGCGGCCCAGCTCGCCGACCTGCTCGACCCCGCCCAGATCGAGCGGACCGAGGCCGAGCTCGGCGCGCTCGCGCCCGAGCGGCAGGCGCGCCACGCCGAGGACGTGTGGGACGTCCTGCGCCGGCTGGGCCCGCTCACCGAGGCCGAGGTCGCGGCGCGGACCCGCGAGGACGTGCGCACCGACGTCGCGGCCTGGCTGCGCGAGCTGGAGGCCGCGCGCCGCATCATGCCCGTGCGACTCGCGGGGGTCGCGCCCGAGCGCGCGCAGCAGTGGGCGGTCGTGGAGGACGCCGGCCGCCTGCGCGACGCGCTCGGCGTCGCGCTGCCCGTCGGCATCCCCGAGGTGTTCACCGAGCCCGTCCCCGACCCGCTCGGCGACCTCGTGCGCCGCCACGCGCGCACGCACGGCCCGTTCACCGCCGCCGACCTCGCCGCACGCCTCGGGCTGGGCGTCGCCGTCGTCGTGCAGACGCTCGAGCGGCTCGAGGCGGCCCGGCTCGTCGTGCGCGGGCGGCTGCGGCCGGAGGCGATCGGCGGCACGGGCGACGACTGGTGCGATGCCGAGGTGCTGCGCGTCCTGCGCCGGCGCTCGCTCGCCGCGCTGCGCGCCGAGGTGGAGCCCGTCCCCGCCGAGACGCTGGGCGTCTTCCTCCCGCGTTGGCAGGGTCTCGGCGCGCTGCGCGGCGTCGACGGGCTGCTGCGCGTCGTCGAGCAGCTCTCCGGCGCGGCCGTCCCCGCCTCGGCGCTCGAGACCCTCGTGCTCCCGGCGCGCGTCAGCGACTACACCCCGACGATGCTCGACGAGCTGACGACGACCGGCGAGGTCGTGTGGTGCGGGCACGCCCCGCTGCCCGGCTCGGGCGGCGGCGACGGTCTCGTCAGCCTCCACCTCGCGGAGTGGGCGCCGCTCACGCTGCCCGACCCGGGCCCGGCGCCCGAGACCGGCCTCCACGCCACGCTGCTCGACCTGCTGGAGGGCTCGGGCGGGTACTTCCTCCCGCGGCTGGCCGAGCGCGCCGGCGCGGAGACCGTCCCGACGCTCGAGGCGCTGTGGGACCTCGTGTGGTCGGGCCACGTGACGAACGACGGCCTCGGGTCGCTGCGCGCACGGCTCGGTGCCGCCGGGGGGACCCACCGCGCGCCGCGCGCCCCGGCGCGGGCCCGGCCGCTCGCGCGCGGCCGGTTCGCGGGCCTGCGGCCGCCGACGTCGCCCGAGACGGCCCTGCGCGGCGGCGCCGGTCGGTGGTCGGCGCTGCCCCCGCGCGAGCCCGACCCCACCCGCCGGGCGCACGCGCTCGCCCGCGTCCTGCTCGACCGCCACGGCGTGCTCACGCGCGCCGTCGCGCCCGCCGAGGGCGTCGCGGGGTCGTTCCGCGCGGTGTACCGCGTGCTGAGCGAGCTGGAGGCCACGGGGGCGGCGCGGCGCGGGTACTTCGTCGAGCACCTCGGCGGCTCGCAGTTCGCGCTCCCCGGCGCGGTCGACCAGCTCCGGACCGACGCGCAGGACCGCGAGCGCGCGCTCGAGGCCGACGCCGCGGCGGCCGCGACCGACCCGTTCGCCCCGCTCCCCGCCGCGCGGCCGTCGCGCGGCGGTCCGCGGCCCGGCGCCGTGCTGCTCGCCGCGACGGACCCGGCGAACCCCTACGGCGCGGCGCTGCCGTGGCCCGCCCGCCCGTCGACCGGACCGGGCGCACCCGGCGCGCCCGGCACGGACGGCACGACCGGGGAGGGCTCGCGCGGTCACCGCCCGGGCCGCAAGGCGGGCGCCGTCGGAGCCGCGCCCGCCGGCGCCCTCGCGCGCTACGTCGCGCGCGGCGGGCGGGCCGTGCTGTCGCGCGTGGACGGCCCGCGGCTCGCCGAGGCGAGCGCGGCGCTGGTCCGCGCCGTACGGGCGGGCACGCTCGGGAAGATCGTGGTGCAGCGCGTCGACGGCGTCGAGGCCCTGGCGGGTGCCGGCACGGCCCGGACCCCGGCGGACGACGCGGTGCGCGCGCTGCTCGACGCCGGCTTCCGCGCCACGCCGCGCGGCCTGCGGGCGGCCTGACGTGCGGCGGTCGTCGCGCGTGCCCGGACGCGGGGGGCGGTCGCGTGCCCGAGGGTGACATCCTGCGTCTCGTGTCGGCCCGCCTCGACGAGGCGCTCAAGGACCGGGTGCTGGTCCGCTCGGACCTGCGGTGGCCGAGCGCCGCGGAGATCGACCTGGTCGGGCGGACGGTCGTCGGGAACCGGGCCTACGGGAAGCACCTGTTCACGCGGTTCGACGACGGCCGGTCCCTGCACACGCACCTGCGCATGGAGGGGTCGTGGCGGCTCGCCCGGACGGGCACGCACGACGCTCGCGGGGCGGAGCCGAACGTGCGCGTCGTCCTCGCGAACGAGTGGTGGACGGCGGTCGGGAACCGGATCGGGATGCTGCACGTGCTGCGCACCGCGGACGAGCGCGTGATCGTCGGTCCGCTCGGTCCCGACGTGCTCGGCGACGACTTCCCGGAGACCGGGCTGCCCGAGGCGGCCGCGCGGATGCGGGCCGACGACGCGGCGGGCGGGAGCGGCCCCCGGTACCGGCCGGAGCGGGCCGCGACGGGCGTGCCCGTCGCGGAGGCCCTGCTCGACCAGCACCTCGTCGCCGGCATCGGCACGATCTACACGGCCGAGTCGCTCTTCGCCGAGCACGTCTACCCGTGGACGCCCGTCCGCGACGTCGAGGACCTCGAAGGGCTGCTGCTCACGGCGCGCACGCTCATGCAGCGCACCGTGCGGCACGGGTTCGACCCGCGCGCCGGCGTCGTGCGGCACGTGCACGGGCGCACACGAAAGGCGTGCCACGTGTGCGGCACGCCTGTCGCGGAAGGTACGGCGAACGAGCCCCCGTACGACCGTCCGATCTTCTGGTGTCCGACCTGCCAGGCACCGCCCGCAGCAGGATGACGGCGGGCGTCGCTGCCCCCGCTCCCGGTGCGGCCGGTCCCGGCCCGACCGTCAGCCGACGGGCTGCAGGTCCTCGCGGCGTGCCGTGCCCTCGGGATGCTGGCGACCCAGCACGGCCGTCGCGAAGTCGGCCGGGATGGTGTCGGGGATCAGCAGACCCTCGGCGACGGCGACCCGGTCGCTGACCTCGCGCAGCACCAACGACATCGGGATGTCGAGCGCCTCGCAGATCGAGCCGAGGAGCTCCGACGACGCTTCCTTCTGACCGCGCTCGACCTCGCTGAGGTAGCCCAGCGAGACCCGTGCGGCGGAGGACACCTCTCGCAGGGTGCGCCCCTGTCGCTGGCGAGCGTCTCGCAGCACGTCCCCGATCTCTCGTCGAAGAACAATCATCTGGCGACCCCCTTCCGTGTCCCGTGCGCCCCCGGGAGCCGGAGAGGCCCCCACCTGGGTGCGCGAACTGCTCGTGCCGGTCTTCCTGTTCACTGCCCCGCGTGACGGGGTCGTCCTACCGTACCCCGCCCGCGGTCCGCTCACGTCGCCGGTGCCCCGTGCGGGACGGGGCGCGGGCGCGTTGTCCGTGCGTCCCACCGGTCGGTTGACGGTCCTGTTGGCGATCACGTGCTGTGCAACGTCGCGACGTGGGGTGTTGTTCCCGCGCCGGGCCTCCCGGCCGCTCCCCCGCGGCACGTTCACGACGTCTCCACGACGCCTCCGGCCCGGTCCACGCCTGGCCGGGCGGCCGACGCTCCCACCGACGATTTCACCCGGCAGGGGGGATCGTCACGCCGTCGGTGGCCGGGGCCCGACCGCCGCGCGCGCGAGGGCCACCGCGGCGGCCACGGTGGCGGCGCGGACGGCCGCGCGGTCGCCCGCCAGGTGCAGCTCTCGCACCTCCGTGCCCCCCGGTCCGCTCGCGGCGACGAAGACAGTGCCCGGGGCCCGGCCGTCCTGCGGGTCGGGGCCCGCGACGCCCGTGGTCGCGACCCCGACGTCGGCCCTCAGCACGTCGCGCACGCGCTCGGCCATCTGGCGTGCGACCTCCGGGTGCACGGCCCCGTGCGCGGCGAGCAGGCCGCCGTCGACGCCGAGGACCGACTCCTTGACGTCGGTCGCGTACGCGACGACGGCGCCCCGGAGCACGCGCGAGGCGCCGGGCACGTCGACGATCGTCGCGCTGAGCAGGCCGCCCGTGAGCGACTCGGCCGTCGCGAGGGTCCACCCGCGGGCCTCCAGAGCGCCGAGCAGCTCGACGACGTCGGGCCGCACGTCCGGGCCGGTGACCGACGAGCTCCCCGGCGGGACCGGAGCGTCGGTCACGAGACGGGCGCGCCGTCCGTGCTCGGACCCCGCTCGACGATGCGGGCCGCGCGCACCGCGTCGCGGCGCAGGCGCCAGCCCTGGTACGCGTACTCCAGGCCGGTCACGACGGTGACGAGGATGGCCGCGGCGAGCACGATCCAGGCGACGACGCCGACGAACGCCGGCAGGTGCGCGAGCGGCAGCACGAAGAGCGTGATCGCGACGGTCTGCAGCACGGTCTTGAGCTTCCCGCCGCGGGATGCGGGCATGACCGCGTACTTGAGGACGGCGAACCGCAGGAGCGTGACGCCCAGCTCGCGTGCGAGCACGACGACGGGGACCCACCACGGCAGCTCGCCGAGCGGCCACGCCAGCAGCACGAGGGCGGTCCCCACGAGCAGCTTGTCCGCGATCGGGTCGAGGAGCTTGCCCAGGTCCGTGACGAGGTCGTAGCGCCGCGCGAGGTAGCCGTCGAGGCGGTCCGACGTGGCGGCGAGGACGAAGATGCCCGTCGCGACGAGGCGCCACGTGACGGACTCCCCGCCGTCGACGAGGAGCGCCCACGCGAAGAACGGGACGAGCAGGATCCTCGCCATGGTGACGAGGTTCGCGGAGTTCCACGGCGAGGGGACGGCGTTGACCACGTCACCAGCCTAGGGGGTCGTCCGGGGTGCGCCGACCGTCGGCGGCACCACCGGCCGCCCGGGTCACCGCCAGCCCGACTCCACGTCGGCGCCGTCGTGGTACTCCGTCGCGACAGGGGGCATGTGCCCGTCGGTGCCCTCGCCGTAGTCGTGGCCACCCCCTGCGCCCGGGGGCGCGGGGGCCGCGGCGGGCGCCTGGCCGTCGAAGACGTCCTGCGCGGGCTCGCCCCGGATGAGGGCGAGCGCCGACGGCAGCTCCTCGGGCGTCACGAGCACCTCGCGGGCCTTGGACCCCTCGGACGGTCCGACGATCTCGCGCGACTCCAGGAGGTCCATGAGGCGACCCGCCTTGGCGAACCCGACGCGCAGCTTGCGCTGGAGCATCGACGTCGAGCCGAACTGCGACGTCACGACGAGCTCGGCCGCCTGGAGCAGCAGGTCGAGGTCGTCGCCGATGTCCTCGTCGATCTGCTTCTTCGTGGCCGCCTGCGTGACGTCCTCGCGGTACACGGGCTTGAGCTGGCTCTTCACGTGCTCGACGACGGCGTGCACCTCCGACTCCGAGACCCACGCGCCCTGCACGCGCATGGGCTTGGCCGCGCCCATGGGCAGGAACAGGGCGTCGCCCTGGCCGATGAGCTTCTCCGCGCCGGGCTGGTCGAGCACGACGCGCGAGTCCGCGAGGGACGACGTCGCGAACGCGAGCCGCGACGGCACGTTCGCCTTGATGAGGCCCGTCACGACGTCGACCGACGGGCGCTGCGTCGCGAGCACCAGGTGGATGCCCGCCGCGCGCGCGAGCTGCGTGATGCGCTGGATCGAGGCCTCGACGTCGCGCGGGGCGACCATCATGAGGTCGGCGAGCTCGTCGACGACGACCAGCAGGTACGGGTACGTCGCGATCTTGCGCTCGGAGCCGGGCAGCGGCTTGACCTTGCCGGCGCGGACGGCGGCGTTGAAGTCGTCGATGTGCTTGAACCCGAACGCGGCGAGGTCGTCGTAGCGGGCGTCCATCTCGCGGACGACCCAGTCGAGCGCCTCGGCGGCCTTCTTCGGGTTCGTGATGATGGGCGTGATGAGGTGCGGGATGCCCTCGTAGATCGTCAGCTCGACGCGCTTGGGGTCCACGAGCACGAGCCGCACCTGCTCGGGCGTCGATCGCATGAGGATCGACGTGATCATGGAGTTGATGAAGCTCGACTTGCCCGCGCCCGTCGCGCCCGCGACGAGGATGTGGGGCATCTTCGCGAGGTTCGCGACGACGTAGCCGCCCTCGACGTCCTTGCCGACGCCCATGACCATGGGGTGCTCGGTGCGCCGCGCGGCCGACGACCGCAGGACGTCGCCGAGCACGACCGTCTCGCGGTCCGTGTTGGGGATCTCGATGCCGATGGCCGACTTGCCGGGGATCGGCGCGAGGATGCGCACGTCGGCGCTGGCCACCGCGTACGCGATGTTGTTGGACAGCGACGTGATGCGCTCGACCTTGACCTTGGGCCCGACCTCGACCTCGTAGCGCGTGACCGTCGGGCCGCGCGTGAACCCGGTGACCTTCGCGTCGACCTCGAACTGCTCGAACGTCTGCGTGAGCGCCTCGACCACGCGGTCGTTCGCGGCGGAGCGCACCTTGTGCGGCGCGCCCTTGACGAGCGCGTCCTCGTCCGGGAGCAGGTAGACCGTGTCGCCCTCGAGCATGGGCTGCACGCCCCGGGGCATCGGGCCGGGCGGGGGCGGCGGCACGCTGCCGACGCCGTCCTCCGGGGAGGGCGCGACCGCGCCCATCGCGGCCGCCGCCGTGTCCTGCGCGGCCCCCTGCCCGACGGCGGGGACCACCTCCGTGGCGGCCGTGCCGGCGGCCGGCTCCTCCGCGCGACGCTTCTTCCCCCGGCCGCGCGGCGCGTCGTCCTCGTAGTCGAGGAACGCGGCCGTCTCGAAGGCCTCGTCGCCCGAGAAGCCGCCCTCGGGCTTCTCGATCTCGGCCGCCTCCGCCGCGCGCTGCGCCTTGGTGCGCCGCGGCTTGCGCGGTCGGCGACCCGTCGGCGGCTCGCTGCCGTCGTGGCGCGAGACGCCCTCCGCGAGCGGGAGCCCGTCCTCGTCGAGCGCGTCGTCCTCGGTGCGGTGGTTGCCGGTGAGCACGTCGTAGAGGCCGCGCAGCCGGCTCGGGATGCGGTGCACGGGCGTCGCGGTGACGACGAGCAGCCCGAAGAACCCGAGGAGCAGGAAGATGGGGACGGCGAACCACGGCGTCAGCCCGGCGGTCACGGGCGTGGCCGCCAGGTAGCCGACGATGCCCCCCGCGTCCTGCACCGCCGCGAAGCCGTCCCGCGGCGCGGGCAGGTCCTCCGAGATGTGCACGAGGGAGCACACGGACACGACGATGAGCGTGAGCCCGATCGCGACGCGCGAGTTCGCCTGGGCGCGCTCGGGGTGCCGCATGATGCGCACCGCGAGCCAGAGCAGCAGGACCGGGACCGCGACGCCGGCGAGACCGAACGTCCCCGCGACGACGCCGTGGACGACCTTGCCGAACGTGCCCTGGATGCCCCACCACTCGCGGGCCGCGACGACGACCGCGAGGGCGATGAGGGTGAACGCGACGCCGTCGCGCCGGTGTGCCGGGTCCAGCTCTCTTGCTCCTCTTCCGATGGTGCGCACGAGCGATCCCACGCCGTGCGCGGCGCCGAGCCAGACCCCCCGAACCGCCCGGACGGGCCACGGCGGCCCTGCCGCCGGGCGACGCGCCGGGCGGCGCGCGCTGGAGGAGGAGGACCGTCCGCGACCGGTTCCGGCGCGCGACGTGCCGCGGGCCGTGGACGAACCGCCGCGCGCCGCGGTGCGGGGCGCTGGTGTGCGGTTGCTCGCGGTCCGACGTGCCTGCGGGGACGTGCGGGTCGCCATAGTGGTCCTAACCTACCTGCGAGGGACGACGGCGCCCGGGACCCCGGGGCGCGTGTCCCCCGCGGACCTGGGGTCGGGCACGTGCCCGCGACCCGGTCCCGCGAGGACGAGCGGAGGACCGATGGACGATCACGCGGGCGTGCGGCGCAGCACCGCCGACGCGACCACGGACGGCGAGCAGGCGCACGCGCGCGACCTCGTGGAGGTCCGCCCGGGGGTCTGGGTGGCCACCGCGACGATCTGGGCGACGACGTCGACGGTCGTGGTCGCGCCCGACGGCGCGGCGCTCGTCGTCGACCCCGCGGTCACGGTCGAGGAGGTCGAGGCGCTGGCCGCCGCCGTCCACGGTCGCGGCTGGCGCGTGACGGCCGGGTTCGCGACCCACCCGCACTGGGACCACGTGCTGTGGTCCCGCTCCCTGGGCGACGCCCCGCGCTACGCCACGGCCCGCGGCGCCGACGCCGTCCGGTCGCGGGGAACGGACCTGGTCGCCGCGACCGACGCCGCAGCGCCCGGCCACGACCCGACGCTCGTCGGCGCGCTCACGCCGCTCCCCCGCGGCGCACGACGCCTGCCGTGGCCGACCGCACCGACCCCCGGTCAGGCCGAGGAGCGGCCCGGCGCGCGGGCCGACGGGAAGACCGACGTCGTCGTGGTCGAGCACGACGCCCACGCGCCGGGGCACGCGGCGCTCGTCGTGCGGGGCGTGCTGCTCGCGGGCGACATGCTCTCGGACGTGGAGGTGCCGCTCGTCGACACCGGGTCGCGCGACCCGGTGCGCACGTACCGCGGGGCGCTCGACGCGCTCGAGCTCGCGGCGCGCGACGTCGACGCGCTCGTCCCGGGCCACGGGAGCCCGGCGGTCGGCCGTGCCGCCGTCGCCGCGCGCTTCGCGGCCGACCGCGCCTACCTCGACGCGCTGGAGCACGCGGTCGTGCACACGGACGCCGTGGTGGCCGACGACCGGCTCACCGGCTACGTCGCGACGTGGCACGACGAGCAGCTCGCCGCGCTGCGCGCGCGCTGAGGCCGCCCGAGCGGTCGTGCCCGGATCGCGGAGCCGCGGTCCGACGACACGAGGCCTCCTGGACCCGCCGCGCTCCGCGCTCAGTCGTCGAGCCCGAGCTCGACCGACCGGGCGAGCGCCGCGTCGAGGGCCTGCTCGTCGGTGACGAGGCGGTGCAGGTGCCGCGCCGCGACGTGCAGGGCGTCGAGGTCGGAGCCGTAGACGCTCACCATGCCGCCCTCGGGGTCGACCCCGACGGCGCTCAGCACGTCGGGCTCGTGGTCGGTCAGCGTGGCCTGGAGCGCGCCGGAGAAGTCGTCGCCCGAACCCTCGACGCCGTGCCGCTCGAGCGCACCCTGGTGGAGGCGCCACTCCGGCCCGCCGGGCGAGTAGATGATGCTCCACCCCTGCGCCAGCGTGACGAGACGGACGGGGTCGAGCGGGACGAAGTCCTCGGCGGTGGTCATGCCGGAACCGTAGCGAGAGCCACCCACGTCGGGCTCCCGGGGTCGGTCAGCCGAGGAACAGTCCGACGGCGAGCGTCACGACGCCCGCCGCGAGGACGACGGCCCCCGCGGGCAGCAGCGCGACGGCCCGGTTCGGCGTCTCGCGACCGGGGCCGACGGCCGACAGGAAGAAGCCGGCCGGGAGCAGGATCGCCGCGACGAGCACGCCGGTCGCCGCGAGCCAGCGCCAGGGGCCGGCGAGGCCGGTGGCCTCCGTGAGCAGCAGGCAGACGAGGCCGAGGATCACGAGCACCCCCGCGTGCGCGTGCCCGGCACGGAAGAACGACGTCTGGAACCCGGTGGCCGGGACCCGCCGCGTCACCACGCGCACGAGGAACGCCCCGCCGGACTCGATGCCGACGACGGTGAGGAGGACGATGCCGGCGGTGAGGCGGGCGGCGTCGGTGAGCTCGAGCACGGGGACCTCCAGGGGGCGGCGCGAGAGCTCGCGCACCGGTTTGCGAACACTGTTATAGAACATCGTTCGCGAACGCTCGTCAAGGCCCCTAGACTCGGCGCGTGGCACGACCCCGACTGCACGACGACGCCCTGCGCGACCGCCTCCTCGACGTGGCGTCGCGCGTCGTCTCCACGCACGGGGAGGCCGCGGTGACGGTCCGGTCGGTCGCGACCGAGGCCGGGACGAGCGCGTCGGCGGTGTACGCGCTCTTCGGCAGCCGCGACGAGCTCGTCGCCGCCGTCTCCGCGGAGGGCTTCCGGCGCTTCGCCGCACGCCTCGCGACGGTCCCCCGCACCGACGACCCCGCTGCCGACCTGGCGGCCCTCGGTCGCGCGTACCGCGACTTCGCGCTGGCCGACCCGCACTTCTACGCCGTGATGTTCGCGCGCGGCGTCCCGCCGGGACCGGGCCGGCACGAGGCGGTCGAGGAGCCCACGTTCCGCGTGCTGCGCGACGCCGTCGCACGCCTCGTCCCGGAGGACGCGGGTGCCGCCGACGTCGCGCTCGGCCTCTGGGGGCTCGTGCACGGCCTCGTCTCGCTCGAGCTCGCGGGCCTCGTGCCCGGCGGGGACGACGCCCGGGCAGCGCGCTACGCCGCGACGCTCGCCGCCGTCGGTCCGGGGCTCGTGCGGCGCGGCGCGGCGACGTAGCCCCGGGAAAGCCGGACCGCGCGTCCGTCCCCGGCGAGCGCCCACATGGTCACCGGGCGTCGGCACCCACCGCGCCACGCTGGCCCGCGGTGATCTCGCGGACGGTGCGCACCCACAGGACCAGCGCGAGGACGAGGCCCGCGGTGCCCACCGTCTCCGCGACGGGCAGCAGCGCGAAGGTCCCGGCCGCACCGGCCGAGGAGAGCGTCGTCAGCTGCGTGGCGACGTTCGTCGCGACGCTCCACAGGAGCCACCCGGCCCACCACCACCCGAGGCCGCGGCGCGGGGCGACGACGGTCGCGGCGCGCACGTCGCGCACCACCTGGTACGGGAACCAGAACGCGACGACCGGCACGATCCACCCGAGCCAGACCCACACCCGGCTGCGCGCGTGCCCGCGCGCGGGCGACACGGCCTCGGCGAGCACGCGGCTCTGCCACAGCCACAGGCACGTCACGACCGCCGCGGCGAGCTGGACGGGAAGGAGCAGCAGGCCCACGGCGTCGTACCCGGTGAGGACCTCGGCGCTCGGGGTGCCGGCGCGGGCGGCGCGCTCGAACTCCTCGGCCGCGCCGAACGACGTGACCCAGGCCAGCACCTGCACGGCGGTGACCGCGACCGCGAGCGCGATCGTCCCCGTCGCGAGGCCGCCGGGGACGGGCGGTCTCGGGACGTAGCCGTACCCGCCGCCGTACGCGCCGTACACCGGGGCCGTCGGCTGCCCGTACGCGGGCGCGGAGAGCGGCGTCGGTCCGGTGGAGCCGAAGGGCGGGGGCGCAGCCTGCCCGTACGCGGGCACGGGCGCGGCGCCGTACGCGCCGTACTGCGGTACCGGCCGGCCGGGCGCCGAAGGCTGTCCGGGGACGGGGCCGCCGGGCTGTCCGTAGGGCGGGACCCCGGAGGGGTCGTGGTGCGTCAAAGGGTGCCTCCTGCGCTGGTCGGGGCGCCAGCATACTGGCGCCCCGACCTGGGCGGAGACCGGTCCGACGCCGGTCGCGGAGGCTACGCCTCGACGACGACCGGGACGATCATCGGACGACGGCGCAGGCGGTTGGAGACCCACCGGCCGATGACGCGGCGCATGACCTGCTGGAGCTGGTGCGTGTCCGTCGCGCCGCCGGCGATCGCGTCCTCGAGCGCCTTGACGACCTCGGGCTGGATGTCCTGGAACACCTTGTCGTCCTCGGCGAACCCGCGCGCGAGGATCTGCGGCCCCGCGAGGACCTTGCCCGTCGCGGAGTCGACGACGGCGAACACGGAGACGAAGCCCTCCTCGCCGAGGATGCGGCGGTCCTTGAGCTCGGCGTCCGTGATCTCGCCGACGCTCGACCCGTCGACGTACACGTACCCGCACGGCACGGCACCCACGACGGACGCGCGCCCGTCGACGAGGTCGACGACGACGCCGTCCTCGGCGAGCACGACGCGGTCGGCCGGCACGCCCGTGCGGACCGCGAGCGCCCCGTTGGCGACGAGGTGGCGGACCTCGCCGTGCACCGGCATGACGTTCTTGGGCTTGAGCACGTTGTAGCAGTAGAGGAGCTCGCCCGCGCTCGCGTGGCCGGACACGTGCACCTTGGCGTTGCCGCCGTGCACGACGCGCGCGCCGAGGCGCGTGAGGCCGTTGATGATGCGGAAGACGGCGTTCTCGTTGCCCGGGATGAGCGACGACGCGAGGATGACGGTGTCGCCGTGGCCGACCTGGACCTTGTGGTCGCCGTTCGCCATGCGCGACAGGGCGGCCATCGGCTCGCCCTGCGAACCCGTGCACATGAGCACGATCTCGTCGTCGCGCAGCGAGTCGACCTTCTTGAGGTCGATGAGCACGCCCTCGGGCACGTGGAGGTACCCGAGCTCGGACGCGATCGTCATGTTGCGGACCATCGAGCGCCCGACGAGCGCGACGCGGCGGCCGTGGTGGTGCGCGGCGTTGAGGACCTGCTGCACGCGGTGCACGTGCGACGAGAACGACGCGACGATGATGCGCTTCTCGGAGGCGGCGAAGACGTTGTCGAGCACCGGGCCGATCTCGACCTCGGGCGTGACGAACCCGGGCACCTCGGCGTTGGTCGAGTCGACCATGAACAGGTCGACGCCCTGCTCGCCCAGGCGCGCGAACGCGCGCAGGTCGGTGATGCGCCCGTCGAGCGGGAGCTGGTCCATCTTGAAGTCGCCCGTGTGCAGCACGGTCCCGGCGCCGGTCGTCACCGCGACCGCGAGCGCGTCGGGGATCGAGTGGTTCACGGCGACGAACTCGCAGCGGAACACGCCGAGCTGCTCGACCTGCCCCTCCTTGACCGCGAGGGTCACGGGCGAGATGCGGTGCTCCTTGAGCTTCGCCTCGACGAACGCGAGCGTGAGCTGCGACCCGACGAGCGGGATGTCGCGGCGCAGGCGCAAGAGGTACGGCACGGCGCCGATGTGGTCCTCGTGGCCGTGCGTGAGGACGATCGCCTCGATGTCGTCCAGCCGGTCCGCGATGTAGTCGAAGTCCGGGAGGATGAGGTCGACGCCGGGCTGGTTGTCCTCGGGGAAGAGGACGCCGCAGTCGATGACGAGCAGGCGCCCGTCGTACTCGAGGACGGCCATGTTGCGGCCGACCTCACCGAGACCGCCGAGGGCGACGATGCGCAGCCCTCCGGCGGGGAGCTCGGGAGGCAGGGAGAGTTCGGGGTGGGGATGGCTCACGGGGCCTCCTGTCGTGGCTGAGCCGGGGGTTTCGAGGGCTCCTGCCCTCGCTAGTTCGTGGGTGCGGCAGCGTCTGCCGCGGTGGTCGCGCCCGCGAGCACGCCCGCGGCGGCGAGGGCGTCGCGCCCGAGCGCGCCGGCGAGCTCGGGCGGCGCGGCGTGCGGCCGGGGCAGGAACCGGTGGTCCGTGCCGCCCGGCAGCTCGGCGGCGGCCTTGGCCATGACGGCCTGGAAGCCGGCACCGTTGAGCGCGTCGATGACGGGCGTCGTGGTGAGGAAGACCGCGAGCGCGCCCGCCGGGTCGCCGGCGTCGAAGCGGCGCACGACCTCCGCGAACTGCGGCGCGACGGCGTGCGCCGACACGGAGACGATACCCGCGGCGCCGTGCGCGAGGAACGGGAGCAGCAGCCCGTCGTCGCCGCTGTAGAAGGCGAGGCCCGTCGATGCCGCGAGCTTCGCGGCGGCGTAGACGTCGCCCGTCGCGTCCTTGGTCGCCACGACCCGCTCGTGCGCCGCGAGGCGCGCGTACGTGTCCGGGGCGATGCGCACCCCGGTGCGGCCGGGGACGTCGTACAGCATGACGGGGAGGTCGGCCGCCTCGGCGATCGCGACGACGTGGCGGTAGACGCCCTCCTGGCCGGGGCGCGAGTAGTACGGGGTGACGACGAGGAGCCCGTCCGCCCCCGCCCCGGCGGCCTGCTCGGCCATGCGCAGCGCGTGGTCGGTGTCGTTGGACCCGGCGCCCGCGAGGACCGCCGCGCGGTCGCCGACCGCCTCGACGACGGCGCGCACGAGGTCCTGCTTCTCGGGGGCGTGGGTCGTGGGCGACTCGCCCGTCGTGCCGCTCAGCACGAGGCCGTCGTTCCCGTCGTCCACCAGGCGCTTCGCGAGCCGGGCCGCCGCCTCGAGGTCGACGGCGCCGTCGGGCGTCATCGGGGTGACCATGGCCGTGAGGACGGCACCGAACGGGCGCGCGGGGGTGGCGGGAAGGACCATGTGCACAAACTACCGTGCGGCGGGTCGTCGCACCGCGCCCGTCCGGCAGCGGCCGGGCGGCGTACGCGGCGGGGGCCCGGCGCTCCGCACCGCTCGCCCGGGTGCGTCCCCGCGACCCCCAGGGCGATACTCGGAGCATGTCCCGCCCCGCCTCGACGTCGAACCTCTCCCCCGCGCTCGTCGCCCACGTGCCCACCGGGCTGCTCGTGGACGGCCACTGGGGTCCTGCGGAGGGCGGGCGGACCTTCGAGGTCGAGGACCCGGCGACCGAGGAGTCGCTGTTCGACGTCGCGGACGCGAGCCCGGCGGACGCGCTGCGCGCGCTCGACGCCGCGCACCGTGCGGCGCCCGCGTGGCGCGCGACGCCCCCGCGCGAGCGGGGCGAGGTGCTGCGCGCCGTCTACGACCGGGTCGTCGCGCGGGCCGACGTAGGGTCGGCGCTCATCGCGGCCGCGGGCGGGCGGCCGCGCGCCGCGGCGCGCGCGGAGGGGCTCGGCGGCGGCGCGGGCCGGCG